>Ga0179593_1370731_pt1 | contig 10392 bp, 15 predicted proteins | sample CZODoug2_1_08_16_FD_185931 | JGI IMG/M metagenome (GOLD analysis project Ga0179593, IMG submission 185931) | Vadose zone soil fungal communities from Angelo Coast Range Reserve, California, USA - CZODoug2_1_08_16fungal (PacBio error correction) | ecosystem: Environmental > Terrestrial > Soil >... | reverse complement strand
GAAGCGCATAGGGGAGCATGGAGCCGCGGCCGCGAGACGTTGGTGCACGTTGCCGCGCGGGTGTTGCGCCGCGCAAAAGCCGTTACCAGTTGCAGCGTGCCGGTTTTGCCAAGACGGCCACGAATCTGCAATGGCGCGGTATTCCTGGCCTGGTGCGGACAGGGATCATCCGGCGGATGGCAAAGTCTAGGACCGGGCCACTGTTGTACCGTGGCGCGCGGCAAAAATGCGACAATAGCGTCTCCCCATGAGCATGCCGGCCAAGCCTGGACGATGACGCCGCAGCTGCTTCGCGAAAACGGCATTACGCCGGCGGAATTCAAGAATTTAGAGGAATTGATGGGACGCGGGGCCTTCGCTGACCGAGCTGGGATTTTCTCGGTGATGTGGAGCGAGCACTGTTCCTATAAGTCCCAGCGCGTGCCTTTGAAGCGGCTGCCGACGCGCAGCAAACTGGTGGTGCCAAAGGTCAGGGAGAGAAGCCGAATCATGAAATCGGCGAGGCTGGGTGCGCGTTCAAAATCTGTAATCGCACAATCCTCCATTCGTTTTGAGCCTGACAGGCGCGACGACGGGGTTTGGCGGGAATCCCTGCGCGAATTCTTTACCATGGGCGGCGACCGGCCGGTGGCACGTCAGGGGATCGCGCGCTTGGCCGATTTACCGATCCGAGGACGCGTCCGGGAAGACATGTCACACGCAATCAGCTCCATGGCTCGAAGGCGTAGGTCGGCGCGGCGCTAGCCTGTAGGCAATTGTTGCGGGTGCCGAACCGGGAGGAGACGTTGAAAGTTCGAGCCTTGCTAATCCGGCAATACTTGGGAACGCGTTGCTCTGGCTTGTAAAGCGCGAGGGAAAATTTTCTCGCTAAGGGCGCCGGTGAAGCCAACCGGTGCTCTACGTGGGATCGAAGACGGGGCGCGATGGCAAGTCACGGCGCGACATGCCATCGCGGAGTTCGCGAAGGCTCGGAGGCCAGCGGCCCAATGTTAAAGGTGGGCGATCCATTCCTCGAGAAGACACACACACGCTGGAATCCTGCTGATCTCTCTCACCCCAACAAACAACGGGCGAGGAGGAGCAAAAGCGAGCGATCAGCCAGGAATTTCCAGGGCAGTAGCTTCTCGAGAGGACGGGATCGCCCAATGTACCTTGGGCGCTTCGGCCTCGGCAGCCTTCGCTGAATCCCGATGGCCATCGGTCGCGCCGTGAATGCCAATGCCGCAGGTCTTCGATACCCAAGTAGATCACCGTTGACTCACCGCGGCCTTAGCGTAGAAAAATGTTCTCGCTTTACCAAAGCCCGAGAGCAACGACGTCACCAAGGATTGACGGAGTAGAAGGCTCGAACTTACTTAGCGCCGCGTCCATGTTCGGCACGCGAAACAATTGCCCGTTACGAGGCCTACGCCGCAGACAGCCTTCGCAGATGGAATCGATTGCGGTGAATGTCTTATCGGACGCGTCCTCGGAATCGGAATCGCCAAAGCGCAGCGGTCCATGACGCCACGGGCCGCAGCGCGCCCCTGGTAAAGATATCGCGAAGGATTACGCCAACGCCCGTCGCGTCGCGCCTGGATACGGGCTCCATAAAAGAAGGATGATGGCAGATTCAATTTGAACGCGCGCGCCGAGGCCGTCGCCAGAAAGTTTGTTACGATGATCCCCGGGCGTTCTCTCCGGCCCCTGCCACAACCAGTTTGCGGAGAGTCGGCAAGCCGCTTCAAATGCGACGCGAGAGGACTGTATAGGACAGTGCCGCTCCACATCACCGAGAAACGTCCAGCTTCCGGTAGCGAAGGCCCGCGTGGTCCCAGCCATTCTCTACATCGAAATTCCTCCGCGGGAATGCCGTGTAGCGAAGCAGCGCGGCGTCATCGTCAGGCTGGCGGCCATGTCCCATGGGGACGAGACCTCTATTGTCGCATCGTTGCCGGCGCGCCGTCGGGTAGAAACCGTGGCCCGTCTAGTACTTTGCCATCGCCGGATCGATTATGTCCGCTCCCAGGCCCAGAATCCCGCCTTGCAGATTCGTGACGTTGGCAAACCGGCCGCTGCAACTGGTATAGACGCTTTGCGCTGGCACACCCCGAGCGGCAGATGCACCACCGTCTCGCGGCCGCTTCCAGATCGCCCGATTGCGGTAGGAAGGTCGCGGCCAACGGAAGAAGGTAGCCGTCCGAGGTATTGCGATCTGGTATTGAGTGCGGCTCCGCGCACGTCCACACCCCAGCAAAGTTCTATTCGAGCTCAGATCTCTTGAGCCGGCATCGCAGGGAATTTCGGGCACGCGCGGCCCAGGGCGATTCCGGTCGCGGATGCCGCAGAATTCGTGGTCGTCGATCAACTGGCCGAATCGTGGGGTTCGTGACGCAAACGGACCAATCCGGGTTCTTGACGCAGCTTCAGCTCGCGGACTTATCCCAATGGTCCACAGCAGAACGGCCCAACAAGAGGATCGCCCTGCCCCCAGATCAAGTCTATCACCTCTGTCGCTGAATCACAACCCACCAGCCCAGGTAAAATCCCGAGCCACCGCCTTCCGCGCAGCGACGTGGCACCAACACGGGTGGTGGCGGAAGGATAGAGACACCGGAACAAGGCCATCGCGGTGGACAAACACGCTGGCGACTTTCCCCAAACGGAACAATCGAACCGGAGCTATCGGTACATTGTACGTCAAACACACGCGTCATTGGACTCAGATAGCGAGTCGGAACGTTATCCGCACCGTGTCTGCCACCCATATCGAACTGCCGGCGACAACAGGCTCGTAGCGCGGTCTCGTCTCGTTAGCTTGGTGTCATAGAGATCAGCAGATTCAAGCGCGGATGGCGCCTTCAGCTTTGTCCGCTGGACGAATCCAGCTTGCGCCGCCCCACGTCGTCGTATGTGTGCAAAAATCTGCCGATGAGGTGGTGACGTCGACGATATCCGAAACACCATGCCCAACGTGCCCACGGCCCGCAGCAGCCGGTACAAACGCAAACGGCGCACACCCAGCCATCCGCACCGATGCACCGCCACCTTCGCCGCCTTCAGCTTCTTGCTGTCCCCCATACCAACCTCGGGCAGGATAAGGGGCGCGAAAGCGCAAGGACTTAATCTTGGTGAGCACGGGTAGCGTCGTGTGCGGGTCGTGGGCGACAAACCAGGGCAATACGGGTTCCTTTTTGTTTATTTTTTTATTTTTTAAGGTATCGAATGGTCAAACAAGCGAGTTCAATCACGGGGTGACCTTGCGAAATTTCAGGCAAGGCAGGCAGGCAAATAGATGCAGCTTAAGGTAGAGGTCGCAGCCGGAGGGTCAATTTTCGCCGCCTCTAGCAGCATGAGGCATTGACTGAGGCAATCAGCATTGCCTGATGCATGCTTCGAAACCGTTCATGGACTGCACCACATCTGTTCCTCTACGAATATTTTCTCCGTTCCAAGAGCCTCCCGGTCGGAAGGACAGGCTCGCAAAGCCGTCTCCGAGCTGCCACCGCGGTACTCACGTAGGAGCACACCCGCCACCCAGTGAGCCTCGGCCCCCAATCGGTTGGAAGACCACTCGATAGGATTGGTCGGATGGGGTGGTAGAAACCAGCGCTTTCCAAACCGTGCTCCCGTATCTACTTTTGAATGTCGCTAAGTACTTAGGATCAATGGCATAGCGATTACTCGGGAATCGCGTAGAAGGTATCGCAACGGATCGACAAAAAACCCGGCGGCACCTACGTGAGCACCGAACCTCCCCGTAACACGCGCAACTCTAGCGGAACGCATCCTCACCATGTCGTGCGGAGCAGTAGGCCTGGGCTCGATGCTCAGATCCGGAATTCGCACGTCCGCTCCCCGCCCCAAAACCCCGAATGACCCAGTTCCCCCCGTGACCATCAAGTGCTTCCACGGAGGGCTCCAATGCGTCCACTCGGAGTCACGCTGATACGCCGTTTGGGTCTGGATTGGTGGAGCCCTCGGAATTCTGATCGGGTCGGCATTCGCGTAGCGGCGGGCTTGCGCAGGAAGAGCATGCTGCTCTCCCTGGAGAGGCCTCCCAGTTTTCTCGCTGGTCTCGGCGAGTGTCCGCGGAGAAGGCCATCGAACGGCTTGAGGTCATCCACCCTCATCGCGGACTCGGCGTCTTCTGATGAAGGGCTGGGGGCGCATTCTTGCCATCGTTCTCGCTGCACTTGGCTGCGTTTCGATCGCGGGCGGTTTAACCCCCGATAAGCCTCATTCGCCCGTTCACGGACCATAGCGGATAATCGGCTATCATGCTACCGAAGTCCAAGTAGGATCTCTCTAACAACAAACCAACGGAGGAGGGGAAAAAGAGAGAGATTATTAGCTTGGACTTCTGGGAGCATCAAATAGCCGATGATCGCGAGTCGATGATCGGCTCGAATGAGGCGGAGCGGGTGAAACAGCACGCGGATCGAGACACAGCAGGTCAAGGCAGCGAGACCGATGGCAAGAATGCGCCCCCAGACCTTCATCAGAAAGAGCCGGTCCGGCGAGAGGGTGAAGGACGAAAGGCCGGCGATTGCCCGGCTCGAGGAACGCGCGAGACCAGCGAGAAAACTGGGGAGAGCCGCCAGGGAGAGAGCATTGATAGCTCTGCGGCCAACCCGCCTGATACGCATGCGAGCCCGAGCAGAATTCCGAGGGCGAACAAGCCAGAAAAAAGGCGATCAGCGTGACTCAGCTCGGACGCCGGGGAAAGCCCGTGGGAAGCACTTGAGGGTCCCCGGTGGGGAGAGCTGGGTCAATGCGGGTTGTTGGCGGGGCGGAGTGCGCGAATTCCGGGTGCTGAGCATCGATCCCAAGGGCATGTTACTGCTATGCGCCGACATGGTGAGGAGTGCGTATCCAGGGGAGTTGCGGGTGTTAGCGGGGAGGTTCGGGGCTACAGGAGGGCCGCCGGTTTTTGCGATCCGTTTGCGTAACCTTCGACGCGATTCCCCGGTAATCGCCTTGCATGACTCCTAAGGAGCTTATTCCGAATTCAAAAGAGATGGGGAGCTAGGTTGGGAATCGTGGGTTCTCCACTCCCATCCGGAAATCCAGGGGCACGAGGGTCTTCCACCGATATGGCCGAGGTCTCAGGTGGGGTAGATCCTACGGAGTACGCGGTGGCCAGTGGCCTGATGTCGAGGGGACAAAACCAGGTCCTGTTCCGCCTGGAGGGCTCTGGGACGCGAAAATTTCGCCATTAGTAGAGAACAGTGGTGCCAGCCATGAGTGTCGAAGCGCCATACGGCAATGCGGTGGTACGCGTCAAAATGGTCTCCTGCTGCCACCACGAGGCGGCAAAACTGACTCCGGGCTCGCGACCTTATCTGTAACTGCTTGCATCTATTGCTGCCGGCCTTGCTGAAATTTCGGCATGTGCACACCGTCGATTGAGACTCGCTTGTTTGGCACCAGGTCGATAACCTTAAAGGAACCAGCTGACGGACCTGTGTCGCCCCGCCCCGCCTCACGCTACCCGTGCTCACCACGCGAAGTTTTGCGCTATTCGCGCCACTGATCATGCCGAGGTGGGTATGAGGACAGCCGGAAGCTGAAGGCGGACGAAGGTGATGTGCACCGGTGCAGGAGGGGCTGGGTTCGGTGGGTTGTACCTGGCTTGCTTGCGGGCGTGGGCACGTTGGGCATGTGGATTTTACGATATCTTCGAGCGTCTACCAACCGTGAAAGCAGGACGCTTTGCACACAACCGACGACTGGGGCGGGAGCAAACGGGAGTCTGGCACGCGGAAAAGCTGACGGGCGCTCACTTCCGCACTTGAATCTGTAAATATGAGACCAAGCCGGCCGAGCCGACTGCACGCGCTCGAGTGTTGGCGCAGTCGATATGGTGGAAGCCGGACCGGACTAACACTTCTCGTAGCAGCGTCTATGCTGAGGGAACTGATCGCTTTGTGCGGTGACGGGGAAGCCGAATAGACGGGTAGGACTTTTCCGGTTTGAAGGTCAGGGCCAGGGTGTTTGCCACACGCGGTGTGGCTCTGTTACGGTGTTCTCACTCCTGAAGCCGCCCCACCCGGGTTGGCACTCTGCGCGGAAGGCGGGGTGCTCGGGATTTACCGGGGGGGTGGGTGTTGATTCAGGCGACTCCGAGGTGATTAAGCTGATCTTGGGCAGGGGCGATACCTCTGGTTGGCACGGTTGCTGCGGCCCTTTATGTGTTTTTCTTGGGGACGCATTGGGGATGAAGTTCCGCCGAGCTGACGGTGGCGCAAGAAACCGATTGTCCGGTTTGGGAACGAACCCTACGATCGGCATGATCGACTAGAACGTAAATTCTGCGGGATCCACGGGACGCTAGGAATACGCGCTGGGCAGGGGCGTGACCGAATATTACCGCCGAAGCGCTCAAGAGCAAGCGGGACGCGTGGAGCGAACGTGCTGTGCTGGACGGCGCGAGCCGCAAGAATACCAGATCTGCAAGATTCGGCGGTACCTGATCCGTTGGTCGAGACCTGCCGAAGCGCTCGGGAGCTGGAGCGGGCCGCGAGAGGTGGTGCACTGCGCTCGGGTGTGCGCCAGAGCCACCGCCCGTCTACCAGTGCAGCGTGCCGTTGCCAAAGTCATCGAATATGCAAGGCGCGGTTCTGGCATGGTGCGGACAGGATCCGATCAGCGATGGCAAAGTACTAGGACGGGCCACGGTTGCTACGTGGCGCGCGGCAAATGCGAAATCAGAGGTCTCCCCATGAGCATGCGCCAAGAATGACGATGCGCCGCCGATGCATCGGAACACGGCATTACCCTGAGGAATCAAGAATTTAGGAGGAATTGTGGGACGCGGGCTTCGCTGACCGAGCGGGACTTTTCTCGGTGAGTGTGGCGGAGCCACTTGTTCCTATAAGTCCCGCGAGTGCAGTTGAAGCGGTCTGCGCAGCGCAGCAACACCCCCCCACCGGAGGTGAGGGGCCCCCCCAAGGAAGACGCGAGGAATCATCGACATCGGCGAAGGCTGCGGCGTGCGCGTTCAAATTGAAATCGCCACAATCATCCTCGTTTATTTGAGCCGTCCGTGCGCGACGACGGCTTGGCGGAATCATGCAGCACTTATCTTTACATGGGAGCTCGGCCGGTGGCACGTCAGGATCGTGCGATTTGGGCCGATTTACGCTTCCGAGGACGCGTTTTTTTTGTCCGAGGAAGACATACACCGACAATCCATTCCATTCTCGAAGGCGCTAGTCGGCGGCGTAGCCTGGCGGCAATTGTTCGGCGTGACGAACATGTGCGGAGAAGTGAAGTTCGAGCCTTGCTACTACGGCAATCCATTGGTGAAGCGTTTGCTCGCGGCTGGAAAAGCGCGAGGAAATTTTCTACGCTAAGGCCGCCGGTGAAGGCCAATCCGGATGATCTAGTGGGATCGAAGGACGGGCCGCGATGGCATTCACGGCGTCGACCTGGCCAGCGAGGAGGTCAGCGAAGGCTCGAGACAAAGCGCCCAATGGTACAGGTGGGCATCCCTTCCTCGAGAAGTACTGCTGGAATCCATGCCTGATCTCTCTCAACACAAAACGGAGGAGGGGAAAGCGGAGACAGGCAGGATTCAGCAGTAGATCTCGAGGAAGGGATCGCCCCCTGGAAAGGGCCGTGGCCTCTGAGCCTTCGCTGAACTCCCTCGCTGCCATGGTCGCGCCGCTGATGCCATCGGCGCCGGTCGTCGATCCCAAGTAGACACCGATTGCCTTCACCGGCGCTAGCGTAGAAAAGCTCGCTCTTGACCAGCCGGACGCAAAACAGGCGTTCACACACCAATGGATGCCGGAGGAGTCGCACGCTCGAAAACTTCACGTCTCGCCAGGTTCGGGCCCCCTCCCCCCACCCCCCCACGCGAACCAATTGCCGTACGAGGAATACGCCCGCAGACGAAGAATGCGGAATGGAAGATTGGTGAATGTCTTCTCGGAGCGTCATCGGAATACGGAAATGGCACAAAGCGTCAGCGAATCCGGACTGCCACCGGACAGCTGGCCCACCGTCGCGCCTGGTAAAGAATCGCGCAGGCATTCCGCCAACGCCCGTAGTCGCGCCATGGACGGCTAAAATAGCACGCAGATGATTGTGCGCTTCAAGTTTGAACGCGCACGCCAGCCGTCCGCCGCATGTGTCGATGATTCGGCGGTCTCTCCGCGCCCGCCTGCACCACCGTGTGACTGCGAGGCGGACAGCCGCTATGGCAATGCGATGCACGCTCGAGGAACTTATGGAACAGGGCTCGCCTCCACCATCACCGAGAAAATTCCCAGCTCGGTCGCCGCGGAAGCCGCGCCCCAGCAATTCCTCTTAAATTCTCGAATTCCTCCGGCGTATAGGGCCGTGTTCGCGAGAAGCGGCCTGGCGTCATCGAAGGCTTAGGCAGGTCGTTTCATTGCTCATGGGCGGACGGACCTCTATTGTCGCAGTTTTGCCGCGCGCCACGGGTAGTCAACCGGGCCCGTCCTAGTACTTTGCGCCGAGTCGACCGGATCAGATCCTGTGCCGCTCCGAGGAAGAACCCCGGCTTGCAGATTAGTGACGTTGGCCAAAACTGAGCACGCTGAACTGAGTAGGACGGGCTTTTGGCGCTGAGCAACCCGAGCAGGCGGTGCCCCACCGTCGCGCGGCCCGGCTCAGACCCGAGATGACGCTTCGGCAAGGTTACGAATCTAACGGTACTCAGGTGCGGCCGATATTAGCAGATCTGGTATTCGTGCGGCTCGCGCACGTCCAGCACCAGCACGTTCTATACCGCGTCAGCTTGCTCCTTAGCGCGCTTCGGCGGTAATTTCGGAACGCCCGGCCCAGCGGACGACTCCGTCCGCGGATGCCGCAGAATTCGTTGCAGTAGATCACCCGCCGAAATCGTGGGGTTCCGTGCGCCAAACCGGGACCAATCGGGGTCTTGCGCACAGCTTCAGCCGGGAACTTATTCCCCAATGCGTACTCCACAGCAGGCAACGGCAACCAGAGGATCGCCATGCCCCAAGATCAGATACACCCACCTCGGTTCGCCTGCAATCCACCCACCAGACCAGGTACATCCGAGTCACCCCGCTTCGCGCAGGACGGCACCACAATCACGTTGGCATGGTGGCACTGGTCTCTCAGGATTAGAGACACCAGGTCAAAAATGGCCCCATCCGCCTCGGTGGCAAACACCGCTGGAGGCATGACCATCAAACCGGAAAATCGACACGTAGATATTCGGCGTCCCCGTTCAACAAACACGCTCTTCACCAGATAAGCGCGTCGGAAATTTATCCGGACCGCGCCACCATATCGAAATGAGCCAACAGCTCGAAGCGCGTTCTCGCTCGTAGTTGGTCCATAGGCAGCAAGATTCAAGGCGGATTGAGACGCCTTCAGCGTGTTCCGCTGCCGAATCCAGCTTGCGCCGCCCCACGTCGTGGTTGGTGGCTCAAAATCTGCCGCTGCAGGTTGGTGACGGTCGACGGCGATATCGATAATCCACAATTGCCAAGGCCCACGCCAAGCGAAGTGGCAGCCAGGACAACGCCAACGGGCCGAAGCCCAGCCCTCCTGCACGATGCAACAGCAAATTCGCCGCGAGCTCTGCAGCTTATGATGTCCCCCCACCACGCTCGGGCAAGGATCAGGTGGCTGTGAGAATAGTCGCCAACAAGTTCATCTTGGTGCAGCACGGCGGGTAGCGTGTGCGGGTCCGGTTTTTGGGGAACAACCCGGGCCATCATACGGGTTTCTTGAGACGGATCGAGCCTGGTCAAAACGCGAGTTCAATGACGGCGTGGACAGATGCCGAAATATTAGGCAAGGGCCGGCAGGCAATAGATTGCGAGCTTTAAGGATAGAAGACACAGTACAGCCACCGCATAGGGCGGTCGCACAAAGGCCCCGGCGCTCCCGGATGAGGACGTCAACTTATTTCGCCGCCTCTTGGACCACGCATGAGAAATTTGACCTGCAGTGCCATCAGATTGCCCCGATGCAGCTTTCGAACCGTATGGCATTTTTTTGCACGCCTCTGCTTCGCCTTCTACCGAATCCCTTTTTCCTCGTCACGAAGCAAAGAGGCCCCGGGGCTCCAGGGCAGGAAGAAAGGACTGGTCTCGACGCAGGGTTTCCCCGCTGCCTACATCCTGCGGACCGTAATCACGTAGAGAAGCACGCCCCACCCCGTGAGCCGAGGCCGCAAGTCGGGTTTCGGAATGTACACTCGGCCCCCGGCTTTGGTGTCAGGGCATGGTGGCTTAGGAATCAACAAGGAATTGGTTTGTAGGTGGTACGAATCGTAGATAGAAACCCCACGATGTTCCACCCCTATGCGTCCCGTACGTTCCTATGTTTGACTTCGAATAAGCATCCCTGTAGGCTCACCCCATGGCACATAAGGGGGCGATTCTGTCAGGCGGGGAATCGCGC
>Ga0179593_1290492_pt1 | contig 10392 bp, 15 predicted proteins | sample CZODoug2_1_08_16_FD_185931 | JGI IMG/M metagenome (GOLD analysis project Ga0179593, IMG submission 185931) | Vadose zone soil fungal communities from Angelo Coast Range Reserve, California, USA - CZODoug2_1_08_16fungal (PacBio error correction) | ecosystem: Environmental > Terrestrial > Soil >... | reverse complement strand
TGTTCCCTATAGGTCCCTATGCCTCCCCCCTAGTGAAGAAACCACTTCCCGGAATCTTTCTTCATCGCATTCTTCAGGCCCGGTTAGCCAAACCACTTATTAACGCCTGATCCCTCGTATGTGCCCTTTGGGTTCTCACCTAGTCTCTTCTCTCCTAGATGTTAGCAGGCCAGATTTCTTTACGTAGGAGGGTTTTTCCTTGACCTGCCCTCTTCTGGCCTGCCCCTTGATTAGTATACGGTTTGTCTATTTATTCGATTTTTCCCCCCTTGACTAGTTCGTCCCTTTTCTCCTTTTCTAGAGTTTTGTTTTCATGTTTTTTGAGCGGTTTGGCTTTTCGTCGCTCCCCCTATGGCAATGAAACTTTTTCGTTTCTCTTTGTCCTCGTAGTACAGGTTCCCCTCCTATTTGTTTTTATGCTCTCCCCTCCTCCCTTCTTCGATGGTTGGCTATCCCTTTCTCGCCCTTCCCCTTTTGAAAAATACATTCGCTCCCCCTCTCGACAGCTGTTTTTTTATGTTTTCGTTCTCCTGCTGTGCCTACTCCTACTACCATTTCTCTCAGACAGATCAGCATTGCCTTTCCTTTTTCCTTCAGATGCCCTAAACGAGGAGGTCAATGACGTCATCGTCTTTCTTCCGTGGTATATTGTTTTTCGCAGAGTCCCTTTTGTCCTCTCCTTTTTTGACATAGGCCTGATTTCTTCCATGTTTTTTAATCCCTTCACCTGTCCAGAAACTGGTTGACCTTTGAAATTCTCTCGCCGTGTTTCTTTAGCGATTCCTTTTTTCTGAGTCCTATCTATATATAATATAGTTGTTGTTTGTATTTTTTTCCCACGATTCGAATACTTTTGTGACTCCTCCCTTCATCCATCCTTAAAACTGGTTTTATCTGTGAGCCATTTCCCTTTAGTAGCTTCAATTGAACGTCCCTCTCCTTCTCCTATCAAAGTGTTTCCCCCTGGCCTCCTCCGCTCCCCCTGATATTTTCAGTCCCCTCCTGATGACTGTCATTCATTGGCCCCCTTGGGTCGACTGCTTGGTTCCAGACATTTTTTCTTCGTTCGATTTATTTAAGTCTAAAAGGGAGTTTGAACTCTGGTAGCCAGTCTCCCTCCCCTCAGTCCCAGTGTCAGTTTTTGATTCTTTTCTCTCTTGCATTTTCAAGTTTTTATGGCGCGGTCTTCTCCCCCCCGAAGCCCGTAGCTTCCCCTCCCTTCTCTGCGTCGGAAACCCTTTTCCTCAAAATGTCCCCCCTTTCCCCCTGCTTAAGCTTCCTCCCAATCGAGGCTCTCTCTCCCCATTCTCAGAACTCCCAAAAAATTTCTGCCCTTTGCACTTACTGTCAGCTTCCCTTTTCACCCTGTTTCAGACTTTTTCAGCCTCTCAGGACCTGCGTTTCTTTTTCTGTCCCTGTACAAGGTTCCTTTCCCGGCTCGGACCTATTTTCTCTCTCGCCCGTCGTTTTACCCAAGAGAGGGCAGGTCAATCCCGCGGGCCTTTCGAGGTGTTTTTTCCCCCCGGTTGGATTGCTTTCTCCTTCCCTCCTCTTCCTGCCGGCTCAATGGATTGGCCCTTCTTTTTTGCCCCAGACCAGCCTCTTTTTCTTTACCTTCGACTTCCGACTTTCGCAAACCCGTCCGAGATTGTTTTCAGCCTTTTTTCGCTCTTGGTTTCCTTACTGAAACCCTCTTTCCTTTCCCCACGCTTCCTTTTTTTCGATTTCCTGCGCCGACAAAACGACTCCTAATTTATCCACTCTCATCCTCTCGACCTTTCCCTGCGATCGGGTTCTCTCCCCCCCTCCTCTTCCTCCGATCAATTGCTGAGACTTTCTCTTTTCCTTTTCTAGTACCCGTTTCCCTCGCCGGTTTCCCCTCTGCTTCTTTCCACGTGCCATCAAAATCCCCTGAGGTAACTATGTCCCCCCCCACTGACGTGACAAGAGCTACAGTTTACATCATTCTCGTCTCAGTCAGGACCGCCAAGGTATAGTACCCCTCTTTCCGTCCCGACCTTTTGTTTAATCCTTCCCCCCCCACTCCCGTCTGAAAGCGATCTATTTGCTTCTGTTGTTCCTGACACGGCGATACGATTTTTCCTTCAGGAGGTGTCCCCCATACCCCCCCACTCCTTTCGCTTTTTTGACTCAGTGAAGTGTTTTCACAAGGCACTCTCCCCCCTCCCCCAAGCGAAAATGCTTTTTCCTTACTGCCTGATGGTTTAGCCGCTGGCATTTTCAGCTCAGAGCGCCTTTCATTTTTTGTTTTCTAACTATTCAAACATCTAGACATATTTTCCCCTTTCTTCCACGTTTATTTTTTTTACTTTTTCTTCCCCCAGCCTGTTCGGGGGAGAAGGAAAGACAAAGTTCAGTACCTTTGTACGAGGCTTCTTTTTATGGGAAAAACTAAGGACTTCAACGCCTTTCAGCGTCACGCCGCGGGCTTTTTCTCCCCAAGGTCTTTCATTGTTTTGACTTGGGCTCCCGCTGATTCGCAACTTCCTTTTTTTCACCAGCCTTCCGTCAAAGATAAGTGGACGTCCCCCATTGGACTTCTTCCGATCCCCCATGCTCCTTTGATTTGTTTAACGTCCTGCGCCTCATCAGCCTGCTGGTTGATTTCCGTCTTTTAGATATTGTCCTTTCCCTCCCCTCCCCATAACGCTAAAGAGCCTTCCTTTTCCCAGGCTTAAGCTGTTCTTTTGGTCTTTTCGGTTGGTGACCAAAAATTAATTTTGAACCTTGACACCTTCTTTCTCTACGCACGGTTTCTCGAAGCCCTATTCCTCGTTGACCCATACCGCCTTGTTCGCCGATGTGTTCTCGCGTTTTCTTGGCCTTTTTTCCTCCCCTTTCATAGCGACCCCTTTTGCCCCCCTTTTTTCTTTTCCCTCCTTCGGGGGACGACAAACTTTCCCCTGCCGCACTCCTCTTTTATCCTGGTCATACTAGCCTTCTCCCGCTGGGCGTTACAACACTCCCCTCGTGAATCCCATTAACCCTCCTCTCCTTCACCGCTTCCAGGTCTTTCCCTTTCAGTTGCCCCCTGTGCCGGAGCCCCCTCTCTTTCTCTTTTCCATGGTCAAGTTACAGTTTTGGATTGTCGCCTTTCTCTTTTGACGCCACTTTTTGTGTTCGTTGTCTGGGATAGGCCCTCGACTCTTTATTTCTCCCTTTGTGTTTTGATTTGAGTAGGATCGTCCTACCCTCACAGACAAGACGACACATTCCAATGTCTCGTTCTCTCCTTCCCTCTGCCACAAGCTTCTGAAAAAGCCTTGTGACCATGGCAGCCTTCCCCCCTTCCTCCCCTGGCCGGCGACTTTTTTTCCCCTATTTCTTTTTCCTTTCCTTCCGTTGACGGAGCTGAGTTCACTCTTTTCTGTAAAGTGTTGCTTTTTTTTAACTCCTGGCGATCTTCCTTTCTTCTCCCTTGCTGCCTGCTCTCCCCCCCGTTTGGCTCTCGTCCCCCTCCCCCTCTAGTGCCAGAACCTGTCGTTTCTCTTTGTACTGTTTGGTTCCACCACCAAGTCACAACCTCCGGGTTTAAACCCTTGAGGACAAGGTTATTTTTCCCCCCCCCCCCCCTATTATCCTGTCCCGTTCTTCGCTTTTACTGACCTTTTTTTTCGTTAATACTTCCCTTATCCCCTAATTTTCCCAAACCTTATCCCACGTACCTCCCCTTCTTCTTATGACCGCGTCCTTTCCATGAGTAAGTGTCTTTTCTGGACTCTTTACCAGAGCGAAAGCTTCTTTTGTAAAACTTCCTTCTTTTTCTTGAGAGCTTTGACTCTTCGCAAGCATTATTATTTCCTGGGTTTCCGTCCCGGCCCTAAAAATGGTTTCTTTCCCCCATGTTTGCGATGTTGTTCCCGGGCCCGGCGGACGCGCGCGGGAGCAATTTCCCCGAAATCCCTTCTTTTTTAAACATCCCTTTCCTTTTTCTCTGCTCCCTAATTGCGTCCGTGTCTTTTTTTCAGCCCCCTCGTTTCCTCCCCGCCCTCTTCATGTCCCTTTCTCATTTACATCGTCGATTCCCCTTTCCCTCCCCTCAAGGAGGTAAACTAAACTCCCCCGCTAGCTTAGGTGAGGACTCTTTCTCTTTTATTTTTTTGAATCTTTCTTCCCAACATTTTTTTCTTCCTAGGCGGACCAACTTCAGTGCGTCGTCCCCGCGCGGCGGGGACACCAATAACTAGTGTAGCTGATCGGTACCTCTCGTTTAATGTCCCCTCCTCCCCCCCCACCAATGCTCTTGTTTCGTTTTTCGCCCGTTCCCTACGTCTCGAGTGACTTTTTTTTTTTCCACGATCCCTCCCTATTTTCCTTTCATATGTCCTTTCGTGTTTTTTTCATTGAATGAGCGAAAAGATTCAAACTTTCCCCCCCGGCCGCTTTTTCCCCTCAACTTTATTCCCTCCCTTACCCCTCTCGTCTCCTGCCTGCTCTTCTCGCGGTACATTTCTCTGTGTTCCTAGTGAAATTTTCAAACTGTTCTTGACCTTTAATTTCGCCATTCTCCCCCCTTGCAGAGTTGCAGGCGAGTCACTCTCGAGTCCTTTTTTTTCCCCTTACCATCCCTTTCCGGCCTTAAGTCCTTGCGGTTTTCTCCCCGCTCAGCCGATCACCTTTCTTCCCCTCTTTTATTAGATTTTTCCCCCCACAACTTTCGGTGTTGTCCCTTTCCTCTCTCGAGAAGTAGAGTTGATGCTATTTGTTCCCCTTTCGAGACATTTTTTCCCCTTCCTCACATTCGGCCACGTTTCTTTCGATTCCCTCATGATCGATTTCAATGGCCCATTTCCAGATCCGTAGAGAAGCCCATCCTACTCATTGTTCCTTAGGTCATCTCGCTGTCCTCGAATTTTTAAAACCCCCAATACCCTCCTACCGAGGTATGATATAGAAGTGTTCCTCGGTTCCTTCTCGAGCTAGCTTCTAATCTCTTTTCCGGCGCGTCGGGTACAGCTCCTTAACAAGAATTCTGATGTTGGCCGCTAGTATCCCTTATTGTCACTTTGTTTACCAGTTGCCTCTCTTTCGGTTGACTTCTTTTTTTCCGTTTGGGTTTTCTCGTCTTTGTTTTTCGCGATCCCCCCCGTCGATGTGGAAGAAAGATGAGTTCCCTCCTTTTTCCATGCGTCACTTTGGCCTCTTTTTTTTACAGGATTTGCCTTTCCCTTCCTTTCGTCCTGGTTTTTTGCAGCATGTCTTGTTCCTCGCCAATCAGTCACGAAAATACACCCAGGAGTCTGCACATTCAGCCTCGCCAGTTTTTTGCTGCTGTTTATCGCTTTGTCTTTCCTCGCAGTCTCATTTTTTCCGAATCGCCCGCCGAGCTTCCTTCTTTGCCCGGCATCTCGACCTCACTTCGTTTTTTTGATGCAATGAGGAAATTACAGTCCGCCTTTGCGCCCAGGTGAGCGAGCTTCTTTTCGCGTCTGTTTTTTTTGACTCTTCTATCGCGCCGGCAAGATTTCCAGTCCTCCACTTCCAATATCCTGAATCCATTTTTCCTACAAATTATACGCCTAAGTTTTCGAGCTTTGGCCTAGTGTCCTTCCTTTTCCCTTGTTTTTTGGAGGATTTATTCTTTCCACCGAAACCCTTTCCTCTAATCTGGCCCCCTTTTTCTTCCCTTTTAGCAGGTGAAGTATCTCTTTCCCCCCTCTTCCTTTAAGCTCTTTTCTCCCTCTTTCCCCTGTTGCGAGGTCCTCGCTTTTCTTATCGTTTCCTTTCCAGGTGACTGCATTGGACTTCATTCAGTTTTTGATCTTTTTAGAAAGGTCATTTAGTTTTTTTTCTTTCTTTTCCCCTGGCGTTGTCGGCAAAATTTCCTCCTTCCCCACAGCCCCCCCTCTTTCCTGGTGTGGGATAGATTTTTTCTTTTACGTGAAATTTCGCTTCTCCCGATCTCCAACATGCCAGCGGCAGAATCCTCCTTAAGTCCACCCACATTTTCTCGGGGAAAAAATGTCTCGCAGGAGTCTCTCACTCCCGTTCTACATTCCTTCCTCCCGCTCACCTCCTCTCCCCCCCCCCCTTCCCACCAAACCTCTGAAAGGTGCACAACTTGCCTTTCCCCTGTCGACCTTTCGAAGCCGTATCGGCCCCTCCCGAGTTTTTTTTCTGACGGGACCGGCCTGCAAGACTCCCCCTGTCCCTCTCCTTAGGATCCTCTCGCCTGAGTCTGCTTCGAGTCAGTTCAGACCGACGGGTACGGTGGAGGTGGTGTCTGAACGTTTGAGGTCCCTTTCGATGCTACTACTCTTCTTAGTCTATGGTGTCCCAGACTTTTTCCTTTTCCCTTCTACTCCGCATCGGCGTCGAACTAACTCTCTGTCTTCCTTCCTTCCTCGGGCTGCCTCGGTACAACGCTATTTCTGGATCTTTTGCGCCGACAACGCGATATTTTTTTACGCGTCCTCCGATCTCCTTCCATGCTTGCGGATAGTTTTATCATCCCTTTTTTTGCCCGTCCTAATCCTTGATGCTGGAGATCGAGAGTGATTTCTGATTTTTCACTCTCCTTTGCTGGCCAAAACGTGCCCATTACCCTTTTTTTTCTCCCCCTTTCCTTCGCCTGTCCCCCCATTGTGAATCCCTTTTCGGGTGGGGGTGGAGGTGTGGTTGTTTTTACCCCAACCCACCCCTCCCCCCCCCCCCCCCCCCCCCCCCACACCCCCCCCCTTTTTTTTGTTTCAGACGGTCCTTCTTCCCTTCTGTAGCGTCCACAGCTGCCGACCAGAAAGGTTTTCCTTTTTAATTTTTCTTCTCCATCCCAATAGTCACCTTCACTTCCTCTGTGGGTTTTTTTTTTAGCGACCGCTGCTCTCTTTCGTTTTTTCCTCGGAAGGAGTTGCCCAACATTTTTTTGTTTATCCCTTTTCTTGGTTCAAAACGGACATCCCCTTATAAAAGTCACCCTATCTCCCCTGTGCGTATGGGCCAGACTGAGAGTTCAACTGACTTTCGGACATGTGTGTCCCACTCGCGCCTCCCCTTTTTTGATCATTTCACCCCTCCCCACTCCCCGTACTTGCTCCGCCCTCTCTGGGGTCTTTCTTTCTCCCCCCCCCTCCTTGATGGAGACTTCCCCTCCCTCCCAGGGGAAAAGTTTAAACTTCGATTTTTTTTTGTCCCCTGGATTTCTAAACCCCCTCTTCCAGTCCTTTCCCCTTTTTAACGCTTTTTCTTTCACCTTTTTTTTTTTTTTTTCTAGTAAGGTATCTGTTACCTTTCCTCCTTCGCCCGAACTCGCCGCCCGTTCCCTCCCCTCTTCCCTGCCCCCTTTTAAGGGGCCGGGGAAACCCCCCTCCTAGTCGTTCTTTAGGCATTCCCTTTTGAATGCACAGGCCTAGGTTGAACAATCCTGACATATTTCGCTCTGTCCCATTAGAAGCCCCATAATTAAGCTTCAAATACTGTGACATTTCTTTTTGAGGATCACTTCACGGTTTTTCCGGGGCCCTTTTGTTTTTACATTTCCTGTTTGATGAAAAACCTCCATCTTCCCCTCCCACCCTTCTATCCCCGGTCCCACCCCAGATTTAAGTCCTCCTTTTGTCCCACTCCCTTTTCTGCAAGATCTTCTCCCCTTTTCGTTTACCTTGTGTTCAAACTAATATTCCCTCCGCCATGTGTTATGGTCAATACTCTCTTTTCCCCTACACCCCCTTGTTTAGTTTCCCTCTCAGCGCTCCGGATCCTTATGGACGGATTCGAAGAGTTTTCCAACCCTCCATCTTGCAGCCAAAATTCCCCTCTACGCACCGGCTTCCCCTGCCAGTGGACTCTTCCCCAAGAGCACCGCTAGCGCTTGTCTTTTGGCATGGTCCGGTTTCCATCCCCTATACGAATTTCTAAGTTCCCCCAGAATTTTCCGGTGTCTGTCGGTCGGGAGTGGAGTTGGATTCTTTGTCTTCCCTGCTCCTTTCCCCTTTTTTTGGTGTCGTTTCCCGATATCGAGTCCTTATCCAGCCCCAGCTCCCAGAAAAGGAACTTCTTGCTCTCCCCCCTCTCCCTGGACAGATGCGTTAACTTAGTCCCATTTTTGCCGCCATCAAGGCCTACAGCGGCTCGGATCCCAAATGGCGTGGTACAGTTATTCAGGATTTCTTTTCATTCCAGATTTGTGACCGGCGGTTATTTGAAGCTGGTCTTAAAGTCTTGGTTCCCCTCCGGAGATCTCTTTCCCCTGTATAGTTTCGCTAGCTTTCTCGTGGTTTCTCCCCACTTTTGAGTTGTAATTCGAAGGAGGGTCCCCTCCCCCATTTTCGTCAGATATGACTGTGGTTCCTTTTCCCCCAACCCCCTTCCATAATTTCTCTAACCCTTTCGTAATGCTCATGTTCCACCGCGGAGCCTGTCATCTGGGCGAGATAGTCAGGACCAGCGGTTCCTAAAGAATTTGCCCCCCCTTACTTTTTCCCCCCCAACCTTCTCCCGTTCAACCGTCCCCGCATTAGTTTTGCCCCTCGTCGCAGTCTTGATTTCTTATTTCCCCTTTTCCCGTAGTTGTTTCCAGCGAAAGTTTCCAGCGTGTCCTTTCCTGGCTGATTTTTTTTCTCCTTTTGACGTGCCCTCGCAAGAAAGCCCTGGTGAGTCAATGGTTTAGTTAATTCCTAGCCAGTGGTCTCAACTGTGATCGGAGATTTTCCTGCTTGAGTGGCGCGTTGCTTTTTCCCGGTAGCACCTTCCTTCAGAACGGACCGTGTATAACTCACTCCCTAGCCTTGATTTAGGTATCTCGTTACTCCCCCTTTTTTTTTTTGGATTTCCTTTAAGCAATTCTCCGCCGTTACAATGTGCGCATTTACGTTCGCAACTCCCCTCTATGGGTTTCTCCCAACTTCCCCAACCCACCCTTCCTCGCGGTGGCGCGAGGCGATGGAGCTTGTTTTTCTGTTGACGTATCCCCCCCCATATCCGACCCTGACACCCATTAGTCTTTGTCTCCCTCTTTTTTAGGGAATACGCCGTTGTCCGCTATGGATTCCTTTTTCTTTCCTTGTTGAAACCCCAACTTCCCCCCTTTCCTTAAGCGAAGTTTTTTATGTTTTTCCCCATCCCCCTTCGCGGGTAAGCCCCCAGTGAGATTCGCGTGTTCGTCTCCCCTCCTCCTCTCTCCTACAGGACTTCAAGGGACTTGGTGCGTGGAGAGAGCGAAAATTCCCATCAAATTAGGAGGACCTGTTTGTAGAGACCCCCCCTCCTTTGATCTCCTGCCCTTTTCCTCTTGCATCCTCTTTATTCTGGTCCACAGGTTCCTTTTTCTCTTTTTCCCGATGTTCCCCCTTACTATATGTTTTGCACCGTTTTTATCCGCGCATCCGCCACCTCTAGTTGAAGTTCCGTCGGAGAACTGCGATCTTCGACTTCCTCGGGGATTAGGGAGGTCAAGAACGGTGCTCTAACCGATCGCAAGCCTTCCATGTTTTATTATTCTTCAAGCACCCTTATTTCGATTGAGGGCCGAGCCTCGAGAAAGTAGATTTTTCTGCCCCCTGGTTTCATTCAACTGGAAGAACTCCCGTCTCCCCCCTTCCCCTGACCCCTCTCGATGTGTTTTTTTTTTTTTTCGAAGACGATGGCGGATTTGCTTCCAGCGACAGATCTTTGAGCATTCAACCGACGTCCTCCATTGGGTTCCTCTTAGTACCTTCCTCTAAAGATATACATAAGGTTGCCCCCCCCCCCTGACGACCCTCGGTTTTCTTCTCGCTGGTACTTCCACGCTTTTGTAGCCCTCTCTCCCTTCGCGGCGATGACTCTCCTCCCCCAGGTACCGGTCCCCAGTTTTCCCAGCGGGGAATTGATCGGCTTCGAGCCCGGTGAAAAGTTTTAAATTGATAGTTTTCTTCAAGTTCTTATTTCCTTCTGTTTTTGTTCATTCTTCTTTTTTTTGGCGATCTCCTCGATGTCCCGGGGAGTTCGATTGGCCTCGTTCTTCCTTTTTTCTCTCGTTTGCGCGACGCCTTTCCTTCTTCCCAGTTCCGATGTGTGGTCTTTGAGATTCGTTCTTGTCTCCCCTTCACACGTAACATCCCCCTTACCCCTGCGAGCACCCCGCCCCCTGAAAGGGTGTGCTTGATTTTTTTTTTTTTATCAGTTGTCGTTTTCTAGAAGATCCCTTCGACGAAGACCATCGCGCTCCTGTATCCTTGATGCCTCCCCCCCCTGCGCCCTTTTCGTCCCCTCAGTACATGTTTCTTGTAGTTCTTTTTAAACGACATTTGGTGCGCTGATGCAGGGTAAATGTGAGCAGCAAAGGGTTTCCCGCGTCGTTCCGCTTCGAGTTTCTCAGAAGTAACTTGCTCCTCCCTCCCAGTTTTTTTCTTTCCCCCTTCCGCTTTTCACGGTCTCGTACGTCCTTTTGCGAGA
>Ga0179593_1276629_pt1 | contig 10392 bp, 8 predicted proteins | sample CZODoug2_1_08_16_FD_185931 | JGI IMG/M metagenome (GOLD analysis project Ga0179593, IMG submission 185931) | Vadose zone soil fungal communities from Angelo Coast Range Reserve, California, USA - CZODoug2_1_08_16fungal (PacBio error correction) | ecosystem: Environmental > Terrestrial > Soil >... | reverse complement strand
GAATCTTCGTCGAGTCGTTTCATCGCTGCACATAGAATGCCGAAGACAGTTCGATCGGGCCGCCTCTTCCCTCCTAAAGTCTGTTTATACTTTTTTTTTTTTTGTTTTCTCGGTTCCTGACATCGGCTCTTTCCTATGTGATCGAGGTGTCTTCCCCCCTGATGATCACGTTGTCCTTCCGACACCGTGGGAAGCTCGATGCACCTTCTTTTCCACGTACACCCTCTCCACAGCTTCCCCGTGGCACGCTTTTCTCTCCATTTCGAAAACGGACCATCTCCGCGATTTTTTTCTTCGGCCGGCCGGCGGCGGATTTCCTTGTCTAGAGCTCGCGTAGCTGCGCCAGCTTGAACCCTCCCCGTACGTACGACCTTGCGATTCCTTCCTTTTTGACCTTTCTGACTCCCCTCCCCAGCCCCGAAAAAGGAGATTACTCCTTTCCACCTCGTCGGTCACGGCCCTTGTTCTCTCCCTTCTCAGACGCCACTACACCCTTGCCGCGCTACACATTGAACTACTTGAAGCGTCTTTGACCATTTCCCGCCCGTGGCCCTTTTGACACCATTACCCCCAGGCCATCTGGTCGGCCGGCCCGGACTCTTTTTCCCCCTCTCCCACGACAGCACCCTGGCGGGTCCGTCCCCTCTTCCATTTGCGACGCCTCCATTCCCCCTCTGGCGCACCCCTTCTGAAATCCATTCCCCCCTACGCGCATTTGTCTCCACCCTGTTTCGTCGAAGGCATCGTGCCTGTGGTTGCTCCTACATCGGGACTTTTTCATTCTGCACCGGGGGTTGAGCTGTTATTTCTCGATTTGTCTCTCCCCCTCCTTCCCTTCGCCCCCTTTTCTTGAATGGCAGAAGAGTTTCCACGCTCGAGTGCACGTTTTCTCCCCCCCTGATCCAGTCTTGGGGCTTTTCCCGCCGATTTAGCATCAATGAACCTCGCCATTCTACGCCCGTCTTTTTTAATCCGCTCCCCGTGTCAGCCTGTGACTCTGACAGGAACAGGTTGTCCCCGCTTTTTCTACTCGCCGGGCCATCCCTTGCCTTTTTTGCCACGGAAAGCACCAAACCTCCCTCTTTCCTTCCGGATTCTTAAATCGTGATCCCGAAGCCAATAACCTTGTGCCCACGTTTTGTGTCCTCCCTGTCTCAGAACGGTCGTTTCTCACACTTCCCCCCCCCCCCTCGGAGTTGCGCTAAAAGAGAACCCTTTGCCGGTCTCCTTCTTAGGCGGAGCTTTTCTATTTCTCAATCCCCGTTGTGTGTTCAGCTCGATCTAAACTCAGCTATGAGCCGAGACCCCCTTTGATTGTTTTACACGGTCCGGCTCCGCGACCGTTCCCGGTCTGAACATCCCTGGGCCGCCCCCCACTGGGCCTTTGAGTTTGATTCCTTCCCCTGGCTTGCACGGTCTTGACAGATTTCTTTCATCAGGTCGCTGAACGCCTTTCGTGTTGTCCCTTCCTGGAATGGGAGACAGGCGCGTTCTCTTAACCGTTCCTGCCTCGATTTCCTTTTCCTTCCTGAAAAATTCATACCAGTCAATTTCTCGGTCCTTTTCTCCCCCCTACGCCGGTCGAAGTTGATTCTGCGTCTGAGTCGGTTGGCCCCGACTAAAGTAATGATGTTCAGGCCCAAGTTTTACACGTGCCGATTTTTTCGTCGGACCGGGAAACAATTTATGCCAAGTTTTTTCCCCCCTTAGTTGATCTCTTGACCTTCCTTTTTAGAGAACCTTTTCTTCCCCTCTCCCAGCCCCCGACCGTCCCTTTCATGATCCAACAACTGCCGATGGCCTTCCCTCTCAGGTTGTCTACCTCCGTCCAGAGACAGTTTTTTTCCTTTGCCACTCGTTTGCTTTCCCCCTATTTCGCCGAGGTTTTCCTCTCTTTCGTTCAAGCAGAACACCAGAGTTGTCTTTTCGGTTTATCCGGTGACCTCTTTCGGGCCGACATAGTGGGTGGCCTTCCACCCTTTTTGTCCCGGTCGATCAATTCTACTTGCTGTTCCCATTTAAAGTGACTCGCTGACCCCAATTTTTGAGAATCTTTTTTTCTTTCCGCGTTTTTCCGTCCCCCCCCCTCCGATCGAGACGTCTTAAATCTTTTTTTTTTTTTCGGGAGTCCCTTCTTCGGGTTGTTTTTTCCATTTGGCAAAACGCCTACGTAAGCCTGCTTTTTTGTTTCAAGATGGGATTAACCGCCACGCGTCCCTCCCTTAGAGCCTCGCCATTTTTTATCAACGACACGCAAAGCCATGCACGTCCCCCTTTATTGAGCCGCTTTTTGTTAGATCTGTGTGCCCAGGGGAGAGTTCGTTTGGGAGGTGTAGTGCCCTTTCTGCTTCCTCGGTGCACTTTTTACATATTGTCCCGGATGAATTTCCAACGTGTCTTGCTCAATCGACCATTCAACCCTTTGGAGGCCATCCTCTCCCATATGTCCTTACAAACCCGAGACTAGCCTCTTCGAACACCAGCTGAACGGTCATCTATGCTCTCCCCCTGCCCTCCCCCCTCCGCGAGCCCTTTAATAACATCGACTCCGTCATAGATCTACTTCCTCCTCTCTGTTTTTGAGAGACTGATTTCGTTGGTAGGCGCCGTGCTTTCGAGATGACAGAAGAGTCTCCTTTCCTTTAGTCATTATCCCTACAGTTTGGTGTCTCCCTCTTATTTTTTGCTGCTTGTCTTCGTGATCTTTCTACGATTGCTCCACCTTTTCTCTCCGACGGATGCTCTTGCCCTCTTCCTTGTAATTAGAAGATAACCCTTCCAATCGGTGCCTTCATATAAGAAGTTTTTTTAATGGGGACAACCTGCCTCCTATAATGTGGCACACCCCCCTCTCAAAAATCTCTACAAGACTCCTACTGTCGACCTTTGGCCTCTCTCGTAGGAGGGTTTAGGATTTCTCCCCGGGATTCAGACGGGCATTTCTTCCCAAAGCTTGAAACCACGGCTTACTCAGGTTCCCTCTTTCTTCCGCCCAACGGCCCCAAGCCTGAAAGCTGTAGAACTCCCCCTGATCCCATGTGTACTTTTTTTTCAACCCCCTCGTATTCAAAGGAACCTCGCTATCGCGTGTAGACAACCTATTCTCACCGTGTAAGCGAGGGAACCCTTGAAATACCCGTCCTCTTTTCCGCCAGGTCTCCCCTCCGAGCACCCAAAGTCTTGGTCGGCCGCTTCACATTCCTTGTGTTCACCGGATCCCACTCTTTTAACTTCTTGGGTTCTTTTTTGCCCTGGAGTACGCCGAGATTCCAACCCTTTGCATCTGTTGAGCATTTCCACTTCTTCCACTCTCGCCGTTTCTTCTCACCCTTTTATTAGTAGTGCGGTGTCGGCTCCATCGGGACCGTGCTTCTATGATGGATGTCCGTTCGTTGTTTCATCAGTTTTTTTCTATGTTCCAGAAAGTGGACTTGTTCCTATCCCCCATTAGACCAATTTGATGTTGACCCCCAAATTTCTTTTCTCACATGCCCCTTTCGAGGTCGCGATATCACGTTGAAAAATCCTTCTTTTTGTTCCCTGCCCCTTCACATGGCGGTGTTTTCAGACGAGTCAAGTTGCTGCTCCACTTCTGAATTCGACTTCTACGCAAGGAGTTGAATGAATGTCCCCTAGCCTCCTTTTCCTCCCCCATAGGGTCACGACTTCACAGGTGTCGTTGTCAGACGGCTCTCCGCGGCCCTCCGGCCCCCCGTCTTCCATAGAGATTCAGCTCCCGTACGTCCCCTGCATACCCAGGACCCGTGCCTCCGCCGATTCTTCCCCTCAACCGGAGTTTGGCGCTTCCCCTCCTTCTCGGAACTTCTGACGTTTAGACTCCCCCATCTGCTTTCTCGGTTCCCTCTTTCCTGTAGACTCTCTCTTTTCTACTCAGGTTGTTTTGCGACTTTTCATTCCTGCTATGACTCTCCCCCCTTCCGATGGTGGCGTAACGGTACCGGATACGGTGACTCTAACAAGGCGTCTGGAAGATGCGAAAACTTTTCTCTTCTTTACTGGAAGCGTTCTTCCCGTATTATTTGACGACCTTTTTGATCCTTCTTTCGTTCGTGGGCCCCGTTCTGTTTTTCTTGGAAATGGCAGCGAGCCGTTTTTCTCGCGTCCCAAGGGCCGACACCTTTGTTTCCTTTAGATTAATGAGGACCGGGGTTCCGTATTGCACTCGCGGCATGTTCTTCTCTTTGTCCTTTTCAGTTGATGCTCTTCCTCCTCTTTGAGTTTGAAACGTTCCCTCCGTTTGATTCAGGCCAACCCAAGCCGGCTTTTTCCTTGTCTCGATCTTCTTCAGTGGTTTCTGAAAGATTGTACCCCCTTTTTGCGAAGGGGATCGATGAAAGGTTCCCATCTCAACAATGCATTCTCAAGCCGACCGTTCCAGTTTTTTGATGATTCCCCTCCCGATGTAGCACACGCCCAATTGGTCTTTACCCAGTAACTTTTTTTCCCTCCGGCTCCTTCTTTCGAAAGATTTCCGTGGAGTTCCGGATCGCAGAGTCGGCTCTCCGTAGCTGGCCGCCGCCAACCCAAGAAGGTTCCCCCTTTCGTTTGATCTTTGACCATAAGGGGGCTGGTCTGGTGTCCGACCCATCGTGGGCAGTTCCGGGGGAGAAGTCGCACCCAAGCAGTGAAACATTGGTCTCGGCTTTTCAGGTCCTCCATGGTCCCCCCCCTCCGTCGTCCTGTTTGCAGATGTGGTGCGTTCAGTAGCGATCCTCGGGCCGGGGACCTCCGATTGGACAGCCTTTGTCGGGTGGGATCGGTTCTCGTGTTGCCTTAATGCATAAGCCGCGCTTTTTTGTTCAAGTTGGTTTTCTTTCCGCCGCCGCTTTGTAAGATCGTGATACCCCTCCCTTCCGCCCCGGAGAATTGCTTCCACTTGCCAATTGATTGGTGCCCTTTTGCAGCGTTTCCCTAGGAGTGCGGGGTTTGCTCCATGCTTGCCCCCCTTTACACCGATTATTTACGAGATTTGCTTCAACACGATGTCCAGGAAAAACTGGATGGCCTTCCGAGACCTCCTCGATCATCAAACTTTTGTTCGGTCTAAGTGACTAGTATTAACTCAGACGACCCTGATATCGAACCAGTTCTTGAAGGGACCGATTTTTTGTTTCTGAGTTTTTCCTTCTCCTCTTCTAGCGCATACCCCCTCCCATACACTCAATCAATTTCCCACCTCCCTTTGTTTTTTTCTAGAGTATTCGAGTAGCTTGCCCCTTCCATTAGAGCTGCCGAAATGTGCAGTCACGCGTTAAGACTTCCTATTTGGGGTCTTTTCGTTTGTTTGTTTCTGTTGGATCGTGATACATATTGTTTTTTTTCTTCCTCCCCCTTTTGCTCGCTGGCCTGAAGATTGAAAGTTTTCCTTTGCCGATCTCGTACCCCCCTACACCTAGATCGAATTTGTACCGACCCCTCCCTTTTCCAGTCCCTTCGAAGCGCCTTCAACTCCGTATCCTCAGTGGCGATCGTGTCAGAACCGCACGTGTCGGCTTTCTCTTGAAAGAGGGCAGAGTCCCTCTGGGCTTCCTGCCGTCGAGGTTGCAGCCATCTGCAACGCGGTCTTCTTACGAAGTTGCGATGATTCAAGCCGAACCCTCAGATCTCCTACCCTACGCCCCCCACACGGCGATGTCCACACATAGTGAACTCCCTTCCCGACCGCGGACCTGTCGAAACGTCGACAGCTCAACAGTTTTCCCGCTCGTCAAACTTGTTACAACTTTAATACCCTCTGGTTCATCCGAGCGCCCTTTCCGCCCCGTGTCGTCCTTTTTCAAAGGGTTTATAAACCCCCCTTATGGTTCACCGTTCCCGCAGTCCAACTTGGGTAGGGGTGACCCCTTGACCCTCTTCCTTTACACTCCTTGGGGAACTGAAAATAATGTAGTGCCCTTTATCTCTTTTCTTCTGGCTGTAGACCCACCCCGGCTAATTAGGCTTTGTTTTCCTTGAAGGCATATTTCAAATTTTTCCGTCGAGATGTCTCCTTCCCGGGTTTTCTCTGTTTCGACCGTCCTATTTAAATGCCCACATGTCTTCCAATTCTGCATCCATGTCCTTTTCCTTTTCTCACTGATGTACCCCCCTTTTTCATGCCTCCTTCTTGCCAGTTTCATTGCGATTTCCTTCCCTGCGAGCATTTCCTAAACAGTCCCCCTTCTTCTATTTTGCCTGCGTTAATGTCGGTTAAACCCCCGGACCCCTTTTTGTCGCCCTGATTTTTTTTTTGCGGGCCTGGGCGTCGCCATTAAACGTGACCACGCCGAAATCTTGACTGAGAAGTCCGAGTATCTTCTCCCCCCTCCTTAGCAGTGACGTCACGCCGTTCCACCACTCACCCCTTTCCTAGCCTTGTGAGAATTTTTTATGGTGACCGTCCCAATGGCGCCAACACCCTTTTTCTCGGCGTACTTGGAGTTTCTCCCCTTGTAATACTCCTTGTGTTGTTGATTCTCTCTCCACATATCTTATCGAGAACGGCCAAGATGGTGTCTACCACGGTTCCGGCAATCTTACGCCCTTCCCTCCCTGCGTGTCAATCCTTTTTTTCTTTTGGATGGAAGGGGCGCGTTTTTTTGCTTTCGTTACCCTATCCTTAGACTTCTCGGTACCCCTTCTGGGCAAGGCCTGGAAGCCGCGGCCACGAGGACAAGGCGTCAAAGTTCCCGACCGTGGCCCGACCTCGGTCCCCGTCGATTACCATTTTTTCTCCGGGTCCTCTGCCTGACTTCGCCGCTTCTGAAGTGGATCGCAAGGTTTTCCCCTAGCGGGAAACGTCCATTCCTTCTTCCGTTCCCCCGACTTCTTTTCTAATGAGATAGTCGGACCGGGCAATTCTTGCAAGATTTTGTCAAACATCAATTGGCTCAGTCCAGGTCGTTTCATCTCCCTTTCATTTTCCCTTTTCTCCTGGTTCCATTTGATGCGGTATGGTACACAAACTGGCCCCCGCTTCCTCTTCAGCCGTAAGCCGGGTTGGTCTACCTGGACTCAGAAATCCGCTTCAATGTACCATTTAGCCAGTATTTCCCCCCGAGTAGTTTTTTCCTACCAAGAAGGGTTCACTTGTCGGGATAAGGAGACCTAAGTTTGAGGGACGACCATCTTTTCTGGTGTAATTTTTGCCTTCTCCCTTCCTTGAACCCCCCCGGCGCCTCTCGCGCCGGGCCATTTTTTCCCTTTCGCGCGAGGTTTTTTTTGACTTTTCGCGAAGTCTCTTTAGAAGGCTTCCCTACGATTTTCTGTGAACCGTACTTCGCCGATGTTGTCGGGCTGCCGGCGCTCTCCGCTGCAGGCTTTTTCTTCTCTGGAACCTGCTACACGAAGCCGCTTTCTGTCGCTGTTCCCCCCCTGACGGTGCCGCTTTCTCCCTCGACAGCTCTTGATCCATACCGAAAATTCCATCACGTTTTTTTTCGGTTTCGGGCGTTTAGCGTTTCCCCGTGAGAGTGTGTTTGGGAGGCGGTGTCGTGCCTACGTCGTGCACGAGTTCCTCGGCCCTTTCTCTTCTGGGTTCACCCCCCCCATTTCTCACGACGGTTCTTTCCTTTTTTCATTTTTTTTGAGCATGATCATAACTTTTTTTTTAGGTTCCGCCCCTATGTAACCACCCCTTAGTCACGAATCCAAGCAGCACCATATCTATCGCGTTAGGAGAAGGTCCCATGAACCCCTGCCTCTCGAGGGTATGTCTGTTTCGGCATTTTTCTGAGAAGAGCCCCATCCTGAACCCTTTTTTTCCCCTCTTTTCCTCCTTCCTTTGGTGTTTAGATCTCTGGTCTGTATTTTTCTTCTGAGTAGGCGCAAGTGCTCTGCATGCCCCGACTCATTGTCCTCGATCGGGTCCGCCTAAATCCATAAAGATGGTTTTTTATTCTCTAGGGGTTCTATTGGAATCGGGACGACCACATTCCTTTCCTCAACCTTTTGATTCTTGGTTTTCTTGCTTGCTTCATCGCCCCGTGAGCGTAACAGAAATGTTTCCTCCCCGATGCACGTTTCATCCCGACCGCCTCCCACGCTCCCTTGCACCCCTAAAAAGCGGCTAAAAGCGCTCCTCCCCCTGGCGGCTTCGTCGCAGAGCAGTGTTCTGGCGTGACTTCCACGAGCTGGTGGACTCCTTTTTGTAGCGGTCTACCAGATTGACCCCCAGAACGTCTTTTGCTTACCGTTCCGCATGGCACTGATCCCGACTGCCTTTCCGCTCCCTTACCCAACGGAACCTTCTATTGATTCCCAACACTTCTTTCACGGAAAGGACCTCTTCGATTCTTGTCGGGACCCAAGTTTATAACCGTTCCGCCTTACACCTGTCCAATACCCGCCCTCTCCCCTTTTTTTACCAGCAACTGGCTTTTTTTTTATACCCTTCACGGCCCAATAGTCTTCCAGACCTCCTTCTTTTTTTAACGGTCCAAATCCCCTCCCTGTTTCCCCTTTGGGTTTTTCGCCATCTAATCGAGATGCCAACCTCTTTCTCTTCCCCTGAGAGGAGTGATCCGGTTTCTCATGATCCTTTCTTTTATCCCCAACTTTGGACTGACGTTTTCCCCTAGGTGCAAGGTTGAGATAAGACTTTCTGTCCCAACCGGCTTTCTTTCGCCTGGTATACTGGGTCCCTCCTTCCATAGCTCCCCCTTCTCCCCTTTTTTCTTTTCGTGGCAAGAAATTCCCTTTTTTCCACTTGGCGACGACGAGGCCACGTAACTTGTTGTACTTAATTCCTGCGGTCTTTTCCCAGTAGTAAAGATTTTCAATTGTTCCCTCTTCTGACCGTCCAAATACGACCGGAGTGCGGTACTCCCTCAGTACTACCCCTGGGTTCCGTTCAGGTCGATAGACTCAGGAACTGTTAGACTTTTCTCTGCGTTTTTGCCTGCCCATTCTCAGCTTTTCTTAAGATGTTTCCCCCTACAGTGCCTGACCTCCCTTCTTTCCCCAACTTTCCCCTTTTGGAGGTCATATCTTTAGCCCCTTTTTTTTCTGCCTTGTCCCGTGAAAAGCGCCCCACCACTTGGGGGCGTTTTTAGATATCCTCTCTCTTTTCTTCCCTTTGTTTGTTGTTTTTCTGAGTTTACGCAGAGAAAATTTTTTTTTTTCTCTTCCAATTCCGCATCCGTGCTCCCGATTCCCCAAGAGATGGAATGGCCCGCCCAAATGGGTCCGGGGAGTGGTGGACTGTCCTGCTTCCTGGCTGGCACAGGGCTGGCGATTTCTTACGCCGGAGCTGATCTCGTGATCGCGCGTTCTTTCTGGCCGCGCGCCCCGCCTGCCCCTCCACCTGTACTGTTCGATCGTGGCCCGCCCTTTTGCCCAGGTGCTCCTTCTTTTGCCCGGCACCCCAGGTCTGATAATGGACTTCTAGCTTTTCCCAGAAGTGATGCTAGCCGATGAGATGACGCCATTTCCTCTTCCCATCACTGTTTTTCTTCGATCGTGCTTTTTTAATTTTCTGCCCCCCTTTTTTCCCCCAACCCCTTTTTTGAAGTTCGATGGAAGTCCGGTTGACCATCGAGAACCCTTTTCCCCGCTACTTGAAGCCGGTAGATGCGCCTGAGTGTAGCACTGGTTGGCTCCAGTCCTGTTTTCATACCGGGCATTCGACTAAGTCGTTCCCTTCCGCTTCAAGCTTTTTTCTCGCAACCCCTTACGGTGGAACCCCCTATTTTTTGACCGTCTCTTCACTCCCTCACCCCCGAAGGGTTACTGGCGTTGATCCGTGACACATCGGAGGTTTTTTTTTGCGCCCATCGTGTTGTTTGCGTTCTCCGTTTTGTCCAAATTTGCCCTCTCCCTGGCTCCTCTTTATGTGGATACAGGCTTCGCCCATGTTTTCTCTCTTTTGTTGTACTTTCTCGGCAGTCCGCGATCATGGCGGTGGACTCCCTCGGTGTCCAGGACGCCTTTTTTTTGCTTTTCTGGTGTCTAGATCACTTTTTTTCGGGATTCTTTGAAGGCCCCCCCCTGCTTCCCTTCAAGTACGGCGTTCTGTGTTCAATTCAGCCTGCTTCCGCTTCGATGCTGCCAGTCTTGAATCAGAAACGAGAATCTTCACACCCGATCGCCAAGTTTTTTCTGCGCATGTTTGGGCGCTTTGACTCCTGTTGTCCACTTGAAGGTGCTGGTTCGTGCCATCTTGTGTCATCGAGCTCCCTCTGCAACCCCTCTTTCTTTTCCCTCTTTCTCAGCGATGAAGGACAACTTTCTTTCTTCACTCGCTACTCGATCTCCCTTACGCGCCTTTTTCCCCCGACACGAAGACAAGACAGCCCCATACCGCTAAACCAGCTGGCGGAAAAGGCCGAGGACCCTATTCGTCTTTCATTCATCTTCAGCCCTAGCACTTGAGACTTTCCTCCCTCTTTAAAA
>Ga0179593_1691926_pt1 | contig 10393 bp, 11 predicted proteins | sample CZODoug2_1_08_16_FD_185931 | JGI IMG/M metagenome (GOLD analysis project Ga0179593, IMG submission 185931) | Vadose zone soil fungal communities from Angelo Coast Range Reserve, California, USA - CZODoug2_1_08_16fungal (PacBio error correction) | ecosystem: Environmental > Terrestrial > Soil >... | reverse complement strand
CGCTTGTTTTTTCCTTTTCTGTTCGCTGCTGAGCGCGGCATCCACCCCCCCCCCACCCCCCCCCTCATAAAACGTCTTGCTGCTTCCCGCGGCTCGACTCTCCTTTCTCCCCAATGCACGCGAATACGATACCCGCTTTCTTCCCCCCTACAACTGAAAACAACTTCCGAGGTTCGCGAGAGGAGAACTTCCCCGAGAAATCTCACAGTCTCCCCCTTTTTTCCTCCGCCATGGGATAATGGACCGCTTTACCCCCCACTTTTCTCCTTTCGGGGAGGCGGAAAGTCGTTTCCAGCAGTTGGTCGTCTCTTCTCTGATTTCATGACGCCTCAACAACTTCTTTTTCCTCCCTGTCCGGGCAGGCACAGGAGAGAGCAACCGCAATTTTTGACTCCCCTTTTCCCCATCATTCCCGCGTGAAGGCGATGGCCTCATGAGATAGCTCGCCTTTACTTTTCCCCCCTTGAAGAGGATCGCTCTCCTTTACTGTCTCAAAGAAGAATGAGGTTTTCTTTGTTTCTTACAGGCGATGAGGCCTTTCCCCCCCTCTACGGGCGCATTCATGATGTCCCCCCTCCTCCTTGCACGGCCTCCTGACTCCGCCGACCTATTACCGGACCAGAAGCGCGGTTTTCACTCCTCTTTTGAAACAAAGCTCATGCCTTCAATGGAGCGGGCGCTGTTTTTCAGGTAAAGTGGGTTTCTTCGGACGCTTAGGAGATGCGTGCAGCCCTTACCCCCCCCCCGACAATCTATTTCCCCCTTCTCACTACATGATCGGGCTTATTCCCCCTAGGAATTACGCTCGTTTCGACCTTCCCAGTTACAGGATGCGATCTCCATGATCGAGACCTCCCCCCTTTTTCCCCACTAAGAAAAGGAGGCTTTTCCTTTTCCCCCCAACCTGAGTGCGATCTGATGGAGCAATCGGTCTTCTTTCGAAAAAAGAAGGGATTTTTTTTTTCCCCCCCCCCTGAGAACTTCTCTGTTCTTCCACCCATTCGGTAGTTTATAAAGCCCCCGAAATGGTTTTTCCCCCTTCGTCAGTGCGAGGAGATAGTTCTTTTTTTGTAGAGGACCCTCTCTGACTAATTGAGCCTGCTTTTTCCCACAATCAATTCGCCGCCACGCCGCTTGCCCTCTCCCCCCAAGCGTCAAGGTTTAAAAGGCTCTTTCTAACGGTATCGGCGGTCGCTTTCGCAATCTCGCGGAATCTCCTGAAGCAAAATCGTCTCCCCGCGAATACCCAGTCTTGAATTCTGTGGTACACCCATGCGCTCCCCCTCTTTTTCCCACACTCGGATGGATGATTGCAAGCGTTGTGGCCTAGAGAGCCGAAGTAATGACGCTAACGAAGAGAGTTGGCTTTTTTTTTTTTCCTCGTGCGAGCTGTTGCTTAGCTTGCGATTGATCGGTGGGCTAAGGACTTGATTCAGATCTCTCCCCCCTTTCTAGCTATGTGCCTAAGAATCAGTTTTTTTCTCGATGAGATACGGTTTTCCTCTTCTCTCAAAAACCGAAACTCTCCAGTCCCCAGCTAGAAACGAAACCCAGCTTCTCTTTTAGACTGCATCGGAAATTCCTTTCCTCAAGGAAGTACGTTTTTTCCATCCTATTTTCATCCCTTTTGACTATGTGCGATCAATTGGTTTTCCCCTTCTCCCTTCAGGGTTTCCTGGTAGACGATTTGCTGATTTCGTTTCCTAGATTGCGGCGATATCGCGCCTTCTTACCGTAGATCCGACCTAGAACTTCACGCTGCTTATTGGTCGGGTTCGGATGGTTTTTTCCGGCGAATTTCTTTTCTTTCCGCTATTTAGTTTCAGCTATCAGCACCGGGTCCTCTCACCTTGCAATGCCGATATCATCTTTTTTCCCGACGCTTCGCCCACCTTTTTTTTTTTTATAAACGGACCGCCTTTTGTTTGGGGCCGCCGAGCGTTCTTTCGGGTTATTACTCTTCAAGGGTTGAGCCCGAAACTATTTCTGGCCCATCTCTCTTCAGCTTCGTGACCCCCCCTTTGTCTTCGTAGAACTTTCGGTCTCGATAAAGCTCTTTTTGGTGGTCGCAGCTGGTCCTTCTTTTTGGTGACGGGAGCGGCCCCACGCCTTTCAGCCCGAGCATGGGTTCCCCCCGTCTGGAAAAAATAGATTGCCTCTTTCTGCGCATCTCCTTCATTCCTCATCCTTGACCTTGCCCTTCCGGCACAATCCGCCGTTTCTTTCTCGGCTCGTATATGAGTTTGCATCGTCGACTTTCCCAAGAGTCTGCTGTTTCCCCTTCGGTCGGAGTATAGAGGGCTGCTTTTCCCCCCCTTATGCGTTCGAATTGTACATCTCTCTGGGAGCTTCCCCTCTTGGCCTGTCCCTCATTCTCCCTTCAAAAGGCGTGAACAAAACAGTCTTCCTGCAGGATAGAGATATCTTCCTTCTTTCTCGCAGATTCGCATATCGTCCTTCCCTCGCAGTAACGCGTTCCTTCCTTTTCCTGGTTCAATTCCAATGGGTTTGTCTACTCCCCAATCTAGGAGTTGGTGGAGTTGTTGAGCGTCATGCCTCTTGCGACGACCACACCCTCTGGGCCCCCCGATATGAATTAGAAAATTCACCCCTCAGCCTTCCCCCCCCCCCCCCCCCCCACAATATGGATCGGAGGTCACTTTTCGGTAGAAGGATTTCTTTGTTCTCAGATAACGCGATCGTCTTTTTTTTCCCTCGGCGGGGGGATGTACACCCTGTTTTTTTTTTTCTTTCAGTAGTTGAGACTGTTATTGTTTTCCCTGCTGTATCGTATTCGCGTTTTTGACACTTTACAGCTGTGGCACCCTTTTTTTTTATGCAGTCGCTGGATTCCTTTCTCCCGACAGACACTCTTTTTCCCAACTCTCTCTTTTTACGAATATAAGTTTTTTTTCTCTCTCTCCAAGAGTTAGGTCGCTGGCTTTTAAAAACGTCCTTGATGCGTTTTGGACCAACAAGAGCGCTCTCCTCCTTTTCTTTGTCCACAATGACGAGAATACAACTCCAGTTTTCCTCCCCCCCTGTCGTAAACTGACAAACCACCCTCGGGTGAGAGAGGAATCCCCAGCCCCGGCTCTCAACCTTCTCTTGAACCCCCCTCCTTTTCCATTCCGATCCATATTGGCGATTTTCTTTTCGGAGGCGGGAAGTATCTCTTTTCAGCAGTTGGTCGTCGCCTCCTTAGTTCATGACGCTCAACAACTACGATGGTTGCATTTCTTTCCCTTTGGAGAGAGAAACTTTTACCTGCTCAAGGAATGACATCATTTTTTTTCCGCCGTTTATTCAGGACGTCACCTTCGATATTGCTATCGATAGCTACGCTACCCTTCCCCCTCTCCGAGCCTTTTTTTCCCTGAAGACTCGGGATGTTGGTACTCCCCTTCCGGTCGTACATCTCTTCCCCCCCGATCCGCGGAAATTCTTGATGTCCATGCGCTGGCACGGCCTCTCCATATTCCTTTCCAGCATCGCGGTTTTTTTCTTCCCTCTTGCGCATTTGAGTTTTCCCATCTCTCCGAGAAGATGCGCGTTGGCAAGTTCAAGTTTTTTGACGCTTACTCAGTCTCTCGCAGACCCGAGACCCACCCAAGTTCTATTTCCATGGCTGCGAAAGACCATTTTGTATGCGCAACTGTCTTTTTTTCTTTTTCCGCTCAAGGTTAGACCCCAATACCTCCCAGAATTCGTTGATCAATCCCTCACTCCGCTGTTGGACCAAGACCTTGTAGAAGACGGTCCCCTAAGATGAAGGATCGTCCTTTTTGTCGTCAATAGTTGATCAAACCAAAAGACTTAGGAATAAACCTCCACAGAGATTTTTGATTCCCCCCCCCTTTTAGGAGGTTACCTCCCGCCGAAAGTTCCCCCTCTTCTCGGCGGGGATGGCGGTCTCCTTCGGCAGGGCCTTTTCTAAGGACAACGGTTTTTCCTACCTGAAGCCTGTCCCCCTTACAAGCAATTAGCAGCTCGCTTCCCTTGACCGAACCTTCCCGAGTAACTCTACGGTCATTTCCATCTACGTTCGTAGTAGAGTCTCGCCCTTAATAAACCCTTCCTGGAGAAGAAAATCTTTCCCTTCCTCGAGAGAACCCTTGACTTTTTTTCAGAGATTGTTTCCTGAAGAGCATCTTGTCTGCAACTCGTGCTCGCTTGGCCTCGACAGGACGTCGGTATCGTATTATTTTCCCCGATGAAGGCTAATTTGATGGGCTTTCCCTTTCCCCCTTTGGTGCTGCGGGTTGCGATTGATCTTTTTTTTTTATGATCGTCAGAACCGGATCGCATCTCTCAGTGGTGTTGTGATCTTGTTCGTCGATCCTTTTCCTGATCCAAAAAGATCCACTTGCCGAGCCAATCCCCCAAGCTAAACGCTTCCTTAGCTGCATCGGAAAATGGCAGAAGTCATATCCTTTTAAGGTCGATTCCCGCTAAAATACGATGGCAAGACCCCCCTGGAATATGTTTTTTGCCTTGTTCCCCCTCTCTTACGCCCCTCGGGGGTCAGTTTAATATGGAGTCTTTTTTAATGAGCTCTTCTTGGAGATTCCCTTTTGAGCTCCTCCTACGAGAAGCAGAGCCCTAGAACCGTTTTCCCTTTCCAACCGGACGGATGCTTATTGGTTTATTTTTATTATTCTCTCCTGCGGCGAATGGATTCTGTAGTAAGATACTCAGCACCCCTCCCGATGCACTCCTTCTCCTCTGCCAAAAGCATCTCCCCCACTGGAGGCAGGATGTTTTTCCCCCTAAAGAATGGTGTGTTTTCCCATTGCGTGGATCGGGTTCTTCCCCTCTTTTTGTCCCCTAACTTGTTGAGCAAAGAAAACGATTTTCCAACAGCTCCTCCTTTTGTTTTTGAAAGAGTTGACCCCCCCCTCCGATAAAAAACATTGGTATAGATCATGGCTTTCCCCAACTTGAGTGGCTACTCTGTACTTGCCCTGGAGGCGTCCCTCCCCCTTCGAGACCAGAAAGAAGTTTTTGAGAATAATTACTTCGTTCCCCCCTCATGGAATAGATTTTTTGGTGAGATTTTAGAATCTCAGTAATTTTTTTTTTTATGGAAATGAAATTCTTTTTCCGAGAATATTACGGTCCTTTCTCTTTCTTTTTCAACTCAATGAGCTAGCGTCCTCTATCTCCCCCCTTCTCTGGGTAACATGTAGGAGTCGATAGGGAGCCGGGCCAGCTCCCCTTTTCTCTTTCCATCATGAATGAGCCTCCTTGATCCTGGTTATCGATGTACTGAAGAATCGCCGTGTCTTTCCCAAATACAGAAGTAGTCTTTTTTCAGGCCTCAGCGATCTTCTTTCGTTTTTGGTTGTGATTTTTCCCGGTATTCGTATAGTCCCTCTTGCATATCTGTCCTTGAAGTCATGATAAATCCTTCCCACTCTTCCTTGCATGAATTGAAAGTTCTTCGGTTTGATATCCCGTTCTTCCCGAACTCGCCCTTTTTCGTGTTGAGAGTCATTGTTTTCTTATAGAGGCTCCCCCCTTTCGGTGACCGGCAACCCTATATGCCATAATCCTTTTTTTCCGAAAAGGCAAACCCCCCCCTTGCCAAGATGGATCAGGAATTTTCTTCGTTCCCTCCGATACGCTTTAGCCCCTCTTTCCCCTTTCTTTCCTCTCTTTGCTTTCAATTACCTTTTGTTTGGCCTCTTCTCTGGATCGTTCCAAGCGCCCGTATGTATTCGAGTCCTGTTTCTCCCCCCCTTCGATTCGCTTTTTTTTCCCAACGACGAGACCTTCCGTTTTTTATGATCTGCTTGTATTCCCTCTCCTCACAGAAAATATTTTATCCCCTATAATCAGTGTTGTTTTTCTGGTTGGGAGAAAAAGCGCTTCTTTCTTATTTCGCATCCAAGCGACTTTTTAAACCCTTTCTTTTGTTGGCCCCTTTTCGAATAGCCTGGGCCCCGGCACGCGCCTACCCCCCCCTCTGCTCGCTAAGGCCATACAGTTTCTTCACCTTTCCCCCCCAATGTAATTGCAATCCCTCGAGAGGAAGAAGCTCTTATCAGAGCACCGGCTCACCTCTTCCCCCCCCCCTTCGACTCACGCCCTATCTCCCCCTGATCGTGTTTTGATTTGGAGGCGGTTCCTCCTATAGGGTGCCCCTTTCCCCCGCAGTGGTTCGACCCCTCTATAGAGAGTTCCCTTCACCACTACGCTCTCCTTTGCGGGCAGGACATCGCTATTTTCCCCCTTCCATGGGAAGTCCCCTTTTCTCAATAATTAAAGAGTGTCTAAGGACGTCTCCTTCCTTTATTGGGCTATCGCTAGCACAAACTACCTTTTCCCCGGTAAAAAAAGGCCCGAATATTTTCCTGAAGGATTACTTTTCCCCCACTACGGAATGAGGTTTCAGACTGTTCCCGAGCGCTTCATTCGCGCCCCTTTATCGTCTGCCATTCCTTCTTTTTTTTCGAAAGCATGCGCTGTTAAGGCATATTACGTCCCTATTTACTTCCCCCTCGCGCGTGCGGTAGTAGAAGATTCACAAGAAGCTCATCAACGTCCTTTCCTATTCTTGCGGATGGCCTTTTAGTCAGGTCACTTCCTTTTTCGGAAATTACCTTCCACCCCCCTAGGACCAAAGTCGCAATCTCTTCCTTTTTTCCTCCGAAATAACATGTAGTTCCTAGGTTCCCCCTTTTGTTTTTTCCCTGCTCAGGTAGAACCCCTTTTTCCTGCATTATGCGCCCCCCTTTGATCAAGAGCCTCGAGTTCCCTACTGTGGAGATATTCTCCCTCGAAGAGGTCAAAAAACCTCCTAGCATGATTTTCCCATCCTTTCTGGATCCCACCCTTTTTCAGACAGGGAGGAATAACCCTCCCCGAGAAAGTTGCTAGGTCCCCCCCCCCCCATGCGGTCGTTTCTTCTTCTCCCCCCGCCGAAAGGTGGTTTGATAGCGTAGGTCCCTCTGGTGAAGGCCTTTGTACACGGTTGTTTTTTTCCTTGACCCCGGTTTGGCTTATCTTTACATGAGAGGCTCCCCCCAGAAATTAGAAGCTTAGAAGAGAAACGTACATCAGCAAGGAAGTTTTCCCTCTACTGTTTTTTTCGGAAATCTAATCGGACCCTGTAGAGTCGCTTTTTCGCGCTTCCAATCTCTTACCTTTCGGGGAAGAAGCCCCGTTTCCTCTGGATACCTTCTTCATGATTTTTTGCTTTTCCCCTCTTTTAACCAATGTCGAGAACCTTCTGCCCCTCTCCTAGACGGCCCTTCTTGAGAGGAGCGTAAGTCCCTGCATTTTCTTTTTTTTACCTTCATGCGAGTTGATGCCCCCCATAGTGCGTGCTGCGGGTTCCCCTCTTTCCGGTGTGTATAGACTGTCTCTTTCCTCCCCCGATCGCATCTTCTATATTTTCCTTTGGTGATTTTTCGATGAATGAAGCGTCCTTTTTCCCCCCCCACCGATCACAACTCCCCCTTTTTTTTTTCCAGCTCGAACCCCTCAACTCGATTCGTTAGCCTCGGAAAAATTCATTGCCCTCTTCCTCCCATGACTCCTTTTCTCTTTTTCTCCCATCCGAGTGTGAAGATCCCCCCTTTTGGGGACCTCTCTTCAGCCACGCATTCCCTCTTTTAGCGAGCGGTTATCTTCGCCTCTTTTTTTCCGCGTCTTGGCTTCTCTTTGCGCGATAGCGAAGAGAAAGACGTATCACCTCCTCCCCTTCTGCCTTGTAACCTTCCGTGCTTCTTTTTTCTTTTTCCGAGCGCGGAGGCGGTCCCCCCCTCCTTGCTTGTAGGGGTCGACGCTCATCTTCCTGCACGGGTCCTTGACACCCCCCCCCTCTCAAATTTGAAGAATTTCCCCCCCTACATCGACACGAAGTAAAACACCCTGTCTTTTTCTTTATAACCGACCTTCTTTCCAGAAAGATTTATCGGGTTCTCCTCCTTTCCCTCCTTGTTGAGCAGTGAACCGACGCCCCATTCCATCCTTCTTCCTGGATTCAGGTTTTTGAAAGATCCTTAGTAGAAATATCTCTACCTCTCCTCTCCCTTGATAAATGGTTTTTCAGTATTCTTGGGGTAGACCTTTTTTCCCAGGGAGTGTCGAAAGAGCCTGGGATTTCCCTCTTTTTTCCACAAGAAGGGTAACGGCTTTCCCTTTTTTATTTCTTTTTCGGAAACCAGCGTATCCTTTTTCCCCCTCCCCATCGGCTCCGCCAGCTTAGTATAGAGATTCTGGTTCCTTAGGCATCGCGACGCCTTCTCCCCTCTTTTTGATGGGTCCCTTTAATGTTCTTTTTTCTGACGGGATGCCTTTTTTTCATGCGTTCGACTTTCAATGCGCGCTGTCCGCGAAGGACATGAATTTTGTCGCCTTGAAAACCCAACATACCGGCAGTCGTCTTCCCATATGCAGGATCGCTCTCCCTTGGTGTGACAGGTATCTTGCGTCTTCTCGCCCCTTCCTCTATCCATCGCATTCCCCGGTAATTGGATGGAATTGCCTTGCCTTTGTTTCTCTCTCCGTTCCTGCCTTTCCCCCCCCCATCCTCGTTGTTGAGAGTCATGCCTCTCCGCCGACTTTCGCCCAACTGTCTTTCCAACTCGGCATAGAAATTCCCGCCCCTCTCCCCCTCCACCACGATAGCAAAATATGTGGATGTCCATGCTCCCCTTCGTTCCGGATAGGCGCTTTCTCTTCTTAACGCGATCGTCTTCCCCCCCCCCTTTAGGCGGGCTTTCATCCTTTTTCCCATTGATGTCCCTCTTATGTGGCCTTTAGGCGCAAGCGCCCCCCTATTAGAGGCATTGTGGAGCACCCTCTTCCGATTTGAGCTTTTTTTTCCCCCCCCCCCCCCTCAGCCGAAAGGACTTTTTTCCTTTTTTTTTTTCTCAGCCAGCGACGAAAATTTTTTCCCCCCCCTCCCCCCTCTCTCTGTCATCATCACTGGTTGTTGATCTCTCTTTTTGAGAAAAAGAGTTTCTTTTTCATCAAAGAGAATGCATACCTTTTCGTTGGCCAACAAGTCTCCTCTTTCCCCCTTTCGGTGATCCAAAATGCACTCTTTTACTCCCCCCTCTAAGGCCCATAAACCCTTCCTTTCACAAAAGGGAATTGCCATCCTTTTAGGAAGAAGGACGATCTTCCCCTCCTCTCCCAAGGCTAACATGCCTCTGCCTCCCCTCTGATCATGACCTCTTTGCGCTAGTTTGCACCGATTTTTTTATATGATATCGGGTGTCCTTCCCCTCCTTTTTTCCCTTTGAAATATATTCTGCGACTTCTCCTTCCCCCCAGATGGTGCGCAGGGAGGGCAGGAACGGTCCCTGGCAGTACATGATCCATAAAGAGTGAGGGATTTCCCCCTTCTTTCCCCTTCTCCTGCGATCGAATCCCCTCAATAACGGGTCACACCCCCCTCCTCTCCACTGAAGGTCCCCTTTTTCCCCTTGAATGAGGGATGTTTTTCCTAGGAAGTACATCTTCCTCTCCCCCAGATAAGAGGAGCATGTTGCCATCTCCTTCCCTCCTCCTTTCCCCTCCCGATAGTACCTCCCCAATATTAAAGGACCTACGACGGTGCGTCACTTTTTTTCTGCGCATGGGGAGTTTAACCCTGAATTTTTCCTCCGCCAGCGATCCTCTCTTTGAGGGCAAAGGGTTCTGAGACGCTGGTTCCTCCGGTTTATGCGACATACCCGAGTCCCCATTCCAATCCTGAAGTGTTACGTTCCCCTCCTGGCTGATTTTAACCTCTTTTTTTCCAAGACGGAAAGGACCAGCCTTTTGATCAAGAGCCTTCCCCTCTGTGGAGATATTCTAAAGCAAAGAGGCTTTTTCCTCCCAACCAAATTCGATCAGGAGCTCCCCCCAATGCGGTCCTTTCCCCCTTTCGGCCAAAAGACAGTGTCTCATAACCGAGACCCCCCCCCCATACCTTGCTTTGGTGAAAACACCTTCTTCTCCCAGAGAAAGGGTGGGCCTTTTCCTGTCGGTGCCGAGGCTTTTCTTCTTTTTTTTTGTCGAAGTGCCCCTTTCTATCTTATACATGAGGACCTTCAAATTAGAAGAATCCTCCTCGACCCGACACCAATCCAGTAAGGTTTCCCGGACCTGGTTCTCTTCATCTACGGTATAGGACTTCCGAGCGAAATCTCCCCCTCGGTTCGAAGCAAATGTCGACTCTCACCGCCGATACCCGTTTGAATGCTTTTGCTTCCCCTATTTCACCAAGGCCTAGAACCCCCCGATTGTATGCCTTTTTGAGATTGCCTCGATTCCTTCCGGGAGATTTTTTGGCAGTCCGTTCTCCCTGATGTCGGCTACTTTTTTTGGTAATAGTGCGAGATGGTTTTTCCCCGATTGATCGGTGTTCCTTTCTTTCTTCATGATCGAGAACCGT
>Ga0179593_1608947_pt1 | contig 10393 bp, 12 predicted proteins | sample CZODoug2_1_08_16_FD_185931 | JGI IMG/M metagenome (GOLD analysis project Ga0179593, IMG submission 185931) | Vadose zone soil fungal communities from Angelo Coast Range Reserve, California, USA - CZODoug2_1_08_16fungal (PacBio error correction) | ecosystem: Environmental > Terrestrial > Soil >... | reverse complement strand
CTATTGTTTTTTCTCCTTTCTTCTCGTTGGGTACATACCGTCCAAAGGCACCGAATATTAATGCTCGCCGCCCCCCCCCCTTTTCCATTCGAAGGGCTCTTCGTCCCTCTCTCCCTGCGGGGAAGACGGGGAAATCCTCCCTCCCCTCCTTCTTCCGAAGGGCAAGGTTGGACCCTCTTACTTTCATAAGTTCGACGCTCGGCTTGCAGGAATCCCCCCTCCTCCTCTCGCTCCTGGAGAGATCAATTCCGGCCAACGTCTTCCCCCTCTTCTTCCCCCGCGGCAAGAACTTGCACCCCCCTTTTCTTTCCAAGACCGATACAACTACTTCTCCGACTAGATCGTAGAGGTCTCCCCGCTTTCCTTTGTTCTTTCTGAGAGTGGTTGCTCTGTCTTTTCTCCCCTCTTCAGAATGCTCAAGAGACTCTGACCCGCCCTCCCCTTCCCTAGATCCTTATGAGGAAAAGTAGTTTATCTCCTCCTTTTTTTCTTTTGACTGAGTTCAATGATATCTCTTCTGGATCCATTTTTTTCCCCTGATCCAGGCGAGGAGGGACGGGTTGCGCCATTTCCCTTCCTCCTCTTTTCTATTTCAGGACGTCTGAAATTTTGCGTCGTCCAGGGGTGGGAAGGTTTCCCTCTACCGGTCTCCTCTCCTCTCTCCGCATCGACGGGAGAGCAATCTCTCTTCTTTTTCTCCTTTTTTCTTTTCTTTTGTGAAAGACGATGCGGTCAATTCCTCCTTCCTTTTTCCCTTTCCCCTGCGCAAGCCTTGTCAGCCTTTAGGTCGATTTCGTGCGCCCCAGATGTAGTTGAGACATGGAGCACCCCCCCCCCATCATCCCCTTTTCTCCCCCTTCTCTCTTTGAGGCGGAAGAGAGCATCATCGACCATCGTCTCTCTCTCCCCCCCCCCCTCGAGATGAGCCGGGCGACTTTTCTCTTGGGCGGCTGTCTTAACTTAGCTGAGCATGATGAAGCTGCCTCCCTCCCCTCCCTGAGCAAAAAGACCTCATCCCCGCCTTTCCTTTTTTCTCCCTTCTTCCTCCCTCCCGAAGATCTCTATTCGAAGTCCCCCTTCCCTTTTTTTTTCCCCCTTTGCCGATCAGCATTACCCGCCTTTTTTGAAGATTCTGGCCTGCGGTCGAGAAGGGTGATCTTTTTCTTGCCGGCATGATATCGACCTTCTTCTTCCCTTCTTTTATAGGAAGATCCTGTAGATAAGTCTGCCTGGGCGAAGGGTAAGATTGCCGGCAATCACTTCTTCTCTTTCCATTAGTCGGTGGCGGATTCACGGCTTCCCCTTTTTCCCTTTCTTTCTGCCGCAGAGACCACCGTCGATGCCTTTTCTTCTTCAGGACCCAGATCTTGATAGAGTTTCTTCCACCTCCCCCTTTCCTTTCCCCCCCATAGATAGAGACGAACCCCACTCCCCTCCCCTTTCCCCCCTCCTCTCCTAGAGCGCGTGATGCGTCCTTTCCCTTTACCTTTCCTTCATCGGAATTAAGCTTTCGGATAATATCCATGGCCCGCGCACTCCTTCCTCTAGAGCCTTCTCTCCTTTCCTTTTTGATCTTGGCCCGGAGCTTGCCCCTTCCCCTTTTTCTGGATCGAACTCAGACACAAATAACAGCTAATCAAATTGTTTTTCTCCCCCTCTTGCATGCTAGTAACCAGATACTCTTTGTTTCCCCTTACTTTCCCAGGAAGCAGCTGATTTCCCTTCCTCCTCCCTGGGGGGGCCCCATTCCCAGCGCGGTAAAAGAGTCTTCTCCGATCGGCGGCTCGGAGGCCTTCTTTTGAGAGTCTCTTTCCCAAGATAAGAGAGCTTGGAAAAAGCGTCATGCCGGCCCTTGTTCCGATAGTAGTAGCCGCTCCCCCCCTCTCTTTTTCCCCTCTATCGTCGAGTCCCTTCTTTTCTCAGGAAAAGGCCCTTCGTATAGCTCTCGCAGGATATAGAAGCAACCAGTGTCATCCTTTCTGCGGCCCGATGCTCTCCACGTACCTTTATCTCTCGAGCAATTCCCCTTCCCCGCGCGTCCGGCTCCATGCTCGAAAGCATTTGCCTCTCGCTCCCCTTCCCTCTCGTCAGCATAGGCTCCTTTCTACTCTTTTTCTTCTTCTAATGCGCATTTCCCCCCTCGGAGCATCCCCCGGCCATGAATCCCCCGTGCGGTTCCATTAGACATCAGGTGCCCTCTCTATTCCATGTCCGAGCACGCTCAACCTCCCCTTTCCTGGACGGTTACCCCAAACTCCTTAAGTTTGCGGGAACCGGCTTCCGCCTTTCCCCTCCCCCGTTCACCGCAACCTCCCAGGGACTTTTTTTCTTACTCTCTGGCCCACACTCCCTTCTCCTTCCCTCCTCTCCGCCAAAGGCCCCCTCTAAACCATCCCCCTTCGGGCCTTTCTCCCTCCCAAAAAATGGTTCCCATTTTTCTTCCCCCACTATTTTTTTGACAGAGCGGCGACGGATCGGAGATCGCTTCTCCCCCAGACTCCCCGGGTGATCGATTCCCCCCCCTTTTTCTCCGAAATCAAAGAAGGTTTGACCTCTTTTATAGAAGAAGAAAGATACTTCTCCCCCTTCTGCTTTCCCCCTTTGGTATTAGGAGATCAGACCTGCACCCTTCCTTCCCAACATAGTGAAGCACCCACTTTTTTTTTTTTCCAGGTGTTCATTTTTCGCGACCGGAAATAATAAGTAGGCCCAAATTTCCCCTCCTTTTTCCCCACGCCTTATGCAAAGGATCCCTTTTTTTTCCTCTCCTGATTAAGGCCTCATTTCTACGAAAGCATCCCCCTTCAGAACGCCCTATTGCCCCCTTTCTTTTTCCTTCTCTTGGAGGACCAACTCTTCTTTCTCTCCTGGGCAAAACCCCTTTCCCAAGTTATATGTGAGGGCGGAGGCTTCTTACAGGCTTTTCCCCCTGCAGCCCGGGCAGGCGAGTCTTTCCCCCCTCTGCAGAAAGGTACCGTCGCCTCTTTTTCTTTCGTGAAACCTTCAAAAGTCAAGGAACGGTGTCGATCCCTCCTCCTTGCCGTGGAAGACCGGTCTCCCCTTTCCCTTCCTTGCTGACGGCGGCGCCTTCCCTTCTTTCCGGCAGGCCGCCAAGTAGAAGAGATCCTGCGCGGCCCTTTTCCAAAAGATCCTGGTTCTCCCCTTTCTTTCTCTTTCCCCTTCCAAGGCAACGACCTGATCCCTTTCCTTTCCCCCCACACAAATTTTTCCGCGATCCCCATTTCCGTCCAAGAACCCCCCCAACCCTCCCCCATCTGCCCCTCGAACGCTGCTGGAATCATCCTTCCTGACCGTCTGACCACTTCCTCTCGCATCACGGAATCGAGAATTCTATTTCGGAACCGGTCCAGACCTCCGCTGAAACATGGCCTCCTTTCTTTGAAAAGGCCCCCTGATACCCAACTGTGGCACCCATGCCTCTCCCCCTACCGTTGTCTCACTCGGTAAGGGTCGCTTTCCCTCCGGAGCCCACCCTGAAGGCGGGCAGGTTGGAGAGTCCCCTCCTCACGAACCCGACCCCACCAGAGTCTCTTCCCCCTGCCGGCGCCCCTCACCCTCCTGTAATGATCGTTCCCCTTTTTTCTCCGTGAATCTCGGCTTACCACTGGCTAGGTCGAAATCTGCCCTCCCCCCCCCCCCTCCTTTGTTTCATCCCGTTGGGGCGCCCCCTCCCGAATGTACGCATTCTGCAAGCGGTTGTTTTGAGAGATTCCCTCCTCCCCTGAAAAGCCGCCAAGTTTCTCCCCCCCCTCATCCCCCTCCGGGCCAAGGCCTCGGCCAGTGAGAAACTCTTTTTCGACGTCCTTTTTCCCCTCCCGAGAGGGATGGTGACCCCCTCTTGCATAAGAGTCCCCAAAGCCCCAGGCCGCCGCCCTCTTCTTCGAAGCATCATTCCTTCTCCTGAAATACTATCTCGTCTAGGGAGGACAATCGCCGCCTTCTTTTTTTCCCGCATTCTCATGTGATCGGCGGCTTGCTTTTCACTTATTTGAAATTCGCTTCCTGCTCAGCTTCCCTCGTTCTCCCTTTGTGGTTGTTCGGAGATGATCTCTCTCCATTGCTCATTGTTACCCCTCAGCAGAGCCATTTCTCTTTCCTTTCCCTTTTATTTCTGAGTAGCATTGCCGCCCTAGCGAAGACAGGATTTGCCTCCTCCTTTCTCTGGGGCTGACAGCATTTCTTAGTCCCTCTTTCTTTTTCGGTCGGATGCCGAGCAGCTTTTCCCCCACCCCGCTCGCGGGTCGTCTCACTCCCCCCTAATTTGCTCACTGCCTTCTTCTGACTTTGGCCGGATTTTGATGGAGGGTACATCACTTTTCTTTTCAGGCGGACTCGGGTCGCTCTCCCCTTCAACCCACCCCATTTTTTCTTCGAATTCTTACCCCTCTTGTGCAGACCCACTGACTGAGAAAGACGGGCTTTTTTTTTTTTTCCTAGTGAGAAGACCCTATCCGTCCCAAGCCGATATTTCCTTTTTTTTTATACGTGGTATTCGACCATCCCTTGTGAGTTGATTGGTTTTTCCTTTCGGTGACGGAAGACGGGTGTCGTCCTTTTGCGTTGGCGGCATGCCCTCCCCTCCCAAAAGACCTTCACGACAAGGAGAGTTTTTTTCCCTCCGCAATGGACCTCGACCCTTCCCTCCTCCGGTGACGAGCGTGTCATTGGACTTATTCCCTCCGGTGCCTCTGAAGCGATCGATCAAGCGGCCGTTCATCTTCAGAGGGTCATGCTTCCTCCTCTCCTCTTCTGATGTCTCGAGGACGTTTCCTTTTCTTCGGGTCCTCTGACGAGTAAGGGTACCAGCGCTCCTTACTCCATATTGTAGACCTTTCGAGTTCCCCTCTTTTTTTTTGTTTTAGTGGCCGACATTTTCTTTCCCTCGAAATGTGTTTTGTTTGAACAGAGGATCAGGTCGTTGCCTTTCCCTCCCCCTGCACAGATAGCCGGTTGCTGAACAAGGATAGTTAGTTACCTACCTCCCTCTCAGGATATCGGCTCGGTCCTGGCCTGCAAGTTCCTATCCCGTTCTCATTTCTCCTCCGTGAGCTTCCTTGCAAGAAATGGCCGTTGGCCCTTTCCTTTTTTTCCCTTGAGCTCAGGTTTGACCCCGGCCGTGAAGGTCAGATTTTTCCGTTTTTGCTGCCGGGTGGTCCTTCCCTCCCCAGATCCTCGTCCCTCATTCTGCCTTTTCCGATACACGTAACGAATCTCCCCTTCCTCTAACTTGTGATCGTTGTTTCCCGGAGTATCTTTTTGCAGAGAAACTCGTTGGTTCAGCGGCCTTACCCGAAGTAACTAGGGGCGTGCTTGAAGGTTTGATGCAGGTCCCCCTTTCGATCCTGAGCGAACCGTTTTTTCTTCGCGTTATCCTTTTTTGATTCTTTAGCTCATGACTTTTTCTTTTCCCCTCATGATGATTCCGGGATTTGTGCACCCATCGGACAATTTTCCTTGTTTCTGAACGATGTGGACATTTTCTTTACTTTCTTCCTTGTCTGATAGCCGAAATACCGACCTTTTTTCCTGGGCGACTTTTCTTTAGTTCCTCTCCCTCCTCGGGCAATCCCCCTCTTTCGTAGCTAAAAGTGAAGGTGCGCCCCTCTCTTTCTCTTGGACTTCGTCCCGATAAGGTCCCCTCTCTGAGTCACATCTTTTTTTTTCCCTTTTCTCCATGGAACCATTGGTTGTTCTTTTTCAAGCAGAAGTCGGAGGGCGTCCTTTTAGTCGATGCGGATTCCTTTTGTGGCAAACGCATTATACCTTCCCCTTTTGCTTTTCACGTTCGGAGGGTGTCAAGGCGAATCCCTTTTCCCGCACCCTTTCTTCTTTAGGGGTAACCGTAATGTTCCTCGGTAAGTTGAGCGTTCTTTGATACTCTTGACTGAGTATGATGACAAGAAATGTTGACTTTTTCCTCCCCACAAATCCCTTCTAATAGGTTGTCCGGATGCGCATTATACTGATCGGGTACTCTTTTCCGTCCTTCAGATTTCTCACGTTCTCGGGCTCGGCCATTCTTTCTCTCTCGAGGACGAGCGGGGTGTTGTTGTTTGTTGGCTAGATTTGCGCCTTTCTCTTCTTGGCTGATAGTGGATAGCTTCTTTTTCCCCCCCTTGGTGCGCGGATATTCACGAGCTCCTCTTTTCCCCCGTGGCTGTTCTCCCGATGGACTTTCCCCGAAGAACTGCTCTGCAGGCTGCCTCTTGTGAAGCCCCTTTCTTCTGAGAGAGCGGTTTTTCCCTGCCGACCGCTCCTCTCCACCTAGACGTGATACGAGCCGACGATCCTGGCTTCCTCCCTCGCGGAGGCAAGCGATCGGTTCGCCTGCTTCGAGTATTGGTCTGACAGGACGCGGATTGTGGGGACCAAGACCTTTTTTTTTTTTCTTTTGTCCTTAAATTTTAGAACCCTTCTCCCCCGGTTTCAGAATTTCCCCTGGAAAAGATACGAACCCTTCCTGCGATCATTCTTTCTGCGGGACCATGTCTTTCCCTTTCCTCGCTGCCGAGTAAGGCGATGCGCTCCCTTTCCCCCTCGTTCCGATCACGCTCTGATAGGAAAAGTCGTTCTGGGTTGTTCTTCGCGATATATGGGTGGCCGCCTCTTTCTCCTTTTCCATAAAGAGATCAAGTTTTTTTTTCTCCTAATGCGAAGACTCACTCTCTGTAGCGGCCCCTTTTCTATCAAGAGAAGATTCCCTCACGGGAAAGAAAGAAGAATACTCACCTGATGAAGGAGAAGAAGTTTTATTGCCTTCCTTCATGGATCATCCTTCGAAGAATCGGCTGGCAGGAGATTGCCATACCCATTTCTATGGAGTATCCCGGTCCCCCCCACTCTGATCGCAGCTAAGAAGCCTGCCCAACTCTGTTTAATGAATGATAGGAAAGGACACCCCCCCTCCCCCTGACTTCGAAGAGAGTAGTCGAGTTCTTCCTACTCTTTATGATGATAGTGGTGATATTCCCTTTCTTCTCTGACTCCCTTCTCTGAACGAAAATCCCCCCTCTCTCTTCCTTTGGCAACCCTTGAGAATCGCTCCTGAGCGTCACGAGTTAGATGCTTTATTTCAACTACTCTGGCAGGCTCCTTCTCTTTTGATGGACGGGTATTGCGCCACTTTCTGAAAGATCTCCTTTCACAAGCTTCTCCTGATATTAAGGTGGAAGAGTGACCCAAGAGAGACACGGCCTTTTCTCTCTTTTTTTTTTTCTTTATAGTTTACTTCCGCCCTTTTACCGGAATACTCCTCTTTTGTTGGGTTAGAGCCGATTTGACCTCGATGATTCTTCCTCCCAGGTCTCTCCCCGGCGCGTTCCTTCTCCTTTTTTTCTCAGACCTTGTCAGCCGTTTTCCTTGATCGTCCCTTTTTTGGAGACATGGCGACAAACCGTCCCTTTTCCATCCCCTCTCCTTTTGTGGCCCGAGCCCCTCCCCCCCTCGTCGACAGAGCGCGCAGCGGCTTTTTTTCCTTTGCCGACCATGATCTCCTTAGGCCTTCCGGTTCCGTTCTTCCCGGCCCTCCCTCTCAACCCGATCAGCAGCACTCCCTCCCCTTCGTCGACTCGAAGATTATCGGTCTTTCTTTGTAGCGGTACGGTGGCCTTTTCCCCCCGCCTTTTTTTTTTTTCTTCGCTTCCGAGCAGCGTGTCGGTCTTCCTTTTACGGAATTTATCTCGCCCTCTTGATAGAGACTGCGGGCGTCTCCTCCATGACCAGTTCTCTCGACTTCTGCGCGTCAAGATTTTCTTCCACCTGCCCTCGGATCCTTTCAAAAACCTTCTTCCGGCGTTCTTCTCTTCCCGGCGCTGGATCGCCGCCTTTCCCCGGCGTTGAGGCGTCGAGCCCTCCCCCCTCCTCTCTTGATCGCGGTATGGACAACCTGCTCCCCCCCCCCCCGCGCGACGTCCCTCCGTGCCGAGCAGCGCGGAACTCTTTCCTTGATGCGAAGCTATAGGTCGACAAGCCCCCTCGCCTACGAGGAAAAGCCGCTTACCTTTTCCCCCTTGAGCCGCCTTTCCGGTCGATCTTTTTTTTAGCCGGCGCATATTTACCGTGGTCAGGTCGGTTCCTTCCCCCCCGACATGATCAAAGCACTTTGGTAAAAAAAATCGCAGGCATCTCTACTCGAGAAGGAGGAATCTTTTTCTCTGACTTTTTCCGTAAGAGAGTAACCGTTCCCTTTTTTTAGAGCTCTGCCCTTGAACCCCTTCTCTGTTGAGAGTTCTCCGGACGAGCCTCCCGGAGATAAGATCCCCACGGCGTCCCCCCAGATAGTCGTAGCTTCTCCCGGTCAAGCGATCTTCTCGGCACGTGCCGGATTTTCCCTCTCTTGAGACCGGCCTTCACCAGTGTAAAGCCGTCTCTGCAGCATGCGCTCCCCCCGTCCCCTCTCTTTAGCTCTCTCTTCCTTCCGAAATAGAGCACCGCCTCCTTTCCGACATGATCCCGGTTCAGCGAGCGGAGTCCTGCCCGATCGCTTTTGGGAGCTCGCATCCTGCAGCCCTCGTGCTCCGTTTATGAAGCAGCACTTCCCATACGCCTCCCCCTTCCCTATCACGCTTTCAATTAACTCCCCTCCAAATCCGTAAGTTGCGGTCCCTCCACGTTCAAAGAGCAACTCCCTTCACACTCCCTCTCCACAACTCGTGCGATCAACACCGTCTTTTCTTTCCTTTACTTTCTTTTCCCAAGTTTTCCCCTTCACCTATGTGACGCAGCTTCTCTGCGATTCGCCCCCGCACACGCGAACACCAGGTTCCTTCCCTTTTTCCCCATCACTAGGCCTCTCTCGACCGATTACCTTGTCAGTATGCGTATTAGGAGAGCATCCCTTCCTCTTTCCAGCACCCAAGGATCGTTTTTTCTTTTCTTTCATTCCGGTTCTTCGACGCCTATGCCCAGGTCTGTTCCCTCGCAAGTGTTTTTTCTTCTTTCCCTCCCATGTTTTCCTGCGCTGGAGACACCTCCTATACTCGGGCCCCCTTCACAAGTTCTATGTGAAGGGGGTCTTTTCCAGGAGGCCACCCCTTCGAGGAAAGATTCCTTCCTCCCTCGAAGGAACCCCTGGTAAAGAGGAGACCCTCTTCTCCCCCACGGGAAGGGGAGAGAGAGGAGAGGACGTCCCCTCTCTCCGAAGTCCATAGGAAAGGAGGGAGACGATTCCCCCCCTTGTCTCCGGATCCTTCCTTTCGACGGCTCCGGCCCTTTTCGTCGCTCCGGTTCCGTCCCGATCATGGTGGCACCGGTTCTGGCGGCACCGGCCCCTCCTTCCACCACCACTTTTTCAACGAAAAACACCAACCTTGGCGACATCAGCGGGCCTCCCTCTGGACCTGACACCTTTCTTTTTTCGAACTTCTCGGAAACGGCCCCTTTTCCCCTTGAAAATGGAGAATTTCTTTCGGACCGTGTTTTTTTTTTTCCCAAAAAGGGAAAACTTCGGCACCGGCTTTCTCCTGGTACGGGTAGAGGTCTTCCCTTTTTTTCTTTCACCGGGGGAGGTTGGTTTTTTTTTTTTTTTTTCCAACGCCCCGACGAAACCCCTTCCCCCCTGAGAACCTCTTCTCCGTGCATCTCGGTGAAGGAAGTGGTTCCTCGGTAGCACTCGCATATCCCCCCCCCCTCCTTGTTCAGTACAGCCCCCCTTGTTTTTTCCATCGCATTTTCGTTGGGGTTGCTGGGATTCACGCCGCAGTGAGGTACCCCCCTCCGGCCCCGGCACAGAAGATTCCCCTTTCTCTTCCCCACGACCCGCGAGATTTCCCTTCAGCGAGGCAATACTCCTCCCCCCTTCTCATCCAGGAGGAGCTCTCCTCCCTTACCTTCACCCCCCCCTTCTTCAATACTGCAGAAATGAGCTTTTTTCTCCCTTTTGCTCGGCCGGCTGATGATACTTCCTCCTGTAGAGGCGCCTCTCTTTCTACCTGAGATCTTATTCCATGGAGGAAGTAGCGTTTTCCCTTCCCTCCGAGCACATTGAGCTGCGGTTCCCCTGGTAGTAGTACCCCTTTTTCCAGGAGGAATTTATTCCCCTCTTGTATGGTCTTTTTTCTCTGCTCCTTTTTCTTTCCTGAAGGAGGCCTGCATGCCTTCCGTCCCTCCCAGCTAGAGGGCCCTTTCAACGCTTTTCTCACTGCATAGGATTTTGTCCTTTCTTTTGATTAGGGTAAATAACTGCGGCTTTCTGTCCAGTCTTCCTTTCCTCCCAGCAAAAAAAAACCCCTCTCCTGCGGACATTCGTCAGAGGGGAACGCCCCCCTCCTTCCTTTGCAGGGCCTTTCTTCTCTTTTTCCCTGGGGTCTGGCCGAGGGCTCTTTCTCCTTTCCCACACTCGTGCCAGAAGAGAGGAAAGGAGACGTTGGTCTTT
>Ga0179593_1556358_pt1 | contig 10393 bp, 10 predicted proteins | sample CZODoug2_1_08_16_FD_185931 | JGI IMG/M metagenome (GOLD analysis project Ga0179593, IMG submission 185931) | Vadose zone soil fungal communities from Angelo Coast Range Reserve, California, USA - CZODoug2_1_08_16fungal (PacBio error correction) | ecosystem: Environmental > Terrestrial > Soil >... | reverse complement strand
GCTTTTCAGTCGGACAGCTAAAAACCCTTCCGCTCACACGGCCTTTTTAACCATCCTTCTCTCGAGGATCCGTTTGCCGACCAGGTCCTGGTCACCTTGTCGCCCAACCTTAATAGAGGTCTCTGTTCTTCACCCCGCGTGTACGTCTGCCGAACCTTGAGAAGCGCCCGACCTCTTTCCCCCGCGTGCAGGGGCGGACTTTTCCCGTCCATTCCCTTCTAACATTCACAGGAAAGCACTTGTCCCCCTCTTTTCCTTTCCTTTTTTTTCGTAGGATCTTGGCTTGAGTGTAGACTATGTGAACTTCACCCCCCTTTCCCCAACTTCTCCTCCTCTTCTTGAAGTCAAGACTTCGAGTCCCACAATTTTTTCCCTTCGATCCTGCTCAAGATTTGTTTCTCACTTCTTGGGGAAATATAAGACGCCTGAGGTGTCCTTTTTTTCACTTTCTTGCTCACCCCACCCCCCCCCGCGAATTAGTTGAATTCCACATTTTTTTGCAGGTTCTTTTTTTCGCGTTCCCCGTCGTCATGGGACTACGTCCTTTTTTAATGCCGTCGGTGAGCACCTTCTATCCTTTTTTTGGTGGTCTCCCGTGATCCCCCCCCGATTTTTTTCACAATCCCCTTCTGGGTTCTTTCCTTTCCCCGTCTCATGCGGTACCTTTAGAAGTGGCTTGTAGGTTCGATTTCGGTTAGGCTTCCTCCCCCCCGTCGTCAATGACGCACATTCGGAGCCGAAGCTGACATTTTCCTGTCCCTTTTCTGGTATTGCTCCTCCGGGCTCTCGCTCTCTCCTTTTTCTGCAATTATCATTCGCTCGCTTACGTAGCTCCCTAGCCTTTCCCTTCACACCCTTCTCCCCTCCTATTTGATCGTTGGAGGAGAACCATCCCCCCACCTCTCATGAACCAGTTTCCTGCGCTCGAGCTCAGTCTGCCAGAGCTTCCGACGCTTCCTCTTCCTTTTCAGGTAAACTTCGGCCTGATCTGCCTACCCCCCCCCCTTAATGTCCCCTTGTCCTCCATTCATCTCCTATGCCTAACTTCTCTCCGGGTGCCCAAGTTCCTGGCTTCTCCTCTGACCCCCTCCCCTTTTTCCTTTCGATTCTTCTCTTCTTTGGGTCAGTACGCGCAAAGGCACGTTCTTCGAACTTCCCCTTTCCTTAAACCGTTCGCCTTTTCACTCCGAAAGAATGACTTAAGTTCAATTGAACCTCCCCTTCTTTCTTTCCTATCCGCCAAGTTTGGCGACCAACCTTTGATCCTCCCGGGAGTTTCCCCCCCCTACTTTGTTCCTTTTACTTAAACCTGTTAAGCAAATCCTCTCTTCCTTCGGCGTCCCTTTTCCTTGCCGGGTACATGCCAGAGCCATCTTCTCCCTCCCTTTGGCTGATTGAGTTACTTATGGACTTGCCGACTTGCCCCTATGTATGACCCCCGGTATCTGGCGGGCCGGTTGTTTCCAGGCTCCTCTCCGGCTGTTGTTGGTCACGCAATTCGAACGAATTAAGGTTGGTTTCCGTTCCAAGTGTCGGCTGTCGTCTTTCTTCTTTTGCTAGTTATTGAAACGTCGGGTAGGGCACTCGTAGTTTTTTGAACGTGGGGACGGCACAGATTTTTCAGGCGGCACTGTTGAAGTTGCCCCGTAAAATCTTTTTCTAGTACTACCAAGCCGTCGTTCCCACTTTCCCCTCAGTGTCAGGTCTTCGGGAAGCCCGTCGCATTTTTCCCCAGCGTTCTTTGTTCTCTGCGACAGTATACCTTTTTTTCTCTCAGGGCCAGGGCCCGAGTAAGACGTGGCTTTTTTCTTCAACCCTCGCGAATAATTCATTTTCTCTATCATCGACTGAGTCTTTCCCTCCTTTTTGCGCGTTTGGAGACCAGCTGTTAATGTTCTTTTGCCTTCCTTCTCCCTTTGGTTCGTTCCTCCGAAACTCACGATGTTAGCCTCTGTTTTTTTTACTCTGACTTCCTTTGGCGCGACGGAAGCGGAGCGTCCTCTGTCCCCCCCCTTTGAGCCTTTTCACGGATCTCGGGCAAGTATAGGAGCCCCCTCCCCTCCAGAGATGTCCAATCCTTTAGAGTGCCGCTGGCTTCATTTCGTCCTCCCTCTTCTAAGTGCCTACCCATTCTAACTTCCAGTCCCGACGTATAATCCCGAGCGTGAAAGTTCTATACCAGCCTCTCAGATGTTTCACTTAACTTCTCCCTGATCACAGTTTATCCGGCTACCACGCCTCAGTCCTGTGTTCCACTGGTGAACCAGCTGCATAATCTTCCGTCCTTCAACGTCGGGGTGCCACTTCATAACCTCTCATGACACACACAGTCTTCGATAACTGGCTTTGATAGATTCCTTCCATCCCCTGGACCCTAGATGAGGACCCTCCACGAGAGGTTCATCCCCTCCCCCCCTTCGCAGGTCCCTCCCCGTTGAGACGGCCCCGCGCCTCCCTTTGTGTAAGGTGATTCCCTGCACCTAGTCGTCGAGGTTCCGAATTTTTTTTAAATATTTCCTCCTCATCTTTCCCTCACCAGCCCGGCCCACAACCGGATTTCTTTGGTTTTACGCTCTTCTCATTCCGAAATGAAGCTATCCGAAAGAGGGATCCTGCAGCATACAGGTACTCCTCTTCTCGGTTTCAACAGCAGCCTATGGAAGCGCGTTTCTCTAGTTTCCTTAGTTTGTTGTCTTGGCCAAAGATGAATCGAAGATCCTAGTCTTTTCCTCTATTTTTTCTCTTCTTTCGTGGCCATCCCTTGCGTCACTCTCGGATACTCCAGCCCCTAGTTGTCCCTCTCTATGCATTCTTTGCATCGATCGCTCTTCACGATGGAACCGTCTTCGATCTTTACCGGCGAAGCGCGGAGCCGTATGAAGCAGTTCTATCTCCCCCCATACTCCTTCGGACCTGTTGTCACCGATCCTAGACGAGTGATTGAGCTAATTATCCATATGATTGCGAACCTTACCCACCACTTGGACAGCTTGGCAAGGCGTTCTTCTTGTCGTATCGGTCGCTGCTGTGTTCTTTGTTTTTTCCGATCGCGAATCTGCCTCTGACCCGGACCTGATAGGTTCATCACCCTTCCCTCGATGTGCCTGGTCTCTCCTTGTTTTGACGACGACTTGCGCTTTTCAACAATCCGAGATTCGGCGGTATCTTTAACGACTATTCTGTTCGCCCTGTCGTGAGTCTGGCGATCCTGCAGAGCGCTTGCGGCGGTTTCAAGCCCCTTTCTCACGGCGACTTTCTTTTTTCCCCTTGCAAATTCTTGTGACAACAGGTGTCCGCCCGAACCTAGACTTTCCCTTTGCGATGATCCTCTTTGTTTTACCCTTCTCTAGCGTCCCCTGATCCCTTTGGCGACCACCATTCGACTTTGATTGGATCCCCCTCCCTTATCTCTCTTCCTTTGAAGATAGTCCCTGGCGTCCCTAATTGAGAGATGTAGCCCTTTGATCTCCCCCTCCTCGGCGATTAGGCTTTTTTTGTCACTCATCGACGTGATGAAAACCTCGTTGCTACTTTCCCCTTTCCTTGTTTCTCCTGTCCGATCTTTAGGTGTCTCTCTCTGTTTTATCTTCCATTGCCTGCCAGCGTCTTTCTCGCCGGCTTCTCGATGTCGCTTCAGATCTTCCTCTTTTTCCCGTTCCCCGGCATCTGTTCTCGCTCACCGAGTTTTTCCTTTTTGAAGCTGGCCCATTCGTTCTCTCCCCCGGGAGCTGATGCGGACACGCGCGATCTTTCCGTTCTACCCCCTCTCCCCCTTTCTTCTTTCCCTTTTAGGTCCATTTCGTCGAGGGTTTTCATACCCCCTCGGTCTCCCCTCCTGCAGCTGATCTTATTTGCATGCGCCTTCCAAGGGCTCTAGTACTCTTCACCTGACGAAGAGACCTCTTAAGCGGTCCTTAAGCTTTCAGGTTTTAAGGAGCTGCCGCTGCTTTTTCTGTACCCTCCTTTTGATCTTGACGTCGAGTTTAGGCTGTCCATTGTTGTCAACACAGATCTTGGCACCTTAAATTTCTTCCGCCTTTCCTTTTCCGGGATCCTCAGGCCTATGGGACATCGCCATCCTCACTTTGTGCCCTTCCCAGCTCCCGAGGTTCTTTTTAATCGTTGGAAGAGACGTCTATCTGTCTGGGTCCTGGGTCGCAAGGTTTCTTTCACTTCCTTCTCTCTTCTTTTTCTACGCCATCGGCCGGGTCGCGTCGATCGCCGAGACGGACTACCCTTTTCTCCCTCTAGCTAGCTGCAGGCCCTGGAAAAGATGGAGGGCGGTGGTTTGCCTTTCAAGGAGTTGACCTCCTGAGGTTGGAGTTTCCAAGCACTTTTCGCGGTCCGTCAACGCAAGGCGGCCGCGAGTATTTATTTTCTTCTTCCCTGTTTGGGGAGCATTTTTAAGCTAGACGAGGCCACTTTTTTCACATCGGACGCGGTCGCCTCTTTTTTCTTTCCCCCTTTTCACTCCGGTCTGGATCAGGCTTCGACGAGAAGGTGCGACCTCGGCTCGCTTCTTGTACGGGTTTCCCTTTCAGGGGCTGGGTACCGGTAATTTCCCCCCGATCGGCGATGCAGAGACGCTTTTTTTCCTCCTTCTCCTTAACCCCCCTCTCTCCTCCAAGCCGGAAGGCGGCCGCCTGGCGACTCTTCCGTTCTCATGTGACTTATAGCCCCTCTCGAAAAAGACCCGGTCGAAGGTCAACTTGTGGGGCGTTTCGTCGGATATTTTTTCTGTCCCTCCTCCCGATTTTCCCACCTTGTGAAAAAACTGATCGGCGGGAGTTACCCTTCACACTCCTATTTCGTCTTCCGTTTTTTTCTTCGCCCTCTCTTTCGGTGCAGAACGGTTCGGGCACGCTCCGTCCAGCCGTTTCCTTTTTGACCTTTTCGAATGATCAAGCTATAGCCGACGGGCTTTGTCCCTCTCTACGTTGTTGTTTTTGTCTTGCGAGTCCCTTTTGCCTTTTGGCGCCTAGGATTGCGTAGGTGCGGCATCTCCCACCGCCCCTTTTCGCGTGTTATTTTTCCATCTTTCTCATCTAGGTAAGTGAATGTCGACCCGCCTTCTCTTTTGGTGCCTCAGTCTTTCCACAGGTTGTCTTGTCTTTTCGAGCGAAGGCCGCGCCGTAGTCTTTTCTTCACCTTTCGCTGCCGACAGTGACATGAGTGGCCCCTGTCTCTAGATCTGTCGGGCTCGCGTTTTCAGAACCGATCCTGTTTTTGCGCATCTCTTTCCGGTCGCGCTAGTTTCCGCCTTCCGCCATCGCGATCGTTTGGAGGAGAATCACTCCCCGACTCCCAAACCCCCTTCGCGCCGTTATAACCAGGCTTGTCGCCCCCTCGAGTGATGACGCAGTAGTCTTCCCTAAGAATAAGAGACTCCATTATTTTTCTTTAGTCTCTTTTTTTACTTTTTCCTGCCGGTCGGAGGCGCGCACCGAATTTTTGGAGCGAACTGCTCGCTCGTTAGCGTTCTTTTATTTTGTTTTGACACTTCTCCTGGTCGTGTTCGCCCTGTCCTGGGTAAGTACGTGCGAAAGCATTCTTGGAGAAAATTCACTACGCCCCCCCCTTTGCCGTTTATCCGCGTTCCCCGCCCCGCAACCCACGGGGAGTATCCCTTTTGCCATTCGTCTTCCCCCCCCTCCCGGAAATGCCCGTTCTTTTTTCATCGTCCCAAGCGCCGTCTGCGACAAAGGATGACGCTATGACCCCACTTGGGCGTCGCCCCCAATCTTTCTTTTTGGACTCGTACTAAAACGGGCCCGCCAACATTCCTCTTTTTGGGCCTTCTGCCGGGCCTCGACCTCATCCTATTTTCATCCTACGATTCGGTGTGAGAGCTGGTCTTTACCCTTCCGTATTCCCCTCCGTGAACAAATCGGCGGATCTGCTTTTCCGTAAGTCCGTTTGTCGGCTTCTTGGCGAAAGTCCCAAATAGCGCATCTTCTTTCCGTGTCGGATTGGGAGCTCCCCCGTCGTGCAGTCATTGTCTCTTCATTACTCTGAACTTCGTTTCGGGGTCGTGACCTGGCAACCCCGGGACATCGGTTTCCGGCGGCCATGGGTTTCTCTGTGACCAACGGCAATTGTCTTTTCCCTGCTCCCCGACGTAATTTCTCGGCTTAGGCCCGCGACGTTGTTTCCCCCCCTGAGCGTCTCTCTACGGTGCTCCTCCGTTGTACCGGGAAGTTTTTCCTCTTTTTTCCGTCCTCTGTGTGATACAGGCGAACAGGAGTAAGTTTTTTTTCTTCTATCTTTTCATTACGACTGCTTCCTGCGACCCTTTTTTATGAAAGGCTTGACTTGTTGAGATCCCTTTTGTTTCTTTGATATCCCCCCCGACACAAACTGATCACGTTTCGCGTTAAGAGCCCTTTTTTTCCGGAGGGCATAGTTCGAAGCGGCTTCTGTGCAGAAAACCCGCGAGTCGCTCTCTCCTTCTCTTTTTTTTGCCTACCTTGTCAGTCATTGGCTAATGTCGTTCGGACGTCTAATTTTAACTTTTTTCCTCTCGAAGACGGGCTGTACGTGCCCGTCTCATACCTACCTGTTCGTGACCCGCTAGTACTGCCAGCTGGACTGGAGCATTTCCCGACTTAACGTTTACCCCTATTTCCTGAGGTTCTCCCACGGCACACCTCTCACCCCGCTTTTGTCTCTGTGTCTCGGTAGAAGTCAGACGTACGGCTTCCCTTACTCAACTTTTCAACAAACTTCCACTCTTGGTTTTCCCCCCCCTCTCCCGGATTCTGTATCTCAGAAGGAAAGTCCACGCCCGTCACCCTTTCGCTGCGCTCTCGTTTCCCCCCTTGGGTCTTTCCACGAAAGGCTGCGACGGACCAGTGAGGTCCCCCCTCCTTCTTTGTGCCCGAAGGTTTCACTTCAGCGGTCGAGTTGTGTCCCACTCCCTTTTTGGGCCGCCTCATTACCGCGAACCAAAGAGCCACAATGGGCTAAATGTGCTTTTTAGTTATTTTCTAGTCCATTCCTCCCATGCCGCCGTTATTTCGCCAGCGTGAGCCCCCCTTGTGCGAAGACCACGCCTTTGGGTCAGGAAAAATCCTCCCGATGCTTCGTCATGCCCTCTTTTGTTTCCATTGAACAGTTAGGGAGGCCTGACTTTTGATTCTACCCCTCCGCTGAAGCATTACTTGACGTGGCAGTTTTCCTTTCTGTGTCGTTCACTTTTTATAGGGAGAAGACGCAGAGCCCAATTTTTTGCCTTTCCTTCTTCATCTGTGTCCTCGAGCGCCGCGGACGATGTTTTCCGTTGGCCTCCTTTTGAGCCTTTTCCTCTTTCGGTTAGTGCCGAAAGTCAGTGCCACTGCGCACGCCCCTTTAGATGCCTCCTACGGTCCAAGCTTCCTCTAATCTTTCTGTCGGTGCTTGCGATCCTGAAGCTCCAACTAGGTGTCCTCTCCTTTTTACAGCCCTTTTTTCCCGATGACCTGGTTGCTCGAAGAGATAGTTAGACCCGAGGAGTAGGAGTGGTTCTGTTCCTCCCCCCTATCTCTGTAGCGGCTGCAGCGACACGGTCTCCCTTTATCCAGGCCAATAGCCCCGGTTTTTCTCGCCCTTGGTACGACGCCTTGAGAGAATGGCATAAGATTTTGGTTTTTCCAGTTGCCAGCCGTATTCGCTGACGACCGGCCACAATCTCCCGATTTCAGCATCGCCTTGACTGTCGCAGAACTGGGGCCCTTGACTGCGACGACCCTGCGGGGAAACGGGTTGTCCCCCCCCTTTTCTTTGCCTCCTTTTCCGTTCTATCGCGATCCTCAGTGGTTCCGGCTTTCTAGCGTCTTTCTCGGAGATTTCTGACGCTGCCATGTCCGGGATCTAGCATGTCTTTCCTGACGCTCGGCGTCCCTTTGTTTTCCTCCCCTCTATGTAAGCCTTGTCGTGAAGCGCATGCGGTCCTCTCCTCTCTCTTTTTGGAATGACCTTTTTTTTTGTTTTGGGACGGTGATTAACTTTCGCTTTTCTGGGCGGCGATTCAAGATAAAAGATTTTTTTCCGCCGAGAAATCCTCTTTTTTTCCCTCGCTTATGCTTTTTTTCTCGACCTCCTTGGCCTATTTCCTCAGTTGGTGAGTTATCGACGGCCTCCCGCTGCAGTCTTTTTTCCCCTACTTTTCTTCCAGAGATTAGTGGCTTTAGGAGGCGTTCTCTCGAGCTGCTGAAATTAGGCAAGGTGGCTCTCCCCCCTTGAGAGATAGATGAAACCTCCTTTTCCTTCTTCTTTCCCCCCATCTCTCTATGATCGCCGAGGACGAAAGGTCGGCCAACTGAGGGTTCCTCTTGGTCCCCCTGACTTCGGCGGCATGTCTTCCCGTGCCTCCATTCGGTTAACTTTTCAAAGAACCCTAGCGAAGTTTCTTTTTTTCCTTCATTTTTCTTTCTCTTTGTCGAAGCGTGTAGACCGTCAAGGATCGCTGCTGGAGCTCAGTCCCTTTTTTATCCCTCGTTGAGGGCCAGAGTCTGTCACCTGGTGTAAAACTCCCCCTGTGGCAACTTCCGTAGTCTCCACGTTTATTCGGCCCCGCCCAAGGGTCCAGGCGGTTTTTTTTGCAGTCTTCCCTCCCATACCCATGCAGTTTCCCTTTCCTCGGTATGACTTACTGAGACCGCCGCAGGTTCCCTGGGGCCAGGCTCGCTTTTTCCTTCCTCGAACCCTGTCCCTGATTGAGCTTGATTCCTACTCCCCGAGGCTTTCTCCCGAGAACTCGACTCCGACCCCGCGAGACGTGCAGAGAGCCCCTGGCAAAGCTGGCAGGATTGAGGTGTCCTTGCCCCGGTGCTGCCACCGATGAGCTCCCCTTTCTCCAAGTCGAGGCCGCGGCTTCGCCAAATCCGCCGTCGATGAGGTTATTCGTCGAGGCGGGTGGCCCTGCTGACAACCCTAAGCGCTCGAGGGCTTTCACGGTCTCTTTTTCGACACTCGTCCCTCGTTTGCTCCGCTCGAGGCCCCGCAAGCAGATCGCCTTCAACTCCGTTTCCGGGCTTTTCTTTCTTTCAGTCAACCTTGGCCGGCCGAATTTCTTTACAGCGGAGAGTACCGAGACCTGCTAGCAGGCGTGGACGACCCTTTAACCCGATCAGGCGCCTCCTTTCGTCAACCTGTTTCTGACCCAGAGGCGGTAGTCGTCCTACAGACGGTCCCTTCCGAGCCTTTTTTTTTTTTTACCTGAAGGATTATGGGCGGCATGTCACTTACTCTGACCCTATGGCTACGTCCTTCACAATTTTCTTGTTTTTATTTCTCGTCGGTATATTGCGGCGAGTGTCGACTCTTTCACGCTTCCACCAATTTTGTCAACACTCTTCCGGGAAAGTTCAGATTGGTTGGCCACTAGGGAAGGCCGAAGGTTTTTCGCCGGGGAGTTCTTCCTCGGTCTCGGCTCTTTCGAACGATCCGCCTCGAGGTGTGGCGTGCCCGTGCCTCGACGCTCCTCGACTCTACGGGGGGCCAAAACCCTTGGGTGTTTGTTGTTTACAGGGCGCTGGTTAGCCTTGGCCCCCCGCTTCCCGTCGATGCATTTTGTTTAGCGGTCCCCGGCTCGGTGTGGCGGTGGTATCCCGTGACATAGTGAACGTTGGCCTTTTAGCCGCCGATGTCGAGCTCGACTTTCCGCACTTGAGTCATGATCCGGTTTTCTTCGGCCCTTACAGCGCCCGTTCGCGAGGCAGGTCATGACGTTCGTATCCAAGGTTTGGCCACGATTCGGTAGGACTCCGAATGCGGAAATGAGAGCTTGCGGCCAGGGGCCCCTTTCTCATGTTACTAGCTTCCCGTCGCGGCATCCCGCCTTCTACCTTCGAATTTTAGAGTCCGAGGTTATCTACAATAACTAAACCCACGATTCCCAAGGACGTCCTCGTTCCTTTACCCTTTCTGGTCCAACGTATGACTCCCTTCCCCTTCGTCTCGCATAAGCTGTCTTCCGAATTTCGCGTTGTTCAGGTAGCAATCTTTTTTCTCTTCCTACTTTCCGGTCAACGGAGGGCCGCACTTAATCCCTTTTGCGGCGTTTCCACAAGTTCGCTTGGCCGCCCGCTCCTTCCTGCGCGGTAGCCCTTATGCGAGGGGTTCGTAATACGCGCCATCTTCTTTGGGGCGAACTTACCCCCCAAGTGCCGCCTGACCCCCTCGGTGCTCCCTATTCCGCCCTCACCTCTACGGGAGTCTACAGCCTTTTACTTTCCCCCCAAACTCTTTCTTATGAAATGCCCCCCCCCTGGCACTATATACCCACGACTTGGTTTTTTTTCCTGTGCGCCTATGTTTTGGTCGACAAAAAAAAGCCTGCTGATCGTACCCACGCCCCTTCCCAGACAACTCTTCACGATGTTCTTTTTTAATTTCCTTCCGTCTATGCCGAGAA
>Ga0179593_1513519_pt1 | contig 10393 bp, 16 predicted proteins | sample CZODoug2_1_08_16_FD_185931 | JGI IMG/M metagenome (GOLD analysis project Ga0179593, IMG submission 185931) | Vadose zone soil fungal communities from Angelo Coast Range Reserve, California, USA - CZODoug2_1_08_16fungal (PacBio error correction) | ecosystem: Environmental > Terrestrial > Soil >... | reverse complement strand
AACCTTGGCGTTCGTGTCTTTGCCCTACGGGTACACGGAGTCTTTCTTTTTTTGGTTTGCCTGTTGTGGCGGGGTTTTAACTTCCCCCTTCTTTTGAACCTTTTTTTCCCATTTAAGCGTTTTCTGTCCCCAATTTTTTCCCCATGTTGGTTTGCAATTTTTCTTAGTTTTTTTTCCCCGAATTTTCCAGATTTCCTGGGTTTTCTTGCACCTTTGGAATTGGTCCCCTTTTTTTTTTGCCGTTTCTTGGCTGGCTGTCCTATGTCAACTTTTTTGCTCCGTTTCAAGCGTCCCCGCTTTTTGAGAACCATACCTTCCCCGCCTTGTTTTCGTTTCCCCCCCTTTTTTTTTCCCTGGACCTGTTTTTGTCACCTTCCCCTTTTCTGAACCCTACGGCCCCCCCCCCTAATCTTAAACACACCCACCCCCCTTTACTGCCACGGTCGTGTAGCCCTCGGCGTTCGTCAACTTTTTACCTGTCACCTACTCTTGTAAGACACGCCCTTCTGATATCCCTTGTTTTCGGGCGCTCCCCTTTTCCCCTAACCGCGGTATTCCCCGTCCGGCCTTTTTTTTTTTTTCCCTCCCCACCTTTTTTTGGCAGTCCCCCCCAATTCGCGATCGAGCAGACTTTTCTGTCTTTTCTCGGTTCCCCTTTGCGCATGTGTTTTGAGACCCCCCGACCTTTTAGGTTCGTGCGTGGTGCGGCTTGGCCCTTCTTCGCTTTTTTCACCTTTCGGCGAAAGATAATTTTCCCCCAACCCCCTCTTTTCTGCCCTTTTTCCCATGCAACGCTCTTTTTTTACCCGCGGGTCGCTTTCTTGCTCATTCCCCCCGAGATGTTCCCTCTTTTCACACTCGCTTTTTTTTCAGTTTCCCCTGTCCGGTCCTTGGTGACCGCGGGCTCATGTTCGCCCTTTTTTGTGATACACTTTTTTATCGGCCAGATGCTTTTTAGTATTGAATTTTTTCATTTCCCTTCATACGGCAGCTCTTTAGAATTTTCTATTCGGGATACCCCCCCTTGAGTTGTTCCCCCCGCCTCCGCCGTCCCGCCCTTCGTCGTCCCCCCTTGCCTTTTAAAATTATTGTTTTCTCCTGGCAGAATTTTTTTTTTTTTTTTTTCGTTTCACCCTGCTTCGGCACCGCGATTTTCTTCTTCTTTGGGCCCTGATTAGCCCCGGTCAACGACCCCCCTGCTTTGGGTCCTTCCCCAGGCTAGCGTGTGTGGTTACCTAGTTGCCCCCCCCTTTGCCTATATTTTTTTTTTTTTTTCTCCCCCCATGTATATCGACCATTTTCGTCCCCAGGTTTTTTATGACTGGATTTCGGCCCCGCACCCTTATAAGCCTCTCTCCTGGCCTTCCCTGCCCCGTGTTTCCTGCCTTTTTTTACTTGAAGGACGGTGTTTCCATTCGGACCCTTCCGCCCTTGAACGCCTGAGAACTTCCCTTGTTTTACTCTTCGTTAGTCTTACCCGTTTTTCTTTTTTTGTCCCCGGGTTGGTTTGCGTACCCCCCATCTTTGCTTTACAGTCTCTTTTCCCTGGGTTTCCTTCTGGGCCCAGCTCTGACTCTTTTCCCCCCGACTTGTGGTTCCCTGATCCCTCATGGTTTTCTTCCCCTTTTTTTTTCCCTCATCCTCGGGGCTTCCTTCCCTTGGTTCCCCCTAGGTTCATGGGTATGTTTTTTTGAACCCCTCTTTGGTCTACGTCTTTTTGGTGGTCCTGTCTGTCAGCCCTTCCAATGATTCCCTTAAGGTCTGAGCGGACCAATTCCAATTGGTCTCCCCGTCTAGCCCCCCTTTCCTTCGGATTTTTTTTTTTTTTTTTCTACCCTTTTTTTTTTTTTGTGTTTCTCTATATTTTTAATCCTTTTGCCGTTGTTGTTGTAGGTTGCCAATCGATTCCCAAGGGGGCTTTTCAATGACCTTTTCTTTTTTTCTTTTTCTCTTTTTTTTCACCGCCCCCCCATTGGCAAACTTTTGAAGACGGGTTTTCTTTCTGCTTCCGTCATAATGCCCCCCAATCTATTTTTTTCTTTTTTTGTTCCCAACCTAGGGAATTTTCTCCCCCTTCCCCCAACCGCCGGTCAGGGGCGCCCCCCCGGTTTGGGTACGGGCCCCCCCCCCCCCAACCTTTCCCCCCCGCCCCGATCATGGTTTCGCCAGGCGGTTATTCCCTGATGTCTTTGTGACCCTTTCGCAGCGGACTTATGGATCATCTAAGGATTTGGCCCTACTGCGCGCGTTTTGACCCCCAACCCCCCCCCTCTTTTCCCTTTTACAGGCAACTGCAGATTCAGTTGTTTTTTAGGACCCAAACCCCCCCTGGGTAAACCGATCGCACCTTTTTTTAATCGAGAACGCTGACCCCCCTATTAGAATCTGGTGTGTCATATGACTGATTTTTTTTTTTTTCCTGTTGTCCCTGGTCATTTCTCTTTGATCCGACGTCCCGACTTTTTTTTTTTTTTTCCAATTTTTTATGGAGTCTCGTTTTGTGCGTTTGCTTTGCGGTCCGCTTTTTTCGAATTTTTTTTTTTTTTTTCTTGCGGACTTAGACTGGTCGATCTCCCTTTTTTCGCCCCCCGCCGGATTTTGCTCCTTTTGTCGACCTACGGTAATGCCCCTCTCCCTGTCCCCAAACATTTCTCCCCCCCCCCCAGTTTCGTGTGCGTTTTCCCCTTTGTATACAGCTCCTTCCCATTGCCGTTTCCTGTAGAGTGTGGGCCGTCCGCGTTCGGCCGCCCCCCAGTTGGTCCATTGTCACGTGAACCCCGGGGGTCGTGTCCCATATTACCCTTACTGTTTCTTTGCTTTGTTTCCTTTCATTGGCCCCTTCCTCACTTCTCGGTTCTATTCACACGGTTGATTCCCTTTCGAGGTTTGTGTTCCTACACAGGCCGCACCCTAGCATCCAGTCGGCCGTTCTGTTGCCCCGAGCTGTTTTTCGAAAACCATTTCTTCTCGGTGACCTGGGCATTGCCTTTTTTTTTCTGTTAAAACCTTTTTCGGCCCCTTGTTTTTCGGCATCTTGAATTTCTTCCCTTCTCCTCCCATGTCCCCGCTATCGTGCTTTTTCGGTCCTTTCCTTACCGTCCCCTACGAAAAGGGACGTTTTGGTAGGCTCCCCCCGTTGATCCCCCCCCCCCGCCCGCTCCCTTTTTTTTGGCGTTTTCCTTTTTTTTTTGGAAGGAAAAGGTCTTTTTTCTGGTTTTTTCCCCTGCCACAGGACCCTCCCCCTCAAGTTTTCCTATCTGATATTTTTTTGCCCCTTTCCCTCTGAATTTGATTGCTCGCATTGCTCTTTTTGTGTTCCCTTTCTTTTTTTCTTTGTCGTCCCCCTCTTTCAGCGACAGAGCCTCTTTTGTTTTTTAGCCAGACTTTATGACGCCTTTCTTCGGTTCACTTTTTTTTTTTGTCCTTTTTTTTTTGAGTCTTCTTTTTCAAAACAACCCTCCCTTTGGTGCGGTCCCTCCGGTTTCCTCGTGATCTTTTTGGCCCGTTTTTTTTTGCCCAAGAGGATTGCATGGTTGTTCTAAAGTTTTTGTTTTTTTTCCCAACCCTACCAGCCCCTTTTTACCTTTGGCTCCCCCCCACCCCCCTCTTTCAAGCATCTCGGCTGGGTCCCCCCTTTTGGACCCTCTGTCTTTCGACTTTTTTGGCGCACTTTTTTTTTCCCGTAAGTTCCCCGTTCAAACTCGCCCCCACCCTCAGCGTTTTTTTTCCCGGCCCAACCATTCCCCCAAACCCCCACGCTACTTTCCCATGATTCTCTCTTTTTTTTTTTTACGAAACCCCTTTGCCCCCACATTTGTTCGGCATTTTTTTTCCAGGCTTTTCCAATAATCGTCTTTTTTCAGAAAGTAACCTTTCCCAAGTCCTTGTTTTTTCTTTCCTTTCCGAGGGTTTTTTCCCCTGCCTTATTCAATACTCACGGACCCCCTTTGCCACCTCTTTTCTCCCTCCGTTTTGTTTTGGAGTTCCTTTCTTTGGCCCTCTGTTGTAATTCTTATTCGTGGTAACGGTCTCGGTTTTCTCTTCCAAGGTCCTCAAGCCGATTCTTTTTGCATTAGTTTGGTTGCCTTTTTTTTTTTTAATTTTTTCCCCCGGAATCCCCTCTTTTTCGCAAGATCCCTTGGCTGGAGTCTTTCTTCTTTCGATGGTGTCCCTCCCCCCTGCTTAGGTTTGCTTGGTTTGTCTTTTGTTCATGATGGGCTCAGGTGTAGTAGCCAAGAGTTACCCCTAGGCTCCCCCCCCGGTCTCCGATTTCCCTTTGTGTCTTTTCCCTTTTTCGTTTTTTTTCCCCCAGCTTTACCCCTTTTCTTTAAACACATAAGGTGGCAAATTCCGTCCACCCCCGTTATTCCCGGATAACCTTTGAAATCTGATTTCCCCATGCCCCATTCCCCGATGGAGCACAGCCCTTCTTCCCCCTTCTATTAGTTTGGCCTGTTTTTTTCCCTACCCCTCCTTGCACTTCCTGTTTTTCCCTCGGGCCTCCCAAACAAACCTTCCGGCACTTGCCCCGCTCTCTGCCTGCTTCTTCACCTCTCCTGATCTCGTTCCTCTTCGCTGGGGTAACGGTCTTTCCCTTGGTTTGTCCCTTTTTTTTGTTTTCCCGTTGCGCTTTTTCCCCTCCTGATCACGGTCTTGTCTATACTTCCCTATTTCTTTTTTGCTGCCCCGGTTCCCCTTCTTGCCCTTACCCCCCCGCGCTGCTAGTTCTTTGCACGTCGACGATTTTCTGCCGTTTCTAGCTCCCGGGAAACTTTTTACCCCCCGACCGGTTTTTTTTTTTTTTTTTTACTGGCCCCCCTTTTCGGTTTCCCCTCGAGCGATGTTTATCGGTGACCCTCTTTCCTTCTTTTCTGCGTTCTTTTTACTTCTACTTTCCTTTTTTTTGTCCCTTTTTTTTCCGCTATTTTCTCCCTGAATATTACATACACAATCCCTGTTTTTTTGCGCCAGCCGCAGGCGAGTTTTTTTTTTCCCTCCTTTTTCCGTTTGTTTTTCCTATGTTGACCGAACTGGTTCCCCCCCGTTCCCCCCCAGCGGACCGCGGATTTTTCCCTTCACTTTTTGCTCTTTAGGAAAGGAGCCAGCCCGGTTGGACTGTCCCCCGACAATTAGTTTCGGTTCCTTTCCCCCTTTCCGTCCTCCCACTCCACGCTGCATGGTTTCTCCTCCCCACATTCTTTTCCTGACCGGGTCCCCGGTTTTCCCCTGCACCTTCCGGGATTTTTTCCATGTTCCCTTCCCCCCTCAAAGACTTTTCCCGAGAGGGTCCCAGTCTTTTTCATTCTGTGGCCTTGCCATATGATCCTGCACCCCCCCTGTGCACATTTTTCCCCGCCGGATTTTTTTCTTGACGAGGTGTTTCCCTTTCCCACCCGGTCGATGTTTGGTTCCCCCTTCTTTCTATTTTTGGACAGGTTGTAGTGTTTTGAAAAACACAAGTCTTCTTCCGGGCTTTTTTTTTTTTTGATTCCAAAAACTTCCATTTTCTACTTGAGTGAATGTGTACACTCACGCTCGACGACTCTATAGTTTCCGCTTTATCAATGTGGTCCCACCCCCAATTTTGAAGTCCTTTTGGTTGCACCCTGTTCTTCCCAGTTTCTTTTGGCTTTTCAGCTCCACCAGATAAGCCCTGTGGAGACTGAAACCCGAACGATCTTCATGCTTCCTTTCTTTGCAGTTTTTCTTTTTTGAGGTTCAAGGCGGTTCCCTTACTTTTTTTTTCGGATATATCCTCCTCCTAACTTATTTTTTTGGGGATTCTTTCCCCCGATTTTTCTGTTAGACCGGATCCAGGGGCCACCCTTCCAAGGCCCCTTCTCTATTGGCCTCAGCACAGGACACATTGTTGTTGTTCAAATGCTCTTGCTTTGTTCGTCGCTTTTTTTTAACCTTGCTCACCCTTGGGATCCCAAGTACCCCTCCCCCCAACCCAAGCCCCCGTCTTTTTTATTGTATGGTTTCTCCCCCCCCCCACGTCCCCACTATTGCCAGAGAGGGGCTTTTTGAGTTCAAGGAGCTTCCACCCTTTGATTTCTATCTTCCACCCCAATTCACCGTCTGTTCTCAGGCGGCCCTGTGCTGCCCCCGTCGCTCTTTTTTTTTCAGTTCCCCACAGGCCGACGTTCCCACTCCCCAGCTTATTCGGAGACCCCTCCCAACTTGTTGGGGTCTTTTGAGCCTCCAGCTATCTTCCCCCTCCCAGATTTGTGGTGAATGGACAAATTGCCATGACTCTACACATTGTCCATACTTTTTTTGTTCCCGTGTTCCATTTTTTTCAGTCATCATAGTTGCTTCCCTTTGTACCCTTTCCAAATTTGCGGATCTCCTTTTTTTTTTGATTCTCGGCTGCTCGTCGGAAGAATTTTCCCCCCCCCTGACTTTTGACAGGCAGTCCCCCATGTCCCTTCCCTCGCCCATGTCGATCGCGTCTGGCCGAACCCTGGGGTTCGCCCCCTCCTCCTTCACATTTCCCCCCCAAAAATTTTGGAGGGCCCCCCTTTTGCTCAACTGCAGTCCGCTATTTCTTGACGCCGATGAACTCCCCCCCCCAGCTGCCAACTCCAACGGTGGATGCTGGGCTCACCGACTCTCTCCGTCCCCCGCCCGTTCCACTTTTGTTATCCGGTATCTTTCCTGTCCCCCAGGTTTCGACGTCCCCCCACCGACGCAGCCCGGAACTTCCGTCCATTTCTTTACCTCCCCTGATAATGCGGGTCATCTTCTATCCTTCCGTCTCAACATCTTTTCTCTTTTTGGGGGTCCCCCGTGTTTTCCCCCTCAAGTTTGGCAAAGTCCGTTGTGTACTTAAACCCCCTTTTTTTTGCAGTAGGCGTTCTTACAATAGTGACTTTTGAGGCCCCTGAACTCGCCACCTGATTTTATTCCCCCCCTTCCCATTTTTCTTAAACGTGGCCCCCCCTCCCCTTGAAACCCTTGTGGTTTCCCCCGGATACCTTTGTTTCTCCCGCCTTGGGCTTCAGTTCCAAGGTCGTTCTTTTTCAATTTGAATTCCCCCCCCGGGGCGTTTGTTTTTATCAATGTTGGCCCAACCAAGTCTCGGGGTACCTTCTGTGACTTCCCTCAGTAGGGGTACGAGCGCTTTTGAGTTGTTCATTCCTCTTGTTTTTGTATTGCCGAGGGACCGCGACGTTCCCTATTTCGTGACCCCCGCACAGTCCTGAAGGTTTTTTACTCTCTGTCAGAGCTCTTTTCGCCACGCAAAAAAAAGCTTTCATGCTTTTCCCAGCCATTTTTGGCACGACACACACCTCCCACACCCCAACACCCCCCCCACCCCCCCCCCCCCCCACACCCCGCCCCTGCAGACAGCCGATGGATACATTAATTAATTGGGCAATTTTTCCCTGCCTTTACTTACCTCTGTTGCCCCCCATGTGGTTAAGCCACTGTTGGATCGGCTGAAACACCACCACCGTTTAAACACTTCCCCACCTGCAGTTCCGTCTCCCGACAAACCTAAAAAAACAACGATCTGGCCACACAACAAATCGACTTGGCGTAGTTATGAGATATTTTTCTGTCCTAAACCCCGGGACCACCCCCCCCCCCCCTCTCCCCCTCCCTAAAGGCGCGTGCCCCTTTGCTTTTCGTCATTTGCATACCGCCTCCCTAACTCCAACCCCCCCAGCTCACCGAACGCCACGAAGCTGTGCCGGTAAAAAACCAATCACCCCCTTTTCTCCAGGCCCGGCCTCTTCTCCCACTTCACCTTACTCCACTTTCCCTTTTTTTTTTGGACCAAACATTTTTGCCCCATTTTTTTTCCCGACCTTGCGTACCACCCGCCTTCCTCCAAGGCACGTCCAAATTTGTTTCCAGATCAACCTTAAAACCCGTTTCCTTGATCCCTAAACCCACGCAAATCGACATGTTTACATCTCACTGAATAGCCCCAATCCACATCCACGTTTCACTTTCACAACTTTTCGCCCGCAATTTCATCCTCCTCCCCCCTTAATCAATACTCGTTCTTTTTTCTTTAAGCCACCAAAAATCCGGATCTGGATTATGTTTCTTGTATTGGAATCTTTCAGCAAGACTTTTATCCCTCTATTCTTCCGGTGGATGAGCTCCACCCGATTTCGCCGAAACGCATTCTTGGGGTTTTTTTTTTCTTTTTTCCCCTTCTGACCCCCCCTCCCCCCGATTTTTCTTCCACGACCTTTCCGTACAGCCTTTTTCTTGTGACTTTTTTTTCCCTGGTGAACATTTATCTTCCCTATTCAGATTCCTCTCTTTGGAACTGTGATTTTCCCCGCTTGTAAGGTGCAGACCACAGTCCTCTTTTTGCTTAGCCCCCGAATGACCACACCGTCGCAGGCCCAGTTCTCAACTTTCTTTCATTTTTTCCCCTTCAGACCCCCCAGTTTCTCCCCCCCGCAACGCACCGTACCTTAAGTGGGTAGTTGTCATTGATGGTCTTTTAAGGCCTTTTGTGTTTTTTTTCCTCCTCCCCCTAGGACCCCAACAACACCCGGCCAACCCTTTATTTCTGCACCACGAACCCCCACCCCAACCCCCCGTTAACCCGGCCCCCAAGGGATTCCAACCACCCCCCAACTTGTCAGACAGTTTACCTTGAGACCTTCCTGCACACCCCCATTTGCTCCACAAAAAACCTTCTTGTCCTACCAGAACCTTTATTGGAAACCAGATATCGTCATGGCCCTTCATCAGTGGTTTTTTACCACTACTAACCGGCGGATCCCTCCACAAATTACATTACCAGTCTGCAGGAAGACGACCCCAACCCAAGCCGAATTTCTTCCACCAACCCTACAATCTTACGTCGCCTTTGGACTGATCCACCCCCCCCAGAGCCGAAACTTAATACCCTGGTATCCCAAACGACGCCGCCCTGTTTTTAATCCTGAATTTTCCTCCCAACCCCCTTACCAAATGGGCCTTAAAAGCTGTCCAGAGCAAAGGACGGCACCTGTTTTACCTTATTAACCACCTTTGGAATGACGAAAGCTATTCCCCCCCAACAAATATTTTCCTTTAGGAACCAGGTGAACCAATCGATGCGGGTTTCTTCTCCGAGCACAAACAACGTCTATTTTACCTGTCCTTCGAACCTCCTCAATCATCGTATCTCCTAGTTCACTAGGCCCCACCCATATTTTACGCGTCATTCGTATTGCGCCCCCCAGCGAGTCTGCTGTTTCTCACCTTTTACAGAAACACCATACCACACTCCCATAATCTAATATGATGCCTACGTATGGTGGCACTGGACTTGTATTCAGTACCCATTAAAAAACCGCGCATCAATCTGAATCCCCCATTGAATCACCATTTAAACCCTATCCAAATATGCGTTAATTTGTTTTTAGACAGCCCCTTCAAAACACTTACTACCATTCCATCAATGGCTCAGATTTTTTCAGAGAACACAAACTCCTCCGTTTTTTTACACCCAAGCACGGCATTCAAACACCCAACCTTCATGTCCTTTTTTCGCTATTTTATACTAAGTAAGCCACCAAAAGAAAAAAACAACTTCCACACGTTGGTGGGAACGGTTAACGGAACCACTTCCCTAAAAAGACGGTCTCTTATTCACACTTACAAACCCCCACCAATTAAATACCATCAAGAAAGTTGGACATACAACCGAATCCGACACGAGAATTTTTCCTTCCTACTGTTAACAACCCACTAAAAATTTATGGCACGTATTTGCAGGACAAATTAGAAGACGGAACTAAACCTTTTTGCCGCCGCCCAACCGTCCCCTCTAGCCCGACCCTTAAGATCCAAACCACATTCCCCCATTTTTTCGAAGGGTATCAAAACCTGCTATACCTTGAACGAAAATGTTGAAGGCAAACACTTGTGAACCCCCTTGGAGTCCTTTCAGTGCCACTTTTCACCGCCATTCTCCTAATCGAAACCCGTGTTCGTTTCACCCTGTAGCAGTCTTGACCAAAACCCAAACACCTGATGAGGTTCGTCGGCCTTATTTTTTTATTTCTATTGACCACCGCCTCACGGACCGAATTTATTTTAACCTGCAGAACCCGGTATGACTTGGCCCTAGAAGTCTTTGACTAACCTTCACCTTCAAACCTACCTGCAAATTTTTTTACCTAATCCATGTTTTTAGTCTCCAACAAATCGAAGCTGTAGGAAATGGGAATACTTTATTAACCTTATCCTTCTTCGCGTACTTTTCCCCCTCTACTTTTGACGAAGGTATGTAAGAAAGCCCCTTTTATAAAACCAAGGGAAATGAATCCCCCCCCCCCAAGGATCACCCACTCCTTAATGTAATGAAACATTGACTTCCCCTCTCCTCATTGGACATCATACTGATAATTCAATGCAAATCTCTTCTTCTCCC
>Ga0179593_1494072_pt1 | contig 10393 bp, 13 predicted proteins | sample CZODoug2_1_08_16_FD_185931 | JGI IMG/M metagenome (GOLD analysis project Ga0179593, IMG submission 185931) | Vadose zone soil fungal communities from Angelo Coast Range Reserve, California, USA - CZODoug2_1_08_16fungal (PacBio error correction) | ecosystem: Environmental > Terrestrial > Soil >... | reverse complement strand
GCGGGTTTCCCTCGTCGTTTTGCGCCCTCCCTTTTGTGGTTGAAAGGCTGCGTTTAGGCGACGGCGCTTGGAAAGCTTAACATCTTGTTTCCCCCTTTTTCGATTCTCCCCCCCAGCGTAAGATACGTCGAGTGGTTTTCCTGCACCTTTTGGTGGACCTTGTATATTGGTAAGCTTCCTTCTTTTCCCCCCAAAAGTGGACTCTGAAGTTGCCCCCCTTCCCCTTCCCCTTTTTCCCCGTCGGCCTTGTCCACCTTTTCGATACGGCTTTGGGTAAGTTAAGTATAAGGAGTCAGTCCCGTGACTCAATGACCTGTTCTGGTCCCTTCCCCACTATCCGGCGGTCTTCCGTCACCCATCCATTTTTATCCCCAAACCATGGTGGCGTCTAGGGATTGCATGAATACTATCCTGTTTAGTCACCCTTCTCCCGCCCCCTTTCCTGATGAAGCCCCGTGTGCGGCATCCCTTTTACACACGGGCCACTCACCCTAATTTTTTTTTTCTTGGAGTACTTCCGTGTGCTAATAAGCCTTTTTTTGCCGAACAACCCCCCCCCCCACCCACACCCCCCCCCAACCCCCCCCCACACCCCCCCCCCCTTGCTCTTCGGCTTCTTCCGAGCTCTTCCCTTGGGCCATCGCTAGGCAATCATCCTATTTATTTTCCTCCTCCTCCGTGTGGGGCCTCATATTATTCGGAATTTGAGTTCTCTATTGCTGGTCGAGGTTTCTTAATCGCGTCCTCCACGGCGGTTGCTTTTTCTGTCTTCAGTCGTGCGCCCTGTTTACTTTGCATACCTACTTTGTTAATGGCCCCCCACGTTAGGCCGTTTCTCTCGGTGCCTAGCCTTAAGCGAGGTTGCCCCAGTTTACGGTGTGCGTCCGCTTTGACCGAAACGCTCTAGTGCCTGTTAACCGTTTTTTTACACTTTTTTTGCGATCTTTTTAGAACGTTTTTTTTGTTTCTATGCGGATCCGCGGGATTGTTTATTTCCAATCCCTGTTCATGCTTTCGAGGTCAGGTGTCGCGGATTCCCTGATCCCTTCCTTCCACTCATCCCCACTTCTATGAGGAGGCCTCTCCAGATCCTCACCCTCGTCCTCTCCCCTCCCATCCGCCACCCATTTTTTCTCCTCCTTCCCCCCACTTCCCCCCCTTAACTCCTTTCGTCTGCCCCGCTGTTTTTTCCATTTCTCTGCTTCAACACTATTCTCCCGCCTTCCCCCCCCTTCCCCTACCTCTCCCCCACTTTTCTTTCCTTTACCCCTCCCTATTCTCTCCTCCTCTCTCCCTTTATCTTATCCTCCCCTTTTATCTCCCTCTATAGTTTACACTCCCCCTCCCTCTTACTCCTGCTCCCCACTCCTGTCCCACTCCTTTTTTCCTTTTATCTCTTCCCCTCCCCCTCCACCCCCCCCTTATTCTCTCCCGTCCCTGTCCTTCCTCTTTCCTCCCTTCCCTCGCACTTTCCAATTGCTTTCATTCGCCACGTGTAAGATGCCTCTTTGCTTTTGATTTTTTGACCACGTTAGTTTTTTCGCTGAAGGAGTACCACTTGTTAATCCCGTCTTATAACCATTCCAACCCCGTTTGCGTCACCCCCTGTGATCCCCCCGGCGGAACTTCGGTGATACCACCTTCCTATTCGACCCACTATCGTCCAATGCCTTCTCCGTAGTTTCACCTTTAGTTCCCTCAGTGCGTTTACATCACCTTGAGGCTGTGACCGTTCCCCCTCTGATGGCCCCCCCAAAAAGGTCACCGGACCTTCCACCCCTTTGGTAACCCACCCCTTTTTAGTGCAGGACCTCTCATCGAAGGTTTTTTCCTTTTTTGACTGTCGTGGACGCCGTCTTTTTTGTCCCCTTTCTTCCCTTCTCAGTTCCACCCCCTTTTTTTCCCTCCTTCTGTGTGACGCAGCACTTTTACAGGTTTTTGCTCCTTCCTCGTTTTTTTTGCTACCCTTTCCCACCCAGACCTGCTTGCCGGCCTCCCCCGGCCCGCTTTGCCAATTTCCCTTTTCGTACGAGGATTATCTTTTTTTCTCTTCCCGCCTGGCTTGGTTTCCTTCGGTTCTGTTTCCCTCTTTACCTCGACCTCCAGTTGGCTTGTGCTGCACGTTGCACCGCGGCGCTTTTTTTCATGCCCTTTATCGCCCCTTTTCTGCGTTCTTTTTATCTAGTTTGCCGGCTCTGTAACAACGGTAGTTCCACTCTCAATCTATTTGAGCTTTGGCGTCCCCCAGTTTCGTATAGCTTCCCCCATTCACTCCTGCTTTGTGCATTGCAGAAGTTGGATGAAGGACGTAATCGCCACTTTAATGCTTCTTCAAGGTTTCTGTCCTCCTCTTTCGTCGCGTAACTATGGTGAAAGCGCTATCTTTCATCTACCTAGATTCGTATTCGCGGATGATCCCTTACGCCCGTCCTGCCGTCTCTTTCCCGACACTATACCCCTTTTTTACTTTTTGTTCCCGCCCACGTTCCTCTTCTCCTTGTTAAACGTAAGTGGTTTAAGGTCCCGTCGAATTCCCCCCCCCTCGGATCCTCTGTCGAACACCTAAATCTTTTTGCCCCTCATTTTTGATTGTGGATGGCGAGTCACCCATTTTTTCGTCCCCCCCGTCCCCCCCACGACCTTTTACTCCTCTTCAGTTCATTCCCTTTTATACCCCGTGATGTACCGCTTCTTCACCTGCACCATTTTCTGTCTTCCAGGGCCCCGCTTTCCCCACTCCTTTATGAAGTCTTTGATTTGTCAGCAATCCGTCCACCTCTTTCCGGCGATGGTCCAAGATTTTGTTTGAATGTACCGGCAGCCTAGACGCTTACTTCCGATCCCAATCGGCGGTTTCTTCTGCAACTTTCGCATCTCCTCCCTTCCCCCTTTTTTTTTTGTTGCTGAGAGATTAGAGGAGTTTCCCGCCGCGACTAGGGATAGTCTTTTCGGTTTCTTTTGAGGAAGTCCGCCTTGGGTCCCCATTCTTGCAAAGTGTGATATTTTTCCTTTGGTCTTCCGACCTCGTGCAAGAAATTTACTTCAATGCGTGCCTCTCCCATCTTAGAGGCCTTTTTTCCCGTACTCGAAGGCTTTCACGATTTTGCGGGGTTTAAGTTGCTTTCCTCCCTGACTACTCTCCTCTTGTTTCCTTTAGTTCAAAAAAATGGTTTGACTGATCCGGTTTCCCAAGACCGCTTAATTTTTCAATGGCTGTTTACCCCCTCCAGCTTCCTTTCCCCCCGATTGTGGACTTAATATTCCCGGTTCCCCACTGAACGTTTTGGCCAATGTTTTACTGGACTGGTTGGCGACCATCCCAGGTGGTTTTTCGGTTAAAGGACCCAGGAACCCCCCCGTGAAAGTTAGATCAATTCATCCGCTTCCTACTCACATCTCTTATCCAAGCCCTCTCTAATTTCTTTGGCCGGAAGCAGCCCGTTCTTAACGAAATTAAGTCTCCCCCCCATGCCTCACAGGTGGTTTTTTTTCCTCTTTTCTTAAGGCTGTAAGCCCAAAACTAGTTTTCTAAAATGAGATCCCGCATCTCTAGTTTAATCCTGATTAAACCCTTTTGCCCCCTGATCCAGTTCACTACACTCGCGCGTCGGTGGTCCACTGAGTTGATCTATAGGTCCCCCCCCCCCCCCCCGCACGATAGATATAACCCTTCTCCCCCCCGGCAGCTATTACTTTCTCATTCGCCCCTAGCCCCCCCCAAATCCCCTCCTCTTTTTTCTTGGTCGAACAAGAGTGTACTCGCCTTGAGTACCCTGTTTTTTTCCCGCCCAAATCGCCGACGGACCATCCGATGCTGGTTCTTCTTTTTCTCCTCCCCCATGCGTAGGATGCGGACTCCCTCACTTTTTCGTGAACCATCTTTTTTTGGCCCGCATGGCTTGTCTTCAGTTAACAGCCTTGTCCCCCCCCCGACGTTTTTTTTCCAAGACATGCCCCGGCCCCTCCTTTTCCCGACTTATCCGCAGATCTGGTCCAGTGTTTTTAGAAAGCCTTCATTTTTCACTGGCCGTACCGATCCTTTTTTCATCCCCTAGAAGGTCTGCCACCTTAGATAGAATTACTTTCCACAGATTGGTGTGGGTACGGATGCTTCCTGTCGAGGGTTTTCCCGCGACCTTTCGTCGTTGTTTTGGTTTTTTATTGACTGTCTCGGCCTTTCTCCCGGAAGTTTTTTCCAATTTTTGGCGCCCCCCCTTTCTCTATCTTTTTCCACCACTTTGCCTTCCTTTCCCCCGTCAGTTGTGTTTTTTCTGACGTTACTTTCGTTGTTACCATTATCGTTTGAGGTCTTCCCCCCACACTTGTCTTCTTTCCTGTGCAGCCCCCCTGACCTTAACCTTCTTAACCCCAAAAGGTAGGACATTTATTCTGAAATTATGCTGGTAAGCCTGATCTTCTTCCGGATACCGCACTTCTTTCATTTTCGGTTGCTTGGATCCCCCCCAACATATGAAAGAACTTCCCGGGTCAATAGATAATTACCACCTCCCCCCCCCCTGGTTTTCTTTTTGTTTATGTCCTCTCCTCTAGCAGTTTCTTGAAAAGAGCTAGACATGTTTTAAAATTTTTCGCTTAAATTGATTTCCTTTTCCCTTTCCGTTTATAAGCCCCAAGAACCCTACACTTATGATGCACGATTCTTTTTTCCTTCATGGTCCATACCTGCCCACTGATCTCTCCTTTTGCTTGAATATCCCGCCCGCATTCCTATATAGTCCCCTGTCACAATTATTTGTCAAAGTTTATATATATTTCCCTACACTTGTTGTTTTCGAGTCTTCCCTTCCCTTTTTTTCCGGCGCTGTATGTCATTGCCGAGCCTCGTTTTTTTTTCCCTATAGTTCCAGAAGGACTTAGATCAGTTGATGTAGCTCCCCTCCTACCCTTCTACTTTGTGCATCTACTCTTTGGAGGTTTTCCACTGGACGGTAGTCCCCCAGAGTTCCCCTCCGCCCCTCTGCGGTTGCATATTATTGATTGGCGGATCTAGTGTACCCCCTAGGACATGCAAGACCCTTGACCACGGTTTTTTCTCACGGTAAATTTGATCGAGCATTTCCCTCTTTTTTATGTGCCCCCAGCGGTACATGATAGGTCGCTGTTCCTCCGGTGCGAGGATCGTCTTTGCTTTTTTTTTAGATTTCCAGATCTTTCTGGAGTTTTCTTTTTGATTTTGCGAATTTGACGTCCTGTGCGACGGCCAGACGTGACCCGTGTTTGCGACCGTGATTCCCCTCTAAATGTCCAACCCCCGGTGTTTTTTTACTGTCAAAAATCCATGTACTTGGTCAATCTTTTTTTGGTGATCGATTATAGTTCGAGTTTTGATCAACTCTTTGAATTTCCCCAGTATTTGCCGTTACCTTCGCGTCAAGTCTGGTGCAGTCAGTGTCTGACCAGCCCCCTGTATGTGAGAACTGTGCTTCTCCCGAGTCTTGAAACTCTAACAGTCAGCATCATTTTCCACACACCATAGGTTCTGGACTGTCCCCTCTCGTCATGATTGTACGCTTCGATGCTGAACCCCGTTATCTTGGAGCTCGAGTTGTTTCTTCTCCACGCTTCGTGTAGAAACACCCCCCCCGCATTGGTGACAAGATTGTCGTCCGACATCACTTCTGGCCAATTTCCTTTTTCGAACTGGAGCCGTTTTCGAGCTTAACTTCTTCGACACCCAAATCACCTCTGACCTCCCCTGTGTTGTTTTCCCCCCCTGAGCCCATGACGTCGTAAGCCGGAACTAGTCATGCCTTTCGAAGGTGAAAAATGAGTCCTCTCTGTGATTTCGGGTATTGTCAGTGGTCGATCAAGCCCCCCAACGATTTTCAGGCCGATGGAGCTCCCACGATGAGGTCCTCTTTCAGTTGAGTCAATTTCTCGACACGTCGTCTCCGGCGGCTCCGAGGTATCTCCCCCGATAGTTTCCTGACTCATCCTCCAACGGCCATTGTCACTCGACGCCTTAGTGTCGTGCTGAGCCCCCTTTCCGGTTGTCGTAGAGGTCATACATGAAATCCCTGCTTGAGCTTCGTGGTCATCCCGCACGTTGTCTGACCATTCCAAGTCTATGCAGATCTGCCTAACCGTAGACTTGGTCCTTGTAGTCCTCATCGGTGCGCCGAAGCTTCGGCGCCGCTAACCTCTTTGTGCCACTATTCCCCTTTTTAGGTCTGTGATTTTATATAGACGCGTGCTTTTCTGTCTTAGAACTGAGCACTTTTGCGTAGTTCCCCAAGCAACTCGACACCCTTATGTCCTCTGTTTTTTTGCGCACCTCCTGTGGCCCTGAACCTGGGAAATTTTGGAAGTCACGTAGTGATTAGCCAAACTCGGGCTTTATAATCTGTTCCCAGTCCCCTTTCCAGGGCCCAATGCTGTCGCATTATGGATGCTCCCCCAGCGCGTCCCCATTTTTTTGTTTTCACCCTAACCCCCCTCTTTGCACCCCGAGGTCCTTTTAGATTCCGTCCCTTCCAAAACTCGATGCCCGATTTCGTATACTTGCCCTTGAAACCTTCGAGGGAGTCATTTTTTTTGACCACCCTCTCCTGAGTCTTGCCCCGCGGCGACAATACTCAACTACCTCTGGCTTTCCGTGGCACCTCCCTTTCCTAACCGGAGAACCTTATGCTCGAAGCAATTCTCTCTATCAACCTATCGTCGGCTCCCTACCCGTCCCTGCGCATACTATTCTTATTGTTCCGAATTTTGTTATTTTCGAGATGCTCCCCTTCGGGGGGCTTTTTTACGCCCTCCATATAGGTTTCGTTGTGTCGTGCGGCTTCCTTTAGTACGTTTCCTTCTTTGGTGCACCCGACTTTTCCCTTCCTTGAGTCCTGTGGCGATGCCGTGTGTTTGTTTCGCTCAGTCACAGGAGGGTCCTCTGCCCGTCCAGTCGATTGTTTCATTCCCGTCGCGACTTTCCCGGAATCTTTTTTGTTGGACAGGAGAGAACACCCCCACCCAGTCCCAATTCCTTCGCTGGCAATCGGGGGGGTCTTGTCCTGTAAAAACCCATGTTCTTACCGATCCCCAGAATGAAAACGATTCTTCAGTGCATTGTTCCCCTGGTGGTCATCTCCCTTTTTCTCCAGATGCTTCATCATCTCAGGACCGCCCCTGTGAAGTGCCAGTTCTGCAGTTTTTTGAAGTGGGCTGACCACCCCTCTTTCCCCCCCTTTTCGACGTGCGGGTCAAGGTCGGTCGCCCAGTTCCGTTCGCCCCATCATAAGAGTCCCCTCAATCGAGGCGCAATCAAACGCAGACTCCTTCCACCATCGGTTCGAGTGTGAGCTGATACTCGCCTTCAATTCTAGCACAAATGTGAAGTTTTTCTTTGCCTATATTTTCCTTCTGTACTTTCCACACTTTTTTGATGTACCACTGAGGCCTCACTTCTGTTTTCTTGGTTATTTCACTCTCTACTTTTTTGTTCAGGTCTCCAGCCCTAAACTCACTCCCGGTTAATTTTTCCCCATGTAAGCTGATCTGCACTAGATAACCCCCTGCTCCTGCACGGTATGTCTTTTTCCCTCTTCATTGCTCCTCTCCGGGATCCCACCCCTCAGAATCGTTTTAGTGGATTGCAAATTTTTTTTGACTGTTGCGTTAGAGTCTAGACCACGGCGCTCACATCCCCCCGAAGCTTTCGGGACCTGGGATCCTCCCGTGATTTTCTTCTGACTCCTTCACATGTTCTTTCTTACCACAGCCCAGGAGATGCCGCCTTTCGCGCAGAGCCTAGTAACGAGCGACTTTTTTTTTTCCCTGTCCCCCTTCATCCTTTTCGTCTCTATTTTGTTTTCACATTTGTTTTTTTTTTTCTCTCTCCTTCCCTGCATCCTGGTTCCCCTAAACCCGACTTGCGTAAAGTTCCCAGGTGTTAAGCTCTACTCTGGCACCTTTCCATTCTGACAGGAATTCAAGTACACCGCGTTTTTTGTGTAGTGATGATGAAGGTGATCGGGTTTCCTTTCCCTGATCAGTTCTCCCCTCCCCCTGGTGGCCTGGTTCCGCCCTGGTGCCCGACTTCGCTGCTCACCTTTTTCGATCATTGGACAGTAACCAATTTTCGAAGTTTTTCTCAGTCCCCCCCCCCCTCGAGCCTTTACTTTTTCGAGTTTTTTGGACGCCTCATTGGTGGACTGATCTTTTTCTGGGCTGTCTGCCCCCTTTCGATTGCCTGCTTTTCAGTTCCCTTTTTCTCCTCCCCCCTGAACGGACTGTCCCCGTTGTCTATCTGAATTCTTGGCTGGTACCAGTCAGTCGATCCTCGTCCCCCCTTCTCCCCCCCTCGTCTGCACTGTGTGGAGTCACACAAGACAGCCTTTGTTCGACGCCCCTACTTCCTAGTCTCCCCACACCCCCCCCCCCCCTGTTGTTGTTATTGCCAGACCTAGATCTTTTTCTTTTACCGATCACCCTTCGGCCACTCTCTTGCGGATTTCCCCTCGAAGGCCTCCGGCAGAGTATTTTTCCCAACCACATCACCACTCCTTCTCAAGTATGAAGGGTGGGTCTAAGCAACTGAGTGACCTTGCTCGATTCGCGATCCGATCTCGGTCCCCATGACATCCCTGCATCGTCCTTCCCTTCATCTTTCTCCTGAAGAAGACGTCGTTTTTCTCGACATGTTCTATTTTTTTTTGCTGTCAATCTCTCGGTGCCCCCCTGATACTCACTTCCTTCGAGTTTGGAGAGACCAGTCCTTCTTACCTTCCTATCTGCATCCTACCTTATTGATTTTGGCCATCCGGCCGTCGATCGTTTCGAGCAAGCCTCTTGTGTCCTCAGTTCTTCGTATTTGCGTTCCCTACCTTTTTTTTGAAAGAACCATTTTTACTTCTTATCCTTACGACAAAAGTTTCGCACCCCAAGGGGTTGGGTCTCATCTAACTCTGTTCGGCGCCTCCTTTCTTCTTTGGGGATACAGCCTTTTCCTTTCCCTCGCGCTGTTATTGAGTAGGTCGACTCCCTGTAACTTGCCTCTTGCGAGAGTTTTCCCTTTTTGCGTGTTGCGGGATGCGAAGGTGACTGTTCCTTTTTTTCGCAGGTCCCTTTCCACTTGTTTTCCCCGTTTGAGAAACTATAATTGGCGTCATCGTTTCGTCCGTAACGGAGGCCTTCTTTTTTTACGCTCGAGAATTTTTTCCCCTTCCCCCCACATGTGAAGCTTTCCACATGTTTGTCCGCACAGGTCCGCCTTTCGGGCAATTCGGCTTTCACAAACAGACCCGGCAGCTTCCCGTTTTACAAAATCGCAGGTTTGATTTACGGCCTATCTCCCGATTTTTGATAATTCGAGTTATGACCCCATGGAGCTTTTCTAAGTCTCATCAGATGAAGGGGTTGTTTCGACCAAACCCCCACCTGTCCAATTCTGCGTACCGCCAGGGTTTGAACCTTCTGGAAGAACGTCTCTCGCAGAGCCTGCGTCGTCCCGACATGATGTTCCTGCCAAGAGGTTTTCCATGATACCCTCCGTCGTCCTCGAGATTAGGCTTCCAGGGAATTCAATCCGTTAGAGGGAGTCGGTAGATGCAATAGTGACGCATTCGATTACCCGTTTCTGTCCACGCCCCCCCGTGGATTTTTCGAAAGGCGCATCCTCCCTCAAGCGCTGCCGGTTTTTTTTTAGTTTTTATTATACTGATAGTTTCCCTATCAGATCACGGTATTTGGCACCCTAAATCTTATTGATTTTTTTTTTGTGGCACCAGGTGCTTTCTCTTTGTCTGTTAACACCCTGTCCAAAATATATTGTTTTTAGCATCTCGTTGTCTCACTCCAAGTTTTGTATTTTCGGAAGTAATTGATGCAAATACACCTTTCCGCCGGAGTCAGGTCTTGGGCTCTCAGTGTAGGATACTGAACTCCTTATGCCAATTCGATGGTGGACTACTAGAGTGCCCTTAGACGGATGATGGTTCGACGAGCAGTGTCGATAAGTGACCTAACTCGACTTCGTCACTTTTTTGAAGTCACTTTTCCAGACGGATTTGGGCTCTGCGGAACGTAGATGAATTTTCCCCAGTCTTTCCTCAGCTTTTACCAGAATGACCTCCCTTTCCCTCCTCTGGTGGCTTTGCTGCGCGTAAACCCATTTGTTTCCGCAAAGAAAACTTTGCTTTCTCCTTCGGTAGTCTCCCTGTCTTCAAACCATCAGCTAGTTTGTGAATTAGATATACGCGTAACTTCACGCGATATTGAATTCTTTTCCCCCCCCCTCATTTCCGTGAAAGTAGTGGCACTATGGGTCCCTATCCCGTCGCTGAGGTTAATTTATTCAAAGCTTTGCGCCCAGTTTCTTCCCCTTCCTCCGGTGATCCGTCCCTCATATTTTCACGCGCAAAAATAGAGTAGGATTTCAAGC
>Ga0179593_1369744_pt1 | contig 10393 bp, 8 predicted proteins | sample CZODoug2_1_08_16_FD_185931 | JGI IMG/M metagenome (GOLD analysis project Ga0179593, IMG submission 185931) | Vadose zone soil fungal communities from Angelo Coast Range Reserve, California, USA - CZODoug2_1_08_16fungal (PacBio error correction) | ecosystem: Environmental > Terrestrial > Soil >... | reverse complement strand
ATACTTAGGGAAGACCGCTTTCTTGCAGGATCTTTTCTTCTCCCTTTTCCGACCCGGCTAGTTTTGTGGAGATCACATCGGGATCTCGGACACACGATTTTCGTTTATGTCCTTCCCTGATCGCGGTTTTTTGGCGGCTTCCGCGTCTTCTTTCCTTTGAAGTCCGTGCGCGTGATTCCCTCTTTTGCCATGGCCAGCGAACTGAATTTATTTCCCCCTTGAGTTTGCTTTTTTTTTATTTTTTTTTTTTTTTTCTCCCCTGCCAATCTCAGTTTGAAAAACCTTTTCTTAAGTCGCCGGGCTTTCTCCAGACCCATTTTGTTTCACGTGTGACCTCCCCTTGACCAGAAGAGACTTGTTTCATTTCTTGCGGGGTTAGAGAGCTCGTTACCGTTCTCTCCTTTTTTTTCCTCCCCATTTTATTTCGCCGAGTTGGATGATGCACCAGCCTTGGCAGAGTTCATGTCTTTATTTTGATTTAGCTATTTGTAGAGGCTTTTTTTTTTCCACGAAGGAGAAGCTTCCTGGCTAAGATTTTCTTTGGCCGGTGTGGCCCCCCCGTTGGTCTAATTTCTTCCTAAGTCCCCTTTTAGCGAATTGTTGCTCTTCAAGCGGCCCGATATCTCTTTTCTTTCCCTAATAAGCCTTTGTTTTTTTTAGATGATTAAGGGAGATTTGACGCTTCCACCGAGCAGGAGTTTTGCTAACCTTTTTGAAATGCATCTACCGTCTAAGGTTTTCCCTACCCTTCCTCCATTGACACCCTTCTTTCTCCCCCACCGAAGGCTCGACCCATTCCAGCTCAAAACACATTTTTCCCTTAGAATGATTTTTGAGCCGCCAGACCTCTTGGCTTGAAATTCAAGTGATTTCCCAACTTCTCACGGTCCTCCTTGCTCCCCCTGAAGAAAGAACAACTACTTCCTTCTGGCCCAGTGCCAAAGGAATCAACTATTTTTTTGCTGAACGGTTCAGATTTTGCCGTTGGTGAAGGCTCTTCTTGAGTGATTCCGTTAACAATAGGTTATGCCCTCTCCCAGTTTTTTATTCGGTCAGTAGGAGCCTACTCCCTCTCACCTTCCTATTCCTTCGCAATTTTGATTTTCACATAGTTAACGAATTATAAGAAGGCCTTGACCGGTACGAGATCCGTTTGACCCCTTGAACGGCTCGGGACTTTTTATCAACTGATTTCCTCCCTTCCTGTCAGATTTCGCGGTATTATCACCATCGACCCTGCGGATCATCTCTTGCATAGAGGTGCGTATCCTGTATGCCCCAGACTATTTGTCAATAGTATTTCTTTTCATCCTTTCTTTAGGCCCGATGTGCGCAGCACTTGCCAGAGTCCCTCGCCCGAAAAGCACTTTCCGCCCCTCTCTACTCAGATGGGAGGCTCCGGGGCTCCCAGGCTCCTCGCGTGTGGACCCCCGACTTCAGTGAGTGCCTTAGTAATCCGCAGTTCGGCCTGAAGCTGAACGTTCCCCACCACCTGGTTTTCCCGAGGAACTTCGCCAGCATGCCTTACATTCAGGTTTTTCAAGCCCTTTGAGTCCCCTATCCACTATTTCTTTCTTCCATGTTCCAGATAGATTGCCTGTATTCTAAGCGTTGACTGACCCGTTTTGACTGGTTCGTCGATTCCACACAGACTCTTCTTGTCTTTAGCTTTCATCGTTTTTTGGTATTCCAAGGCTCCCAATTGAGAAAAACTTCTTTTTCCGCATTGCCTCCCCATGACAGACAGTATCTTACAATTTTTCGCCCTGTCTGGTCCTTCCCACCCGTTAACCCCCCCCCCCGTGCTCGCTCGGCAACTGGCCCTCCTTGTGGCGATTTCGTCACATAACCTGATTGTCCCGCGCTCTATCACCCCCCCGTGCGTTGGTTTTTCCCAAAGTGCGTTGTTTTTATTCACTCCCGTGGATTTTTCGCTTCTGCGCTCATGTCACTTCCCACGGTTTTCCTTGTGTATCCGCCCCGTAAGGTCACCAACACGGTCCAGGCCTTTTTTTCACATAAGAAAAAGAAGGGGGATCCCAGGGGCAGGGCAACAAATCATACCCCCCCCCCACACCAACAACCCCCAACACCCTCCCCCCCCCCCCCCCCCCCCCCCCCCCCCCCCCCCCCCCCCCCCGTTTAGTTTTGTCCCAAAAGACCAGCCTCCTGTGCCGTTCCTCTTTTCCAAGACATTCCGGCTTTGCCTTCCCCTCCGTTTCCCTTGACAGTATCTTGTTAGCTTCCTGACCCGAGATCCTTGCTTTGGTTTTTGAATGCGGTTTCCCCCTTTGCGGAGGATAGTACCTTACGTGTCTTTTAGGTCACGATTTCCAACTCTCTCTCCCGTTCTCGAATCGTGCTTTTTGATGCGCTTTTCCTTTTTAGCGCTTAGTCCAGCGGGATTCCCCCAAGGATGGTAAGCGGCCGATGATCTTCCCCCGCTAGCTCGATGGAATTTCCTCCTGTGCGGTTCGTAGGGTCTCTTTTTACTGACCCTTTTGTTTTTCATGGTGCAACGGGTTGTTTTGATGCTCCCTTTCCATCGGTTTTTCTTTTTCCAGAGTCTTGCAACTTTTACTTCAAGCCTCTCCCTCCTTTGCTTGCTTTTGCTGTAGTCCGGGCACACCGGTTAAGTAACCCATCCCTTCTCGACCGAGGAGTTGGAATCCTTCACTTCCGTCACAGGGATTTACTTGCGGCTTCTCTCGCTTATCCTTTCTTAATTTCCTGCAGACCTGCCGGACCACATAGATCCCCCAAAGTGGAGCGTTTTTTTTCGCCTCACCAACTCCTGACCCTCGATCATGTCTTTCCCGCTTGAATTGCGTCTTTGAACTTTGTGTTGTCGGTAGGGGTCAGCAAACTACGACTTTTCCCCCCCTCGTTTATTCAGGGAACCCTTACGCTTGTTCCCTTTTGGAGTCGCGTAGTGCAGAGTATCCCATTTCCTTGGGGAAAGTGTGTGTTCGGGAACCCGCCCTTGATTGTTTATGTTCAATACCACGGGCATCCTGGCCAATCGACCCCCCATTAGAGTCTCTTCCGCGCTCAAATCGAATAGTATATATCCTTAACGTTTGTTGTTTTGTGAGATTGATCTATTTTTACAGTGGCCTGCGTTCACCTCTATCTCCCCTCTTGGAGGGATTTCTCCCCTATGCGTTTTATTGGTACATATACCCGGAGCCTCTTGCTTCTCACTGATCTTTTTTCATTAACCTGGTCATTACTCAGGCTTCGCAATCATATGAACCCCGCTTTTTTTTGGAAGGACGCCCCTGAGTTTCTAAAAAGCTGGACAGTCCTCTTGCGTAACCCCCCTCCCGGAACGCCTTTTTTATCCCCACTTCCCGCGTTTCGGTGACTATTCTATTCTCTTCTGAGCCTTCCAACGCCGGCCCGGGTTGTGTGATAGCTCTGTACGTGGTCTGCGGCCTTCCCCCAGCAGTCTTTGACACTCGCTTCTTCAACAGCCCTCCCCCCCTTTTTCTGCCCGTTTTTAGAGGTTCTTCCCTCCGCTCGACGTTCCGTTGCAACCCTTTTTCCCCATTGACTACAGTCGCATGATGGCTCAGGACCCTTTTCGGCTTAATTTTTTCCCAAACGTTTTCAGGCCGTCCAGAATGCGACTCCTGGGGTTACGCTCACAACAACTTCTCCATTCCAGACCCTCCCCCTTGCACGTCGCAAAAGTCCTCACTCACCTCTGCTAACCTTACGATTATGGTTTGCACCCCACTGTCAGCGTACCTTGCCTTTTTGCAATAACGGTTTTTTTACCCAGCGCTCCTCACCTGCTCCTCAGTTGACAATTCCTGGCTAGTCGCGACCTTAGAGATGTTCTAAAATAGTCCTCCATGAAATTAATGATAGATCTCCCCCATTGGGTGGGCCGCAAAAGATTACTCAGCCTTTCTTCTAGTGTTCGGCCCTACTCTAGTCCCTTATTTTTTTCAGCTAGTACATCCCTTGCCGGCCCCGGGTGGCGACGTCTTTCAAGAAGCTGAACTCATGAGTCTTTTGTGCTCAACTTCTCCCTTGGCAATATGCTCACTTTGGGACCACCTTTACCCTTTCTTTGGGTGAGTGGGACTGGACCGCCTGGGATTTAGTTTATTCCCCTCTTCTGAAAAACTCTGGATTGGGAAAGGCAGGATTTCATCGCCTTTCGTTCTGATTCCTCACTTTATCCTTCCCCTCCACATAACGCAGCTTTGACGTCAACGCACGTTTTTTTCGGCGACGAGGGGACTTTTCTGTTAAATAACACAAGTTTTTGGCCAGTGGCTCGTTAATGTTGCGGATGCCCGTCCGTTTGTTAGCTTTTGGCCCCCCTCCCCCCTGTTTTGGCGGATACTCTGGACACCTTCTTTATGAGACAAATTTTTTTTTTTTCCGATGTTGGATTGGAGCTTTCACCGCGATCCAACCCTCCTTCCCTCCTTTTTCCCAATTCCCCTTTTCCTTTTGTAACGACGAGGCACCGCAGTCTCCTTTAGGAAGCCCCTTCACGTCTGAGCGGAATTTCTGCTTCTCCGAGCGGTTCAGGTCCCCTCCAGAAATATTTTTTCCCATGTTTGAAACGCTTGTCTGTTCATTTCTTTTATTCTTCCCTTCTCTTTTCTTTTCAACTGTCCATGTGGTTTCGACCTGGATGTTTTTCTTGTTTTTCAAGGAGATTCTTGCACTCTTTTTGGACCCACTCTATTTTAAATTGTTTAACCCAATTTTTCTGCCTCCAGCCGTCGGCTTCTATCGCGTCTTGGTTCTGGAAAGAGGCATTCAGTATATGCGGGGACTTGCCAGTTTCTTCCGAAAGAAGCGTTCCAACAGGTCACTTTTTTCTTCAATAATCTTTTTTGTTCCATAATGTATCTCTTCTTAGGCTATTAGCGTTGGCTTTCAAGGAGCATTGCCGGATCAATGACCCCTCTTCTTTCTTCAATGGACAGGAAGTGGTCGGTATGCCGGTTCGACTTCCTTTGGAGATTTTTGAGTTTTTAACTCTTATCTTCCAGAGACGCATTTGCTGAGGAATGTCTTTTTTGCGCGCTCCGGTCACTCAGCCTGCGTCTTGGGTACTTGGGAAGAAGGGTTCTGCGTCAATGGACGGTGCTTCCGCGCTATCCTCTTTCTCCTCACCGCGTTGTCTGCCTCCGCCTTTCCCTTTGGACGGGTTCACTCCGATTTCGCAATTTCTCTCCCGAAAATCTCCGGTTATTCCGGTTTGGCCACTTTCGGCTTTGACTTTGCATGTTGGGACTGGGTTGGTCGCGAAGTTTCTTTACGTTCCTCGTGGTTCCTTTGTTCGACTTTTCGTTTTTTGTCCAGCATTCCTTCTGTTCGTTGTTGTTTTATTTTAGAGTTAGGGTTTAGGCATTCGGGGGGTTGCCTATTCATAGTTTTTTTTTTTCTTTCGGCGAACTATTGTTCATTCTTTCTTGGTCGTTTGCAAAACCTCGGTCAGTTCTCGACTTTTCAAGTTTAAGGACCTCCTGTAGCGGTTTTCATAGTCACCGCTTTCTCGTTCATTATTTTAATCATAATTGTTTTGTTGAGATCTATCTGGCTGCTGAAGTTTCTCACAGAGCATGTATTGTCGTTACCTTTTTTTCGCTTCTTCTCGCTGTTTTTTTCTTCCCCAAAGAAACTTCTTAGCGCGCCCAGATCTTTTTTTTTTCATACCCGATCCTCCCGTTACCCATCCCCCATTGCACCCCATTGCGAATCTTTTTCAGCAGTCCCGACCTTCTCCCCACTTGGCGAAACTTTGCACTTCACGAGCGGCGCCCCCATAGACATTGCCCACATGCGCTTTTTTCCAACTTGGACAAAACACTTTTGAAATCCAACTTATTGTCCTTGCAAAGAAGGTTTCGACTTTTGCGTTTTTCTTCCCCAAATAGCCGCGTCGTTGCAAATGGGGATTAACAGCGAAGTCTCGATGCTGCAACTCGGGATATTTCCCTTGGACCCCTAAAATATTTCGAAGATACTTAAATTTCCGGCTAACCGACTTCATCACTTTTTGGCTCGGGTACTCTTTTTTCCTCTTTTTATTCTCCCACGCGACCGGCCTTGACTTTTCACCGGCAGCCACGTCATGCATTGAGAAACTAATAGTCTTCATTTATGCGTCTCCCCTAGACTAGAAGATCTTTCCGTCACGTTATGCCCGAGAACAATATTTCCCAAGTATTTCCTCACCTTCCTCGGCCGCTGGTGCTCACTCCTTTCCGAGTCACTCATCCCAAAGTCACGTTTTCCTCCTACGCGCGATCCGAGGGGTGATCCATTTTGCACCTTTCCACCAGTTGTATCGATTTGTCCAAATTTAGGGATTCCTCTGAAAGAATTCGCCGTTTGCAAACTCTTCTCCCGCGCCGTCACACCCGGCATTGCCCTCATGAACCCTTCGTACTTTCCACCACTCCATCGTCGAAGCGTGTCCTCCTTAACTATTTCTCTTTTCTCGCGCCTGAATCTCCGACCAATGCCCTGGGATCTTCCCCCCTTTCGATGGCGGCATAGTTCAGCTGGTAAAAACATCCGCTAGAACCGAGGGAGCAATCGCTTCTTTTTTTGGATCTTTTTCAGCCAACCTCGCTCTCAACACTTTGTTTTCCAAATCGTCCCGTCCCTCCTCGTCCATTTTCGGGTCCGGCTTGCGCCCCCAAAGGTAACCACCCTCTGAGCAATTCTTCGAAGTAAGCCAAGCCAGCTGGCTGAAATTTTTAGTTGCCCATAAAACTGATTTTTCGCTTCCTTCCCCGAAAACCTTGCGTTAAAGATTGACTGTGACCCTGTATAGCATCCCGTTTTATGTGCGTTTTCTTGCTGCCCGTAAAAGCCCGTTCGCCTTTTTAAAGAAGGCAGTTCAAAAGTTTTCCATTCCCGCACCCCTTTTCTTTCACCTTTTTTCTTCCCCCATCGTGTCGCTAGGGAAGGGCGAGTTGGCACAATATTTTTCTCTTTTTCTTAAGCGTGATTCAAAGACATTCGCCACCCTTTTTGCCTTAACTAGTCCCTTATTTCTCCTTTTCTCTTTCCTCACACGATACTTCGAATTTTTTTTTTTTCTTCCTTTCGCGTTATCTTATTTACCGTGCCTTTGGTACAGATTGAGCCCCCTCCCTTGTGAATGACTTGACTTCGCCTTTTCCGTGTTACCAGCCGGTCTTAGCGCGGGAGTACCCCCCTTGACGTGCAAAGGCTTTCTTGAGTTCATTTCTTGTAAACTTCGCTTTAGGGAATCTCTTGTGCTGGAGTTTTTAACTGCCGTCCCTTCGGTGTCTGGAAAGGTGCCAATGTTGTTGAATTCCATTCCCCTCTTCTAATTATCTCCTTTTTTTAGTGGACCCCTTCCTCCCTCCCGCAGACTTGTTTTTTCTTCTCAGTGCTTTTTCTGAGTTGTCCCACATTTTTTTAGGAACTTTTATGTTCGACTCCTTCGCGCCGGTCATCCCATCTTTTTCGCACAGTTTTTCCATTTCTTCCATTGTGAAGGATCCCGACCTTGTTGCGACAAACTATGTTCTACTTCCTTTGCTAGGTTTTTAGAGACCCCCCTTTAGCCGTCGTTTGCGGCGGGTATACCCCATCTCTTCCTCCTTCCTTCACCGTGGTACCGCGATGGATTTGAAGTTCGGCGTGAGTCATTGTTTCCCTCACTCCCTACTTCCGCGTTTTATTCACGTTCGAACCCCCGCGGTTGTTTTGTCTAATCGAGTTTTGCGAGCGGTGGCCCCGTACTTACTGTCTGTGGACGTTTGTGAAGTTTGACCCTTTTTTCCGCCGTGAGGGACCGACCCACGGTCTCTTTCAAAGCCCGGATCTCTCCTCATGCCCTGACGACCTATCGATGTTCTCCTTTACGTTGCTGTTTTTTTGCGCGTCGACCCCCTTTTTTGCGCTTTTTTCTTGTTGGAAATCCAGCCCGCTGGGGTCGTGGATTGGTCTGAACCAGGAGGCAGTTTCCTTCCCCTCGAGCGTCTGGTTTTACGATCCCCCACTTTTCCCGTTTTCGGCCCCTCCGGCTGCCAAGCCACCGTTAAACCCTCCGGTTTGCTTCTGTCCGCCCCTTGTTTTACACGTAATTCGTTTGAACCACGACCCCCAGTGACCAGTACTAACGTCCAGCTTTTTCGGCAGAGAGGACGTTTAGCGCCCCCTCTCCCCCGTGACTGTATTGCTTCGAGTTCCCTCAGTTTTCTGCTTGGTCTTCTCCCCTAGAAGTGCTAGAAAATCTATGCACGCGCCTTCGCAGTGCCATACTGATTCCTTCCTCTTCTACGCGCGATATTCCGTGACACCTTTTGCACCGTCCCTACCCTCCATTGATCTTTTCCAGGTGTCCAGTTTTTGCTTACTTGGTCCCCGTTTTCCGCTCAGTTTCACCAGAATTGCGATCTTCCGTTGGTCGATGTCCAACCACCCATTTCCCCTCAAGACACAGCCAGTGGCATCTTTTGGACTGACCGCAACCTTTCTTCCCCTTTTGACTCTGTTTGTTGCCGGTCCTTCATCGACTTTCCCTCCGTGGTGCAGTGGCCTCCTGCGTCGCCCGACCCGGCGTCCAGCGTTCTCCCAATCTCCCTGGCCTGGATAAGTTTGACTTCGTTGAACTGCGCGTCGTTCGACCAATCGGTCCTCCCGGCACGGTACCTCAGATGCGCCGCCCTGGGCGCAAAAAACAGCCCCCTCCGACCTCTCGTTCAGGGATATATAGTTCCATTCTTGCGACGTCTGTCCGGCCCCTTTGGTGGCGAATTTCCCCCCCCTTGCCTAGATAACTGCCCATGGTACTGGCGGTTGTGTCCCAATTCTTTGGCTAGTTTTCCCCTGGGGTCCCCCCCAGTTCGGTTGCTTGGCTTTTTTCCTTTACGATTTGGTGAACTGCTGCGGCTCGCTACCCAATGGATGACATTGGCTTCTTGCAGCGTTTACCCTGATGCCTCTTGGATGCTCTACATCAAGCCCCTATTGACGCGCCAACCTCATCCTTTTTTTAGCCGCGGGTCTTGCCCATCAGTTTATTGGATCACAACTTCCGCCAGCTTTATTCGTTCTTTACAGCTTTTTCGTTCTAATTGTTTGGTTACAGTCCTCCTGTACCCTAAAACCTCGAGTCTGATACTGACTGGCAGTTTTAATTCATCTTTGCTGTTACCCTATGTTTTTTTTTAGCCGGTGTGGTTAGGACAACCCCCCCCCCCTAATGCCTTTGCTCCACTCCCTCTTCTTTTGTTCCTAATTGCTACGTTTTTAGCCCCATTCTCACGGGGCTTCGTGTTTTGTCAATCTCGAGAGGAATTCTGCGATTTCCTTTGGACCCTTGATTCGAAAGCCAGAAATAGTGATTTTTCTGGAATTGTTCCCGCACCCGGGGCTCTGATCTTAGGGAGGAAATTTATTCTGAGCCTCTTTCCCCTTCGTGCACTGTTGTTTTTGGAGTAAACGTTTTCGAGGGAGAAGCTTCACGGGCTCGGCATTTCTCTTGACATCCTGTCGCCCTGGGAGTGGGACAACGATCTTGTTTTGTTGGAACCATGCCGTCTTAGCAGCCTCTCTTCTCTGTTCCTTCTGTTTTGGTTTCTGGGAAGTTTCTGTATATTTCCTCGCGTCTGGGTCCCTCTGAAAGTGCTGCGCACGTCCTCCCCCAGGTCCCCCTGAATTCTTTCATACTGAGTGAAAATAGTTCGGGCTTTCTTGCCCGGCTACTCGTCCTCTAGGCGAGCTCTTTTGATCTCATCACGCGATTAGGAAATCCACAAGACGTTATATGAAGGAAGTGTGCGTTTTTCCCGGGTTTTTTCCTCCCCCCCATTTTTTTGATCCGTTCTTCCCCCCGATTAGCGCACATTCGCTTTGAGAAGCTCTGCGGCTTTATGAATGAAGGCCTGTTTGAGGAAGGCTTGTTTCGGCTTCTTCGACGCAGTCGGGGAAGGGGCGGACTTCCTTCTTTTTTTTGATTCCACGAATTTTGCGGCCCTCGCAGAATGACGCTCTTCCCGCCCTAGGTTTGCACTTCTTAACTATGCTTTACTTTGGCCGTTACAAACGCCGGAGTTTTTTTCCCTTGTAGCAAAGACAATGCGTTTCTCTCTTTTTGTCCCCTTCCATGCGAAGCGCAGTGTTTGCTTTATTCGGGGTTTTTCGTTTCGTTAATTTCCTCAGTTTGGGATCGACTATTTCGCGAAGGTCGGGTGCCCCTCCTTACGCAGAGGATGTTGTTGATTTTTTCCTTTTTCCGGTTGAGGCATTAGGTGGTAGTAGCATTAGAGATTTTTCTTCTTTCTCGATTTTTTTGGCCTTTGGGGTGTTGGGGGGGGGGGTCGGCCCCCTTCGCTTGCCTACGCCCGTTTCTTCCCTCTTCTCTTTGGCCTTGTCC
>Ga0179593_1340056_pt1 | contig 10393 bp, 14 predicted proteins | sample CZODoug2_1_08_16_FD_185931 | JGI IMG/M metagenome (GOLD analysis project Ga0179593, IMG submission 185931) | Vadose zone soil fungal communities from Angelo Coast Range Reserve, California, USA - CZODoug2_1_08_16fungal (PacBio error correction) | ecosystem: Environmental > Terrestrial > Soil >... | reverse complement strand
GTATTTCATCGCCTCCCTTCCCACTGAAGACCTTTTCTTTACAGTTGTTTTCGTGTAATTCATTGTTTCAGTTGGCTCCGTCTCTCTTCCCCACGGCGTCGCCTCTTTCTCCTCCAGATTCCCAAAGGAAAGACCAACCCCCTCTCCTTACAATGAGCTGTTCACATTGTTTCTACCGGGTTTGAACCTCTATTCAATGTTGCCCTGTCCGGTTTTCCCCCCTGCAAAACCAAGCCTATATTGGCCGTCACCGTTCCTCAGCCTGGAGAACTCCCCACCACCTCTTTTTTTAGAACACGGCAGCCGACTTACGATTTTTCCAGGAAACTCCCTTCGTCGTCAGTTCCCTCCATCCCGGGGTTTTGCCCCCCTTCCTTTTTCCCCTTCCAGCAGATTTCCTCCCGAATTTACGCCTAACCAACCCCGAGTACGAGAATTTACCCTTACAATTATTGTGTGCCACCTTAATGCCTCTTTCAGGCGTATGATTTATTCCCCTCCCCCCTTCCTGTCCTTCTATTTCCTTTGCTATTCCTTAGATTCACTTCCCATGGTTCGATCCTCCGAGAGGCACTCTTGAATCTTCTCTGGCTCCCCCTGAGACACCTTTTTTTTTTCCGAGAGCGGCGCCCTCTTAGAGTATTTTTCCGCGTCGGTCTTATTGTTCCCGGCATCAGTTCCCTGTACGCTCAATGAAAATCAGTTCCCTATTGCCTCCCTTACCTTTTTTTGCTAGCCCGGTTCTGTGTTTATTCCCCTGGTCGGCCGTCAGCGAAGATACTCGGCGATCCCTCCCCCGGCCCTTTCCTGATCCGCACCTTGATCCTTTTTTTTCCGAGTGAATTCACTTTCCCCTGCTGCTTCTGTCATCTGTTGTTAGCGGCCATTTTTAGTAGACGCTTGTCTCTTTATTGAGTCCGTTCCCTCCTTTTTTGCTCACCCTTTCGCTCTTTTTTGTGTAATTGATTGACCAACCTCCTCGACTCGTTCCGGCTTCTTCGTTTGCATCGACTCCCGGCTCGAAGACTTTTTCGTGACTTTTTTTTTTTTTTATCCCTCTTCTTTTCCGTTCCCACCTTTCTGTCTTTCCCCCTCTTTTGTTCAGTTTCGCTATTTTGTGTTCACCCCAGCTGTGCAGTGGCCCTGATCTTTTTTCCCCAGCCTTCCTTTCCCCCCCTTTTTTTTCTTGGTTCGAACATTTGTAATCTTACGTGACATGTTTTCCTATGTTGCCCATTTAACTCCTCTTTGATGCCCCCTCTCTATTTTCTCCTTCCTCCTCCCTTCTTTCCCCTTTTTTTTTATTTGCTCGGCCGGGGTCGCTCTTTGTCACGAATTGCTTCCAAAACTCGTAAATCTTTTACCTCCTTCTTTTACTGCAAAACCTTCCTTATTCTTTTCTTTTTTCGATAGCGGTTGCGGCTTTTTTATTTCCCGGAGAGGCGTCCGGTTTTCCTTACATGGAACTTCCACGTCTCACCTTCAAGCCAGCGTTTTTCCACCATGTCTTGCCATCCTTTTTTATTTTTTCTCTAATTTCTCCCTTCGTCGGACTTGAATGTTTTTTTGTCCGGCAGCGTTCTTCGATAAAGAAATTTAGTGCCTCTCCCTTTCACTTTAACCCCTCCGTCCCGTTTTTTTTGCCGACAACGTTTCTCTTCATCCCCGCTTCCCCTAATCCCATTCCCCACGCTCCCTCCTGATTTTCCCCCGGCTAAGCTTCCCCCTCCCCCTCCCCCCTCTAAATAAATTACGATGATGAATCCTGTTTTCTTCTTCCTTTTTCCTTTTTTTAGCAGACTAACCCTTTGGCACTTTTCTCAAGACGGATTCTTTCCTACGAATGTTTTTGAGTGCCCTCCCCTGGTCAAGACCTCTCACACGCTCCCTACCGGCTTTTCCCCCTTTCAAACCTTCTTGCGTTCCCTATACAGACGTTTTTCCTCCCTCTTTTTGCCTTTCCCTTTTTTAGGTTTATTGCTGAGAAGGGATTATTCAAGTAAGGATCTAGTGAAGTAGATAAGTCAGGGAGCCACGGTTTTGGTTTCTTCCCCCTCGAATCTTCGCTTCCGACCCCCCGTGTGGTTCCCTTCCCACCCGTGTCCTCTTTTTGATCCGTTTCCGATATTTTCCTCTCCTGATCATCCTTCTCTTTAGAAGCGTTGGCAGATAGGTCCTTTACTTAACTCCTTGCATCCCTTTCTTCCCGTCCAATTGTGCTCTGGCGACTGCGCGCGGTTTTTTTTTTTCTTCTCCCTTCCCTTTTCGCCACTTCTCTCCCCTTAAAAGCCCGCCGAACTCCCACGTTCGTCTTCCCATCTCCAACAATTCTCTCCGTTTGGATCTTTCTTTAACGTGTCCTTTCTCCTTGATACTCTTCTCTTTCAAACGTCTTGTCATCCTCTCTCTACCTTTGTGACAAACAGATTCTCCTGATGTTTCGCTTCTTGATAAAACATTTATTTTTTCCGGAAAATTCGCATCCCTTTTTTCTTTTTTCACGCCCCGATTTTCAGACTTTGACTCCCCTCCCCCCTTTCCCTTCGTGTGCTATATCTCTTGATTTTTCCTGATTGTGAATTGGTCGTCCTTCTTGTGTGTCCCAAAGTTGTTCAGGTCGATCTTCCCTGTTCCCCTTTGCTTGGGTCCCCTAGGCCTCCTCCTTCGTTTTTCTTCCTTAAAAGATCCCTGCGCAGTTTAAGACTTCCTAGCGATCCGTTCAGTCTTCGATGTGAACGAAGAAATTCTCCGATTCGCGTTTGTCCTCCTTCATGGCCTGAATGAAATCGTCCCTGCCTGCTCCTTCGTTCCTCTTCTCCTCCCTTTTCCTCAGTTTCTGCCTTTTTCGGTCCACGGACTTTTTTTCCCGAACGGGTTTCTCAACTGCTGTGTCTTGGAGGACTCCGATATGGGCGCCCGACCGAATTCTGTAATCTAGCGGACTCCTCCCCTCGAGGTCCCCCCCCCTTCCCGTATGGTGTCTCCTTTTATAAACGCTGGAACCAGACTGCTCAGTTCTTTTTTTTTGGTGCCGTGCCCTTCCGCCCAAGAGCCAACCACTTGATTGGCGCGATGGAAACTTGCCTCTCTCCAGAGCTTTGCCTAACAACCTCTACTAGTGAAAACGATGCGCGCACTTATCCTGAGGAAATGTTTCTTTTACATTGTTTTTTAGTCGCGCCCGTCGTTTCTGACTATCCAACTCAAAGGAAGCGTGCCAGGCTGTATTGCTCTTCCTTGACAAGGTGGACTTCTGGTTTTTGATCGCATAGGAGATAGCTTCTCCATTAAAGAACTCCCCTTCGCGCTTGGAGCACCTGCCCGTAGTACCTCCCTAGCCAGTCTATGTCATTTTTTTTGGCTCCAGCTCTCATATTTCCCGTACGCATCTATTCTTTCTTTTTTTTTGTCTCTCCTTTTACTTACGACTTTGTACACATTCCTCTTCTGATCCGCCCAACCCTATTTCATTTCCTCGTCCGATTCCCTATGCAACTTTCTGTCTCGCCGCGTGAGTTCTTTTTTCGTTACTGTATCCGCCGTAGTCCTTATGTGTATTCAACATAAATGAATCACGCTTTGCAAGTTCAGTTTACCTGCTTCCGCCAAGCTGCCCCTCCTTTGCTAGGTCAGGGAGCGTACGCGATTCCTCCCCCATCTCTCGGAAGGGCGCGATCGAGTTTCAAATTGTCGATGTTGTTTCTGAACAGCAGGATAGTGCCCGCTCATTTCATCTCTTTCTTGTTGCTTTGCGACCGGCACGGGCAAACTCCACTTCCTTTATTTTTTTGTCCGTAGCTTTTCCTATTCCTCATGGATCCTTCTGATTGGTATCTATAGAGAGATCACCGAAAAGTTTTGCTCGCACAGATCGTGAGTACCCCCTCTTTTTTTTTCCCCCCCTTCGGGGAAAACATTGCCTATGTCTCCCCCCCCTTTGACGGTCGGAAAGAACCCGTCTGATATTGACTCTGGAGAACGGTCTTCTGTGGACGAGTTCCTCGTTGTTCTCCCGTGTAACCCAAATCTTCGTCGGCGAAACTCTGTCACTCTGCGTCGGTCGGCCAGAGCATTTTCGGTTCCGCATAGCATTTCTTTTTGAACTCGCAGATTTTTTATGGGACTCCCCTCACCTTCCCGGCGTCCTCCCCAGCAACGACTCTGCCACCCTGTCCACAGAATTAATGCCGGGCGTTTACCAACTTGTTGCAAGGGAGACAAACCCGACCACTATTTTTCTGAGCACGGCACTATTATCGAACAGGTTCCGCGGCCCACGCCCTCCTGTTACCGAGTTCTTTTTCCCCCACTTAGACCGTGAAAGCCCTAAAGCACGGCTTTCATTTTTTTGTAATTGAAGTCGTAACATCTTTCTCGCCCCTTTCCCAGTGATCAGAGATTCTTCCCCCGTTCAGATGCTGCCTCCCCTGCGCACGTTACGAAGACGGCGAAGGCGATGGTGGTTGGACGCCCGACGACGGTTCCTGCTCGTTCTTTTTCATGAGCTTGCTAATTTTTCTATCCGAAAACAAACCAAACCGCGCTCAGCTCGGCAACCGCCAGGGTGCTCCTGGCATCTGGAGTTAATGGACCATTGCACGATCGGCGCCTTTCCTTGCTAAAAGCGACGCTTTGCTAATGTGCGGTCACCCTAGAGTGTTTTCCCGCCTTGTTTCATGTAACGGCGGCCCGCATCTTCTTCTGTCCCCGATTAACCGGCGCGCTCCTCAGAGTCCTTCACTAGAGACCTCTTCAAGACCCAGCGCCCACTGAACCCAAACTTCTTCCCCCCCCCTCTTTCGACCCTTTGGTTCGGAATGAAGCCTTCTTTTAAAGTTTTCCTTTTTTTTTTAAAAATCAGTTGTCGCGGCTTTAGTCAATGAACTTTTAGTAGAACCAGCACAATTATGTTTCCCTGTCTTTTCCTTCCAAAGTTCCCCCCAAGGGTGCTTTAGTAACGTCCCCCTTTTTAATTTCCACCACGCCAACGCCGAATCCTTTTCCTCTTTTGGATTAGTCGTGGAGTTCGTCGTTCATAGTGTTCAAACGCAAGAGCTGCTTGGTGATTGTTTTTATGGCTCGATGCCGATTTTGCCGGCGTTGCTGTTTCCCACAATCCCCCATCCTCTTTTTTTTTTTTAACTGTCGTTTGCAGACGTTTTTTAGATTCCATCTCTCCCTGACGTACCACACTGACACACCGCCTTTTTTACGATCCGCTTCTCCCCGGCCCAGTCTCGTCGGCTGGCCTGATTTTTATTTCCCCCTTTGGCGTATGCGCCCGGTTACGTGCCAGGTCTTCAAACCCGCCTTTTCTTAGTTTGTACTTTAACATTTCCACTCGGACGCCCGATGCAAGCCTCTTGTCGGCGCGCTTTCCCATTGCCTCTTTTCCTCGTTTCCCTTGCATCTTTATCCTGAGAGCGACCCGCCTGAGCCCAAATCCATTTTCCCGTGGGAAATCGACCTTCGACTCTTTCCGGCGTCCTCACGCGCTTCACATTGAGAAAACTGGCCAAACGATTTTCCTCTGCATTCCCTTGGTTCCACACGCCCCCCAGTGGTGACAGATCTCAATTTCCTTTTAACCTTTCGCGTTACTCCCGCACGGCGGGTCACAAATAGCGAAAAACCAAAGCGGTTGCAATCCGTTTCCTCTTAAAACAAAATATTTGCGCCCGTCCGCGCATTTCCTTTCTCCCCTATGCACCGAAGACAGTGAAACCATTCGATCTTCACCCCCCCCTTCTTTTTTTTTTAAAACCCCCACGCGCAGAAAATTATCACAACTTCTTCCTCACTGACACCATTGATTTTCGCACTGATCTAACGCGATTACCGCGTTTCTCCCTTTCCCCCCCTTTCCCTCAATTACTTTTGCGTCTTTCAACCCGGCTGGTTCAGTTATTTTTTTAGCGCAGTGCTTCGCTTATGCCGCCCTTTAAAACCCTTTTAAAGGTGACCAAACGGCGGTTTCAAAGATTGTCTTCTGACCGTTTTCCTCCATGTCTCCTTTCGTGAAATAATCAATGCCGCCCTCCCTCTTTTGGCGTTTCTGATTCCTCGCGAGATTCGACAAAGATTCTCGCAGTCGCCTTTCCGAATTACTTTTTTCATTCATGCCTTCCCCCCCGTCCATCCTTCTTTCGGAATTCGAACAATCTCGCACGTCTTTCTTGAAAGTTGCCACAATCATTGTCCGGGTCTGGACTAGTCTTCGCATTCTTGCATTCGTAAACCGCCGCCTCCGGGCTTTGCTGTTCTCCCTCTCCTCCTTTTCCTGAGCTATATTCACGTCTTAGCGGGTTCCCCCCCCCCCAAATCTTTTTTATCTTCTCTTTCGTTTCGTATACTTCTGGCTTGTTTTGATGGATTAAAGTTCGTAATAACATAGCCCCGCGGTATGCAAGCAATTTCATTCTCTTTTTTTTTCTCATTGTCCTTTCGCGACTCGTCGAATCCTGCGCCCTTGATTGACGACACACACTTCAAGCGTACGAATCGTCGTGCGGCGTTCGCTGAGATACTTTTCCTCCCCTCTGTTTTTTTGATATTTTTTTTTTTGCCGCCTGCACTCTTGTGCTTACTCTTTTTACAGTTTGTTGTCCATGATTGTTAAGGGGTATTTTCCGCGAGATAGAAGGATGTACTCCCCTCCCCCCCCGATCCCTCCCCTTTTTTTTTTCAAGACTTGGGGTCTAGCACGATCTCTCTTCCCTTCCCATAAGGTTTCAGCAAACCCCCAAGCGAGAGGGACGTCAAACTCCGGAGCCCCAAAACTATTGGAACAGGGCCGTCTTTTCTTCTAGGGTTTTTTCCCCTTTTTCCCTTCCGGAACTTTCCCTCCCTTTTCAAGTTTGGCGTCGGTGCTAAAAAATGCTGCTTGGGCCCCGTGCAAACTTCAAGATAAGACATTGGCCACTTCTTGTCCCCCCCTTTCCCTTCTTTGTGCGCTTTATTATTCCTCACTTCAAACCTTCCTGTTAGTTTCCCTTGCTGATCGTAGTCCCGGTAGAATAGTTGTGCACGCTTTGCTTCTACCTTTTTTTTCTCTCTCTCCCTTTTTCCGAGCTTCCTTTCTTTTTGTTTCTCTTTAGTCCGGCCCGGGTCTTCTACCCTTTCTTTTCCTTCGAAACCCTGCGCGCCTTACCCGTTTTGTGAAGTTTATTGTGCCCTGGCTTCCCTGCAGTCCTTTCCCCTGCTCCTTCCTCCCTGAACCAGTCCGGTCTTTCTCTCACATTATGATCATGGCGACAGTTCTCCCCCTTTTCGGTCGGTACCGATTTATCCCCTTCTCTCCCGCTCTCAGAGGTTTCACCCGTTGTAATTTCTGCGCGTTTTTGTTTGCGCGTTTGGTGGCATCCAGAATGTTTCTTTTCTTCTTTGCATCGACTTACCCTTTCATTCTCTTTTCTTGTCCTTCAGAGATTCCGCTCACGTGATTTCTTTCCCCCACCTTTTGTCTCGATTGTTGTGAACACCTCCTTCCGGGAAGGGGTCTCTTCCCCCCAGATTTTTCACACCCAATGGGTTTCTTTTTGCCCTTTGAATTGAGAGGAACCCCCCGAAAAATTGTTTTCCTCTGTTTTTCGCCGACTTTTTCCAATGTCTCGCATCTTATGACGTTGACAAGCCCTTATACCTTTCTTTTCCCCCTTCCCTTTTCCCTGATTTTCCTTCTCTCTGCAAACGAGTCCATTACTTATTCAACCCTCATGAGTGCCGTTCAGTATTGCATCGGCGTCGACTCTTTGGATTTCTTCCAACGATACTCCGCTGGTTTGGAAATTACCGGCAATAGTTGCACCTCCCCCCTCTTTTTTTTTTTTCACTCTCTGTCCATTCCACTCCTTTTCTGACCTTTTTTTGCTCGTACTCGTCTTAACTTCGAATGTAGGGTGGTAGTTCCCCCCGCTCCCTCCTCGAAAGCCCCCGTCGCCCGATCTTTTCTTCCCCCTCCCGTATTCGTTTCCCCAGACAAACGCCTTCCCGGTCTTCTCCTCAACTTCCCACACCACGATTTGTTACGGGAAGAAGACTGAACGATCAGTCAAACATCGAACGATCGTTTGAATTTTCTTTTTCTTTTTGCTTCAAGGTATCTAATAACATTGAGTCCCAATGTCCCGTATCATGCGACGACTTTTTCTCAGCTTTTGGTCCAGACTTTGATCCGGCCTCCCCGACAATCTTTTTCTTTCTCCTCTTTTACCCCTTTCAACCCCTTCCCTTTTAATCAGAAAGAAGTTGTCTCAAATTTGAGGCTTTTCCTTTCTTTGCCCGGGCGGTTATGAATCGATTTTTTTGTTCCTCTTCGATTCCGCTCGTTCGTGTGTCAAATCGCACCCACCCCATGCCCCCCACCCCCACTCCCCCCCGCCCCCCGCCGTTCTCGCCTGATCCTTACCCCGGCCAATTATTATGTCTCTTTTCCTCCGCCTCCTCTCGCCGTGGAGCGTTGTTTTCCCTCCGCCTCTCTGCCTTTCCATAACTCCAGATTTGCAAATGTTACCCGACTGGAAAAATTTTTTTACGATGGCTGATGCCCCCTTTTTTGTTTTTCTGAAATTCTCAACTTTTCGACTTTTCAAATACCAAGCACTGACTTTAACTCAAAGTCGATACCCAAAATACCTCATCGAGCGGTTTCCTCTTTTTACTTTTCTTTAAAGTGTTCTCATTCTTTCCTCTCTTCTTATAATGAACTGAGTGCCAGAATCTTTTATTTTTTTCAACAGAGTCTATCCAGCCTAAGATGACAAATGAAGATCTCCTAACTTTTTTCACCGCTCCTTTCTTTCACGCCCCGCTTTCAGGAGTTTCTTTGGCACGCTGAGAACTGTTCTCTTGATATCGACCTTTGTAGGTTTGTAGTCTCCAGCAGTGTTTCTCAGTTTTTTTCTTCCGCCTTCTTCTTGCTGTTTTTCCATTAGTCCACTCCTTTTTTGTTTTAACGGAGAGCAAATTCAGCAAGGAATCTGAATCCTTTTTCAGAAAGGCCCGTGCGATTCCTGATCTCCTCTCCCAGCCCCGCTAAGTGGAAACCCGTCGCCGAAGGATTTTTTGCAGGCATTGAGATGACCCCTTCTCCGCCTGCGCCCTTTTTCGCTCACTTTTTTGTTTGGTTACCTAATTCATGTCCGCATCGGTTCGGTAGCATTTTTCACTTGTGGTAGCGGTCTGTTCGAACTCTGTTCTAGAGTGGATGTATTTTTTAGGTATGACGCGTTCCCATCCTCTCTCCACCCCTAGCGATGTTTGTTGGTGGTTTTTTATAGTAGCAGCCCCTGAGCTTTATTTTGGTACCCTTTCCGAGTGGATACTGCACCACGAGTTCCCAATTTGATTTCTTGAGATATAGTAAAAGACCACCCCCACGATCGGCTTTTTTTTTGAATAAACAAACCTTAGTCCCGAGTTCACAACCTCGCATCTCCCCCCTCTCTCTCGCTCGCAGTTGCCCTGAGTTCTCGTAGTTGTCCTATATCCCAGCCGCGTTATCTTTTTTCTTGCTTTTGTCAAATCAGTCCCGATCAGGGCTCCATGGTTTTCCTCTTTTGAGATAAGGCGCTGAAACCCACCAGTCACTAAAACAGCTTCTACCGTGGACGGATCAGAACAGCACCACAGTTTCGACATTCGAAAATACCTCTGGAGTATTCTCCACTCCATGAGGTTCTATTCCCCCATCAGCTGTGTTCCCCCCCTTAGTTACCGTCTCTCTCTTCACGTTTTTTCGATCTTTCTTCCCTGTGAACACTCCTTTTGTCTGACAGAACCCTACTGGCCTCGTTCCGTGCGGCGAATTCCTTCTTAGTTCCTTGTCGAATACTTGAGACATAGTGTCCTGGTTCCCTCTTTCTATCCTCCTGTACCCCCCTTTGTCATTCCCTTCCGTACCATTTGGGTCATTCCTTCTCTAAAGCTTAAAATTTCCCATTGCGGATAGTTCTCTCTCCTTTTACGCACTCCCCCCAAATGCTCTCATGCTACATCGTCTAATTCGCGTCCTGAGTTCCCCTTCGATTTTGTTCTCTAATCCTTTCCTTCGCGTTTTCGCCCGATATCAATTCAATAGACTTTTTATACCCTTCGTGTCAATAGTGGGCGGGTCTCCTGTAGTTCCTCCCCCCTCTCTCTATCCATCGCTACGACACCTCTCCTGCGGCACTTGTAGTCTTCAAATTTCTCTTTTTTTTGATGTCGTATGTTTGATCCACGTTGTCATCTTCTTATTTCCCCCCTCCCCTCCCCCGCCTTCAAGCTCAATTTGTATATCTTGGTTTGTCTTTCCTCCCCCCCTTCTACTGTCCCCCGTCAGAAACTTTGACCATTCTGTTGTCTTCTTGGCTGATGTCAGTACCTTTTTGTCCTGTCGGCCATTCCGCCCCCG
>Ga0179593_1317606_pt1 | contig 10393 bp, 13 predicted proteins | sample CZODoug2_1_08_16_FD_185931 | JGI IMG/M metagenome (GOLD analysis project Ga0179593, IMG submission 185931) | Vadose zone soil fungal communities from Angelo Coast Range Reserve, California, USA - CZODoug2_1_08_16fungal (PacBio error correction) | ecosystem: Environmental > Terrestrial > Soil >... | reverse complement strand
ACCGAAGTTTATTGGAAATGCGGGCCTTTTTCTTTCCTGCAGGCAGCTACATACGCAGCCTCTTTTGCTAGCTCGAACAGAATGGGGTATCCCAGCCTTTTTTTTCCCCCCACCCTCCTTTTTCTGGTCATAACCAGCCCATTCCGGGAGCGATTTACCTCCCCTTTTTTCAGGTTTTCCTGGATTGGAAGAGTTTCCCAGTGTTCCGCCACAGGAGTTTCTCTCCCCATGAGTCATTGATGGACCGCGTCTTTGGGATGTTGTTTCCCCTTTTCGCTCCCCCGATGTCGCATCAGTATTGGACCCAGAGCCCGTGAGGTCTTTCCGGCTCTGATTTGATTTGGAACGCCTCGGTGGTCGCCCGGCCTTCGATACTCCGTTGACACACTATTTCGGACCGCTTCAGCTGTACTAGTCGGTCTTGCCTTTATGGTAAGCTTTGCCGCGTTCGGACAAACCTGACCTCCACAATGGAGGTTTTGCTTTATTTCCCTCCTCTTCTTTCTTCCATGATAGGGCATTAATCCAGAATTCCGTTTTCCATTTATCGCTCCATTTTACCCTTAATTTAGCAGGTAGCCGACCTCTCACGATTTCCCTGCCCCTCCTTTTCTTTTTTTTTTCTTTTCGGACCGCCCGTGGTCCTGGTGGTGGTCGCTTCCCCAAACATCTATTCCATCGTTTTTTGTTTGCCTTCTCGTCTCTAAGCACAAACTATGTACCTAATGAATTGTCCCCCTTGTAGGGCTTCTTCTTCCCCCCCCGTCATCTGTCGCACTTGTTGAATACTCATCCGGATGGACCCGTGCTGTGCCTTTATTGGTCCACCTCCATCCGAATCCGAGCTGAATGTCGTCAGTTTTTGACCCTCTTTTCTTTTTTCATGCAACCTGGGTCTTTCCTTCGGTTTTCGTGCTGATCGCCATAGCCTTATGAAACAAACGTCATTTCTTGATTTGCCCCCCTCCCGTCATAGACCTCGTGTTCTGCGAGAGCAACTTTCGGACTGTTTTCCTTTTTGCAATCCCTCCTACTCCCCACCCCCAAACACCGTAGGTTGGCGCACAAACCAAGTTTTTCTGTTTTTTTTCATCTGGCGGATATCGACCACACTTGCCTGCTTTCTCAACCTTCTTAGACGTTGTCCATCGCACTGCCTACTTTGAAGTCGGTGCTTGGTCTTTGTTTTTTTTTTTTTTTGTGAAAGCGTGGACGGTTCGACGCGTTCCGCTGATATTTTTTCCTTTTTTCCCCGTGGATAGAGACAAAGGTCTGGGGCTATCGTCGGATCATAGCTTCTGGTTCCTCTATGATCGAGAGCCCCTGTCTTATTCCTCCCTTTCTCGGGTGGGATCTATCAGCCACGGAGCGTGAAACGAACAGTGACAACCTCCTTTTTCTAAAGCTGGTCACTGGGGAAACTGATTTCGTTGCTTCTTTCTTCCCCGTTTTACTTTTTTTTACGCGTCTGCGGTCTGCAACGTTGTTCCGTGGTGCTTTCGTTCCTTTCTCGTCAACTTGCGGGTAGAAGATAGCCGGATGGCAAAGACACGTTTTAATTTTTTTGTTTATTGGCTCATCTCGGGGCAATCTCTACGGACCAGCATGGATGGAATTTCTTACCGCCCAACCCCTCCTCAATTTGTACCCCTTACTTGTTAGAGATGATTGAACGGGGTCGACACCTTCGCCTTTTTTTGCTACCCTCGGGGGTTTGAGTCTCCGTTATTTTCCCAGGTCAGGCTTTGCGCGTTTTTGACGGAGGAGGAGCTGATGCGGCCTCTTGTCTTTCCTATTTCTTGTTCTTCCTGTGGACGTCTCACCGGTAGAGGAGCTTAGGTGTTGGAATCTCCCTCTTCCTGTTTGTTCTGGTTAGGTCGGGGTAGATAGTAGGTTTTTTTTTCTTTTCGTTTCTTCCAGACCCCCCCCCGTAGATGCGTTTTTTTTTGTGGAAACCATCTTTCTTCCCAGCAGGGGATGTGTCGCCACCTCAGAGGAGCGATCCTCAATACTTTTTTCCAACCGGTTTCTATTGTTTTTCCCTAGAAACTGGGAGTTGCCTTTTCGTGATGGAAAAGCACAGTTGCATCTCTGGCGTGCAAGTCCAGTTTACCATAAACCCATCTAACCTGCTTTTTTCCGTTTGCCCTTTTTTGTTTGGGGGGCTCCCCCCCTGAGAGAGAAGAGTTCTCTAGCTTTCCTCTTCTCCTGGATGCCCCTGGTGCCGGAATTCCGCTTCCTTCATGTGTTGCGAGTCTATCGCGCACTCTTCTTTTTTTTATTTGGTCGATGGTCTCGAGCTTGCGTCGCAATCCTGTTTTTTTTAGGCGGATTGCTTTCTCTTTTCTCTGTTTTCCGTTGCAGGAAGTCAGTTCACCTCGCCCTTTCCAGCTCCCCTCTCTCGGTTTCTCGGGGTTTTCTTCTTTCGGTGTGCTTCTTCCGTACTACTGGCATGGGGATAGTGGACCCGCGCAGCTGTATGACGCGTTCTCTCTTTTCGTCTTTCCCCCTTCTGGCCGTTTAACCCCCCATCTATGTTCACCAGTGTTATTTTTTCCCCTCCCTTACTCTCTCCGTCGCGCACCGTCTCTCCTGGCTTTGTTCGCGTTCTTTCCTCGCGCGCCCCGCTCACGGGCAAGCTTCGGCCCCCTTTTCTCCTCCCAACTAAGCATTGGGCCACTACCGGCACTGCCCTGCTCTCAATCCCCCCTTCCTCCGGTCATGAACCCGGCTTTGCGCCCGCGATGCTTGTTTTTTTTTCCCTCGCCCCCCGACATTTGGTCGCCGTCAGGAAACAAGCCTGCTTTTTTTTCGACCAACTCCCCCCATCCCAGAACGTGAGTAGGTGAACGGCGCAGTCCCTTCTTTTTTCTACTCTTTTCGGACCAGGTCGCGGGCGACAAACCTACTGCGTCCCTCCTTCCGGCCATTTCAAAAATCGAGACTGCCGTTACGAAAAAGACCCTTTCGTTTTTTTCCATATCCGCTGCGGCGTTGCCGCATCTGTTTGTCCCTTCCACCATCCCCCCTCTGGTCCTCTTCCGATGGCCACTCGCGCGTTTCGTGTCGTTCGTGATCAGGCCCTTGCGTTTTTTATTCGCTATCCCCTCTCCTCGAGGAGTAGGAACCAACCTACAAGCATGGCCTTCCCTTTTTTTCACTCGACCTCTGACTGGTTTGCCTATGCTGATGAGAACTTTGCGGTCTTTTTTTTTTCGCCTTCCCCGTCTGTTCCGTGGCGCAGTCGATGGAGACCCATTAATTGACTCCCCATTCCGCCTGGATGGGTGCGTCCGGTGCCTACCTCTTTTTCCTTTCCCAATTCCCAGCACAGCGCAGTTCAACGACTCGGGGTATTTGCCCGTTCCCTGGTTTCCCGCCAGTCAAGCGCGATTCCTTTTTCCCAGTTTCCGTCCTTCTTTCTTTTCTCGGGCCTGGCGTAATTTGACACGCTTCAGAGGGCCCCTACTCACCATGCCTCCGAGCAAGATTTTTGGCAATCCGTCTCTTCGTTTCCATTCTGGGAGGCAGGGGCCATCCCGAGGATTGACTTGTTCTGCTTTTCCCCCCCCTGCTCAATACTACGCCCCTTCTTTCATTTTTCGCTCAGTGCCGTACCCTTGCTCCCTCCGGCATAAAGGCGGAAATCAACTTTTACGTTCCTTTTGACCATCGGCACACAAGGTCCAGTAAGACCTCCTTTTTCCCGCGTCTATCCCCTGTCTGTTCTGGATCGTCCCGTCTATCGTCCTGCTCCTGTGTCATCCCTCTCCCCCTTTTTGGTCATGACGTCAACAAGATCACGGCGTCAAGCCGGGATTCTTTTTCCTTTTTTTTCACTTCTAAGGCGTCTAAGAGAAGTGGAAGGGCCGCTTTATCGAGGATTCCTTCCCCCCCTTTTCGAGTCGGCTCGCCTGGAGCAGCAAAGTTATGCAAATGACCCATTTCCTTTGACCTTCCTTTTCCCTCATATTCCGGGCCGAAATAACATTCCTTTTCCCCTGTCCCCCTCCCACCTCTTTTATTTTTCATGACAGCGATGTTAGGACTATGGGATGACGCGGCCTCTTTTTTGTTCTCAATTTCGGTCTGCCGATGGCTTAATGATAATTCACTCTCCCTTTCCCCCCTCGCCCACGCTGCTCTCCCCCCCAGGGTCTTTGTCTACGCAGGATCCGCCGCGGGTATTCATTGGGTATTCAGGCCTCTCTCCCTTTCGCAGTATTTTCCAGTAATTGGTGCAGTTTCCAAGGGTGATCATCGGCTATTTTCGCGGCTCGCGATTTTTCTTTTTTCCCCCTTTTTGCCGCGTAAAGCGGCTGTGATCTTCTCTTGCCAGGCTGCTCTCGGTTTCGTCGGCAACCGCCTCCAGACGCTTTCCTGCACTTCCGTTACTGCAGCTCAGACCGCGCCTTTTTTGCGTTTTTTGTGTTCCTTTAGATTCCGGGGTTCGTGGTCCGCACACATTTTTCCTTCTGTTTTTTTGCTGCAGGAAGATGCAATGTTTGAAAAGAAGGTTGGTTTTTGCCGATTTGGCTTCAGCCAACTCCATCTTGTGCTGATGAACTTCGCCCTTTTTTTTTCTTTTTTCGGGTTCCGTTATGACGCGCTCCTCGGTGCTGGAGGTATGGAGCGCTTACTTTCTTTTTGCCCCCCCTTCGTTCTTCTCCCTTCCCTTATCTTTCTTCTTAACTTTTATGCTCCCTCCTTCCTTTTCGCTTCCCTTATGGCTCCGCTGGCTCGGCGGTGAAAGTGCTTGTAGAGTCTTTTTTCAACTTTTTTTCCTCGTCTCTCTTTCCTGCCGAGACCCAGCCTGATTATCCAGAGGTGGTCGTCATATTTTTTTTCCCTCCTTTCGTCCCCCTCTTTTTACCAATCCGTGTGTTGTGAGAGCGATGGAGTGAGAAGACGCGCGATTTTTTTCCCCCCAGTCCGATTTTTTCCCCTCCTGCATCTCTCTTTTCGACGCGAGTACGTCTCTCCCCGTAGATTGCCCGGCCAAGTGACCCTCCTCTCCCCTTTTTCCCTGTCCCTCCCTGCATTTCATTTGGGACTTGAACCGTGTACGACCGGCATCAGGAGTTGCGCAGCACGGCTTCTTCTCTTTGAGGTTTTTCGCTTTCTTGCATCCCCGCGCCGTCTTCTCCTCTTCCTCCACCTTCCGAAAGAGGAGAGCGTACTGCTTAAACGACATGCCCATTCCGACCGCGATGGCTGCTTGAAGTGCATCCTCCCCCCTCCTTCTGCTGTGCTGCCTCTTTTGCGCTTTCCACGGCACCCTCAACCCCCTGATGTCCCCCAGTGAGCTCTGCTGCCCCCCGAATTTCACAATTTTTTCCCCCCCTTTCCCCCGTCCATAGACAGACCAATGGGCCGAAAAGGCCCGCCCTTCTTTTTTTTTTCCTGCCGCTTTCCCTCCTTCTCCTGTGCCTCGAGGCAGCCGAAACAGTCCCGAGATAAGATTTCAGCTCCCCCAGCTCAGTCTTTTTTCTTTTTTAGTTCAATTTACTCCGCAACAGAATGATCGTCAGAGCAGCGACAGATTTTTCCCCCCTCATCCTTTATCTTTTCTTTCCTTTTCCAAGGATCTTCCGAATAGAGGCCGATCTTTTTCCAGCAATTCCCCCAACCTGTCCGCTTTCCCTTTTTTTCCCCCCTCCGGTCGCGAAGCAGTTCGGCGGGATCACAGGGACGTTTCATGCATGATCTTCCGACCTTTTTCCCCTCCTCCCCCCCTTCATTAATCAGAGCGCAACTTGATCCCGCGTCCAGCGCATAGCGAACATTCTTCAACCTCTCGTGTCTTTGCCCTGAACTTGTTTCCGCATAGTTGAAGGTGAGTGCGCCCGGCCTTTATTTTTTTTCTTCTCTTCCTGTTCCCCATTGCATATCCTTTTGATGTGCCAAGGCAGAGGTAAGAATATCTGCGTACTCATCTCCTCCTTCTTTATCTGATAGCCTTGCGCTTCGCCACGATAGCGAAAGAAGACACGTTTTCTTTGTTGATTTACCTTCTCCCCCCGACAACCGCGTATAGAGGACCTACCTCGAGCCGTCCTCTTCGCCTTTGCATCTATCATTGCTGTCGGGCCGCGTCGAACAGAATGCATGTCTTATTTTCCCCTGTGATTCTTTTTTCCCCCGTCTTGGGCCCATTGGGACGTTTGCTGTTAAGACTTGATTCCGATGCGGCCTTTTCTGTCTTTTCCCGATCTAGGCTGATCCTTGTGCATGACTTATACCCCCTTATTCCCCCCCGAACCATTTGAATCCTTCGTGATGGCCCGCTTTACGTCCGTCATCTTCCTGGAAAGTCCTTTTTTTGTCTTTCACGCTTTTTTTTATGCGGATTTAAGCAACATCGAGGCCAGGTCCTTTCTAGCCGATTTCCCGGAGGCCGCGTTTTCCGACCCTGGCCCCCTCCCTTCCCTCTCTTCAGGGCGTGCGACACCGCCTTGCGTGACCCGCTCGTCGTGAGTTTTTCTTGTGGCCCATGCCTTTTAAAAGATACACGAAGGAACAGGCAGACCGCTTTTTTCTCCTGGTTCCTTCTTCTCCATCTCCTTGCCCCCCCCCCCGGGACAGATTCGATGAGTTCTGACCTTCCTTGCCCCCTTCTGCGACGCGCAAATTCTATCCGCATAGGCAACCTCGTTTTTAGCTGTTCCTTCCCGGTCTTTTAATATTTCCGACTCTCGAGCCGATCTGAAACTCCGCGCTTCTTGCTCCTTGTCCCGACCTTGTTTTCCCTTCACTGCGACTTGCACGAATAGAGACAGATTTCTCGGCATTTTCCGTTGTTCTTTTCCCCTCACCAGCTGCAACTGTCTCACCGGCTCTTCATCTCGAAGTCCTTTTTCTCCTTCTTCTCGATTTTTTCACCTGGCTGTGAATTGCGAACGCCACCTTTTTTGGGGTTTTTTTTCTGTTCCCTCCTTTTTACGTACGGCGCCCTGTCACCCCCCTTCTCGAAGTTCTGTCTTTGTTTTATCCCCCACACCACCCTAGAGGTTACTTCCGGCGACAAGATTTCGGAGTCCTGGAGCGCAGGCCTGCCTTTTTTTTTTTCCCTCCGGTGATTTCCTCGTCGATACCCTAACCTTGATTTTTTCGGCTTCAAGTGAAGGATGGAACACGTGATTACGTTGTTCTTTCCTCTCGCTTGCAGAAAGTAACGTCCAGGGATTCTTTTTTTTTTCCCTTTTCCCCCCTCCTTTTAAAAGGGTCCTAGCGGCAGCCCTCCCGCTCTTGGCGCGAGGGATCCCCCTTCCCTTTGACATTACGCAATCTCAATGGTTGGAAACACTTCCCCCTTCCCTGCCTTTGTCGAATGACGTATTACTATGCAAGCGGTTTTGACATTTTTCTGTAACGAACGGCCCCCCCCCCCCCCCCCTTTGTTGGTCGTCTCCATCCGCGCCCGTCGTCATCACATCGAAACTGTCCCTTTCCTCTTTCCTTTTTTTGAGTCTCGATTGAAACGTGACGCATGGCCCCAGGAAACCTATGCTTTTTCCCATCCTCGATTTTTTCCCCCTTGATGCGATTCAAGCGCGAGAACTCTCCCGTCCTCGTTCGTCCTTCTGCGTCTACCCTGCGCAGAAGACCAATGCCGCCGGCCTCTAAACCTTTTTTTCCCCCCCTTCCCGTCCGTGCTCTCCTCCCCCCCCCCCTTCTCCCTCATGATGTGACCTGGATATTCGTCGCCCTTCGATGCCTCCAGGCCTGTCCTTTTGTGGCGTGCATTATCCCTTTGCTCCTCTTCCGTCATTTCTGGTCCCCGCGCGCCTTTGCTGCCCTCCTGGTGCTCGAATAGACCCAGTTGTCTGATTCGTTCCTTTCTTTCGCTTTTAGTTGGCGTACACCAGCACGAGCGTTGGTTCAGCTTCTGTATTCGTCACCAACCAGCAGCTCGTCTGTTTTACCTTCCCCCCTTCCCCCCCCGACCCGTCCCTGAACAGCCACACTGTTCCACCGTCATTCACCCTTTGTCAACCGAGACATGTCGTTCCCTGGAACACCGCCGATCTTCCCTCACGTCCCCCCTCCCCGCCTTTCCACCACAGAACGGAAATGTCCACTGCTTTTCCACCCTGCTGACTTTTCTCTCCAAGCATCGCTTTGTTAGGACCCCTGGGCCTTCCTCAGTACTGTAAAATTCTGGATTTTTTTTCTTTTCCTTTTTTCTACTCCCCATCCCTTCTGTCAGTTAGATTGCCGCCCGATCTGCTCCACACCCCCATTCACCTTGCTGAATTCCCTTTTCCTCCCTTTTCCCTCTATCTCGATGGACTAACGCACTACAGACAGTTTTTTTTCACCTCCTCTGTCCTTCACCCGTAAAGAGGGTGTTTCGCCTTCGTTTTTTTTTTTTTCCCCCCCCTTTTTTTGGGGACCCAGCTTTTCTACACTCTTTCAGGTGTATTCGTTTTTTTTTTTCTCCGTTTTTTTTTCCGCCCGACGTGCAGAATCCTTTCATCGTTCTGCCCCGCTATCGTGCCCGATGTGGAAAGTCTCTCTTTCTGCCAACACTTGGTTCTATGAGCCATTAGGAGAAAAACGTCTAGATCCCTTTCTTTACCCTCACCCTGGCTCCCCCTTTCCCACGACTTTCCGTCAAGCCGCTTTCACCGGGCTCAGTTTGCTCTGAAGGAGAGCAAGGGTTAGTGCTGCCCCCTTTTTTTCCCCTATTCCGTCCAAAAGTTTCCTCCAATTTGTTTTCTTGACCACCAACCGACGGGGTTCGGCGTTATTTTCCCCAATTCCGACATTCAGAGTTGCTCTCGCAGACCACCTTTGTTCCCTTAAATTAGTAGGTGACCCAGCAGCTGCCCGTTTTTCTCCTTGATGAGATCCCTCCACGAACGTTTTCCCCTTCCGACAATAGTCCGACATTGGTGCTTCACTCCCCTCCTAGTTTGTTTCCCAAGCGGAGAAGAAGGAAGCGTGTTTCATTCTGCTCCTCTGGCAAAAGCACTTGGTCAACTCTTTCTTTTCTGAGTCTTTCCCAACCCCCTTCTACATTTCGTTTTAACCCTCGCCTGCCGCTAGTTGGCAGCCGTAGTACATTGGGGCTTATAGAACCTTCCCTTCTCCTTCCTGTTGGAAAGATGTTTTCTTTTTGACCCCCGCAGGCCCAAAGGGGACGTTAAGTTATTCCTTCTGTCCCCCCCCACCCCCCCCTCTCCTGGCGCAAGGGTTAACTCAGAGACGCGGTGGAACCTTTAATTAGGGGAAAACGTTGTGATTCGACCTCCACTTCCCCTTGCATTCTGAGGTCCATGAACTTATTGCCGTACAAGCTGCCCCCCGCTCTTCTGTAGAATCAGCAGTCACATTTTTTTTTTATTTTTTTTCCAGAAATCGGCACGTCTTGAAAATCGGCCGGTCCCGAATTTTTCCAAGTAAGCTGTGTCCCTGTGGTGTCCAAGCCGCGATGAGAGCCTCCTCTCACCAAACGATGAGTCCAAAATTAAAATAGAGTAAGGTTGAAGCCCTCGTCATGCCGGGCCTTTCTCCCATTCTTTCCCCCAGGTGTTACTTCTCCTTTTAACGCACATCCCCACACTCTTCTGTAATCACGGGAAAAGCTTCTCACTTTTTCGGACCGAGGGGAAACTCTCCTTTTTTCCCCCCCCCCCGCTCCTGGCTAAGAAAGGAATGTGTTGGAGGACCAGATACCCGTTTTGGTCGGTTTTTGTGACCCCCCCCAACGCTGCGTTCGCTCCGCCCCCCCCTTTGCGGTGGCAGCTGCCTACTCAGGCCGTCCCATACGTCTTCTTTTTCCCCTCAAACGGCAGGGCTCGGAGCGTCCGCCGACGTGGGTGGTTTCTTCCCTTTCCTCGGATGACCTGAAGGATTTCAAGAGAAGGTAGGCGCTTTCACTCGTGGGGAACGGATTTTTTTGTTCCGGCACCTCGCCGAATATCGGTGAGCCTTGAACTACTTTTTACCACCGAAGCATAGACAAAGGAGAATTTCTTGTTTTTTCTCCTCCCAGTCCATCCCTGGCGGATTGACATCCTGGTTTAACTTGTTTTTTTCGCGGAAGAGGTTCCATCGGGTCCTCCACGTGCTTTTCCGCCTTTCTTTTTACATCTCGTCTTTGGGGATCTTTCTTGTCCCCGGACGCCCTCACAACCGATTGTTTGCAATCCGTTATGTTTCCTTTCATACTTCTACGTGACGAAGCTTTTCCCCAGGCTCTGAGGGGGCTTTCCTCTCTTTGTTAGCAGGACACCCTTTTTTTCTCTCTCCCGGCGTGAAACCCGCTTCAAGAACCTCTTACTCTCTAGTAGGGAAAGGAATGTTGCTACTTGTTCATTTTTTCGGCAACACATCGACCATCCCCACTGGCCGGCTGGTTTTTCCTCGAATACCCTCCCTATTGCGG
>Ga0179593_1694991_pt1 | contig 10394 bp, 13 predicted proteins | sample CZODoug2_1_08_16_FD_185931 | JGI IMG/M metagenome (GOLD analysis project Ga0179593, IMG submission 185931) | Vadose zone soil fungal communities from Angelo Coast Range Reserve, California, USA - CZODoug2_1_08_16fungal (PacBio error correction) | ecosystem: Environmental > Terrestrial > Soil >... | reverse complement strand
AAACAAAAACCACCACCAAAATTGTTTGTGTGGGGGGGGTGGGGGTGGGGGTGGTGGGGGGGGGGGGGGGGTTGGGGGGGGGGGGTGAAGCTTGTGAGGTGTTTTTTTTTTTGTGTGTTTTTTTTTGGTGGTGTTAAACCCCAAGGCACGGTCCGTCCCCCCTTTGTGTAAGATCGGTCCAAGAACTTCTTTTCAGCCCCTTTCCCTCTTCCCAGTAACCTTCACTCGCTTTTTTGATTTGATTTTTGTAGTAGTCCCATTCTTCGCTTCCCTCCTCCCAACATCGACCAGGAAGTTTATTTGCCCCATCTCCTCCCAGGAGACGTAGTCGACTTCGTCACCTTCCTCCGAAGCTACACCCCCCTGCTCCCTTAGGCATGTAGCGTTCGCCCTCTTTTTCTCTCTTTACTAATACCCTGTTGTTGTCGAGATTGCCTCTCGAAATGCTGGAAGCGTGGGAGCATTTAGTTGTTTGAGTATTCTCCTAGTTGGAGCTGAGAAGAATTGTCCTACTAAGCCCCGCCGCGTGAAGCCTATAAATCAATATTCCCCCGAGTTATTTCCGCGTAGCCCCGCCAGCATCAGAAATCCCCTCCAACCCCCCTTTTCCGTTTCCTTTCTTCAACGCCTTTGGAGGACGTTCTTGCGATCCCCCCTTTCCCCCATACGGACCTTCGACAGCCGCTTTTGAGTTTCCCCTGTACACATTTGCCAGGGTCTCCCTTCAGAGCTGGTGCTGGCCAGTTTTTCTTTTCAACCTTGTGACCCATGTGTCTTGCGATCGTTTTCTCCTGCTGTCCCCCTCTCCGTAGGCGATGGACAGCACCGGCTTCCGATTAGCTGTTCACCGGACGTCCATCCAAATGCAGGTTCTTCGCCCTTTTCAAGGTCCCCTTTTTCCCACGTTTCGACCTCCTGTCAGCGCAACCCTTTCCTCTTTTTCGTGAATGAAGTGGCGCAGCACACCTCTCACTGTGAGTGTACTGCCCGGTTCCCTCTCCTTTTTTTTCTTTCCTGTTTTGCGGAGACCCCTGCCTTGTTCTTCCCTTTCGGTAATGTGCCTCCGTACCCCTTGCATGCTTCCTTCGATCATGTTCCAGCCTCTTCCTGTACGTTCTCCTTTCAGATCTCCTCTGAAGTCTAATTCGTTTCGTTTCGGATTCTTGGCCACCCCCTCTTTTCTATGCTGTGAAGACGAAAACCCTTTCCGTTTAGAGTTTCTCGTGAACTTGCGGCTTTTCATTTGACGTGGCGTCGGCTCCTTCGGCTTTTCTCGTTTAAAGCAGAGCTCTCCTTTTTTTTTTGCTCTTTTTGTTTTTTTTTTTTTTTTTTAGTAATTTCCTTCTGACAGGTGATTTCACCCATCGATCTGCCCCTTTTTTCATCGACAGCTTACGAGGCATGCTTCTCCAACCCTGGACTTTTCCTTTCTTCGGTCCGAGCCCCGCACACTCCCGAACTTTTCTCCCCAGGCCCTGAGCGCTTCTTGCCCTTCAAAACTACGGCGATTTCTTTTCTCCGCGTGCTCAGTGAGCACCCATGGAGGTCCCCCCTCGGATGCCTCCTTTTCCCCATTCGAACTCATCGACCTTTCTCTTTGATTTTTTTTGTGCTAACGATGGGACCCAACTGCCAAAAGTTTCAATCAATAGCGGTCCTCTCCCTCCTTCTGTTAGTTACCACGGTGCCCGATCTTTCCTTCGTGCTATGAATAAGAGTGTTAATACCAGATGTCTCTTTTTTCAGGGTGACTGTGCTTTTCCTACCAACGTATGGGAAAAACGGTACCCAAGAGTCTTTTCGCTTCCCCCCCCACCTTGATAAGAACGACTGACGGGATGCTTTGAAAATTTCCCCTCATCTCCCCTTTTAACCCCCCTCCCCCAAACTGCCTCCGATGGGTAGGCGATGGACCCCCCCCTCACCTCCTCTTGTAACCCTAGGAGAAGGGTCCCTCTTGTTGGCTCCATCATTTTTTTTCTGAAAGCGGTTATAGATATCCTGCCCCTCGAATATTCCCCGTCTCTGCGCATCTCACTACTTATCTTTTTTCTCTCCGAGATAGAGCACGGTTCATCTTCCTCCTCCACCTGTGGAAGGACCAAGAGTTTCTTGATTTGCCCGAGCAGACCTCTTAGACCGTCTTAGGTCGTGTTTTGGAACCCCCCCCCTTCCCTTCGCGACATTGAACGTGCCTATTGCTTTGCTCCCCATTCTTTAGCACTTTAGTCGGTCTTTGTCGCTCTTTTTATGTTCGACCCTCACCCCCCTCGGAACGTCAATTATTGTGTAATTTAGGCGAGTTTCGGCGCCCTGCCCCTCCCCCTTTTCCTGAACCCTATGACAAGCAGCCCCCTTGGAGTCCCTTGGCCGCCTCGGTCGACCGACGTTCTGTCTCCGTTTCCCCTCCCTATCTGGTCCCTAGAGGGCACGGTTGCGTTTCTTTTGCGTTGAATGCGCCGATCATCCGGACTTTTTTTTCATTTGCTTTACCCCTTTTTTTTTCCCGCCCCGTCCGCGTTCACATCCGTCAATCCCTGGCCACCTCCAAATCTCGTGCCCCCTGTCGATCGAAGTACCTTCTGGTTGAAGCCAAGGCCTTCTTCGATCTCCCCAAGGTTTGAAAGCCTTGCCCCCCCCTCTGTAAGGAACTAGACCCCGACGCCCTTTTTGGACCCTGCGGGCAAAACCCGCTCTCAGCCTGTGGTTAGTTCTCACGGAAGGACTTCACTTTTGCCCGCCTCTCGCACTCTTGGTACAGATGTCTTTGCGATATGATCGTCGCTCGTACTGACCAAGCAGCGCTCAGCCTCCGATTGATGACCATCCCGTTTAGCACTCTGTGCTATCAGAAGGACCCATGCCCAGGCTCAACGGCGAGAAGCCCCTCCTTTATACCTCAAAGGGCCGCCTCCCCGCCACCGGATGAGAACTGCCATTGAAGGAGAGACTTACGTCATCACCTGAGAAAACTGTTCTTCTTCCGCCTCCATGTGCTGTGATTCCTACCCTCCTCCCCCCCCGCTGACACAGCTATTCGACCCCCCTCCCTTGCTGCCGAAACCCTTTACACGGATCTTTTTTCACCCTAGCGAACCTTTTCCTCTCGAAAGGTCCCAAGATTCCCCTGTGTCTGCCCGGCGTTCAATGCAGAATATACCTTCCCCCATTAAAGAAGACAAACGCCCTGCGGCCTCCTAAGTCATGGGAGCAAAGTATAGAATCCCGCCGTCCCTGGCATGTTCCCCACGTACCTTTCCCCCTTTTTCGCCTGCACAGGTAGACCCACCCAAGCGTTCGACCGAGATGCCTTGTTTCCTGGTTGACAATTTCGCCGATTTTTTTTTTTTTGTTTCCCCCTCCTATAGGTGCCTTGATGTGGCTCCTCCATTCGGAACAGGGCTCGTTTTGCAGTTTTTTTTGTATCGCACCAAATCCCTCCCCCCGCCTGCCCCCTTTGTATCGACCTCGATCCAGATCCCCGGGTTTCTGATCGTTCTCGCTTGGCACCTTTAAAAAACAGGTGCCGCCGCGGTGGTCGGCCTTTATTGCAACAGGTGGACCCTACCTACTTTCGGAGAAACACCCCGAAAGCGCGCTTTTTCTTTGCTGTTCATTGCGAGCGCCAGCCCCTCCATCGCAAGAGGAAGTTCTCTTCGCCTAGCTCCTTTCTTTCGGGCGGACAATTGTGTTTCTTCGCCATTCTCCCTACACCCGCCCACCGCCTGCCACTCCTTCTCCTGCACTATATTCTTCCCCCCTCACCAAGTTGTTGTTTGAGAGGTGACCGCCGGACCGCCTTCATGCTTTGGAGAAGGAGAGTTTGTAGCTCCTTTTTCTTCTAGGAGGAAGCGACGACTGTCCGCCGAACTTCTCGTGGAATTTTTTTTCCTACCCCAATTTAACTCTGATTTCCTTCCGCCCATCCTCAATACCCTCCATCGCTTTTTGTTATTCGATTAACTTCCCACTTGATGACGTTCCTCTGTTTCATGCCTTCCTCCGGACGCGACCAGCAGCTGGCGCTTTTTTTTTACCCCCCCCCTTGGAAAGCTGGATGTTAAGCAGAGAGACGTTTGCTCGCCATATCACCCCCTTGTGCACCATGTTCTTTAAGATTTTCCTCTCTAATTCTCCTGTATGTGTCCCACCCTTCCCCATTCCTTCATCCCCCCAAAATCCGGCAAGATTATCGTTACCGCGCAATCGTGATCATGAATTGACACACCCTCGCATTCCTTACCTGAGTTTTGGGGAGAAAGACTTCCTTTCGTCTGCGCCGTTTTGCATGGAATTTCTAAGCGGCAGTAGACGAGACTTGCTGGCCCCTTCTCCTTCCCCGCAAGCGAGCAGTTTTGGCGATACATTGTCATTTGGTCACTCCTGGACGCCCAAGTGTCTTTGAGGGCTATCGCTTTTTCCTACATTGCTTGATCCTTATACCCGGGTTTTTCCTTTCCTCCCCTATGAATAAAATTTGACCCTTGAGACATGTTTTTCCCATGTTTTGAGAGGCTCCCGTTCCCCCCTTATTCAACCTTCGGCCGACCCGCTGGCGGAAGACTTCCCCCCAACATTTCTTTTTCTTACTCTCTCGTTGCCGTCTTGAAGGGTTGGTCTGCTGTCGGGCCCTTTTTCAGTTCATTAAAAGAAGATGAGCCTCTCCTTGCTTTTTGATAACCCATTTTCCTGCTTACCCTTTTCCCCCCCCTTTGTCGAGGTTTTGTAATAATAGAGGCGTGGGCTGCGTTGTTCGACCTTGCGCCGTGAATGCTCCCATCATCGGCCTAGAGTGGCCTCTTCCCCTCAGTTCTCGGACTGAACGGGCCCACAGGCCCCAGCGCGGGCCTAGTCCCCCCCTCCTTCACTTTTTTCTTGTCGAGTTCCTATAAGAGGGATGAGTGACTGTGCACATGTCGGACTGCTTCGAATTCTGAAAGCGCGAACTTCCCCCCGCTTTTTTGCCTTTGATGATGGTAATAAACCCCCCCTCCCTTCCCTCGGCACCCTCCAAACAATGTTTAAAGAATAGCGCTCTCTTCTGCGGCCAGCTTGGACGCCCACTGATGACCTTCTATTGAATCTTAGCCCCCTCCTCTCGGAATTTGATCAATACCATTCTCCCTGACATTTTTCCTTTAGGGCTAAGATGTTGCTGTGCTTTCGTTTCCTTAGGGATTGACCGTCGCGCCGAAACCCACCCTTACCATTGCATCACTGCCTTGATATGGCTGGTAGTTGACGCCTACAGTCAATTAACCATGCCCTAACAAAGTCTCGCTTTGAAGCCTCTTTCTTTCTTTTGAGCAATTGGAAAGTGAATTCGCGTGTCCCTTCTTCTACGTTATGGCTGGAGCTTCTCCCGGCGGCTTCCTTTTTTCTGTGCTCGACCCCCCTTTCCGACCCCTTTACTTATAAGATGCCGTCTCTATGCGGCTCTCTCTTTCTCCCGTTGTTTTTTTTCTCTTCCTGCAGTCTTTAGCCGGTTCATCTCCGTAATCATTCATTGGAATCGCGAGCGAGTTTCCGGATGATCTCTCGCCAGACGTTAGAGACCCGCCTTCTCCCCCCCTTCCCTTCCCATTCGAAAGGCACGTTTGCGTTTGCTCCCCAGCCCATCGTATTCGAAATAGCTCTTTGGTTAGGCTTTTTGGTCTCTGTTCACCGACAAGCCAATCGCCCGTTTTTCTTCCCTTATCAGGTTTGAATTTGTCTTTCGTCTGCTGACTCTGTTTCCCTTGGTCGACGGACACGTTCGAATAACCGAGGAGGCACTTGACTAATATTTGCGCGTATTGACCATCGTTTGGCGGGCCCTCCCCCTTCTTTTTCAACTGTGTGCGCTACCCTTTGGCGGCCCCTGCCTGCTCGAAGGCAGAGACCGTATCAAACATTTTTGCCTTTTTTATTTTCCTTCCCCGTTTTCAAGCCCGGCCAACACGCCCCCCCCCAATGCTTTTTCCTTCTTTGATCTCTTTCCCAGAAATGCCGCGGAAGCCAAATTGCGATAAGGTCACAAGGTTTGACTTCCTGTTTCCACAACCGCGCCGAAGTGTTGGACCCTTGGTCCCCTCCCCCTTTCGCGCAGGGCCGTGGTTCCTTTCGAACCCTCCTTATGTCCCTCCCGATAGAAATCGTCTTTATTGCTTGGCGAGACCTGCCGCGTTCATCCACTCTGCCTCCTTCGCTCGATGATGAACACCTCCCCGTCCCTTCCCCAGCTTCAAAAGTTCAAGCCTTCCCCCCTGCGCTTCCTGTCCGACCCTTTATTGCACTAGCCACACTCCTTCATCGTTCAAGGACGGCAACTCTCCCGTCCTCAACGTCGAAACGTTCGTCTTCCGCCCCTCATCGTTAAGCTTTGTTGGCGCCCCTCCGATCTCCCCCCTGCCACCCCTCAGTATTCGACTTTCGTTCGAACGGTTACATATCAGCGCAATCGCGAACATGCCGTTCTCCTGCCGCCCCGAAAACTTGATTCCCGGCGTTTGCCATTCCTCTCTACCCAGTGATCTCATCCTGCCCACCTTAGTCAAAAGGTATGGTGCTTCTCCCGGCCGCCCGCAACGGCCTTCACAAAGTTTTCCCCAGGAGAAGCGGTTCCGTTCCCCCCACCCCGTTCTACGTTTCTTCCGACTTGCTCAGTAATGTCTCGCTCATTTCGATGACCTCTCGGCCGCTTTTTTTTTATGTTGCTGCACATTCCTACACGGCGGACAACTTTTTCTTTCCCCCTTCGTCCATTCTAGCAAAATCTTCATCACATGGTGCCCCAATTGGATCGTCAGCCCACTTTTCTTTACCAGTTCTACCCCCCGACGATGGCCAAATTTTTAAAATGCTCCACAGGCTTTTGTTCGCGTGTCCGGATGAAGTGTTTGTTTGTCCCCCTTTAACGTTCATCAAGGCTTTACCTAATGAAGGAACCGGTCTTGTGGTTGAGAGCCTTGCGAGCGACTCCCGTAAGATCTCCCCATACTTAAGTTATTGTTCCGCCTTCGACCTTCCTATTTTTTCCCTTTTTTCTTTCTCGCCAATGACGACGCAGATCAACCCCTTTTTCTCACCCCGTATCTTACCGCGACAGGTGCATGTAGCTTCGAAATCTATCTCCCCCGTGTTTTGTGAGAGACTCCTCCGCGACTGCATGGCAGGGTGGAGTTTTTTTGAGTACCCTTCCTTGTAGGAGATAAGCCCGAAGAATTGTAGACGAAGCATCCCCCGAGCGACTTTCCGAAACCCTTACCTTCGCAGATGGATTGATCGTCACCTTTAAACTCAAAGCCCCCCCGGAGTGACGTTTCCGTCTTTCCTTCACGCTTTGCTTGTTTCTTGTCCAGATTCCACCGGTGCACCATTCCTTTCCTTCCCCTTCTCGCGCACCTTCCCAATGTGGCCAGCGGCGTTGGACCTCCCTTAGCCTTTGATTCATTTTTCATTTGCACTTCTGCGATATTTTTCCTTTCAGAATAATTCCTTTCCTTGTAGCCCTCTGTTTAACACCATGAGGCCGATAGTCTTTTCCCTCCATCTGGTTCCAATTCCCACCCTTTTTGCTAACTCCGCGTTCCCTCCCCTCTTTTGGTGGCCGTTTTTCCCTCATTCGAGCTCCCCCCGCTGTCGCCTGCTGTGCAGCCTGGCCTCCCGCTTTTTGTTTTCTGGTAATGTCATACGTTGCCCCTTTTTTACGAATGTTCCTTCCCCCGTTATATGATCTCGATCTCGTGGACTTACGTTCCCTTCTTGTCATTGCTTGCATCTCCATGTTCTCTATTCCCTTTTTTCCCTCGACTGAGTAGAATCACTTCTTTGCTTGCGTTTCGGATCTCCTGCTTTCAGTCCCTGTCGTCTTCCGTTTGAAGTCTAAAACCATTTTCCTTTTTATTCTCTTTTCTTCTTTGCTCCTTGACTCGGGAGTCTTTCGCCTTTCCCCCCCCCCATCGCCCCTTCTTCCTTCGTTCAACCAGATTCGCTCTTGTTTTGAGCGATTGAGATTCAGTGCCGTTTTGAATCGATGGATGTCCTATCTCTTGTTTTCTTGGGCGTTCATCGACAGCGGCGTTTGCATTGGCCTTCCCTTGAGACATATGTACATATGTTTTGATGTCCTTTCCCACCCATCTCTTTACAGGAAGCAGTTCACCACGACTGGCCTTGGCCCGCCTTTTTCAACCCTCTGTTTCTTTTTTTTTGTACTATCCTTCCCGCGGGAGCCTTCCCCCCCCTTTTCTCTTATCGCCTGGCTAAGCCCCGGCTTCGACATTCGTCTATGGCTCCCGCTTTGGTCTTGCTGAGCTACGCTGTTTAAGTGCCAAGCGCCACCCCCAACAAAAGCAATAGCTTCCCCCCCTTCTTTTTTTCTAGTCGGTGGGAAGCGAACACCGGTTTATCTCTATCTGCTTATGACTCCGAAGGATCCTTTCCCATGACATCCCTTCGCGTTTCGGCGGCCCTGCCTTTTTTTTCCCCTTATTTGTCTTCCAACGTTGATTGGCCACGGTAGTTCCCTTCACACAAAAAAAGGATAATTGAAGACTGCCGTTTAGGGTGCTTTTCTTAGGTCCCCCAGTGGCAGCAACACCCCCAGCGCTTTCGTCTGTCCCCCTCCTCCGCTTTGTGTCTCTATTTCTCCCCTCTTCCACTGAATTTCGCGCTGGCCCGTTCCCTTTCAAGGGTCTACAGGATGGCGCTAGACATCCGGCGACCTCTTCCTTTTCTGGATGAGCTACTGGGCTCCTTCTCGATGCCCCTCTCCTTTTCTACCACCTTTGTTGCGAGGAGGCGAAAGAGCTGACCCTCCCCAGTCTGAAGGAGATCGAGCACTCGAACAGCCTTGAGATGTTAGCCCTTCCGCCCGCCGCTTTTCTGTGGGGCCAGCGCGATGCACTCTTTTTCATCGCCTCCTAGTCCTTGCCATAGCTCTCTTTTGGCGTGTTTTTCCTTGCGCGGTAGCTTGACCAGCAAATATCTTCCTGTCCCCCCCTCTTTTGAATTGGGCGAGTTTCGGCTGACTTTTTTTTTTTCTAGTGTTCGAAGAACATCCGGGCCTTATCACCGGCTTTTCTTCTTGGGAAAAGGGATGATTCCTCTTTTATTTATCCAATTTTAGTTCTTCTCAGTTTTTTTTTCCCCTTCTTCAGATAGCACCGGTGGCGCTCCCTGGGCTATGGACTGCGCGCCTTTCCTAGACTCGCTATTGCTTTAAACATTGGGTTTTTGCCTTATGCCTTCCGTCTCTTCCCACCCCCCCCCCCCTCTCTTATTTTTCCATGCGATTTCGAATTCCGGCTTCAATTCTTTCTTTAAGGTTCTCCCCAAATGGGGAACTTTTCATTTCAACCACTAAACAAATGCCCCCCTCTGCCGGAAGTGTGGTACCGTCCTGGCCACTGCCCCGCTCAGTTTCTTTTGCCCGTTACGTTCCCCGTCCCTTTTTTCCCTGCCATGCATGGGCATCACCCCCGCTCGGCCAAGTTTACAGAGGTGAGAGTATTCCTGCTCCTTTCCTCACCCTCCTTGCCCCCGATCCTCCGACCCTCCCCAGAGAACGTCCCTTACCAGTAACGTTCAAAGACTATGCTCACTTCTCTCCGCTGCTTGTCCCCTCCCCTTCCCCCTTCCCGCCCGCCACCTTAATGAAGAAAAAAAGAAGTCAAGCTCCATAGACGTCACATCGCAATGCTTACCTCGTCGACGACCGTTTCTACCCCCCCTACCTCTCCTTACGCGCCGCTCCATCGCAGTAGGAGCTGCTCAACACCGGTCCTGAATAAGGCTGTCTCTAACCTTCTCGACAGACTCCCCACCTGCTTTCTTTCCCCCTCTTCCCGACTCCGAAATCTCAAGGTATCCCGACTTTTCCCTTAGAGTTCCACTTTCAACATGGGGATCACTCCGCTTTCCCACGGCATTCCCCATCCTTCTCCGCGGGCCTTTTCTACATGCTCCACTAGTCTGAATTAGGCCGTCTTTCTACCGGTCGGTGTTAATTAATGCTCGCGCTTCCCTGCTCGATATCCGGCCGTTTTTTTTTCAACCTACAAGCGGAAATTTTGGTCTTCCCTCGATCTCCCCCCAATATTCAATGCCCCTTGTTTACAGGTTTCGACAACCCGCTCCTCGGCTTTCCCCAGGATAACGCCTTCCCCCTTGTACCCCCCTGTGCGCTTCCCCTTTACTAGTCCGGATGAAGCAACTTGTTGGTTTTTTTTTTTCTGATCTTACCCCCCCAATTGAGTCCTCGAGAACGCACCTCCCTCCGCCTTTGGTTCTTTTCCTTCAGTTGTTCATGCGATCGCCCTCCAACTTTCTTGGCTGTTCTCCCCTCAGTCTTTGAGCTTTACCAAGTTTGTCTTCTCAATGACCCAATCTCCGCTCTCCCCTTGCAATGTCGG
>Ga0179593_1664211_pt1 | contig 10394 bp, 10 predicted proteins | sample CZODoug2_1_08_16_FD_185931 | JGI IMG/M metagenome (GOLD analysis project Ga0179593, IMG submission 185931) | Vadose zone soil fungal communities from Angelo Coast Range Reserve, California, USA - CZODoug2_1_08_16fungal (PacBio error correction) | ecosystem: Environmental > Terrestrial > Soil >... | reverse complement strand
CTCTTTTTTCCTGGCCAGGTCCTCACTGAGGCCGATCCTCGCTGAGACTCGCGGAAACCAAAATCTTTTCCTTTGGCGGCGTCCTGATTCAACGCTGTCCTTTTTTTTTCGGCGAAATAACTCAGATCTCTTTTTTTTCTCTTGCGGTTTCTGGGACTCGGGTTCCAACTGTGCGCCTCGACAGAGAAAGGATTCCCTCCCCCAGCGAGATAAAGTAAACTCCCTATCAGATGTAAATCTTCGATTTTTTGGCGGTTCTGTTTCGTATTTCTCTCTCTCTTTCTTTCTTCCGGAATGGCCGGATAGTTGAGAGATCCCTCCGCACTGCTGGAGCGGTACCCTTCCCAGCGCCGACCTCGATGCCTTCGTCCTTATTGACTCCGGTTTCGCCTCCCCCTTCTCTTCCCGATTCGAGATGGGAAGACATGGGAAAGGCTTTTTCTCAAGATTGCGATAGGGACGGAAACAGTCCTCCCCTTCTTGTATCGCTACTGGCAATTCCTCCCCTTGGCGCGCTTCTTACTCTGCTGATGGGCGTCGCACCTCGCGTTCCCTTTCAGCGCGACGTTTCTATAATAGCTCGGTCGGCGCTCTTTCAGCGCGCGTTCGTCCCCCCTTTTGTCTTCCAGCGGATCAAGCTGATGATGTGCTTTTTCCCTATAAGATTTGATCGGACCCTCCTGTCCTCTACCGCACTTTCAAATTTTTTTCTTTTCCGCTGTTCCTCTCAGCAAACAAAAGCAAGGACTCTCCCTGAAGAAGCAGGCGCGGCTTTAGGATTTTTCTTGGCCACCTCTCCATTTCGTCGCTCCCCAGTATATGTTCCCCTTTTCCATGGGAAGCTAATTGGTTTCTTTTTAAATCCGCGAATATCCCGAGCTTTTCCCCGACCGTGGAATCTTCTACTGGTGTCGAGCTCCTTTTTTTTTCTTCTGAGAAATCTGGGTACGCGCCTCCCCCCCCCTTTGGAATCCAGTGAGGATTTTCCGCGACGCGATCCTTTTTTTTCCCTTCCTCTCTGTTCCTTACAGGATATGTTAGGGTCTTCTCGGCCCGGCCAACTTTCGTCGAAATGACTTTGTACGCCCGCCTCCTCCTTTCCCCCACCGTCGGAGTCGCCAAGATAGAGAGCCCCGATCGCACGCGCCGACATTCAATCCCCTCGCCCGTTAGATCACCCCTCATTATTTTTCTTTTCCCCTTCTTTGCGCCGCATAACGTCGGTAGATCTTTTTCCCCCTCTCTCCCCGCTAGTCTGACAATACCTGTTTTTGTATCGCTCCGACAGTCTTAGATGCTGTACTTCGCCCCTGCCCCCCTGCTTCCCCTAAAAAAGTCAAAGTCACTGTCCCCCCTCAGTCAGTCCCACATTAGCCAACCTTTTTTCGATGGCAAACTGCTGGGACCATTCGTCGTTTTGGCCGCGCCTTTTTCCTTATGTTTGCCAATAGCTTTCTTCGGAATCGTCGAAGGATTTTATGGAATAACAAGAGTATTCCCCAATACGTTTCTTTTTTTCTCTTCAATGAGATGTGGCTACCCTCGCGATGGGATACTATTCCTTCTCATAGGCTGTAAGCACCCTCTGCGATCCGTCATTTTTTCTCCTTCCCCCATCGTAAATGGAGGTTTCTCTGATAATCCTTCAGAGTTGATAACCCACTTTGTCCTGTTGTATCTTGCTCTCTTTCCTTTGCTCACAAAGGTTGCCTACCGCCCTCCGACCCCAAGACCGCCACCACTCCTTTAATAGTTTAGCTTCTTCGCGAAGTTCTTTTCTGGCGGCTTCGGCCTTTTCATCCCTCCCTTTCCCACAGGATTTGGAGATGAGGACTTTTCCTTCCGACATTGAGTTAGCAGTCTTTTTCCTTTTCCAAATGACTCCTAGCTGTTTTTTAACACCCGCCCCAGGACTCTGCCTCTTTCTTCCGACTACTGGGCAGAATCCTTTCTTTCGGCGCGCCCATTCTATCGGGCGTTTTTTTTTCAGTACGACACGCATCCGCCCGAACATCAACTCTTAATTCTTCTCTTTTCCCGGGAGGCCGGGAATGTGTTTCCTTCCTCCGCAGTAGGTCAGTCCTAGGCTCTCGACGGTCCAGAATGCGAGCCTTCACCCCACCACAGAGAACGCTTCCCCTTCCCTCCCCTTTTCGGGCAGAGGAAACTCTTCCCTTCGATCGCGTATATTCTTCTCACCATCAGGCCGCCTCTCCTGGAAACCCTTTTCTTTTTTTCTTCTGGTCGCGCGCGGGAGTCCCCTCCTTGACGAAGTAGGTTCCGTTTCGCGTTCTTCGGTCCCCCCGGCCGCTTCTCCTCCCTTCTATTAACCTCCCCACACGCGATCTGTCCTCAAGCGATCTGGCTTTCTAGGGACCCTTCGCCCCGCTTCTGTGAATTGAAACGTCGCCTCTTCTCCCCCGAGGACGGTTTCGAATCGACGCGCAGATTTTCCGCGTCCTTAAATTTCCCCTTTTACCTCCCTACGAAGTATCACAAGAGCCAATTTTCCAGCAAATATCTCTGCTTTTCATCCCCTCCCTGTATTCTTTTCGTTCCTGTGGCTCTTTTTTTTTTTTGAGGTAAAAGGTTTTCCTGAGCGCGGCTCTACAGTCTCGTCGATTAAGCCTTTCACCTTCCGTTACTGAGGTCCATTCCACAATCACCCCTGGCTGTGGTCGCTTTCAGAATGTTTCTCCTTTTTGTTTTTACGGAGTTCGTGAATCTTTACCCTCCCTTTTTCTCCGCCTTTTTTCCCGACTTCGTCAAGACCTTCCGTTTTCGACTGTTTTTCGCGAACGCGCATCCCCCTGTTGCTGGCGCCTGGCTTTTCTTTCCTTTCCTTTAGTGATAGAAATGGAGCGTTCTGTGACGTATCAAAATTTCTTTCTTTTCGCGGGCGGACTTTGAATTTGGTGCAGGCTACTCCTCGACCCGTCGAGAGCCGCTCTTCAACATCATTCACTTCCCTGAGGCCGCGAGTATCAGCTTCCGATACTTCCCCTTTTTTCCCCCTTTTTTTAGTGACAGTAGGATGCGTGTGTACTTCCCCCTTAGAACGATTGCTCTTATGGTGCCCGCCCTGGATGCTCCCCTTTCTTAGTCGGTGTCAGGGTACTCCCTTCCCCTTCCTCGTTCGGTGTTAAGGCCCCTGACGGCATTTGTCATTTCCCATTCGATGCTCTTTTTTCAATTTCCCTCCCCCCCCCCCCCCCTCTCCACACTCTTGTCCGTGGAGTCTTCCCTCCTCAGAACGGTCGACCTTTCCCCCTTCTCCGAAGAGTCTAAAACTATGAACGGGGCTTTTGGTCTTTTTTTTTGTTTTCTTTTTAGGAGCTCTTTCACCCGTTTTCCCTACTCCTTTTCTCTTTTCTAACAACTGCAGGCACCCATTTTCTTCCCGGGATTATCAACGCTTCTCGGCTCAAAAAATAATGTTCTTTTTCCCCTCAAATATCTCCCCTTCTCCTTAAATTCTGGAGGACAGTTCCTTTTTGACATCGAGGAGCCAATAGCCCCCCGGAGCAATCAGCCCCTTCTTTAGGACCAAACCCCCCTCCCCTCTTATGCCCCGTCAATCTTTCCTACGGGGACTACTGGATTATCAGTCCCCCCAAGGGCGAAGAATTTTTTCCTTCACGTTTTTTTCCTCCCTTGTTTCACCCCTTTCCGCGACAGGTCTTTCCTCCTGACATTTAAATTCCTAAGCAGTGCCCCGGGCGTTTTGGCTAATGTGGATTTTCCTTTTATTTTGACTTTTTTGACTCGGTTCTCTCCCCTTTCTCTTCCGACTGGCGGAGCGATACCACACCCCCCCCCCCCCTTCCTTGCCAGACTAGCGGGGAGAGCTCGGACGGAAAGATATTCAAGACAAACCCTTTCCTTCCCCCCTTCTTTCAGGCCCTGTTGGTGAGTCCCCCCTTTTCACCTTGAGTGAAGATAGCAGAGTTACAGGATTGATTCTTTCTCGCGACCGGAGCTTTCTAACTCTCTATTATCTTCTTCTGCGGCGGAGTCGGTAAATCTCTTTTTTCCCCTTTAAAGTTCGGAATAGTTACCTCAAAGACCCTCTTTCCCGGAGGAGGATCATCAGGCGCGACTTCTAGAGAGCAGGCTTTTCCTTTCTCTTTTTCCTCCCCCCCGGCACTCAATAAATGGATAGACAACTGATAGGGAAGGTTCCAGCTTCTTTTATCCAATTCTTCTCTCGCCCCTTTCCTTCGTGGTCTTTAGTGGCAGTTTTTTCTCCCTTTGATAATTCGCGGGATTTTCTGGCATCCCATTCCTCCCTCACTTTGCCCCCGGACCGACGAGATGTGATCTCCTCAAGACCTTTCCCGGCGATCAGTTCAGCGCGATTCCTCCTTCCCCCTTTTGGATTGCTTCCCTCCTTTCGTTCCCTCCTGGATATCCCTTCTTTAAAGTGCGGTAGAGCACGAGTGTCCCTTGACATCGCTTTTTAAAGCCCGTCCTTCTATCAGTTGAATCCGCCTCCCTCTCCCTTCCTTTTTGGAATCGGCAGGCCCAGAGGGCCCTTTTCATCGGGAGGAGAGAAGATTTTTTACAATCCCCTGGCTTGGCCCCTCTTCTTGCTCCTGCTCTCTCCCCGTCGACCGACCAATCCCCCCCCCCTCCGGAATAAAGCGAGACATAGAGGGGACCCTTTTTTTGCCCAGTATTCATAGGATTTTTTCTCGCGACGCCGCGCACTTTCTCCTCTTCTCGCGGCGGATCAACTCGGCGGGCCATTCTAAACTTTTCTGGATAGAGGGAAATTCCAACCTTGTTCCCTCCTCCTTAATCCTCCTCCTTTCCCCTTTCTCTCCATGACGAGATTTTCCCCCCCCCCGCAGTGCGAGCTTTTAATTTCGAGCGCAAAAGACCCCCTTTCGAGTCCAACCTCCCCTCCTCCCCCCCTTTCGCGAATCGAGATGTAAAGCGGTCCCCGTTGACGTTTTTTTTTTGGGTTCTCTTCTCTCGTCCCTAGTTTTTTTTTTCTCCCGACCATCGGTACAGCAAGATCCCCTTTTTTGGCGAGATTTTTTGAGTTTTAAATTGGTTGTTTCCCCCTCCCCCTGAGCTGTTCCTTTTTTTTTCCTTTTTTTCTCCTTTCGTCCGATTTTTCTCTCTCCTTCGATTGGGTTGCCGCGAGTCTTTTTTTTGAACATAGCCGACGTTGAGGGATGAGTTTCCATTCTCTCTTCTTTTTTCTTCTTTTGTTGTTGTTAGGACTTTCCTCTTTTCCCCTCTCTTCCTCAGCCCCACCACCGGCGGCTATGTGATCTTTCCCTCGCGGAACCCAATCAGATGCCTTTTTTTCGTCCTGATTCCAGAGTTGCTCTCTTTTTCTCCCTCCTTTCTTTCTCCCCCCCCCTATCTTCCGGTCACGATGGGCTGTACTCTCCCCGAGGACCGGCCGCAATCGAAAACTGAGTCTATCTCCCGATGGTACCTTCTCTATTTTTTTTTCTCGAGGGGGTCGGTTTCTTTTTTTGTGGCAGTCGGAATGGCGAGTCCTGAGGGAAAAGCTCGAACTTTTTTTTTCCTCTCTCTACGGGCTCCCCTTTCACCTTCCTTCCCCCTCGATGCCTTCGTAGAGTCCCCTCCCCCTCGACGACTAAGCGATGTTACGCTTCCTCGATGAGAGCTGGCAGACACTCCCTCCCCGAGCTCCCCCCTCTCTTTTTCTTTCCCCCGTCTCTCGCTGTCGATCCTGTATAGATAATGTCCCCCTTTCAGAGATGGAGAGAGTATGAGTTTCTTTGCGCGTACCTACTCCTTTCCCTTCCCTCCCTTAGTATGGGCCCAGCAGGGAGATAGATTCCCCTTCCTCCCCCCCCCCTCCGATGATTTCAATCACGATTTCTCAAAATGGAGCGAATGAGAGAAAGCTTTCCCCCCTCGTTTTCCTTTGTTCTCTCCCTATTTTTCCCCTTCGAGCACTTTTTCTCCAACTTTGGCCGCCGATTCTTTTAACCCTGAGACCTTTTTTGCCAATCACACCCCTCCCCCCCTTTCTTTCTTCATTAGTATCAGAAAGTCCTTCTCTTCGGAACTGATCGCAGATTTCCCCCTTTACGCCATTCGTGAGAGCGGGCTGCTTCTAATTTCCTCTCCCTTTTTTCATTGTTGCTCCCCGATGAGCTTTTCCCTCTCCTCTCTTCTGTCGTCTTGGCGACAATGGCGCTCCCTAACGACTGGTGGGAGAGAGCATCCTCTCGAATTTGTTTCTCTCTTTCTCAACCTGCCGAGCCTTCCTCCTTTTTTTTTTCTTCGATGGGAGTCGGCACGCGGAAGCGATCCCCTCCCTTTTCTCCAGTCGCGCCTGATGATCATCTACTCTGTTCTGCTTTTTTCGCGAATAAAGCCCCCCCTTTTTCCCCCACCTTTCCCTTTTTAGATGCCAATGTTCCTCTCAGCCGCGCTCTTCTTTCTCGCCAAGCTCCGTTCCCTATGTTTACGTTGAATCCCTCTTTCCCCTATCTCACATCGCCTTTCTCCCCCCGGGCCTCCTCTTTGGGAACGGCTTTCCTGCATAACGTTCGGAAGTCTTCTTAGCCTGCCCCCTCCTTGAGGATTGGTTTGGTTCTGCTTTTCCCCTTCTTTCCCTCCGTATGAGCGCAACTAAAAAATGCTCTTACGGCGACATCAGTCACACACTTCTGTGTTTTTCCTCCCCAATAGTTCTTTCAGTCTTTTCCCACTTTCGGTTTCCTGGTCGCACGGTAATCTGTTTTCCCCCTTTGATCTCTCAGGATTGAGAGGGTCTGCTGCTCCCCGTCCTTCTTTGACCGTCAACTTCCTCTTCTTCTCTTTCTTCCGTGAAATGAGCTTCGAATCGAGATGTCTCCGAATGATAGGCTGTCCGCCTTTACTCCCTGCTCTCTTCCCCCTGTTGGACTTCCACGTACCCCTCTTGAGCGAGAGCTTGATAAGCCCGGTTTAAGATTCTTTTGGCTTTTCCTAGGTCGTCTATCTTCCCCCCCCCCCTCCGCTCCTACGACTACGAAACCCCCTCCCCTTAACCGATCCTGGTCATAGTTTAGCCTTTTTTTTTTTTTTCCCCCTGGCGGCTTCGCACGTATATTCGCCAGATTTTTTCTCTTGCCTGTCTCCTTTCCCGTGAAGACGGTCCGTCTTCTGCTGCCCGTCGACGTATAGTGACTTCCCCCCCTAGACGAGATGAAGAGGAACCCCCCTTCTCTCCTCCTGCGGCCCCCCCCCTTTTCTCCCTTTTCGGTTCGACGCGGGAATTCTCTTGACATACGAAAATTAACCCCGAGTAAATGGAGAGCGGATAACTTCTGTCCATATTTAGCTGCCCTCTTCCCCCCCTATTCGAATGGTCAGCGTACGACTCCCCCCCCCCATTCCGATGAACAGTTCTTCCGCGACCGTCGTAAGCAGCAGACCCCCCGCCCTCCGGCCATCTCCTTCTCCCTTTTCCCCCTCTGCCCTGAAAGTACCCCCTCCTCTTCTTTTTTTCAACTCGTAGCGAGAGGTGATCTTTTTTCGCGGTTCTTCTCCCCCCCCCTTTTTTTCATTCCTTTTTTTCGTCAAAACGTGAGAAGGCTTTGTCGGCGATTCTTCCCATTCCCTTCCCCCTCTATCTGTCCACTTCTTCCCCCCCCCTCTGGACCGAAGCGTCCCTCAGGCCGAAGAAAAATCTTTTATTTTTAGCTCTCTCCTCCTTTTTTTCGCTTCCTTCTATGGGAATTTTCTCCTCCTTAGTATCTGTACGTCGAAGAGCGCTTGTAACTCAAGAACGACTAATCCCTCCTCCCACTATACTCCCCTTTTTTTTTTCCTTTCTCCTCTACTGTCCTGATGGAGAGTGTTCTCTTTCTTGTACAAGGCGGTTAATAGATCTCTCCTAAGGAAGATAAGTAGGAGAGCGATCCTCTGGCTTTTCTCCCTCTTCCTTTCCCTCCCATCACTTGTCACTTTTCCTGTGGTAGCTTTTCTAGATGGATGGGCTCGTCTTGCACTGCGTCTATCAGTATTAGATCTCGCTCCCCTCAAAGCCCGCCTTCTCTCCCTTCCTGACCCGTTTTTCTTATCCTCTTTTTTAGAAAGCCCTGCTCGCTCCAAACTTTTTTTGGCTAAGAGTTGGGCTTTTCAGGGCCTCTCGTCAATTGTATCCCCCTTATCTTTGATGGGGACGTGCTGAATTAGGAAGGTGCGTTTTTTTTTTTTTCTTCGGCTTGTTTCCCTCTTCTGGAAAGTCCTATCTCTTACGGTAGCTCTACGGAGGCGTAGAGTTTTACTCCATAATGCTCTTTTTTTTTTTTTCCTGTATTGCCGATTGTGTCGTAATGAACGGTTCTTTCACACTCCTCTCTCGTTGTCTTCTCTCCTCTCTACTGTTATCCCCAGTAGTCTTTTTTCCTTCCTCTCGCTAGTCATCTGGAGGTTTTCCTTTCCGGGAAAGCTATTCCTGTTTCCTTCTAATGGCTTTTACTCCTATTCTCCTTTTCACTTCCCACTTTGTCCGTTTTTTCTTCGCACTTTCGAAGTTTACGACTTCGCGAAAAGAGTCTACCTTTTTCGTCTCTTTTTTTTCTCTTCTTCTCCCGGTAGGAAACCGTTGTGATCTCTTTTTACGAGAAGAGCAACCCCAGTTCACAGTAATCCCCAGTCCCCCCCGTTCTTATCCCTGTGCTGATATCCCCTTCTTGTGCGTCGGCTCCTCCGGAAGTTCAAAAAGTTTCAACCTTTTTCCGATTCTTCTCTTTTTTTTCACCTCCTCTTTTCTTCGGACATCGAGGCTGGGAGCCCCCATGAGCAATAGAAGACAGACCTTCTCCTCTCCTTTCCCCCCCTCTCCGTATTACGGGTGACTTCCCCCTCAACTCCTGGCGACGAATGCCCACCCCTTTGGCCATATTCTTTGGAAAAACCATTCCTTTTTCAACGGACGAACTAGTTGAAATATGGCTGAAATTACTTTTCTTATTATTCTCCTTGTACCCCGATTGAAGTGTCTTTTTTTCCTTTTTTTTTTATCGGGGCGAGATCCTTCTTCTTCTGGAGGAGCTTTCCCCCTTATGGCAGACTAGCGGTGACGGGTTCGGACGGAAAGATATTAACTCCTTCCCACCTTCCAATTCCTCCCCCAATATGGTGAGGATTCTCCCTTTCGCGGAGTGACTCCTTCCTTCTGTATCGTTCTAATCTCTATCGCTGTGTCTATTTCGACGAGCGACTTTCTTTTCTGCGGCGGAGTCGTCATGGCCTCTATCTTCCGTTGTTTCCTGCTTATTCTCCTCCCCCCCCGCGATGATAATCAGGAGAGACGTCTTTTTTAGGATCGAGTAGTTCCTTCCTTAGCCCCCCCTTTCTCCTCCGCTCATTCTTTTCTCCAGCTTCTCGCAGTATCCCTTTGCGCCAACAGGTGGTTAGAGCTCCGGCGTCCCCCCGCCTTCCTTCTCCTCGGGATTTTTTCCCCCCCCCCCACTTTTTTTAGCCCAAATTGATGCGATAAAATTTCAAGCCGAGGACTGGTGAGCGGCTTGGTCCCCTTCCCCAAGTCTCTTCTCTCCGTTCCGCCGCGAAGGCTTCCTTTCTTTTTCTACTCGCCTTGGATGTTTTGTTCCTTCGTGTGAAAATTTATCGGAGCCCCCTTTTTTCTTTCTTCCCACGTGATCGATTCCTAATTCCCCCCTCGAAGAGGAGGCTCTTTCGCATCTCCTCCCGTTTTTCCTCCTTCTCGCCCTCGGGATTGAAATAAGCGGTCTTCTTCCGTGAGATCGAAATTCTTCCACTTCGGCGATTGTAGGAGAAGGACTCCCCCTTAATTACCCATCTACCTCCTCGCGCATCGCGGAAAGGGGCCTTTTTTCTTCTCCTGGATACATCGCGAAGAGGCCTTTTTCTGCCTTTCCCCTCGGAACAGGTCTTCGCCTTCCTTTCAACCCTGGCGTTGCCAGGTATTCCTCCCTTTCTCCTTTTGATTGCGGCGGAACAGCGCGTAGTCTTTCGTAACTGTTCGCCGCGACAAGGATTCTTTTTTTCTCTCTTCACGATTTTCCCTTCCCCTTCCTTCTTTTTTTCCCTGAGCCCTTGCGCAACGATACGCGACAATTCTTTTCTCCTCGCGACATCAGACCGAGACGATCTCTCTTCCTTTCTATCTCCCCCCCTTTCCTTGAGTTAGCGTTGACCTCTTTCCTTGTGTGGCCTCAGTTCAGATGCTCTTTTTTCTAGCTTTACCATCCCCCCCCGGAAGCCCGCTTCCCTCTTTCCCCCCCCCGGTCCCTCCTAGTCTTATAGTATTTCTCCTCTTCTTTTCCCTTGTGGCAGAGAGACTCTTCTTTCGGCCAGAGAGGGTAGACACTTTCTTATTTTTCTCAGATATCTCGCTTTTTTTGTTCTCCCAAACTTTCCGAATCGTC
>Ga0179593_1618740_pt1 | contig 10394 bp, 12 predicted proteins | sample CZODoug2_1_08_16_FD_185931 | JGI IMG/M metagenome (GOLD analysis project Ga0179593, IMG submission 185931) | Vadose zone soil fungal communities from Angelo Coast Range Reserve, California, USA - CZODoug2_1_08_16fungal (PacBio error correction) | ecosystem: Environmental > Terrestrial > Soil >... | reverse complement strand
GATTGGATTAGTTCCAAATTGCAAAAAAAACCACGACGAATTGTTTGCCCCCCACGAAGTTTCCCCTACCTGGGAATCTGGCCCTCCGTCTGACCGGACTTCCGTCGTCCCATGTTTCCCCACGTGGACCCATTCCCCACTCACTCCCTGTCTTTATCCTTACCCAGCTACCCACCCCCACGCCAAGTCGAACACCCTAACCCCCTTCATGTGTGGGAATTCGGACGGACCCTGACAAAGAGCATTCCCCCCACCTTTTCCCAATTTTTTTTCACCGCCCATACCCTTGGGTCACACGGAATGTCCTTTCCCATACCGACCCCAACGAAAACGTTGGACCTTTCTAGTTTCTTTCAGTTTTTTGGTTTAACCCCCCTCATGGCTTAAACCCCCCCACAACTCTTGCGTTTGGAGGAGCTAAAATGTCCTGTTCGAAACTTCCTCCAGTTTCTCTCCCCCCCATCCCAGTTTATGTTCTCTTTATATGTAAGTTGACTTGTGGAATGTCATTCCCATGGGAACCAATCCTCCTTGCGTCTCTATTCACCGACTTAGGTTCTCCCCCCCAGCAATGGGCCTCTGAATTTTTACGCGGGGGTAATGTTCAGTCCCCCCCCTTCTGTTTTTTTTTCCCTGCGATTTCACCGGACCTGTTATGGAGTGTGTTGCGATTACACCCCCCCGGCTGTTCCTTGATTCCGATACATTATCATGGGTTTGATAGAACATCCCCCTATTCGGACCCACCCGTCCCCCCTCAACCCCATTTCACTACGAACACATTTTTTTCCTTTATTTCCTCGAACACAGCTGCTCCCCTCGTTCTGCGCAAAAACCTCGGCGGCCTCCGGTTCAACGGTCACCTGCTCACATCGGCCCCCTTTCACCCGGGCCATCCTTCTAAAGGAAGCTCCCCTGCTTCAAGGTTTGGTCTGGCTGTTTGTTTCTATTTTCCTTTTACGTGGGGTTTTGACTGCCTTCCCCCCACTCTTTTACTCAGTTGCTGTCGAAACACCTCTTTTTCCCCCCTTTTCTTGGAACCGTTCCACTCCAACGGACCGTATCTGTGTGACCACGCGGTAAGACCTCCCCGGCAATATAAGGCGTCCCTTGACTTTTTATCAACACCCCCCCTCGCCACAAGTCGCATACCGGAACGTGGACTAAACCCCAGAGTCACGGAAATACCCCCCCCCCCCCTACTGGTCCTTTTTTCTGATGATCGTGGTTTATCAGACGGAGGAAAAAGATGTCAAGGGTGCCGCCCCAATCCTTTTTTTTTTTTTTTCCTCTTTTCTGGGTCTTTTTTATACTGCCTTGGGATACCCGTTGCTTTGGGCCCGCCTGGTTAGAGTGAAGTCCCCCACTTCCTTCATTTTTTATCCCCCACACAGTCTCCCTCATGATAGGTTATTATTTACCCCAGTGCGGAAACGTGGGTCGTCTTCACTTTCCCCCCTTGTCTTTTTTTTTTTTTTGTACATCCATCCCCTACCCCCCAGTAACTGTTTTGTTGCTACAGTTAGTTCAGTTTCATTCCTTTCAACAGTTGTATCCTTGCCCTAGTTAAGCCTTTTCACCTTGTTAATCTGGTTCAGACCGGCCCCCCATTCCGAACCACTCTGAAAAGGTGCCTGTGGTGAATGCATCCATTTCCCTCCGAATACCATGGTCGGTAGAGTACATCTCCTTTTTTTTTTTTTTTTTTTCCGGTCTTCTCCTTAGGTATTACTGCATATGGTGGACTTTAGCCGGGCCTCGAGTCCTCCTGAAATCAATGTTCAAAAGTAACGTTTAAGCATAAAATACAGACCCGGCCTACTCCCTTTTTTTGCTTTTCCCCTCCCTGGTCCCCTTTCCCAAACGACAAACTTTTTAGACCCTTTGATTCCCGCTTAGGTTTCTTCTCTCTTATTAATTAAGTTATTTTTTTTTTTTTTTTTTTTTCTTTTTTTTTTTTTGTTGTTTATATGAATTCCCTTACCCGGCATTCTCCCTAACATTTTTTGTATGTATTACTTTTCCAGGACGCGCTCGAGGTTGAGGCATGTTCTTTCTCTCCTTTTCCCTGTACATGGCTTTTGTCCTCCCCCCCTCTTTCCCAGGTCCCCCGGTCCCCCTTACTTAAGTCCGGGTCGCTGGACCTGACCGCAATTGATCCAATGTACGGTAACACACCCAAACCCATGAGTGAACTTTTTTTTTTTTTTTTCCCCCCCCCCAATATTCTCTGTCGTTGGCTTCCTTCGTGAAACTCCGCCCCCTTGTGCATTAAGGCCTGTGAACTCTCAGCACCCTTCCTCGCTGACTTCCCACTCCCCCGCCCTCTTTGATTTTGTTACACACCACCCCCCACCCCCGCGGCAAAAGTTTAAAACCCATACGGGAGGTGCTCTGGATTATAATACAATTTGAGCTGCGAGGCCCCCATTTCCTTTGGACCCTTTATTCTTTCACCCCATGTTTCCCTTTTTCCAAGTGAAACAAGTGTTACCCCAATTGATATACACCCTTTTTTTTTTTTTTTTTTTTTTTTATTGTATGATTTTTCTCTCTTTTTTTTTTTGCATTTCCCCCTTTGGTACCCTTTGCCGTCCATATTCGAAATGGGCACTGTCACCCACAGCCCAATTTACCCACTTTAGTATTTCAACAACTCTCCTTATTTTGATTCTCAACTTCCTCCAAAGTTGCCGAAGTGGGTGGTTTGGACGGACCCTTTTCTTACCCAATTTTTACACCCATCCTCTTTCCCCATTCTTCCTTTAGTCCCCAGGTGTCTGCACGTTCCTGGGTCATCCAAGACGCTGTCCCCCGGTTGTTACTTTTCTCCCCAAGGCCTTTGAAAGTTTTTCACTTTTGCTCCACCCCCCATCCCGGCCACAATTGGCCCAGGCAAGGCAGTCAGCCGGGTAGAAAGTTGTTTTTTCTTGGCCTCCCCTCCCCGGTTTTGTACCCCCGGGCCATGTTTCAGTGTTCCCGTGCTTTTCGCCGTTCCCCGGAAGCATCTTTCGTTCGAAACACCCAACAACCCTTTTTTCCCTTTTTCGTTTGTTTTTGCTTCGGGTCTTGTTTTTTCACTTTACTAACCACTTCATTACTCAGCCGAACCTGGTATTTCTAGAAACCAGACAAAGGTACAAAATGGTTTCCCCCCGATCTCGCTACTCTTTCCCCTTCATTTATCCACCCTGCTTTCCTTGTGTCCCGCTCTTCATGATGTTTTAATTTTTTCCCAGGCTTTCTGGGCCGGAAAAGTTTCTTCTTGCCGTGGTCTCAGTAATGACCTTTTTTTTTCCACATGTTACCCCCTGCGCATCCATCTCCAATCCCCAGCGACTCCGTTTAAAGTTAAGGCGACGAAAAAACATTTGCGTCCAATGGAACCGCGATTGAGTTCTGGCATACCCATCCCCCCCTTGGTTGTTCTTAGCCCCATTATTTTCTTTTTTCCCCCCCACCCCCTGCAGTAACTCCCAGCCAAGTTTTACACCGGTGAGGGACCGGAGGAATTTCATTCACATCCCAGTTAGTCCAATTCCTTTCCCCCGGACACCAAACCCCACCATCCGTGTTACACTCTGCACTTAAAGTTTCCCCCAAAGGTTCCCTTCCTCCAACAAATTCTTTCAAGGTTGGAGAAGGCGGGGTTTTTTTTTTTCTCGTATTTTCCCCTTCTCTTCTTGCTTTTCCGGGTGGTGTCCTAAACGCATATAACTTTTCCCGGGGTACCCCCTCGTTCGCGCCTCCATTGGGTAAAATTAGTCCTTGGCCTACGAGCGGGCATCGTTGGTCCCCAGGGCTTCCATCCAAGTTCTCTCCTTCTCCTCGTTAAAATCAACCATTTGTTTTTGTTCTCTTTTCTATCATTTGTTTCGTCCCCCACCGTCACAAACCCAAAGGTCTTTTGTTGATACTGTAAATATGGAAAACCCGTCCGGGGCTTAGACCTTTTACCCCCCCGGCAGTTCCCCCCTTTGTTCGTCTCTCAGACTTGCACGCGCACTGTTTGTAACCAGCGCCCCCCCCACCCACGCAACTCCCTTCCCCATTTTGGTTTAGTGTTTACCCCGTCTCGCCTTTTCCCCGGGCAATGCACCCCCCCCCTCGTTTTGCCCGTGGTCACCTACGGGAATAACCGCCCGCCCTTTTACCCCCTGTGTCCGCTTGGCCGGCTGCCTGGTGAACCCCCCATCCCCCCATGGAGACACAAACACGTGAGTCCGCGTTTAACCTGAATATTCGTCCCTTGCGTCCTTCTGAACTCAATTTTTCCTTTGGACACCCTCCACTCCTCCTCAAATTCTTTCGTAGTCGATGAGAGTTACCCGGGGCCTTCTTTCCTTCTCCCCCCACCTCCCCCTCCTCAATTCTTCCGCCCGAGGGTTCCAGTAACCACCTTTCTGTTGCGCTCACTTCCTTGGGTTTTACTGAGAGTACCTCCATTGTTCCCTCTCCCCCCCCCCCCCATGAGTTTCTTTGCCCCCCCCCCAGAATAACCCCCAACACCATCTGGTATGCTCTATATTAGGAAGGGGTTGTATTTTGAGTTGAACCAAGAAAACAATCCCTTCTTTACCCAACCCCCCTATTGACCAAAACCCCGACGACCACACAAGTTTTCTTTTTCTAGACCCCCCCCGATTTGAACTATGACGCAGGTTTAACCCCATACCAGTTGGGTCCTCCCCCTGACAACCCTCACTAACGACTTTCTCCCATAACACCTTCCTCTTATCACCTTATTCACTACCCCTCTTTCTGAAAACAATTTTGGCTCTTTCCTCCCCCCCCCTTTTGACTTCCCGGCTGGTGCAGCACGGAACACCCCCCAACCTAGTTTACCCCCGCAAGGCCTTTTCCTCCCATTTTTCCATTCCCTGGCGAACACTTACTACACTCCCCCCGCGATATTGTGACCCCACCGGTCCCCTTTTACAAGTCCCCCCTCTGACCGGGCGGGCCTGTCCCCCTTTCCCCCCCCCCCCCTCTCCGCTCCACTTTCCTTTGGACCCCCGTCCAATCGGTTCCCTACCTGAACAGCTTGCATATTTCCTTTTGGATTCGGATTGGAAGCCAGTACGTCATGCGCCTTTATTTGACTCGTTATTCCAGATCTTTCTTCCCGCCTGGTCAAGGGACCAACTGCAAAAAGATAACTGGACCTATATGGGAGGACAGCACTGGCGCGTGGGCCCTTTTTCCTTTTGCGAGTTTCCAACTTAGCGTCACCCCCCCCTTAACCCGTAAAAGAGCCGAGGCCTCACGCCCTGCGCTTTTTTGCAACCTTTTGAGGATTGGGTTGCGCCCTTGCCGTTTTGACGGCGGGTGTGTTTTTTTCTCTCCATTCCCCCTCCCCACTTAACCGGCGAGTTGTCATACCCCCCAATTGATACCCGTCGACTTTCGTCCACCCTTTTCCTGGAATTGCCAAAAGTTTTTTCCCCAGAAAGAGGGCCCGCATATCCCCCCATCGAATTCTTTTTTTGACATTTCCCAATAAATTAGTGCCTTTGGTCGGTGTGAAGGAGTACATTCGCCTGTGGCGCGTTTTTCTTTTTCTTTGGTATTGTCTTCCTTCACTTCTTCTGACTGCTCGCCTTCCCCCTTCTCGAAAGGCCCTGAACTCCAAAGTCCTATTTTATGATCCCCCATTTGCCCGAAGACTTAAGGTCAAGGTACCAGCTCCTCCCATTCCCCAACGTTTTTAGTGACTATTTAACTCTTTATGACCTACTACCCTAATCCCTCCGTTTGTTTTTGGTGAGAGATTCCTCCCATGCGGACCCTAAGTCCCTACAACCCTTTGTTCATGTTCTTTACTTAACGGTCCGTTCGTCTTCTTTACGCAATGGATGAGATTCTGACTTTTCTCTTCCTTTGCTATCTCTGCACTTCCTTCCCTTCAGTAATCCCTCATCCTTGCGCGACCGGACCATGGCAATTGGTTTTAATGTACCGCCTCCCCCAACCCCCGTAGCCACGCCTTCCCCCCCACCTCCTTTTCCCTTGTTGCGTTTTTCCCCGTGCTCTACCCACTTCCTTCTTGCAACGGTTTTCCCCCCGACCGTCGAACCACACCTATCCAATGGATGTCTTTTTTTTGGTCCTTTCATTCCCGTACGGCGACAACCCCCCCCCCCAACCCCCCCCTGACCCCGGTCCATTCCCCCAAACCCAAACAGCCCCCCCTCTTTTTGTCCCACCCCCTCCGTCAGGCAGGTCTAGCTCTATTGGCTTGGAAGGTGTGTTACCCCCTTAAATATGTTTCACTCTTCCCCCCCACAAGCACCCCACTTCTTCTCACCAAGATAATCCTCATCTGTCCATTTACACCTTGACCAGCATAAGTAAGTCTGACTGCCTCTGATTAAAGATCGGTATCTTTTGTCCCACGACCTGGCCCTCCTTCCCACTTCCCCCCCCCCTTCCGGCTTACGTGGCTGAGGCACCGCCTCCAGGCGGGTCCACCCCCTGGTTTTCCACCCCTGCTCCCTTCCGTATTTGATCAGGCCCCAGTGCCCGTATGTGGTGCGCACAACTTTCTACCCCGGTCCCGACCACCAGTTGTTGGGACCCACCGGTTGTCGGGAAGTTGAGTCGTCCGGGAAGTCACCTCCAACTATCCCCCTCCTCCCCCACTTTAAGCCGGAAAAGGATGGCTCCCCAGGCCATTTAAGATTTTTTCCGTTCTTCTTGGCCTTCGGTTGGTACCTTTTTTTCAATGCTTAAAAGTGCGTTTTATTGCCTCCTTGATGGTTCCCAGCAGCTTTTTTTTGAATTCACAACCTTTGTTCGTCGGTAATGGGTGTTATCCTATTTTCTTTGTTCCCCCAAACCTCATTCATTCGCCGCATTCTTTGATTCGAACAACACTCCCCCCCCACCCCAGCGACCGCTGTCCCGACTCGTACTCGTTTTCCCCCCTTCTTCTGGAATTTTGTCCTATTTCCCCCGGCGTTTAGTCAGGTGACACGCTTCTTCCTGGCCGTGGTTTTTTGATCTTTTAAGTGGCCAGGCCCCCCCCCTTTCTGGCACGATTCTCTAAATTCTCCTGTTTCAGGGTTGTGTGGTCTTCCAATAAAACCCCAGCTGCCTAACCCTTGACCGGTCTACAGGTGCCGGATCCCCCCCGGAGTGTTGTTTGTCCTCCCCATTTTCGCGTTTCCCCCCTAGGACCTGACTTCCGGTCTTTTTGGCGTTGGGAGGAAGTCCTGGCCACCTATTCGTAATGTCTTTGCCCGTTTTGTCCCATTTTTGGCACCCCGCGGGTTCCATTTTTGACGCGTGATTTCGTTGTTCGGGCCATATCTTAAGAATTTTTTATCATAAAAAGGACTTTCCCTTTTTTTCCCACTTCCTTCTTCCCTGCCCAGAGCTTATTCATGTTTCCCACTCGGGTGTTGGCCATTTTTGACGACCCTTTTTTCGATCTCCTCTCCCCCATCTTTATAACCAATACCCCGTTTTTCTGTTGAGTTTACGGGAGGATTCTGTTGCTTAGCCACGGCACCCGTCTCCTCGGTAACTTTGACCCTTTCCAGTGGGTCCCCTCCCTGTCAGGTTGGCATTTACAGTTACCGGAGGTAACTTGCGTCACCATCCCCTCCCCCTGTACTTTCTTTGTCCCTGGGCACGAGCCCCATTTTTCAACCGCTCCCCTATTGCTACTCCTGAACAACCCCACATCAAGGACCTTTGGAACCCGAAACCCTGTCCCCCTTGTTGGGGGGGCCGCAGCGGCGTTTTCTGGGGTGGACCCCCCAAACTTTAACCTCTTGCCACTTGCAATTTTTCCCAAACCCCCCCCCCCTCTTCGCGTTGGAAGCCTGGGCGACTCAACCCGCAGCTGACCGTGTCCCTTTCTCTAGTGTGTCTTCCCCCCTGAATTGGGTCCCCAAAACCCACCCCCCCATTTTTGGAATGTTCCCGCACTTTACCTGCCCCTCAGGATAAACTGGCACTTTCCTTTAAACAAGCCCTTACTTATTATTAGGTGATCTGCATGGTTAGGGGTCCCCTTCCCCCCTGAGACCCCGCCCGAGTCGGTCCTTTTTTACGGGTGCAGTCCCTATGCGTTGACATTTTTCCATGGGATTGGGCTAGTATCCAGGGTCAGTATTTTTTTCCTGTGGCGGGAAAGGATGTCGGTTTTTTTCTTAATGTCGCGAACCTCCCCCCCTATTTTCTTCCACACCGCACAGACCGCCCAATTCCAAACATTAGTTTCTTTTGAAACCCGCTGCCGCGTTCTACACAACTTTTTTCAAGGGGAGTGACCCCCCCTTTCCCCCGAACAAGAGAGTGAGCCCCTTAAGTCATCTCTAACTGTCCGTTTTTAGCCCTTCCTTGCAGGTTGGCGGATGTTTTCTTCATTCCTTTCCGGTGGAGAACCCACCAAATTCCAATTGTACACGTTCTTTAGAACCCAGTCCCCCATACACCTGGTAACGGATAAATAGCATGTTCTTCCCAAGGTTTTACCTTTGCAAGACTTTGTTGGGTGCCCCTTGGAGCCCCCCCCCCAACATCCGCCCCCCCCCCTTCAGCCCTTCCGTGTTCTAAAAAATCCATTTTCCCCCCAAGATTCGATTTCGTGGGGACTTCCTCTTTACTAGAAGGAGCCACCCCTTTAGCCTGGCACTCCTTTCTTTTTTCTTTATACCGTCCTTTTGAATGTTATTTGAAGGCAGTGAGGTTTTTGGGAGACTGACCTTATTGCCATCGACCTCCTCTCTTTTTTTGACCCCTGGTTTGGCTGTTAGCTTGCCTTTCTCTGGGCTTTTTGGGTGATGTTTTTGTTCTCTCCCCGCCAGTACCCCTTTCGTTCCCGGTCGTTCAAGTGTTCGTCCCCGTCGTTTTTTATGCACCGTTGGTCAGCTTTGGCCCGACCCCAAGGCTGTTTGTGAAAGGGTTCTTGACCCCAAGAGATTTTGTTTGGGAGCTACCCTCCACTGGCTCGTGTCGCCGGGCGGTCCTTGACCCTTTTTTTTGCAGGGGGATGGGATTAGCCCCCCCAACCGTTCTTCATTCATTCCACGCAGCTACCCCCCTCTTTTCAAATGAAGCCCAATTTTTTTCTCTCTTTGCCCCTCTTGTATATCTCCTCTTTCCTACACTTTGTTGTGTCTATAGGCCTCTTGTTTCCTAGGTTGTCACTTATCTGGTTTAGCGGTTTCTCCTTGAGATAATATGTTATAAATGATTCGCTCGGTTCTCCTTCCAACAGGGCCATGACCCCCCCCCCCATATCATTTTCCTCCACCCAAGTTTGTTGTCTGAGCCAGTTTTCACCCACATTAGCGAGGATGGTTCACTCCCCCCCACACACCACAACCAACCCCAAAAAACAACCGCCCCCTTTAGACATTACCCCAGGTCCAAAGTTCCTTTCCTGGGTAGGACTCCACCCCTCTGCTTTCCCCTGTCTTTTTTTTTACAACAACCCATACGAGGCCTTTCCACCTGCACAACTCGGTTGCTGCCTGTGCCGTCCAGTTTTCCCCCCCCTTTCCCCGGTCCCCCGGCCGGTCCAGCCCCCCCCAGGTCTCCCCCTAATTCATTGCCGTCCCCCCCCCTTTTTGCCGCGCCCCCCCCCGCCGACCCCCCCTCATATTCGGTCGTCTTGTCAAATTGGCTGTTTGTCCCGGACCGCTTGCGGTGTCGGGCCCTGTACCCCTCTGGTTTCTTTTCCGTTCCCAGGTTCAGTCGGTTTGCGCCCAGTTCGTTACCATTGGGAGGTGGCCTCCAGTCTTTCAATGCGCCCAGCCCCACTGGCCTCCGTGAGCGTACCAAGGTCTCAATATTGCTGTTACCTTTCCTGGGAGGGCCACCGTTTTTTTTCGCCCTTGCAGTCCTCTGTCTTCTGTGCACCACACTGTTTGTCTTTGGTGTCCCTCAGGTCCTCTCATAACCCCACATAATGTACGGATAGGTTTACCAACCCCAGTTTCGTTGTAGAATCCGTACTCCGTCCCCCTTGCCCAGCTAATTCGTGTGTCATTATTTTCCCCCCCGCTTGCTCGGGTAGTAGAAGCCATTCCCCCGTTCCCGCACCCGCGATACCTTTTGCGACGTTGCGGTTATTTTTTTTTTTCCCCTTTTTCTTTAAGTTGTTATTGTTGGGCAACAGGGTTTAGAAATTCTTTAGTTCACTTAAAGCCCAGTGCCGCTTTCACGTTTCTATGACCCTGCTTCATTTCTGTTGTTCCACCCCTTATGTTTCTGTCCTGTGTTTTTTTTCCCCTGTTCGGTGTATGAGTTGGTGTTGCGCCTGACTTTGTTTTTTTCTCTGGTCTTCCCATGCTTTTCCACCCGGTGCTGTGGCTAGGCGAAATCGTCTTGCACGAGCCTCGTATAAGGGCCGAGTCAAAGTTCTGCACGTGCGGTTCCCC
>Ga0179593_1595547_pt1 | contig 10394 bp, 9 predicted proteins | sample CZODoug2_1_08_16_FD_185931 | JGI IMG/M metagenome (GOLD analysis project Ga0179593, IMG submission 185931) | Vadose zone soil fungal communities from Angelo Coast Range Reserve, California, USA - CZODoug2_1_08_16fungal (PacBio error correction) | ecosystem: Environmental > Terrestrial > Soil >... | reverse complement strand
TTCTACTAAAAAGTGCCCACCTTTTGCGAGTCTTTAGATTGGTCCCACGAATACCCGTACTTTTTCCTATTCCCCCGCTCTTTACGATTCAACCCATCCTCACCCTTTTAGTCGTACTTTTCTCGTTCCCCCCTTCCAAGTTTGAATGGAATGCCTATGGGTTTAAGGTCACTGCGCCACAGGGCATTCTTCTACGTTCCTTTCTGTTTTCGTTTCTTCAATGGTTCTTTGCTCCCCTTGCGTTTGTTCCTCCCAGTTCTTGCTAAAAACCGCTTCTTCAGTGGATTTGGCTTTTTTTCTCTTTTTGCTTCAACTTCTCTTTTTCGGGTGGTTGTGCCGCAAGCATTTGTGTCTGAAAGTGCTTTTTTCCCGCTTTTAGTCTTCCTTTTCCATCAATACAGCGCAGTGACCACAAAGGGGACCACTAATTTTCTGGTTTGCTCCGCGTTGCAGGTTTTTTTTTTTTTTTTTTGCACCAGGCTTCTTCGTTGTGTGGCTTTGTCCTGCTGGTGACAAGAACGATGGATTCCCCTATTCCTTTTTCCAATGCCCATGCTTTCCCTTTTCCCTGTTGCTTTCATGCCACCTCTTCCCCCGCCCCATGGTTCTGTATTTTAGCAGTTGCTGACCAGCTTGGCTCGCTTTTTTTTTTTTACCGTCAATTCGTGGTGTGCTAGTGGTTTGTTATGTTCCTTTTCTCCTCCTTGCCCCCCCCTCAGGTCCCTACTGCGCTCTTGCGTTTTCGCATTGGATTGAGTTTTTGAAGGCTAAAACGTTCGTTCCCCCTTCTGACACTCTCCCCTCGCGGATACCTTTTGCTTTTTTCCCCCCCTTCGTCCTAGGACCCCCCTTCCCCAAGAAACAATCCCGGTTTTTTCTTGCTTATGTCGTCCACCTGGCCCCCAAAGGTTAAGCGGTTCGGACCCAAAACTTGTTTTTCCGGTTCCTCCCGGATGTATTCTTGGCCTCCCCCCTGTTTCGCGTCGGTCCTCTTTGCTTTTGGACCTTTCGGATTGGATCCGCTTTGCTAGGTTCTCATTTTCGATACCTCATGAGCGCGTCCAGGTTTCTCCCTGAGCCCTCTTTTGTTTCGCGGACCATGACTTTCCATTGTCCCACTTTGTTCCATACGGCACGTCTCTTCCTTCAGTTTGACCCTTTTTCCCGCAGGGTTTCCCCGTGCTGATCCCTCCTACTCGGGCACGTCAGTGGTGCCCATGAGCCGCGTTGCGTTTTTTTAATCCTCCAAAATTTCGTCGTCTAGGCCCTCCACAGCTTCGGTTATTTGGACAACTGTCTTCTTCTTCCTTCAGAAGACAATTACTGGGTAGCCTCCTTTTTTTAAAAGCCCAACGATGTATTTTTTTTCTTTATCTGTCATTTTTTTTCCGTGTTCATTGAGTTTTGTTGGCCTTGTCCTGGCGGACTGGCCTCAGGTAACCCACTCCAGATATTCCTCCTTTATCCGACAGGAGGGTTGCACGCGGTTTGCGACAAAACACTTTTTCCAGGGGGGTCCCTAAATTCCCCTTGGCCCGTGGCTGCTCACCGCTCTTTTTTCGGGGTGCATCCCGGTTCTGTCTCCCTGCTTTCGGGTTCCCTGCGTTGGCCCTCCTTTTCTGCTCTATTGCGACTCTACTTTTTGGGACGACACAAGCGGAATTTATTTACCCTCGGTCTGGGCCGCTGGCGAGGACTGAGCACCCCAAATCTTTTTCCCATCCAAGTTGCTTTACACAGCCAGCCGCTTCCTGCCTTTCTGCCGGCATTCCCCCAAAACTGGTAATCATCCGTTTTTGCAGGCGGCCCTGCCGTTTCAAGCTGACCCCGTCTCGAAATTTTACATGTTCAATTTCTTTTTTTCCAATACTCGTTTTCGGTCGTCGCGTGTTTTTTGATGGGGTTTGCCGACTTTGGATCCACTCTCGGTTTGGGCACGAAGCAGTGCATACTGGACCCAAGTGTTTTCGAGTGGTGGAACTTGAAATTCTTCCGACCTCCTTTCGAACCCTCGGTGTCCCGTCGAAGGTTTGATTCCTGTTTCGCTTTCGCATGACCATTTTCTAAACTTTAGGTCATCTCTTCCTCCCTGTTTGGTTGCTCCTCGATTTGCCCCCTTTTTCCTCTTGTCATGTCACGATAACCTTCTTTTTTTTTTTTCCACTGCTTCTAGCAGTTTTTTTGACTATTTTTTTTCCTCCCCACTTTTTTCCTTTGTCTTCCCCCCCCTTCCCCCAACAGCTTTTTGCTTACCCCTTTCACACGCCCATCCCCAGCGCCGACGAGCAGAACTGACCTAAAAAGTTGAACTTTTCCCGTTTTTTTTTCCTCGTTCCGACGTCGAGTCTTACCTTTTGCTGGTTTCTGTCGTTGCCGAGCCTTTTGGCTCAACTCGTCCCCTTGGGTTCTGCCCTCTCTTGTTCACGTTAACTCCTTTTTTAGCGCATTTTTCTCTCTCCAGCCACGGTTACCTCCAATGTTCCCCTCTCACAAGTGTCGCGCATGTCTCGACTTTGCGGCGCGACTGAGCAAAGGTATACCCGCAACCGTACGCCCACAGAAATCCCCTTTGCGTAGGCCTACCCCAGCCCCCCAAGGTGGCAATGTTTGCCGTAACCCAACATTCAAAAGTTGTCGCAAACCTGCCCCTTTTTTTTGGCGGATCCGTCTAATCAGTTTGGGGCGATGTCCCCCCCTGGGAATTGGTCCCCTCCCCTTGGACAGCGACACCCCACTTCCTCTCAACCACCCCCAGCGTCATTGCGCTCCTTTTTGGTTCCCCCTACACTTAAACGTTTTCTGCTTGAAGACCCATTGGCGCATTGCCCTCACTACTTCCCTTGCAGGGTTTTCCACTACTCTGCGTTTATTTCCCCCCCCTTCCCATATTACCCCCTCGTTTTCACACGCTCTTTCCACCGACTTGCCCGGGTCCGGTTTAGGAGTTATAACAAGTAAGGACGTGTCCTGTTGCTGTCCCCAATCATCTGAAGAGGGATCGGCCCCCAATCGATTTCCCCACTCTTTCATTGGACAGTGGGGGTCGTTACAGCTCGTCTCCCCCCTTTTTATCCCTGGATTTGAGGGTTGTGCGTTCCCCCTCATCATTTCTCGACGATACGGGTCTTCTTTTTGCCAACTGGCCTTTTCTTCCCCCTGTGAGTTTTTTCCCACCTGCCGCAAACTCGCGCCCCCTTTGAACCCGGAGACCCGGGAAATGAGTTTTCCTTTTTTTTGATGTTGTGTAGTTTTTCCGACATACTTTTTTCCATCATAGTTTCTCACTTTTTATTTTTTTTCCCTGTTGGACGATTGTCGTCTGAAAGTCTACATTATCGCGCTCCTATTGGCGGCCTGGACCACGTTTGTTCTCCCTCCCCCCTGTTTTAGATTCTTCGGCCTCTTCCGATCAGTACGCCTGTCTTGGCGAATTTTTCATACACTTTGCACACCACATCGCAGCTCGAAACTCCGAGGAAACTCATCACCTTTAGGCAGCCCCTTTGGGCACCTCTCATTTGGGGTCGGCATGAGATGTGTTACAAGGGACCTTCCAAACAAACCCCCAGTGCCGACTCACCCTCGATCGCCTTCTTTCAATGGTCCAGAGTCAAACCCCCACTCCCTTTTTCCCACTTCTCGCTTCTCCAAGTCATTGGCATTTGTTCCCTTGTCCATTTTTTCTCTGATTGCTGGGGCACTTGCTAATTCTTCTCAAAAAGTCAGTCCTTTTTTTTTCCCTCGTGTCAGACTCACCCCGGTTTTGGAAGTGAAGAAGAACCCCAACTCGCCATCAATCCACAGGTCCTAGCAGATTGTTTCCTTTCGACCCTGTGACGTCACCACACACCCCAATTTCCGTTCCACCCTAATGTTGTCCGGCGCGGTTACCTGCATTGTTGGCAGTCTATTGCCATTTTCCTTCCATTTCTTTTTCCCTTGTTGAGGGGCGTTTTAATTTAGGCTTTTTTTATCGGGCGTTGTTTATCGTAATTTCGTACCAAACCTTTCCCCCTTTTTCTAACCGCGTATTCTTTTTTATTTTATTCTCGTCCTTCCCTCGTTGTTTGTTTTTGAGAATTTCTTTCTTAATTCTAAAGCCTTTTTGGAAGGCTCTCTCCCACACCCGCTTTTTTTTCATGAATTGAAGTCTACACGTATTTTTTGTCCCCTACCCACATTCTTTACCGGGGAACCCGCCCTCCCCGTCCCAAGAATTCCGTACATGGCTTAGGACTGACTGCGACCTTCCCCTTTATTCTCCCCGTTTCGTTTCGTCCCATCGCCCTTTTATATTTCGGGTACGGAACTTTTGTTTTTTTCTGCCGTCATGGGTTTGTCTTTTTACCGTAAACTTCTTTCTCCCCCAATCACCCTCAGTGGATTGATTTTTCTTTTTTTATGTTCATCCCCCCGACGGGGTCCTTGTCGTCCCTTCTCCTTTTTGTGTGTGAGAATTGCTTCGTTTCAGTTTTAGTTCACAGAATCTCCTTATTTTACCCCACAACTACCCCTTTCGCTATTACGCGGTTTTGAAAGGTGTTTCATTCTGATTGTTTTTTCTGTTGTGCCCCGTGGCGTTTGCGGCCCCGCAAGAGATTTTGCTGGCTTTAATTATCTTCCCCCTTAGCACTAATCCAGGCTCTCATGGATGCTTCCCCTATGATTGCTGACCCCCTTGGTGTGTTCGATTCTGCCTTTGATAGTTGTTTTTCTTTTTTCTGTTTACCTCTTGGGGTACATGTTTGTGCTAGTTGTGTCCGCTTCTTCCATTTTTTGCCCAGAGGCCGTACTTTTTTTCTCCCCATTTCTGCGAATACCTTCGGTTGATGAGAAGCCCTAAAAACGTCGAGGTGTCGCCCTAGTTGATCCGCTTCTTCCGACTTCAATTTGTTTACCCCTATGGGACACCTCCCCAAGACCCGATCGTCTGGATTTGCAGGAGTCTTTGTATGGCACAAACCACCCTTTCCTCTCCCTCTTGTTTGGCCCCCTTCTCACAACAATTGCGCTTTCCATCCACAGTTTTTCTGATAGTCCCTTTGCTATCTTGGTGACCCCCCCCCGTTTTTTGTGCTCGTTAACTTGTTGGCGCCAACAGCTAATTTCAATTCGAGCCTCTTATTGTGAGAAGCCAGATGTTTCTCTGGCCCTCCTCCCCCAAATTGAAAACTGTTTCGAGTGTGTCCCCTCGTTAGATTAATTTGGACCTGTTCTATTGCCTTTCCCGTGTTTTTGCAAAATCTGGGTCCCCTTTTCCCCACATCAGTTTCCCCACAAACTCGTCGTTATCCTCGCAACGCGTTTTCGGTTTGGCCCAACCCAATTTTTGGCCACCCGGAATTTATCGGCCTGGCCATGGCGCCCATTTCTCCACAGCTCCCCCTTTGTATTTCTTTTCTTTTCATTCGTGTCTCTGTGTTTTGGCCTCCGTTTCATTGAGAGGAGCTTGTCTTGTTATGTACTGGCCCACGTATCACCCTTCTTTTCAGACAAGATTATGCTGCGCGCTAGTGGCACGTCGTTGCTTTAAAAAAAGTTCACCTCTTGTGGTCACCCTGCCCCAGGGTTCCCAAATTGTGTCTATACGAGTATCACCCCTCCCCCCCTTCGGGTATTCCGGTGCTCTTATCCTTTTTCTCTTCTTTGTGAGCCAAGTCTTTCTCCTTCCCATGTCGAAGGCGCCTTTTGGTTACGAATTCGCGATTACCCTTGCTTCGTTTTCCTTTTTCTGCGCATTTTTGGCCTGAGCGCTAACCAAATTGCCATCCAGCGTTTCCCCAATTGACGATCCGCTTTTTCACGTCCGAATCCGGTCCAAACTTGGATTGGCCACCCCTTTGGTGCTCCCCCCTGCCCGGTTTTTCCGTGGTGGTACGCCGGACGTCGCCGCCACCTTCGGTCGCCCCCCGTTATTTTTCCCTTGTTGAGCGCGCATTTTTTTCTGGCGGTTCGTCCTTCCTTTTCTTCTTTGCGTGCTGTTGAATGTTGGAGGTGGCACTGTTTCAAAGTTTGGGGCTTTTGCGAGGGAGGCATTCCTTCCCCCAAGGCGATTTCGGTCCAACCCAAAAAAAATTCCCCCCTCTTCCGCTAGTCCAAGGCGTCGACCTTCGCCAAAGATGATGTTGTTTTTTTTTCCTGGCGGATGACCTTTGTGAGCAACTGTCTCTCTTCCTCTCCCCTCCCCTTTTTTTTTTGTCTCTTCGATGACCTCAAGTTGCACACTGTTTAATTTCTTTTTTTTTCACCCGTTCGGGAACCTTTCTCTTCTGGTCCGGTTTCTAGCCCGTCGGGCCTTTTTTTTCCCCACTGGCCCTTTGTCCGATATGTGCTTCACTCTCACAAGTCCCTTTCTCTTTGTCTCAATTCGTTCCCAAGCCCACGCGTTTTTTGACCCTAGTTTTTGGACCCCTTAAATTGACTTTATTTTCGTGCCTTTCTCTTATTTTCCCCCGCTGCTGCTTGCTTTCGTTGTTTGTCGCGCCTGTGGGTTTGCGCAGAGTGCTTAGTGACCCCTCTTGTTCACACTGTTCACCTTCTTTTTTAGTCCGGCTCTGTATCTCTCCCCTGCCCCTGCTACTGGGGTCCTCTTCCCCTTACCCCAAAGTCGGCTTCGCCCCCCTGTCTCCGACTTGCGCGGACCTTCTGCCCCACAGTTAACGGGACCGGACTCCGAATGGCGGTTCCCCGGTATCCCTCAATTTCACCTTTTCCTGTTTCCCATCGGCCGGTTACGTTTTTCGCACCCACTTCTTTTCCACTCTGCAGCTTTTCTACGCTTGGGCCCCCTATCATGGATTGTTCATCCGTGTTAGGCCACAAGCGTCCCCCAAACCTCTCTCAGTACCTTCATGCAGTATTCACTCTTGAGTTTTAATTACATCGTTGTTCTTTTGACCTGACGTCTGCCTTTTGTAATTTCCCATTTCCTACGAGGCACTGTTGCCAACTACCGAATTCTTTCGGCAATTTAATTACGACGCTTCCCCCCCGCTATTGTTCCCCCCCCCCTCAACTTGGTCCGATCGCTTGATCACGTCAGACGGTTTTTCTTTCCCCCCTTTCGTTTTTGTCCAACTTGTTTCCCCCAACTGCCTCTTTCTCCAATGGAGTATGCGTCCCCCTGATCCCACTTGACAGTCTGTCGTTCCGCGAACTTGCTTTGGCCCTTGTATACCTGCTTCATTTTCTATGGGTGCTGTGCGGCTATCTCCCTTTTTTCCACATGTTCGGGTTCACTTTTCGTTCCAAGTCGTTTTTTTCGACCTTTTGTCTTTCAAGTTTCCAATAACTAGTCCAAAAGTGTGTTTTCGGTTTTCAACATCTTCCGTGTCTTTGGTGCCCGGTGGGGCCTCTCCTGCCATTCGGTCAAAGTCTTTTTTGGGCAGGTTTTCCGGCCATTTCAACCGTTAACCCATATCGCTCTTCCGTGTTTTTTCAGTCGCCCCGCCATTCACCGTTTTTTTCGTATCACTTCCCACACCCCCGGGCTCTTGAGCTGTCCGTACGTTTTTTTGCCTGTGGCGAATGCCGACGCACCGGCCCACTTCACACCCACCGAGCGCCTCTCAACAACTCCTACTCTTTTTTTCGCCACCGCAAGGCAGCCCCCCCTTTCCTGAAGCTTAGGGGGTGCGGGCCTGTCTTAAGCTTCGGAACGTGCCCCCGTTTTTGACGTCTTCATGCTCACATCCTTTATCGGTTCTTCCATTCCCCCCCCTTTTCACACCTCGAACAACCATTCCCCCTGTGCACCCTTGGCAAGTTTTATCCCTTTTTCCCCACTTTGGTTCGTGGTTCTTGTTTGAAAATAAATTGCCTATTTGTGGGCTGTTCCCCTTTTCGCTATGCCGTCAACCGCCTGCGTCTCCCCCCTTTGCGATGCGCAAGCCCGGGCCCTTTTTAGGAAGTTTTCAGGAAAAAACCTCGCAATCAATTTCACGTCCCTGCCGGTTTTTTGGCCCTACTTTGACTGTTTCGTCGACCCCCCATCGAGTCAGAAACCCCGACCCCCTCTTTCTTTCTAATGAGTTTTTGGCGCGGACTCATGCTCGCAGTTCCTTTTTTTGCTCTTTCATCATTTCCAATTATTGGGATTTTGCCTCCTCTTTTGGTTTTGTCTTTGTCGGACTAGCGTTGGTCAATCTCTATAGCTACTTTTTTTTCCCCCCCCTCTAGAGCAGTGGCTTTATTGCTTCTTCTCTCCCTTTACTCATACTTTTTTTTTTCTCTGAGATTATCTCTTCCTATCTAACAGAACGTCTCCCGGAGCGTGCTTTTTTTTTTCTTCTTCCAGTTGGGTAGTCCTCATTACCGTATAAGTCTGATTACCTTTATCCCAAAGTCCCCCCCGAAAGTTCACCGCCCCCTATTCCCCCTGTCCACGTACAAGAATGTTCTCCCTTGGCCTTTCTCACCGGTACCGAGGCCCAGTAGATCAAAGCGTGGACGTACTTTACTTTCTATTTTCTGAAAGTCGTGTTTTTATGTCCTTTGCGTTGTTCTCGACCTTGTACCAGTTTGCCCCGGATGGAACTCAGGTGGATTTCTTTTTTCTGTGTGATTTTTTTCCCATTTTTTTTCCTAGTTTTTTGAGGCCATATTTGGGAGGGAAAATTGCTCCGGCTTTTTTTCCTTTCAACTTTCCACAAACATTCCCAAATTCTTCACCCCACCCCCCACTCCTCCTGACGTTGATAATTTGCGTTTGCATTTGCCCCCCCCTTTCGCGGTGGGGGGGCTTCGTCCCCTTCCCTCTATTTTTGACGGGTTATGAACCCAACCGAGTTCTGTTAGCCCAAATTTTATCTTCGACCCATGTCCAAGGTAAGGTATGAGATGCTCGACGCCAACCCTAGTTTGCCCTGGGTGAATATTTTTCCGGCGCGCTCGGGCCTTTAGGATGCTAATTAGTTGGTGTTTTGTTTTGGCCCCCCTCTTTTTGTTCTTTCTCCCAAAGAATCACCTGAATCGGTCATTTTTTCTCAAGTGGTCTCCTTTTGTTTTTTAACCCTTAGAGTTCTTGTTTTTCCTCTCCGCTAGATCGCTTTTTTTTTGGTTCCTACCTTTGTCTTCCACCATCTTCCACCCCCACAAGAACCAGATTCGTGGCCTTCTTTGCCTCTTTCGGCCACCTTTTCCACACCCTTCCTGAAGAACTCTTGTTAACTTCCTTGAACCCTCGGAGTTTATCTCTATTTCCACTTTTTCGGCGATCACTTTTTTTTCCCGGTCGGTGTTTTTTTTTTCTTGGAGGTCTTTCTGGTGCACCCAGACATCGAAATTTCCTGATTCCCGGGCGGTTTTTTTCTTCCATTGAGCCGAGTTTTAGGGGTTGGCGATTTTTTTAATCTTTTTCCTTTGACCCCCCTGGAGGGTTGATAGAGTGTTCCACCGGTCTTCTCATCTTTGGACCTGTATTGCAGGCCAGTCCGTGTCTCACTATATTGAAAACCCCGTACAGTTTTCCGAGAGTTTTCTCACACACTTTCGTTATTTTTTTTCGCTAAGCTCTTTTTTTGTTGGCAAACACTGCCCCCCCTTTAGGACATTCTCCTCCTTGCCAAACCCAATTGGCGCACTGTTTCTTCCCCCTTTCAACAAGATGGGGTTACCATTCTCTGCACCCTTCGTTGCTGATGCAATGATTTCTTTGTCAATCTTCTTTGTTGTGCCGGTTGGTCCGGGGGACCCTTCTCTTTCCATCATGGTAACTCTCTTCGTCCATAAAGTCTCCTCGAGTGGTCCCTTGGTTGTTTGAGTAAACTTTCCCCCTTTTTTTACACTGTGTGGGACGTACCCTGTCAAAATTTTTTATACAGAGATCCGAAAGTCTTTTTTACGGGAACCCCTTGAAGGTCCTTCGGGACAGGAACCTTTTCTTATGGTCCGCTGGCAAGTCTGGAGCTATACTGGGCCTTTGAGAACCCTTCACCTGGTCCCAAATCGGACTACTTTTTGTTCGGCGTTCCCTCCGTGTCTTTGCGGTTGCGCGCTTTGAATTTTGGCTTTCCCCCCCTCCCTCCAGTCACCTCCCAGGGACGCTTTTCGATCTTTTTTTCTGCCGCATCCAGTCTCGGGCCCCAAGGCCATTTTCCCGCTCCATCTTGAACTCCTTCACCTCCTGGACGGCGGACTACTCAGGGTCTTTTTTTTTTGTCCTTGGGTTTCCATGAACGGCGCATCAGTTCTGCGGTCCTTTTTTTTTTCTTTATGGGGGTTGTCTCATGCTGTGAGAGGGGGTTCCAACCCCCTTTCGCACTGGGCCTGTTGAGGAGGGATTCTCATCTTCACACTCTACTTTTCTTCCCCTCAAAAATAGGCCGCCTGACTTTCTTTTCCAAAAGGATGGTTGTCAGTCAGGCTTACTGCTCACAAGTTTGCCTCACTTTCTT
>Ga0179593_1470862_pt1 | contig 10394 bp, 13 predicted proteins | sample CZODoug2_1_08_16_FD_185931 | JGI IMG/M metagenome (GOLD analysis project Ga0179593, IMG submission 185931) | Vadose zone soil fungal communities from Angelo Coast Range Reserve, California, USA - CZODoug2_1_08_16fungal (PacBio error correction) | ecosystem: Environmental > Terrestrial > Soil >... | reverse complement strand
GGGCCGTCTACACCCTCAAGCGGCATAGGGCTCTTCTTCGTTTCTCTTTTCCCCCCAGACTTTTTCAGGACGAACTTCTGTTCTTTTGCCCGATGGCGTGGGATTTCTAGACGGATCTTCGCACGGTTTTCTTTTCTTTTAGCCCTTTCTTTTTCGTAGCCACTTCGGCTACGCTGCTCAGGCCAGCTGCATGATGCACTCCTTTTTCTGCTCCGGCCCAGGCACCTTTTCACCCTATTCGATCGTTTAAGTCTCTGAACGCAAATGAATTTTTTTTTTTCTAGTGCCTTTGTGACTTCCTCTCCCCTCCTCTTGCTTTCGTTCCGACCAATATTTCCGCCTTGGAAAACTATGTTTGCTCCTTTCCTCTTCCCCAAAGCCTATCCCTGCTGGATTATGAAAGAACCCTCTTATGTTTGTGTGCCGCCTGCGCATGCCTTTTTTTGAATGTACCCCTCTTTTTTCCAAAAAGGAATCGAGGCATGTTCTCAGGTCGATGTCTCGTCGGTTTTTTCCTGCGTTATCTCCCAGTCGCGTTTTCCTGTCGCGCGACATACCCAGCTATTTTCCTCAGCTTGTCCCTCCTTCCTCAGAGGGAAACTCGCCCCCTTCCTGCCGGGTACGTTTGGCCTTCCTGCGCGAGACACTTTTTTTCCCTCTCCCCTTTACTACAATTGGTTTCACGGACCGGATGGCGCTGGCGCCCTTGGTTTCGTTTAAACAACTCCTTTTGCCTGTGCCTTCGCAACCGGTTCGTGAAGTAGAATCTTTATCTCCAACTCACCATTCGTTCTCGCTAACGATTACCTGCCTTCTGAGCTTCTTTCGGGGATCCGTGGCATATAACTCTGTACTCTTCGGGACGGGCCCCCCCCTCTTTTTGAGTGAGCCTCGAAGTCTCCTCTTTCTTTTGATATCTATTTTGTTTTAAATCACGACTGATTCTTTGATTCGACTCTTTATGGGTTCCCCGACTTAGCTCTCCGAAGGCATCGTGCAATTGCATCGGAAGAATATTAGCGCTGTAAGGACTGTATACCTTATAGACGGTTTCTCATATTTTGATAGAATGACTTCCATAAGATTCGTAAAGAGCAGCAAGAATAGGTCCATTGTTTCTCATTTCCTTTTCACTAACTTTCACCCCACGCCGACCCCCCAAACCCCCCCCCCATCCACCCCCCCCCACCCCCCACCCCATGGAGCGTTCCCCTTCTTTTCTGGTAACAGTTCTTTGCCGTTCTTGGGCTCCTTCTGTCGATCTTTCAATTGAGTTTGAGACCCTCACGACCCACGTTCGCTCCCCCTCGCTTTCTTCTGCGAACTACTTTTCCTTTCCCCCTGTTCAGTCAATTGACTGTCTTTCTTTTCCCCTTTTTTCGACACGGCCCTTTCCCCTGATTCTCCGCTACAGCCTTGTCATCATTCATACTGTTTTTTTCTTCGTCTCTATTAGATTCATTTCCTCTCTTATTTTTGGGGGCATCCTTTCCGTTCCGGGTCGCTGGGCGGGTGTGTTCCCTGCCGGCCCTTGATCCCTTCCCTTCGCCCCCCTTCGACGGCTGCCGGTTTAGGCGCTCTTATCGCCGAGCAAGCACCTTTCTCCTCCCCCCGACCCCCATTTAACGTTTTGTTGCGCCCAGAAAGCGTCTGACAAGTAGAAAGCAAATGAATCTCTTTTTTGTTCTCTGCTGTATCTTTCATCAGGAGGGCGCTGACTCCCTGTGCTCGGTCAGACTGACATCTGCTCAGTCTCCCGTTTCCCGAAACCCCCGCCCCTATTTTCCGACCGCAGATTCTGCCGTCGCGGGGCACGCACTGCCCACAGCTTTTTCCCTTCTACCCCCCCCCTTGCTTGCCTTCCCACACCATGAGCTGTATTTTCCACGTGTTTTCGCCGAGCAACATTTGCCGCCTGCTCCCGAGAGATTTTCTTTGTCAAGGTGTACATTCCTCCGCTTTCTTTTGTCTGTACTTTCCCCCCCTCTTCTTGAAGGTGTACTCTTTACCCCACGTTTGGACTTGGATGCTATGTCCCCCCTGCTTGAGTATTTCCCCTTCTCTCCTCTTGAAACACAGCAACGCCCACGGGAAACCTATGAAGAAATGTGATCCTCCACCTTCCTGCGGAGAGCAGTGCAATGGGTTTTACTCACCCGCCAGTTCTTGATATTTCCTTCATCCCCCTTTGGAGTTTTTTCGAGAAACCAATAACCTTTTCATACCTTTCCCGCTCCGGCCAGACACTAAATTCTCGAAGTCCTCAGCGTCCCCAGTGCGTCTTCCCGTATCTCTCTGATGCAGAATTTTTCGGATACTGAATTCGGTTCTGTCGGCGGATGCTACCTTTCCCCCCCCGCCGTCCTGTCCTCCGGTTTACTACCGTAGTTCAACACACCTTTTTAAGTTTGGTGTTTCTCCCACCTCTTGAGTTGGCCCCCCGCTGATAGGACAGCGATCTGTTAGCCCTCCTGGCATACCACGAGGTTCCCCTTTTTTTCGGTCCACGTTGAGCTTTTTTTTAGCCCGTTGGCAGACCTTGCTTCTTGTCTTTCACGGTCTTTTCCTTGAACATTTTTTCACCGGTGAAGTGAACCGAGTTTTACCAGCCACCAGCGTCCGTTTTCTTTCGCCTCCCAGGTTTTTTCCTTTCTCACCGGCTGCCACGGGCGTTCTGGTCGCCCCGTCGCCTTTCCAAAGGGTGAGAATTGCTGTTTCTACTGGCCTCGGTTCACGGCGCGAAACCATTTCTAGTTGCGTTTCCCTTTCCCCTCCTTCTTCTTCGTCCCAGTGTGCCTCCCACTTCCCACTATCCCCTTCCCCCTCCTTTTTTCAGGTCGTAAGCGACTTTCTTTTTCCGTTCAGACAATGATGTTCGAGTCGCCTGGAGCCTCCCCCTTTTTTTCCCTTTGACGAACACGCCTTGCAGTCGGGAAAGTGACGTAGTTCGGCTTTCCCCCCCCCCCCCCCACTTTATCCCCTCCTCCCCCCTCTCTTCCATGCATTTCATACCGATTGTGCAACCCCCGTGACGGTGCCGGCCGTGGTCTTCTCCTTCCCCTTTTTCCAAGTCCGTTTTCTCGGCCCCCTGGTAGGCTATCACGACTTTATCCACCAGTCACATGACAACTTCCTTCATGCACTCGCTTTCATGGGGATTTTTGAGCCTTTTTCCCCCGTTTTTCCCATGCGGGAGACTCTTCACTCTGTTCACCTTTTTTTCCCCCCAATTCTGACACTATCGGCATCCGAATATGAATTACAACCGCTCTTATTCCTCTTTTTTTCTGTCTCAAGGCAACCCGGCGGCAGGCGTTTATCTAGTCGCGCACGGTCAGCGACACCACCCCTTTTGTTCCCTTTCCTTTTTCCCCTCCCAAAACGTTTCGAACCGTTGCTTTTCACTTCTTTGCATGCCCCAGGGAGTCGACATCCCTATATTTGCGTTCAACTCCAGTAACTTCACTTGAACTCCCGTGATTAGCCCAGCATCGCGCCCTTTTTTAAGACTGCTCACCAACATTTGTTTTGCCAGAGGGAAAGTCTTTTTTTTTCCTTGGTGACAGTTTCCGCCGCTTATTCAGGTATTTTCTCTTACCCGATGGGCTCAACACGGTGCACAACTGCTAAGATAGTTGTTCTTCGGAGGACACTTGTTATTTTCCCGCAGACCGAGTTTCCCATTCGGAAATCCGTCGCTCTTTGTACTGTTTGAGGTTCCGTGCGCTTAGTTTTCTCGCTCCCCCCCCTCCCATTTCCCCGGCGTTGTGGCCCGCCCCGTTGATCTCCCCTTCTCCGCACGCCGGCCCGTTATGTATCTCTTCCCGGTGCTTGAGTCCCTTTCTCCCCCATAAAGGGGCGTTCTCTTGTCCCGGTCCAAACCCGCTTTCCCTTTTGCTCTGTGACCCCCACCCCCTTTTTTTCAAAAATAGTTTCCAGCGTCCCACCGACGCTTTTTGCCTCTGCCTTTTCCCTGCCCCCATAGCCGATTTTTTTATTTTTACCCGCGGTTTTCTTTTTCCCCCGCCTTGGGTAGTGCACTCCCTTGTCCGTTGGTGACCTTCCCTTCCTCCCCCGCCCCCACACATTGACACTGAGAGGACGGCCACCAATTCCCCTCTTCTCTTTAAACACAGAAAGGCGACGCGTATTCTGTAGGTACCTTTGCTCTTAAGCCTAACGCGATGGAGGTTGGTTGCTCCCATTTACTTCCTTCCATTTCGGACAGATTCGCCATCAGGATCGGCTGGCTCGGCTTCATCCTTATTCTTTGCCCCTACTCCTCTCCCAGCTGTGGGATAGGCCCCATCATTCATACAAACCAATTGGCAAAGTGTTTTCCTTCCGAGCGACGCCGCCTTCAACGGTTTCCTTTTTTCCCTTTGGGCTGACTGTCTTGGTGCATTTCAACTCCTTGGCACCTGTACGCACACTGACCAGTTCCCGGGCCCCCTCTTTTTCCTTAGCAGGGAAGAGCTGCGTTCCAACCTTTTAAGAGATCTAAAGCGGATGATGCCACGTTCTTGGGTACCCCTGCCCAACGGTTAAGTTCCCAATTCCCCTTGTCCCCCCCCCCGGCTTTCTTTCATGGCCAGTATTACATTTCCCTTGCCAAGTCTTTTTTTCTACTGCAGCTACCGCTAGTTGCACGTAGAACAACGGGAACACATTCGTGTCTCAGGTTTTAACGTTCCCCCCTTTAAGAGTTCTCTTTCTACCCCTGCTAAAGTCACTGGAAGCTTGTTTCCTCTCCCCCTTTCAACCCTCTTCTTATTCTGTTCCCTACTGTTTCCTTGACGGAACTTTTATTTTTACCAAAGACCGCGTATACACTTCCTGATATCCCTTCTCTGATAACGTAGCCTCCCTTTGATCTTACGCTGCCCCAATCTTCTGCCCCCATCTTGACCCCTCGCGTCCCTGATTGGCCCGAGTCACAGGGCTGGCCTTCGATCTCCCGTTTTTCCCTTCCGACCCTCCCCTTTTTTTTTTTTCCTATGCCCAGCCCTTAATCGGTTGCTTCTTCTAGTTCGTGTTTTTGCTTTTCACTCGTGTTTTTTACTGCGCCGGCGCGCCGCTCATTTTCTGTAGTCCCTCCGTTTTGAGAGCCCTTCAGTTCTTGGTTCGTAAACCCCCGACCTATTGCACGCCCTGCCTGGGAATTGTCACCTTCCCCTGACCCCTATGCAAACGCATGATGTTACGTCGTTTTCCTCGTTTCTCCAAGGTTCGCGCAGCGCTGTAGAAGCGATACGGTACTTGTTCATTCTGTGAAGCCTTTCCCCCTTCCGTTTTTGACTTTGTTTGTCGTATTACTCATAGAACTTATGGCCGGTTCTACCTCCTTTGAACTGGTCAATTGCTTCCTTCCGCTTGCCCTGTCTGGCCTACCCTTGAATTACACGGCCGTTGTGCCCCTTCGTATTCCTGTCGCCAGTTTGATTAGAGTTCACCTTCCCGCCGTCCCAGATTGGAGAGTGTTTTCCTCTTTACGTCAAATTGGTCAACTTTGGTTGGCGCCCCCCAACGCTCCCAAGTAATTTTCCCCTTTCATCCTGCCCCCTTTTTCCGAAAGTTTATGCCAGTCGCGGAGGCCGTGCGCCCTTCGTCCATTCCCACTACGTTCCCTTTGTCTTTAACGGCGATTTTTTCATTCCGGGCTCCCCAAGGGTTTCCTTCTTTGCGAATATTTCGTGACGTCTCCCGGCCTGCTCTCCCACTTTATGTTCCTCACTTCCCTTACAGCGACCAGTACAGTTCAACCCACGCCAGCGCTTTCGGCGATCTCCCCGCCTCCCCTTGACTCCCCTTAGCCTTGCGGTTTTCCGGGCTTCGGGTTGTTGCTTCGTCCGCCCCCATTCTTTTCCCTTGCCCCTCTGCCCTGCACCCGTGAATTTCTGCTTCCCTCCACCCGGGCCCGACATTCCCTCTTGTCCGGTGGGTGCCCCATTTCACAGGGCAACAATCCTTTCCTTCATCCGGTTAAGTCCTAGCGTGGTTTCAACGATTTTGCGTAGTTCCCTGGACAGCCGACATGAGGGTTACTTCTTTTTCCGCCCTGTTTGCAAGAGCTCCCCCCCTAGTTTTGTCGAAAACCGACGCGTGTGAGCCATTGTTCCTCTTTCATGCGCGGCTTGCCGGCCGATCATAGTCTTGACACGGTTTCGCCTGAACCGGTTCCTTCTCACGGTGATAGTCCTACGAACTCCAACTCGAGAACGCCTTTTCTTTCCTAACTGCAGCGACTTTCCCCGCCCATTTTCCTCCTCAAGATTCGCTTGGACAAGTGTTCCCTCCTGGTTTTTTGACCTCCCTTCCTTCCCCTCTTGGTATGTGAGAGTTTTGGGAGGATTAAACGGCACGCGACCCTCTTCATTCCCCTACGTGGTGTCCCAATTAACGGTTTGCTCTTTCGATGCCTTTTTTTTTGTCCCTCTCGACTCCCCTTCTTCTTCCCACGTTGATGACTTCCCGTCCCAAGACTGATTGAGTTTCTCCGCAAGGTGACATGAAAGTCCTTTTTGAGCGTGCAAACGGTCAGATCCGGTGGCTTCACTCCCCCTTTCCGCTGAAACACGTTAACGACTAGACCCATTTGCCCTTTCCCGACCGTCGGTTTTCTTTGGAGTTTTTCCCCCCCCCTTCTTCTCTTGACAGGGATGGCTTCGGTTTTTTAGATCGATTAGTCTGGCGTTTGCCTCAGATTCCTTCCGAGCTTGCTTATCCTTTTTCCCACCCCCCACAGTTAGACACGCTTCAGGGCCACCTGATCTCCTTGTATGTTGTGCGGCACCGTGTCATAGAACTTCTCTTTTTTTCCACCCAGTGTATTCCAGTCGGTTCTCCGCCCTGAGATGTAACGGAAACGAGGTAGTTCCACCGTGTGGTCTATTATCCCCCCTCTGGCCCACCTTTCCCTCGGTCTTAAACCCAAATCGGGACCAATGTTTAGACCTGACGTGCCCTATGTTCGGTGCTTCTATCCCCGGTCGTCGCAGACTCTCCTCAATTTTAACTGTTCCTCTTCCTGTCCTTGTTACTCACTTATTTACCCCATAGAATCCTTTTTTGTTCGTCGTGTCGTCCCTCCTGCCTTAGGGCTTCCCCCGTCTCCGTTAGTACGCCGCTCCCTCCTTTTTACTCCTTGTTTTACGTGAATATATTGACTGTTGTGGCGCTCAGCGCTGCGATTGGTTTCTTTCTCGTTTGACATTCGGGTTGGATTGTCGCTTGGGGTGAAAAGATTCCCTTCTGCCTCCCACTGGAAAGGGCAGTCGTTAGTCCCCACACCGCCCCGGCGCACTCCCTTCCGGCACCCACAGGTTCATTCTTCCACCTTTAGCGCATGGCACCAGTCATGAGGTGGTACCCCCCGTGTTTTTGTCCCCCCCCATGCTTTAAAGTCCCCACCTTCCCTTTGTCTCCTTTGCATCACCGACGACGAGAACATCCAGGAGAGTTGCTGTTTTGTTACCGCCCCTCGTCTCTTTACCGCCGGTCGGCTGACCCCGAACCCTCCGTCCCTCGGTTGTTTCCTCTTTGTTTCCGTCTAGTGTTCTTCCATACAGAATGCCCCCTTTTGGCCCGGACAACCGTAGATAGGCCAGACCGCTGCCGTGCCTTTAGTTAACCTTTGACCTACCCCCTCTGTGCGAGGCCTTTAGCTCTATTGATTGACCGACTCCCTGCCTCGTATTTGCGTGATCCAGATTTCTCCATGATGAACAGCTGGTTCTCACGCGCCCTTCCTTCTTTTTCTCCTTGCAGTGTTGTTTTTTCCTAGTGATTGAGTCCTGCGAGGCCCCGCAATGTTATCTTCATTGTCCTGTTTTGCAGTTTTCTGTGAATGTGATTCGTTTGCGGCCACACGACCTTTCCCCTTCTTCCCTGCCCTGTCACCCCTTTCAGCGTTTGGGACACTTGCGCTGCCGATCGATCATCCGCCCTTTTCCCCCTTGAACACTCACACCTGATAGTCGTCGCGTGAAAGTGGACCCCCGTTACCCCTCTCGTTCTTGTTTTTCTTTCGATTCCTGCTTTAATTGCAATGCGTGGTCTCCCCGTTGAAAGAGGGTTTTCCCGTTTTCGAAATATTTCGGTTGGTCGGCCCTTTCGCCGGTCTGGCGATTAGTTCTGTTTCCCTCAGCACATGTCGTCAGCGTCTGCCGCATGCTGATGGTTCGAAGTTTACAGTTCTCCTCTCCGTCACATCTGTCTTCTCTTTCTTGCTTCTTTTTTCCATTCGTTCCCCGTTTCCTTTCCTTTTTTTTCTTCGCCCCCCAATTTTTCGTCCGATCTCCTCTCCCGAGCGTCCCGCTCGCGTCCTCCCGGCACTTTCACCTTTCCCCATCCCCCCCGCCGCTCCCCCCCCCCCTTTTTTTTTTTTCTTTTTTTTTTTTTTTGCAGGTAACCTTTCTGATGATTCTCAATGCACGCCCCCGACCCCCCACCAGAGCCCTGCTCGCTATTTGCCAGGCCTCTCTAGCAGTTCCCTAAACGGCAAATTTTTTGAAGTGTTACAGGTTTCCCCCCTTCTGGTTCCGGGCTGCAATGTTCCCGCCTTTCACTCCCCCCAGTACTCTTCGACCTGACCCCCCCGTTTGCTCTGCAGCTCTTTCGCCGCCCCTTTTTTCTTTTCTTTTTTACCCGCTTGGCTGTGCGTGGGAGTGTCTTATAACACAACGCAATTCTAGGATGCTTCCGTCCCCATCTTTAGCCCTTTTTTCTGTCTCCTTTCCAGTCCCATCTGTCTTTGTTACTCCTCCTTTAACAGGCGTCAGGGAGTGGTCCCCACACATGTTTGGAATGATCGGTCCTATTTGTCTGTGATCCATTCACACTTTAATTTCTTTTTTTTGGGCTCTCCGCCACCATTGCATGACCGCCCGTTAGTTCTGACTGCGTCCCTAGCAGAGACTGGCCTTTGTTCGCTTGGACACTTCCCGATGTCGCGCGAGGGCCCAAGCGTGCTTCCCTCCCTTCGGACCAGCGTTGTATTTCTTTCCCACTCAAGCAACAAAACCCCCCTTGTTGTGGCAGCTCTTATCCCAGTTCGACTTCCATGCTCGACATATCTTCCCACGGTCCCCTCGATAGACTTTCAGTGTACGTTTTTTTCCATTGCGTTTGACAGCGTCCGATCTGAACCTTTCCTGTCCGGCCCAATACGGTTAGGCTCTCCACCCTCCTTCGCCAGCCTTTTGAGAACCAGCCACTTGCATTGCTTTTTTGCTAACAACCGCCATTCGCCACGCCCTTTTCCGTCAAACCTGTGTAGTCACTTGTGCCGTCCCCCCCCCCATTTTTGTCTCTCCTTTTCCCTGGCACGCCACTCATTGAATTTGGTTTCCCCTTTCCGTTCTTTCTTTCTTCCTTTTTCCCCCCTTATCCCTCCTCCCGTACTGATGACCGTCCCGTAAGCGATCGTCGATGAATCATGGTTTCCCCCGCTTCTGTTCAGCTGACCCTTCGAGGCCCCTCCCCTGCCCCGTTTCCCTTGTGTGCCCCCGACCTCAGCCAGGTAGTTTCCTATCACCATGTAACCTCGTTCGGCTTTTGGCAGGCGCACAGTCTCGCAAAGATCTTCAGCTGTTAAGGCTTCGTTTGTTTCAACCCTCGCTCTACCTTCGCACACGACACTTTCCATTGCGATTAACCCCCTTTTTTCCTAAAAAGTCCCCCCGAAAGCTGAAGAGCTCTTCGTGTTCCAAGTACCCAACGGAATTCTTTTTTCTCGTCCCGATCGAACGTCCTTTTTTCCTTTGCCTTTCTTCCCTCGAACCATAGCAGCATTTGCTTGCTGATCGCTTAGAGCGGTTGGGATAATACGATTAGCAGTAGTATAAGAACTCCTTAACCCGTCCCGTAATCAATTCCGCACGTCGTTCTTGATTGTTGTTACGACACTTGTTCCCTCAAAGGTCTGGAAGGGGGACTTCCTCCTTCCTCCGAAGGCTTTTGAATGCCGTTTTTGTCTACTGGGATGTTCCCATCCCTCTCCTGTTCTTTATCTTTCTTTTCTTTTTTTTCCCCCGCCTTTTTTGTTCAATCCCCTTTTGTTTTCGAATCGACTCAGGCTCGGACTTCTACACTTTTACCTTCCAGTCCCGGCGAGACTTCGGGCTGTAATTCACCTTCCCTCCCTTTCCTTTTCCGGTTCATGTTCCGTGTTGCTTTATGCTCTTTTCTGTTGATGGTATCGTCCAGGTTGCGCTTATTCGGGTCATTGCTTCATTCGCGTGGACTATTTGGAGTATCGCCTTCTTCTCCTTCCCCTCCCCCCTCGTACTTCGTTCTGTTTTTTCGCCAATCCATGGCAACGTTCTACACTCATTTAGCTGGTTCATTACGAAACGACCTCCTCCCCCTTGGAAGTCCTTGACAGATCTCAAGCT
>Ga0179593_1412759_pt1 | contig 10394 bp, 8 predicted proteins | sample CZODoug2_1_08_16_FD_185931 | JGI IMG/M metagenome (GOLD analysis project Ga0179593, IMG submission 185931) | Vadose zone soil fungal communities from Angelo Coast Range Reserve, California, USA - CZODoug2_1_08_16fungal (PacBio error correction) | ecosystem: Environmental > Terrestrial > Soil >... | reverse complement strand
CATGGTTACCTACCCGCTGTTTTTCTTTCCAACTATTGCTGATACCACCTAAGTTGGACCTCCCGTATGCCCAGACCAATTGTGGGGCACGCCCCTTAGAAGGTCCCAGTGATTCCCCTTTCCCGACCAAATCTAGTTCTTTCTTACCTAAACCTCAAAGCCAGACCCTCGCGAAACGGATATTCCCCTCTCTTTGCTAACCTTTCCGTTGTGGTTAGAGTTGGCCCCCTCCTGAGTCCTCCCCCTCACCTTTCTTTTTTTTAGTAGCCAACCATTCGGGTAATCAAGAATGTGATAAAAAGCGTCTCCCCTCTCCTAGCCGACTTCCCCCCCCCCTTTTGTCGATATGAGGACCTATTTGCGTTTGCTTTTTTGTCCCTTTCTTCTTTGGACCCTTCCAATTCTGAAGGTAAATAGGCGATGCCCCAGCTATTGAACTCCCTGGTCCGATCGTTTTTTTTGCCTACTACATGTGTTCTTTTCTTCTCGCCTCTTACCCAGCACAGTGAAACTACCTTTAGCCAAGAACCTTTCCCGTTGCCGATCACACACTCCCTCCCGAAGAGTTGACGATACACCGTCCCCTTGTCTGCTAGCCGCCCCCCGAAAACAGAAAGACAGAACACCCCCTCAGGAGCCTCTGCGTCGACCTACGAGAGGCTTTAGGGGGTTTTGGGAGCCCGTCAGCTTTTTTCTAACCTAGCGCCGATACCCCTTCCCATCGATGGCGACCCCTTGGTCTAAAGCGACCGCAGTCCACAGCCCCCCCCCTCGGTGCGCACAAAGGAGAGGAATTAAAAACCACTCCGAGGTTTTTTTCCACAAACTCAAGGACTTATGAAAAAATCGGATAGAAGGGAGACCCGTCTCCCTTGAAGTGACAACTTGTTACTCCCCCCCCTCCTTTTGGACACCCCCCCCCCATTTCTTTGCTTTCACTAAACGACTCCCTATTCCCTCCTCTTCCGCAGGCGAGTAGAGCAACCCACCTCCCCCTCCGATTTGCTCCTTTACCCTCCAGCCGCAGGTATAAGTAACGTCTGAACGCTTTTTCCCTTCTGATCGAATTAGCCCCTCCGTTTTCCCGGCGTTTAATTAGGTTGTTTTCCTAACACGTACGAGAAGTTCTTTCCCCGACACACCCCCCCGAGAAACCGACAACCCCTTAGCAAAGCGGTCTTTTTTAACGCCTTTGCCCGGCTCGGCCGACTTGACATACGAGACGCCTTCCTTCGTTTCCTCCCTTGTCCATCGAGAGGGAGGCTGACCTTCTAGCCGTGAAAGCAATAATTAAACTACTCCCTTTTCCAATTTGAATTTTCCTTTTGCAGAACAAGACATGCCCCTACTCCCCTGGACCTCTCGAGTCGTTTCGGTTGACCCCCCCCCCACCCCCCACAAGTATTACCCATACAGTCGACCCTTTATAGAGTTTTCCCCCCCCAAAAATCCCTTCCTCCCCCTGTCAGACGGCATTTTGGAGAAATCCCCCCGATGAGCTCGTTTTTTTTTTTCCCCCACTACATTAAAGTCCCCTTTTTTTTTCCTCCAGTCCCCTGACCGTCCCGTCGTGCAAGTTGTTCCCTTCCCTTTTGCGCGTGTGCGACCCTAAACCCCCTCATTACCCTCGTTGGTTTGTTAACTAGCAGCGTTTGACTGGGCCCAGGGATTGCTTCTTTTGTCTTGAAGTTGTTGCTCAGCTTGAGTCTTTTTCTTTTGAAGTTTGCTATGGTAATGAAACTCGTCTCCCTGTTTTGGGCAATCTGCCTTATGGACCCCCCGATAGTTGGGGGGTGTTTTTTTTTTGGCTTTGTTCCGCTTTTTTCCTGCGTGCTTCTTCCCTATTCGAAGGACTCCCCTTTGACCCGCGCACGAATAGCGTTCAAAGATTGGAGGCCCCCTGAATGATTTGTCCTTCCCTCCTTTTTTTTCCTTTCCGATTTTTTTCCCTTTCCACGCTGTTTGCCCGCAGGACACGGGCGGGGTTTGAGTTTTTCGTTCTTTTTCTTTTCTCGTTGTTAGATGTGTCCTGAAGCCCCCAGTAAAATGACTGCCTCCCGGAAACCCTCCTGGACCTTTCCCTTTTGTCTTTTTTACTTTGGTTGATCTCTCTTTCCTCCCGTTGTTTTTTGTCTCTTAACACACTGGCTGTCCTCGAACCAAGCGGAGTCCGATGACTTTTGGTTAGAGTGAATTCTCCCCATTAACGGGTTCCTTTTTTTTTTTCCCTTTTACACCCGGCGACAATCCAGAAAAGAAACAATTTCCCCCGAGCCGTGCCCAGAGTGTTGCAGCTTTTTGCCAAAACGCCTTCCTCACCCCCGCACCTTTCAAATGCTTTGTGCTCCAGTTTGGATTTAACTGTTCCTGCCCAGCACGCTGAACCTGCACCGCCTACCCGATGAAAAAGCCCCCCCCCCTTTCTACTTTTCCCTTTGCCCTTCCTTGGCAGAAATTGTCCCCAAACTGGGCCGCCCCCTCCTGGTTTCCACCATAGTCGGCACGATCCAAACCGGCAAAAGATGACTCCCCTCTCCAAATGCGACTCCCCCCTTCTCCATGTTACCCCCGTTCAGAGATTCAGCGAAAGAACACATCTGTTCTGCCGGTCCCTTTGGGTTCCCCCTCCCTACTCCAGTTTCTAGACCGCACCTTAAGGTCTTCTTCTTCATGATGGATTTGCGTTCCCCCCCTATGGGCCCCCCTTCCCCCCTCGGGCGCCCCCACATTGCCGGATGACCTCTCATGCTTTTCGGGCTCCTTCGCGACTCTACATCGAGTACGGAGTTACCGTCTCTTGTTTTCTTTTTTGTCCACGGCCCCCGTCTCTTTCTTAACCTGATGCCATTTTTTTGACTTGCTTGTGCTCTGGCTGCCTTCGGATGTTCTTGTCTTGAATGTGGCTAATTTCTATCCCCGGATTTATGCGCTTAAGATACTTCTCTACGACTGCCCCCCTTTTGTGACGAGACGCGCTGCCTTTCCGACCCCGACCTTTTTCTGGATTGAGCGCCCGCGACATCGCACGTGACCTCTCTCTGTTAGTAGTGTCTTAGTTTTTTGTCCCCGCTCCGCTTCAGTTGTTTTTGGTTTCCCCCCTTTCGGGTCTACGAACCCGGCTTTGAGTCGCACTTGTGTAATCAGGCCGTTTCCCTCCCTCAAGTCGATTGAGTGAATTTTGCAGATAGGATTTCCTTTTTCAGGATTTGTGCCTTCCTTTCTCCAGACGTTTCCAGCGGCGGGTCTTTGGTTTTTTGAGACCTCCCCCAATCTTTTTTTGGGGTGAGATTTGCAGCTGATTGCTTTCCCCTTTGTTTTTCCCCTTTCGCGATTAGGGACCTGGCCATTTCCGTTTCCCGTTTTTTTCCCCTTGTTCCCCATGCCTGGGGATCGGGGTTGGTATGTCCTAGACAGTTGATGCGCACTCCTGTGTTTTCTTTTCACTGAGGGTTGTTTAGCAGGCCTTTCCCTGCGTGTATAAGGCCTGCTCTTTTCGCGTCCCCCTGGAGGTGGAGCCTCGTTCCTTCCCTCCGACCTCTCCTCTTAGTTGACGTTATTTTTCTCTTTTTGCGGTTTAGGAGGGCTGCTGTATACGCTTTTTTTGGCCTCCTCTCGTGTTTATGATCGGCCCCCGTATTCAAAGTTGCTGACCTCAGGAGTAATACGTTTTCCTAGCTTTTTCCCCCCCTTTTTCTCTTCAGCCGAGAGCTCCTGTTTCCCCCCCCTTTATCTTTTCGATGGTGCCTGACTTCTTTCTCCTCAGTTACCGGGAGGGCAAAATCAGTCCCCCCTCCCTTTTTCTTTCTCGAACCCAATTTCCTCTTTGTGCTTTCCCGACCTGGAAGATTGAGGTGACCCCCCTTTATTTCTCCCGGCAACCGATCTTCTTGTGTTAGACACCTTCCCTCAAACCGGGACCTCCCTCAACCCCCCCCCCGACTTAGGGACCGAGTTCAGGCCGGTAGTCCCTCTTTGTTCCTGTGTCTTGAGGTATAAGTCGTTCCGTCTTTATCTTTGGAGGCCCACCTTTCCTCTTTTCCCCGAGCAGACCTTCTTTTCCTTCAGCATGTTGCTCTTCCAGAGCTACTATCGTGTGCCAAACACTGCGTCAACCGTCTTTGTAAAGCTAGTTCGGACCGGCGGGTTGCGTTCAGAAAGACAATCTTTTTCTCTAAGCCCCCTTTTTTTTTAGTATCTTTGCTTGCGTTATCCACCCCGCGGGTTCGAACCCGCTTCCCCAAAATTTTTGTTGGGACTGTGTCCAGGACTGATTTTTTTTTTTTTTCCTAGTGAAACCCCCCTCCCTTCCTTCCCCCTCCCCCGAGGACCCCCCGCCCCGTTCTTGGTGAGCCCCACCCTTTTCTCAGTCAGCTCCCCCCTCCCTCCAAGCTGTCAGAAGCAAGCTAAGTTCTTGATAAGATCTTTTTACCCCCCCCCCCCTGGTGGTTGTGGGGTTCGCCCCCCCGGTTTTCTTGTGCTCTATAATATTTTTCCCTCAAGCCTCCCTCGTTCCGAAATGAAATCCATGCGGGTTCACTCCGCAACTTTGATCAAAAAGGCCGAGCTTTAAGGATTTTTTAATTATGGCCTCTTTTTCCCCCCCTCCTTCTTTCCCCTTCGTCTCAGAACTCTTGAGAGTAACCCTGTGCTCCGTCATTTTGACCGCCCCCTTCGAGTCGAGGCTGACTCCTCCCTTTTTTTTTTGCTCGATTTCGCCCTTCCTCCCTCCTCGTTTCCATCCATTGCCATACTCGGCCGATAAACCCATCCCTCGTCCTTTCCGTGCTATTCACGCCTGTATGAGAATCAGCCTTGACAAGAAGGACCTCTTCCCCCCCTCCCCTTAGGTCTTTTCCCTGACCCCCTGGTCGGCAGTCCGGGGCATGGGCGCACCTTCTCCAATTCTCTGTTGATTTCTCGCCTCGCACACCTCCCTCTTCCCTCCGTCCCCCTTGCTCAAATCCCCCTTTATCCCCCAGTTCCCCTCCCCCCCGACTCTAACGGCGAGTCTCCCCCCCCCCCGAGAGTATGGTCAACACAGGTCCCCTAGTGGCAACTTCCTTTCTTTTTCTCCTGGCCGTCATAAGTTCGCTTTGACGCCTCCCCTTGCCCGCTAAGATCCCTTACCCCCCCTACGTCAAACCCAAGCTTTCCTCACTCCACTCAAGATCCCCCCTTTCTTTCCGAAGGTTTGGCGCATGCTCACCCTGAGGCACGCAGATCTCTTATCCCCCTTTCCGCGCCCTTCGGAACGAAAGTATTCCAGAATGGTCGAATTCCTTTCTTTTATCATTCTCCAAGTAGGTCAGTTAGTTTGGACACCCCTACGAGTTACATGGAGATGACCCAATGAGACCCCTGACAAACTCCCTTTAACCTTCCCCCTCGCCCTGTCTATCGGACTGAAAGATAGGAGTTATTCTCCCCTTTAAGATCTGAGCTAGTATAAATGTTTCTAGTGAAGGAGGGCTTTCGTTGCGATAGGAGTAACTCTGGGCCTCCTATACCCCCCATTCCCAGAAAACGACCGCATTGCCGTGAAGGGGCAAATCACCCCCCTCCCACCAGCATTCATCGTTCCTTTTGTGGCTTTCACCCCCACAAAAACCGCCCCAGTACCCGATCAGTGACCTTTATTTTCCCCTTTCTTCACGCCCATCATCCCCTTTCGAAGGAATTTTTCTAGCGATTTCAAGTTCCGATCTGTTTTCCCCCACAAAACATAACTTTCCCACACCAGCCTAACGTCATCGTTGCTTGCAAGTTTGCCCGGCACGCAGAAGTTCACTTGAGCCTTTCCCAATTTGCCCTTTTTAGCTGAAAGCAGTTTTGCACCCCTTTGGCCTTTTCTCGTTATTGGTCGTTTATTCCTATGACAAGCTTTGCATTCTTTTTGACTCCGGTCAATCTGTTCCCTTCCTGGGAAGTAGGAGTTGAGGCAACATTTTCTTTGTTCTTCTTTTAATTGAGGCCACGGTTTTAAGGGATTGTTTAGCCCCGATGCGTGAGATTTCCTTTCCTACCCTTTACCACCAGAATAGAGAGAACTCTTGTGCTGTCAGACTTTCTTCCTGTCTTCTCCCCTTTTGCTTGGGGCACTGATGTTTTTTGAAATGACCCCCCGGGCTCTTTGAGGTGGTATTGCTTGCGAATTTTTTGCTTTCCTCTTGAGTGAACCAAGAATGTACACGGACCATAAGTTCCTTCCCCCCCGTTCATCGGCTCCCTGTTGTCGGTGGCCCCCTGTTGTGACTTCTCCCCCTTAATCGTGTTTTTTGCTCTAGGTTAACCGGTCTTCCCCTTCCCTTAACTCCCTTCTCTCCCTTGCTGCGTACCCCGCTCCATTTGTGACTCATTCCCCAAGAAAAATCAAAGACCCGGAGCCATCAAACCCGAAATCCCTTTCCCCGGTTCAGGGAAAACATTTTGTCTGAACTGACCCGGAACCAACTGGAGAATGTCATCCTTCCAACCTCATTCTTCCGACTTTTCTTTTTATTCTGATGCTGTTTCTTTCTCCAATGCAAGAAACGGCCCCTTCGACGTAAACTTCCAGGAAGAAACCACCTCGTCTGCCCTCAACCGAAAGCAACACTTTTCTACTCCTGGTCACCACCTTTTTTGAACCCTCTCACAAGACGGCCCCGCTTTATTTTCTCCATTTCACCCCCGACTCCAATTCCACGCCCCTCAAACTGTTCCTTTCTTTCCCCACCGAAACCTCTATTGTCGGGCTAAAGCACCCTTTTTTTCCTTGACCCACTGAGACCTGGCCAGCTGACTTTTATGCGATTTTCTGCTTTTATGTGGAAAACAAACTTTTTAAAGAGAGCGACCCCACTACGTATTCCCATTGCCTCTGTTTGCGGGTGGCCCAGCGGAGTACTACCTTTAAGGTAGAGGAATAGAACCTAGATCTTTGTGTTTTCACACCGGTACCAAAATATTTTTATTACCCATTAAGTAGTTGCTATTTTAATTCAGTTTGAATTGTGGTGGGGTTCATGTCTGGTGATTATTGGCTCCATCTCTTTGGGCAAGAAATATAGAACATCATCCCCGACAGGCGCTAACTGCGCACCCCTATTACGACATGTAGAGAGGGTACCCTAATCCTCTGGCCGATTTTCTGATGTTTCCTGATTCTCCGTGGGACGTACGTGTTCGCTTTTTTTTTTCTTCCGATGGTCTTCCTTGGTTCGATATTTCAACTATATAGGTGAGGCCACAAAGGAGCAACCCCCTTTAGTCTTTCTCCTTTAGAATCAGGCCTGACCCTCCCTCTTAATAATTTTCCCTTGCTTTTTTCCTGGGACGATGAGGGATCCTACGATTATATTGAGTTTTCTTGCCCCGCTACGAGACGAAGGTAAGAGGAGTTCCTTAGATGCTGAGACTCAACGCTGGGTTTGGGTTTCGGGATTTTATTTCCTCTGGTTCACTTCCGCGCCGAGGCCTCCTACTTCCCCTTTCCTTTTTCCCTCATTCAATTGATTTTGACAACTCCTGGGGGATCGGGTTCTGTAGTAATGCCCTCTCTACCAAAAGGGGGTTTCGTGCCTGAAGGTCGTTCTTCCTTTTTCAACCTTCAAGAGTTTTTTTCTTTTTATCGGAGAGCTTCAACCTCTTCTCAGGTGGCGCCTCCCGGAATGCCGCTATTTCTCTCCCGCGGCCCCCCTCTGATGATGGCGCCTGTTTCGGAGGGCTGCCGTGGTTGGACGTGGCTGAAAACGCCACTTCACGCTCCCCGTATGACGTGATGGACCCTTTTCGGCTTACTTGCCGGCTGGTGGAACTCGATCCCCCTGTAGTTCTTCACGCCGGACTAGAGCGGCAATTAGCTGAGATCGGTCGCGACTATCCCCTAAGGTTAAATTCTGACAAGAAGTACCGATTTTTTTCTTGGACCCCAGCATTAGGTTTCCCCGCTTGAGCTTGCTTGATTTGCCCCCTCAATTTACTTTCCCGAATTTCACCCGATTTTCTTGTTGGTTTTTTTGTTCGTGCGTTTCCTCCCCCTTCCCCCAGCCCCACCCACCTCATGAGCCATTAGCTGATCCCGTTTTTTCTAGCATTTCCTAGTTGAGGGCTGTTGAATGAGAGGCGATTGGGATTTGCCAAATTGTTCTTTCCGTTTACGATGACCTCCTGAAGGGATTCATTTAACTTGGTTTTTTTTTTTTCGTATTGTGCCATGATATAAAGACCGTTATTAGGTAAAAAAGATTGGGGTACAGCTATTGTCTTGTTCGCTAAGTAAGACCTCTCATCTTTTTCATCCTCCTCCGTTTGAGTTGATCTGTTTAGCCCCCTTTCTTTAATAGCTGATAAACCCACTGTTTGGATCCCCCCTATCTGTGACCGATAGTATGATACTTACCCATGGGAATGCATTCAGGCGCCGGTGGACCACCTTTCTGACTTTTCATCCCCCCATCCAAGCGATCCCGTCACTTACCCACCTCCAAAGCTGGAACGCATCTCTCCGTTCGGATTCATATCTCTCACGCAGCGTGTGGTTGTTGGCCCCTTTGTCTCTATTGTCTGACGCACCCCCCCGCAGGGCGGGGGCCTATTTCTTTTTGCCCAACAATCGGGTCACATCAGTTTTGATCACCTGCGCGCCCCCTCGGCCCGAAGTAGGTTTTTTCGCTATATGATCCAATTCTTGTCCTCTGTACACTTCGAGAAGAATTGGCGACCATCGCCTCCGTTTTTAATGACAGGCCCTTCTACGTAGCTCCTGACTACTACAGGGCCCCTGATCGATTAGCACCCCGTCCCTCCCCTCCTCGTTCCCCCCCTATATGTTGCAGTCCTCAACCCCTCCTCGTTTCGCCGCTTCCCCGTGATTTTTATTCCGCAACCGCGGCCAGCTAGTAACGCTGTCGCATTTTCTCTCTAGTTTCCTTTTATTTCCTGTCAAAAGTCGCAGAGCCTACAGCGTCCTTCCACGGCATTCCCTTCGGTAAGCCGCAAGCCTACTCCCCCCTCAGGTTGACTTTTCTGCCTCAACACCACGCTCCTGCAGGTCAAAAAATCAATTCCCCCCTTCGGGCCCCTCCCTGGACCAAGGGACACCCTCATCCTTGCTCGAAGCCCCCCGTGACAATGACCCTCACCGACGTCCCAGCATGAAAAAAACCCCCCCCAAGCCTTTATTTCGCAGCCGCTGACACGATCACAGCCCCCTGCCTGCGCCGTGGAGAAGTAGCCCGAAACTCCCCTCCTCTGGGTCTGACAAGAGCCGCTTTTTTTTTCCCCTAAAAGTATTGCCAGTGGCGGTTCGATCCTTGCTTCTCAATAGAATTTCAACGCCGGTCAGGCTCGGTGTGCATCCCAACCCCTCTCTTGTTCATTTGCTTTCTCCAACCCAGAGAAAATTAAGCCCCCCCCCCCCACTAAGCACTGACTTTTGCCCTTCTCCTAAGAAACGTCGGTCCATGAGTTCTTCGACCTCCTAGTCGCAGCCCGTCTAACCTTTTTTCCTTTTTTTTTCTAGGAGGGACGTTTCTGCTGTCCGTGAAGACTTTTCACCTTAAGCCAATTAAATCTTACATGGGAGCTCCCAGCCGCAGTCCGCATCCACAGTCTCAAATAGGCGGTGGACCCCTTTACACCCAAAATCCCCTTTTCTATACCGATACCCATTCTCCTTTAGGAGTCTGACTTCCCAAGCAAAACCCATTCGGGTTTCTCATAGGAATTGTGGGCGCCCGCGTTCAAGTTTCCAGCTCCCTACCCAGCCCGCCCGGACAATCCAGACGTTTTTTGAGTCAGTTTTCTTTGTTCTAAGTTTAGTAGTGAGCAAGACCTTCAGACTTGTCGGTTACGCTGTTCCACTCAGTTTTTTTTGCAAAGTTGGCATGTTCGGAGGACGTCTCTGTGTTCTGTTTCTGTCCCCTGTTAGTTGTGATCTTGCTGGTACTTGGGGCATTATGACCCGTTCGGGTGTAACGTTTTTGGCCCCCCTTTGACAATTTCGACACGCCTAGCGGGGTTTGGCTCCCATAGCCGGGTCTGGTTCGCGATGTCGAATCGACCCTTACCCTACAGCACGAATAGCGCGCAAATGTGAGTTCCTTCGCCGCCTGGCGCATAATAACCCCCGTGAGTACGGGACGACTGAGGAAGGCCCAGCTATAGGTCTTGCGCAAGACAGTGATGAAAACGAGTGGGCGAATCCAACAACCTGTGGTCGGATGTCCTGCAGACGATGGACCAGAGGTCCCTGGTTTCAGAGAATGATGTCTGTCTCTCGCGTAGCCGGACTCTATACTGTCATCTCCCCCAGCAGCCAGCACAGTAGGTTAAATTTATTGTTGTTATTCGGTACCCGCCGCCCGTGGGGACGCTCGCAGGGGAGTAGCGTATACCGTGTCAGATGGTGAGCC
>Ga0179593_1731894_pt1 | contig 10395 bp, 13 predicted proteins | sample CZODoug2_1_08_16_FD_185931 | JGI IMG/M metagenome (GOLD analysis project Ga0179593, IMG submission 185931) | Vadose zone soil fungal communities from Angelo Coast Range Reserve, California, USA - CZODoug2_1_08_16fungal (PacBio error correction) | ecosystem: Environmental > Terrestrial > Soil >... | reverse complement strand
TTGTCTCCTAGATATTTTGATATTTTTGCGTCTCCCTTTTCTCTTCTCTGACTTTTTCGGTGCTGCTTTTTTTTTTAAAGTCGGCGCCTCTTTTGGCTCCCTCCCTTACTTTTACATAGGTCCAGAGTCTTGTGTAGATGTGCCCGAGTCTGGAAGTCCGCCGAATCCCTATGGTGCCCCCGCCGGATTCTGGTATCAGCACCCCCCCTACTACTCCTTACGGAACCCGCCGATCGAGACCGCGACAGATACGCTTGTCACGCGACCGTTGGGGCTCCGAGTCGGGGAGACCCCACAGGTCCCGCTGTCGGACTTAAGCCCCGTCGTGATATTTTGTCGGCCTGGCGCACATTTTCTGCGAAGGAATAATCGGGGCAGTCTTTGCGAGATAATTAATTTTTCTTTCCATTGCGGCGACTGATGCGCTTTTCCTCTGCAGGTGCGACCGCCTTTCAGGGTTCTTCCCGCCCTCCGCAATCTTTTTCGCCCACCCCAGACCTTTTCCCTCCAATTTTTCTCTGGTTCGGCTGCCGTATGATCTCACTGGGAGAAGGATTTCCGTTTGCCCGGGAAACCGCGTTTGCGCCACGCTCTGATCCCCCCCTTCCCATTACTCTTAAAGGCCGGTTTTCAGACTCACCCCCGATGCCAACCAAGATGACCGCCCCTTCGCTCATTCGACCGCATCCTTCGGCCCCTGTGATGCACCTCTCCCCCCTTTTCCCCCCGTCCTGGAATTTGGGAGTTCTCCATTTCCCACACCCGGAGGCTCATCGAGACCCACTAAATCACCCTTTCGAGATCTGCGAGACGTTTTTTTGAACGATCAAAAAGTCGTTTTCCTGAGATTTGATTTTGCTTAAGAACTCTTTGTGTTCGTTCTAAGTCTGCCGCAAGTTTCGTGTGTCGAGTAGTACCGCTGCCACGCAAACGGGGTGATGTCCTTCCCTCTTGCTGGCTTTTGTTGTGTGTCGCGTTTAGATTGCCCCCTCATTTTTTTGTTTTTTTTTTTTTTTTTTTCCTCCCTCGAGTCCGCAATATGGTTATGAAAGCTCTTCCTTCCCCCCTTTCTGATAACTTCAAGTAATCTCCCCGTCCCTTTTCCTTCGTTGGTCCCCCTGCAAAATTTTGTGCAACGAACACTCGCCTTAGTCGAATGCTCTTTGGGTTTTTTCCTTTTTTTTCTCGAAGGTGAACGCTTTTTACTCTTCTTTCTCAACGGGGCGTACTTGGTAAAGCAACAAAGCATTTCCCCCCCGAATCGACCCTACCAATGCCCTTCAAGCCACTCGTTTCCCCCCCTCCGTGAAAACTAGGACTTTTGGGGGAATACGAAACTGCCTTTCTTACTCTGCGTTCGCTCCTGAAAAATGTCTCCTTTCCTAGACCGGGGAACCCTCCAGCCCCCAAGTTCGGTCATAACCCCTTCCCTCAGGAAATCGCTGTGTAGTGGCTTCCTTCTCCCCCCCCCCCCCGGTCAAATTTTTTTTCGTCGATTTTTTGCAGGGCGTGTGGTTTAAGGTGGATGAAGGCTCTCCCCTCTCCTTCATTCCTTTGAAGCGTCTTTTTTCCGTGTGTGAGTCCTTCGAGCAGTAGGCCTGAAAGAGGCGCCTTCTCTCATTTTCTCCACACAGTGTTTTCTTTTCCCTTTCCGTCGCTTTTATTCGAGGTCTTTCCATTGGTCCCCTTCTTCGTCGAAGCCTTTGTTTCCCGACGCAATGTCTCTTTCCTTTTTTGTTGCACCAGTTCCGAAGGCCATCCGGGGGAAGTCCTAAACTCTCTCTCTATGTGTACGAATAATCCGTTTTTTTTTTTTCTTTATATGCAGCGCGCTCCCCTTGCTCGACGGTCTTTTTCTCCCTTTTTCCTCCTGACCATTCTCACGCAAATTTCCTTCGGATGTCTCGGCCGGCTTTTGCAGTTTTCCACCTTCGCAAGACGTTGTCAATAATCTCGAATCAGGCCCTTTTTTTGCCAGAGTCTCCCCTAGGACTCCATGTGTGTCCTTTTTTTAAGAGGTGTCCTGGGAGTCCTTCTGGTAGATTTCTGTGCTCTAAGAAACCTTTTTTTACTTCCCCCTGAAGTCTCATTGCGTAACTCCTGAGGCTCCTGATTCAACCACCTGTCAATGTCTGAATGGTACGAATTCTTCTCTTCCCCCGTGCGATTCAATCCCTTCCGTGGGGAGCCCCCCTCGCGGTTGGGACAGGTAATACCGTGGTTCTGGTTTGACCCCCATTTTCCCCCCCCAGACTCGTTGAGGGAACGTCATTTACCCTGTTGCACGCGAAGACCTCTTCCTCAAGGTGTTTCAGTGATCATATATTTTTTTTTTTTTCTTGCTCTAGGTTTTATCCTTGAGTTGTAGGGTATTTTTCTTTTGCAAAATGACGGTTTCCACGACCCCCTTTTCCTTTTTTTTTGTTTTTGTGCCCCGTAGAAATCCGTAATCGAGGACCTACGTTCCAAGGGAACTTTCGAGTGACCCTCAAACAAACTCACCCCACCCACCCCCACCCCTTTTTTTTTTTTTTGTTTGTTTTTTTTTTTTTTGTTTTGACTGCTCCCTTGTGCCAATTTTTCTGAATCTTGACTCCTACCACCTTCCCAGAAATTCCCACAGTTTTTCCCCCATTGGCCTTTTAATCCTTATTTTATTCGGATAGACCTCCGGGAGATTTATCTTCCCGCCAATATTGATCCCTTCTTCCCCAATTCGGGCCCGTATTTTTTTATAATAATCTCTAGGACTTCCCCCCCTTTCAGTGGGTACACTCACTCGCACTGTGCCTCCTTTACGGCGTCCAGAATTTTCCCCCAGGCCTTTTTCGGCCGAAGTCAGTTTTTTTATTGTTCAACGTCTCTCCCTCTCTCAGAAGTTCTCGGCGTCTCTTTTGCGCTTCGCCTGCTTTAGGTGGCGGAGAAATCCTTTTTTTACTTGAATTCCGGCTGGGTGCCTTCCCCGCCCCTTCACCGTTGCTGCGGTCAGGACTCGTGCATTTTTCCCTTGAGGTTGACATCCTATCGGCACTTCACAGAAGCCCCCGCCCACCCCCCCCCCCCCCACTTCGCCCCCGTTGTCTTTTATAGTAAATGCCTTCTCCGAGCAGTTGCCTTACGTTTTCGAGCGTCTCAACCATGTCGGTTCTCTCCAGATTTTTGCACGAGGTACCTTCGGTGCTTAAGATTGAAGGTGCCTTTTTCGCCGCCGAAGTTGCGGCGTTTCTTTTTCTAGCTTTCTCCCCCCCGCTCAAGGCTTTTCACGTTGATGACCTCGTCGACCCGGCGTGCGACCCGTGTCGAGCAAGCATCCCCTTCCCCCCGAAGCTTTTTCCGTTACTTTTCTTTCGCCGCAGTGCACCCAAATCCCCGACACGTCCTCTGGTTGAGGCCTCCTTAGAGCCGGAGCTGAACGGCGAACAGCCTCGTCTCCCCCGAGACGGGCGCCGGGGCCCCTTTTTTTTTCGCCCTTGCGCGGGAGATTTGAACATGGTCGCGTTTTTCTTTTGGCGCTCCTCTTGGCGGCGTCCTCTTTTTATGATCTTTTCCACGGCTTGGCCTTAGGGTTTTTCGCGGAGACAGAATGCTGAGACGCTGTCCGGTCTTTTCCAACCAGGTTTTCCCCTGCCTTCCCTTCTGGTCTCCAAATATTATTTCGCGCGACCCGCTGTCCCCTCGAACATAGGAACCCCTCCCTTCCCCCCAGAGCTCTCCCTAAGAACCCCCTTGCAGAGGTTATGTTTTTTTTTTTCTTTTTTTTTTTTTATAAATAACCCAGATTACTATTTCCTTCCTCCCATTCAGTTTTTTTTTTCTCTATCCCTCGTGGATCTCTTCTCTGAGTCGCCCCTGATAGTTCTTGTGCGTCGACCCCCCTCGTGATCTCTTCGGGTTCGGGTCTCCGCTCGACCCTCCTTTCCGCCTTTGACTTTCCCCTCGGCCCTCCCCGCCCCCCTCCTCCCCTTGTTTCTTTCCGCGGCCTGAGTCTTTCGGGGTTCCCCTTTTGGCTCGCTGGTCAGCCAGAAATCGACCCCCTTACTTCTCCCCCCCCGAGTATTTCCCCACAATATTGAACTCTCTGAACCCCCCCGTGGATTTCCCTCCGAACGTCTCCTCCTCGTTGGTCGCCTATTCCCCCCCTTCAGCCCAAACATCCTTTAATTGGCCCGCATGGAATTTGTGACTTCTTTGCATGTTGCCTTCGCACGGTAATGCCCATCCTCTCACTGGGAATCCTCTTGCGCAGCCATTCCCATTTTCCTACTCTTTATCCCTTGACGCGATCCGGCGGCGACCCATGGCGAGAAGGTTTAGTCGTTTCCTGCCAGCCTGCTCCCCCTCATAGTACCTTTCTGCAGCGCTTTGGTTTTGCGTTATTGCTCAAAAGACGTCTTCCTTCGTGACTATTTCCCGCACCGTATAATTGCAAACGTCCTCTGCTACTTCTTTTTTGATCTCTGTTGGGTCCGTGAATGGACTTCCCCCCCCAGAAGAGGAGCTCTTTCCCCCTCCTCGGCAATACTCCCTCAATCACTCCCCGGCAAACTTCTTTTGAATTCCAACGCCTCTTTAGAAGTCATTCTGCCCCTCCTTTCCCAAACCATTGGCTCGTCCCCCCCCCCCCCTATTTCCAAAAGTTCTTAGATTTTCCTCTCCAGAAGTCTTCGGTCCTTCATTTCTGACGCCCCGTTGCGCGTGAGTCGCCCCCTCCTGCAAGTCCCGTGGTTTTTTTTTCTTTTCCATGCTGTGTTTAAGCATGAGACTTCCCCCCGCCAATTGTTCCGTCATAGCCCTGCTCGGCAGGGTTCGATCGTCAACGCTCCCCCCGACACTGAAAGTACTCTCTCCCCTCCTCTTTCGGTCCAGAGTCCCACTTCTTTTTTTTTTTTTGCCAAACTAGCCGCATGCCTCCCTTTGGCTTTAGTGGTTGGAATTTTTTTCTAATTTCCCTGCGTTACCCTTTTCCTTCGCCCCCCAGATGTCCTTCTTTTTCCCGAAATTGCTTTTCCTCCGAACCCTTTTCCCCTGAAACCCTCATTCCACGCACCCTAAAAACTTGGGACTGGCCGCAAAAATTCTTTCTGGGCCACGTAAAGGTGCACCCCCTTGACCCCGAAAATTTTTAAGCGTCTCATCCTACCGTTTTTTCAGGTTAGGGTGAGGCCCCTTTTTCCCTTCAGCCCCACAGGTCCCCATAGCTCCCGGCCTCCCCTTCCAAATTCCTCTCCGGCTTCGCGGGTCTTGCATTTGTGGTTGCATCAGGTATACGGTGTCCCCCGTTCCGCCTATATCCGCAAGCTTCCTTTATTCTCTATGACCATAATATCTCCTTTCCTCGTGAGACCCCCCCCTTCCTCCCTTTTTATCGCCATTTTTCTTCAGGTTTGCTTAATACCTCTGGGAAACCTTTCTCCCCTTCCCCCTGAGCTCTTTTCCCGGTGGTTCCAGCTTTCGACTGTTTTTTTTTTCCCCCTAATCGCTTAAGCCCTTTTTTTTTTTTTTCAGACCCTTTCTGGCCGTCCCGGCTTCCCCTCCCCTCGTTGTTTCTCAGAGATCCCCCTTGGTCTCCCCTTCTTCTTGCTTGCCTTTTTCCCCCAATTTTTTATTTTTTTTGCCCGCCCGGCACATCTCCTTTTGCTCACCCCGTGCTTAGCTTCAAATTGCGCCCCCTTGTGAATACGTTTCTTTTTTCAATGCGACGACTTCCTTCTTTTTACGCACCCCCTGCCCTTTTTTTCCAACTTCCCGTTGATATGGCAAGGCACTGCTTTTGGTTTTCTATTTTTCCGATACGATTCGTTGCCATAAATGACATCGGCTTACCCTCCTAAGCGTCATTTTTTCCCCCCCTTTAAATATCACCCCTCCCTGCCAATGACTGCTTTCGGGATTGTCGACTTCCTGGTTCCCTCCCCCTTCTCGGCGCCTCCCTCAGGAGCCTGGGATCTTCGCGGGGACTACACATGTTTTTTTTTATTTTTTTTTTTGGTTGGCGGCTCCGCCAACTTCCCTTCGAAGCCTCTTCTCCAGGTTTTCCTCTCGGTTCTCGCCCCACTTCTTCGTGCGGATATCTGCCGTGGACGGGCATATAAACCACTTTTTTCGGCCTTCCAGGAGTTTTTTTTTTGATTTTCTTTCCCCCCGTTTTTTGTGGGGCGGACCCTACTTTTTTTTGGTCAGCCTCCCGCCCTGAGGAAGACTTTTCCGGGAAAAGTCTTCTGGAAAAACCCTTTCCCACCCGACATTAGATCTTTCCCACAATTTCATAGTGCCCTCCCCCGCCGCTCCCCTGGAACTGCTTTTTAGAGTCTTTAAGGGTTTTCCCTCCGATCAGCCCTCTGTGAGAATGAAACCTTTATTGCTCCCCTTGAAAGGCCTGCTTCCCCAGAAGGCCCCAGTTTCCTGCCCTTCGGTAATAAAGAAATTCGTACCAACTTTTTTTTCTTTTGTTTGGGGAACAGCCCTCTCCCCGTGAGTTTCCCCTTGCGTCCCTCCCCCGCCCCTTCGTTTGCTTACCCCCTAACCCCTCTGCTTCCCATTTCCCCCTCTTTCCCGTCTCGACCCTCCCGGATTTTATGGAGACGATGAGCCGTCTGTTAAGGTTTCGGGCTGGAGGTCCATTGTTTGCGTTTGGACTTCCTGCGTTTCCGTGATTTCCCGGGCATGAGCCGCGCTTTCTGATTTTTTCGGTGAACTTCACACCTTTTTTTTTTCCTGCTCCTGTTTTTTCCCTGTACATTTCAGTGCTTTTTGCGCCTTTCGAGGCCCTTTCCCCTCAAGATCCCCTTTTTTTTTTACTGGCTTTCTTTTCTGCTTTTTCTCTTTTACGCAGTGAGGCGTTTTTTTCCTTTCGACGCCGAAGTCGCTCGTAATCTTTTCTTTTCTGCCCGCTTCTGTTTTCTGCACCCTTTCCCTTTTCGGCGCGTCAGAATTTTTTTTTTCCGCCTGATACTCTGAGTCCCCTCCCGGTGCGCAACTTTTTCCAAAATTTTGCGGTTTTTCCTATATCCCCTTCCGTCGTTTTTGTTTTCATCTCCTCCACGCCTCGCGCCCCGAGAATTTTTCCAAATCTCGATTCTTTTGTTCATCCGATTCTCATCTTTCGTTCGAGTTTCTTTTTTTCCTGTCTCTAGGAGGTCTTCCCTTGCGCGCGAAGACTTGTTTGGCCCCCGGTCACCCCCAAAATGGATTTTTTTTATCTTTCCTAACCCAATTACTTTCAACGCTGCCCTCGCATAAAGAGTTTTAGTTCCTTTTTTTTAATTTTTTCCACACAATTCCGCACAATTCCTCCTAAATTGAAGTCTTTATTCCCCCTCAAGATGATTTCCTCCTAAGCTTCTACTTCAATCGGGTTCCCTTTAGGTACATTCTGAACATTTGATCTTCCTTTTATCTCGTACCTCGGATCAGGTCTCCTGGTTTTCTTTTCTGGAAATTCTCAGCTCCTTTCTCCTTTATGAGCCGTTCGTTACTTCCGCCCTCTGCTTTTTTTTTGCCTGCCTCCCCTTCCCCTCCTGGCTTTTCTTTTCTTCAGGTTTTCCCCTTGTTTACTCCGACGCTAGACCCACTTGCTTCCACTGCGCCCCTTTTCCCGCGCTTTTTTTCGAACGTTTTTCGAAGATTCTTTTCTGGAATCCCTTCAAGAGATGATTTTCCTTCGGTCACGCCCGTTTATTTCCTGGAGGTTTTTCCGACCCTCATTGACTTACTCTCTCTCTGTAGCGTCTTTCTGCGAATCTCCAAAATTTCTCCTCGGAGAAAATTCTTTTCAGTCTTTTGTGTATTCCCTCTTCGTTAGCCTTCCCCCCCGCCGCCCTTCCCCACTTGTTCGCCCTCTTTCATAAACGGACCTTACATTCGTGAGTCCTTTTCTCTTATCCCTCCTGAAGGGAACTCCCCCCACCGGTAATTTCAAGCCCTCCTTCTTTCTATTTCCAGAAGGAGTATCCAGATGGGGGAATCTGCCTTCACCCCCCTCTTTTTTCCACCGTCTCCCCTCTCTCCTTATCCTGAACGTTTTTTTTGATGCACTTTTTGCCCCTACGTTCCTTCCCCCTCCTGAAATCCCCCCCACGTGTGGCAATAATATTTCTCTAAATCCACTTCTCCTATAGGAGAGAGTTTTAAAACTCGATCCCTGGATAGTCCTTCTTTCTTTCCAGAAGCCTTTCCTTTTTCTCCTTTGACTTCAGCTGTTCTTCACAAGTGAGAGTTTTATTCTTCCCAATGCCCTCACCCCTGGTTTTTCTTCGAGATTCTTTTTCTTTCACTTAGGGACTTCGTCGCCCCGAAGTAAGTGATCCCTACCTGCCCCATATTGGTTTCAGTAGACTGGCAATTCCCGCTCTGAACATCCTTTCCAAGTGCCACTGTTGTATGGCGGATTGATCCAAGACGGAAAATTCCACGCTTTCTCATTTCTTTCAGATCTTCCCTTTTTCCTTTTTTCCCGAGAAGCGTTACATTGACTTCTCCCCATGTGCTCTTCCCCCCCCCCGATTATCCTTTGCGTCCCCCTTTTTTTCCCGATAAAAAGCAAGTTGCCACGCCCCCTCCTTTGGAATTTCCCCCCCTTTTGCCGGAGATCTGCGGAGGCTCCCTGCAACTTCTTCCTTTCCACCTTCCCCTGAACTTTTTTTTTTTCGACGTAGGCCTCGACCCGGTCGGGTTCCCGTCTTTCCTTTTTCCTCACCCCCTGGTACTTTCCTAGACCAGTTCGACGTCGTGAGTCCTCCTCACCGTTTCGTCAAAGATCGTTCTCGGACGGCTCGCGTCATTTCCCTTTTGCTTTTTTTTTGATGGATCGAGACTTCCGCCGTTTCAGCAATGACCCCCGTATTGGCTTTTGTGAGCCACCCTATGACCTCCCCCCCTCCCCCTGGCCATCTCCTAACGGCTCGCTTATAGAAACCCCACCCCCTGGCGCCCCTTCCACTCGATGACTCCTTTGGGAAAGTTTCCTCCCGTCGCGAGCACTTTCCAGAACGCAATGACTCTCCCCGGCCCAACACCAATCTCTTTCGGCTGTAGAGTTACTCCTCTTGTTGCTTTTCCTCGTGCATACTTTTCCCCTTACATTTTCTCCGCAGCGCGATGGACTCCCCCCCGGGGCTCGACGGATTCGCTCCTTTGTGTATCTTGCTTTTTGCATTCATTGCGGCTCCCCCTCCGGCCTCTGGTTTTTCCCCCAAATGTTCTCCACCTTCTCGCGAATACGCCGCTTTGAAGCGACGAAGCAGCGGCTTTTTCCCCGGAAATGTGGTCGATACAACTCTTTTCGCCCATTGCTTCTTTTTTTCAGACTCCTCTATTTCACGGCCTTTAGAAGTCTTTTTCAGTAAATATTAGATCGGAAGGAGCGCCGTCACCCCTGTATTTTTCCCCTGCCGCCTCCGTTCTCATGGTCTCTTCTGGATCTTCCTGGTTGTCGCCTTTTTCCCGAATTGCTGCAGATACATTTTCGCCCCCTCCCTGGAAGGGTAGAGTTCCTTCTGAAAGGTTAATTAACTTTTCTCGAAACTCCCGTCTCCCCCCACCCCCCCTCTTGGCCCCCCGTTTTTACACGGCCACTTTTTTTCTTCCTGGGGTGTCTTTTCCAGGTGAATTGCCATTGATTTTTTAGGGGTCTTTTCTCCCTTGTCAAGAATGAGACTTTTCTCCCTCACTCTCGTCCCTAACGTTCCCCCCCAGATTTAGAGGGTCAACCAAAGGAAAAACACACTTTCCCTTATCTTTTGTTGCCCCCCCCATCTTGCTCTCCCCCCCGAAATAGTCCCCCCCCCCCCCCCCCACCTACTGGAGCGTCTCTCCTTGTCTTTCAAGAGCCCTTTATCTCCTTCACCTGACGAGCTTTCTACTTTCCTCCTATTTTCTTGATCCTGGTTCTCTCCTTTCCTTACTTGTATCCAGAATTTCTTTTCCCCCACGGTGGCGTTCCTGAAGGCTCAAGAGAAATGTGCCCCAAGATGAAGGCGCAAAGGAAGACTCTGACCCGGCTTCCCTCTCTCCCCCCGAGCGGCGCGGGCCAAGGGCAGTTGGCCTCACCGTCTTTAGATCTATGTATCTAGTCCCTCCTCTTCTCCGAAGTTGAAAGGTCCAGGGAGGTTTCTAATACGTTTGTCCCGGCGTTTCCGTTGGGTTTTTTCTTTGGGGGTTTTTGGCATTTTCTCCCCCTTAATTGTTTCTTCTTTCTGAGCCGCTGAGCGCAGCTAGTTTCATAGGTTCCAACCCCCCTAATCCGCTCCAATCCGTGTCATCTAAAATTTTTCAGAGCGTTGCGCCTTAAGGTGTCCCTCTTCGAGGACGAACTTCCCAGTACGTTCATCATCTCCTTTTGCGCGTGGAATGCGGTGATGCGAGCTTTTGAGGGGTGGGGGTCCGAAGCTCCTTGAG
>Ga0179593_1660767_pt1 | contig 10395 bp, 26 predicted proteins | sample CZODoug2_1_08_16_FD_185931 | JGI IMG/M metagenome (GOLD analysis project Ga0179593, IMG submission 185931) | Vadose zone soil fungal communities from Angelo Coast Range Reserve, California, USA - CZODoug2_1_08_16fungal (PacBio error correction) | ecosystem: Environmental > Terrestrial > Soil >... | reverse complement strand
TATACCATTCCCCCCCCTCTTTCCCCCCTTTCCTTTCTTTTCCAACTTTTTTCCCCCCTTTTTCCCCCTTTGTACGAGAGGAAAAGGTTGTGACCTTTTTTTTTTCCTCTCCCCCTGTGATTTTTTTTTTCAGTTTTCCTTCCCATTCCCTTTACAACCGTAATGTGAAAGGAGGGAAAAGACTAATCTCCCCACCTCCCCTTTTCCTTTTCCCCCCCCACTTTTTTTCTCCCCTGCACCCCCCCCCCTTTTCAAGGGATGGGAATCACGTGTACTTTTTCTCTCTTTTTCTTCCCTTCCCCTCCTCTGCCCAGGGCTTAATTTTTTTCCCCCTCTTCCCCCCCCAAGTGTTTGCAGGGGAAGGATAACTTTTGAATGTTCCCCCCCCTTCCCTTCTCTCCCCCCCCCCCACGGTTCAGACGCTTTTTAACCCTTTTTTTTTTTTTTTTTTTATAAGTTATGTGGTACTCCCTTTTCTCCCCCCCTTCCCCCCCTCCCCCCCCCTTTCTTTTCTGTTTTTTTTTCTTTTTTTTTTTTCCTTTTCCTCCTTTCCCTTCCCCCCCCCCACGCCCGGAGAGGAAACAAACAACGAGCTGGTCCCTTTTTTTTTTTCCCCCCCCCCTTTTTTTCCCTTTTCTGTTGCCCGCCGAACTAATGAAATCGTGAAAATTCTGCTGATGCCCCCCTTTCTCCCCTACATGTCCCCCACCCTTTTTCTTTCCCTCCCCCCTTTTGTGTGGCAGTGTGGTAGGAAATGAGCATCCCGTGCCCTTTTTTTTTTCAGTGTCCCCTCCTTTTTTCTCTCCCCTTTTTGAAGGTGGAAAAATCACCCCTACCAGTGTTCTCCTTTTCCCTTCATTTTCTGTGCTACTTTTTCCCCCTTAAGCTTTTTTTTTTTTTTTTTTTTTTGCCTTTCACACTGAAGGTTTTAGAATGAGTGGATGGATAAAAAAAAATCGTTTCAACCACCCCCTCTTTTTCCCTTCCCCCTTTTTTTACCATTGTTTTTTTTTATTTCCCCCTTTTTTTTTCTCCCCCAGTGTGCGGACAGGAAAGTGAAGTAATATAAGTGTGACTCCCTTTCCCCTTTTTTTTCTTCCCAAATCCCTCCCCCCAGGTTTTCCCCCCCTTTTTTCCCTTGTAACATTTGTGAGGACGATATTGGAAAAGAAAAAGTTTTTCCCCCCATTCCTTTCCTTTTTTTTTTCCCTCACACCTTTAACCCCTTTTTTCCTTTTTCTTCCGTCTATCAGGCGTGGGGAAGTGAATTATAGGGAATTATACTATTCCAATCATTTTTCTTTTTCTTTTTTTACCCTTTCCTGATCTTTTCCCCCCTCACTTTTTTTCTTTTCCATGCATGAGATTGATATTATTAGAGGATAACATTCTTTTTTCAAGGCCATGTACATTCCTTCCTTCCCTCCCCCGTCCCCTTCTCTCAGGAAATCTTCCCTTCTTCCCTTTTTCTCCCCCCCCCCTTCTTCTTGAATTCCCACGGGAAGTGCAAAAAGAATTGGAACTATTGCGTACTTCTTTCCCCCCCTTTTCCCCCTTTCCCCCCTCCCTAGGGTCCATGTGCTTCAACTCTCTTCTTTAAAAAGACTCCCCTCCCTTTTTGTGTTTTTCGTCTCTCTCAGTTTTTTCCTCTCTTCTTTTTTTTTCCCTCTTTATTCTGCCTCCCTGCATAAGAATTAGAAGAGGTACAAGTTCTGTGCATCCCTTTTCCTTTTTCCTTCCCCCCCCCCCCCTTTTTTGTGTCTCTTCCTTTCCCCAAACCCCCCCCCCCCCTTTTTTTTTTTTCTTTTTTTCCCCCTTTTCCTTCCACCCGGATGTGCAGAAAGGGGGATGTTAAAGGCTCTGGTCTTTACCTAATTTCTTTTTTCAAATTTTTTTTTTTTTCCTTTTCTCCCTTTTCCTTTTCCCTCTTCCCCCCCCTTCTTTCCCTTTTTTCTTCTTTTTCCTCGTATTCTGTTTCGAGAAGGGCACGGCCACAGTCCCTTGCTTTCCCTCCTTTTTCTCCTTTTTTCTTTCCCTTTTTTGTTTTCCACCTTCCCTTCTTCTTCCCCCTTTTCCCCCCTTGGAAACTGTTCGGGCCAATATAGATCAAACCCTTGTTCCTATTTTTTTTTTCCCACCTTTTTTTCCCCCTCATTGTCCTTCTTTTTTTCTGAGAGTCTTTTTTTTTTTTTTTTTCTCTTTCGTGGATGCCCATAGAAGAAATGGTAGAGGTCAATTCACGAGGTCTTCCTTTTCCTTTTTTTTTTTCCTTTTTCTTTCCCCTTCCCCCGTGATGTCCCCCGAGTCTCCCCTTCCTTCCCCCCCCCCCCCCTTATCCGAACAACTGATGCGACCCACTTTCATTGGTCGTCCCTTTTTTTTTTCCTTCCCCTTGGTTGATTCTCCTTTTTTCCTTCCCCCCCCCACCCCCTTTTTTTTTTCCCCCCTTCCGGGGATTTTTCCCATTGGGAGTTAAAAAGAAAAAGTGTCCTTCGGTTCCTTTCTTTTTCCCCTTTCTTTTTTTTTCTTTGTTTTTTCCCCCCCTCCCCTTTTTTCCCTTTACCCCCCCCTCTTTTCCCTTCAAGGGCGGGCGGCGACAAACCATTTCCTTTTCCCCTCTTCTTTCCCCCCCCCTCTTTTCTTTCCTCCCTTTGTTTCCCTTTTTTTTTTCCCTATATCCTTCGGGCCCACACAGCAATGCACAAGATAACTTCCGTGTCTTTTTTTTTTTTTTTTTTTTTTCCTCCTTTTTCCCTCCCCCCCCTTTTTTCCGCTTTTTTTTTTTTTTTTTTCCCCTTCCCCCTTAGGCTGCAACGGCAACTTTGTACGGAAGTGTTCATCATCACCCCCCTTTTTCCCCTTTTTCTGTTTTCCCCCCTTTCCCCCCTTCCCTTTCCAGACCCCCCTTCATGTATTTTGAGGATAATATGGAATTAATAATCGGTTTTTGGATCCTTTTCTCTTTTTTTTTCCCTTTTTTTCCCCTTCCCATTACAACACCCCCCCCAGTTCTCTCCCCTTTGTTTTTCCTTTTCCCCGCCAAATTTCAACACCGTTTGGGAGATGAAAGGTGACCTTTCCTTTTTTTTCTTTTCCTTTCTTCCCCCCCCCTCCTTTTTTTTTTTTTAGTTTTATATGGTATTCCTCTCCCTTTTTTTCTCTCTCATTCAGCCATCGATCGAAAATAACAAAAGAGGCGAGTCTTCTGGGTCTCGTGTCTCCCCTTTCCCCTCCCCCACCCGTTTTGTTTTCCCCTTTCTTTGTTCCCCTTTTTTTCCTTACAGACAATGTAAAGAAAAAATTTACTTTTCCTCCCTTTCCTTGCTTTTTCCTTTTTTTCCCTTTTTTTTTTTTTCCCCCCTTGGCCCTCTTTTTTTTTTCCTCTTTTCTTTTTTACCCGGCCAGACCAGATTAGCACCGCAAAGCCCTTGCCTTTTCTTCCTTCCCTCCCCCCTTCACTTTCCCTTTTTCTCCCCCCCTCTCTGCCGGGCATTTCCTTGTTTAGATTGAAAACTAGTAACACAATTTTCCGTTTTTCATCTTCCCCCTCCTTTTTTTTTTTTCTTTCCCCCCCCCCCCCCCCTTTTCCTGACTTTTTTTTTTTTTTCCTTCCTTTTCCCCTTTTATGAAGACGGTGAAGTTTAGGCCTACACAACCAGGTGTCCCCCCCCCCCCCTTTTTCCCCCTTTCTTTTTTTTTCCCGACTTTTCTTTTTCCTGCGAACGGAACAAAAACCGCGATCTCATTCCATTCCTTTTTTTTTTCCCCCCCCCCTTCCCCGCTTTTTGATCCCCCGCCACTCCGGAAAGACGGGAAAATCTGCTGGTTTCCTTTTCTTTTGCCCCCCTTCCCGCCTTTCCCCCCCTTTCCTTTGTTTGTGCTATTAAATTGGCAGGGTACCGCATTGTGTGTTGCCTTTTCCTTCTTTTTTTTCTGTGTCCTTGTTTTTCCGGGGTCAAAACCGGAAGAGGCTTTCCCTCCCCCCCCCCCTTTTGTTCTTTCCCCCCTTCCCTTTCCCCTTTTTATTCCCTTGGTTAGGAGGAAATTGGTTAACTACAGGCCTTTTTTTCCTTCTTTTCTTTTCCCCCTTTCCTTGTTCTTTTCCCCAAAACCCCTCCCCCCCCTATTTTCCTCTGAATCTTCGTGAAATTGAAAGGAACCAGGGGGCGCGTTTTTTTTTTCCCCTTCCCCCTCCTTTTTTCTGTACTGTGCTTCCCCCCATTTCCCCCCCCTTTTTTCTCCTGCCCATCGCCAAAACGGCTGTCGAAAAAATAACCTACCTTTCCCCCCTTTTTTTTCCCCTTTTCCTCTTCCCTTTCCCCCTCCCCTTCTGACTTTCTTTTCTTTCTTTTTGGTGGGAAAGCGCAACGTTCTTTTTTTTTCCTTGCCCTCCCCCCCCTGATTTTTTTTTCTTCTTCTTTTTTTGCTCCCTTCTTGGTGAAAGATAGGCTAAAGTGCGAAGGTGCTGGGAACTTCCTTTCCCTTTTTTTTCTTTTCTTTTCCCTCCCTCCCCTTTTTCCTGGTCCCCCCCCCTTTTTTTCCTCCCTCTCCCAGGCCGATAGTGAATTTTTGTGAATAGCATCTCCAACACCGTTTGTTCCCTCTGCTTCTTTTCCCCTTTTTTTACCTTTTTTTCCCCTTTTTCCGGTCCTTTCTTTTTTTTTTCTTTTTTTTCGATGGCCTCCCCCCTCCCTTTCCTTTTTTTTTTTTCCATTTCCTACCCTCTTTTTTTTTTTTTTCTTCCCCCTTTTTTTTTTTTTTTTTTTTTCTTTTTTATACTTCTATTTGAGGCATTGAATATTGATAGGAGGAACGAGTAGTAGGCCGTCCGGCCTTTTCTTCTCTTTTTCCCTTTTTTCTGCCCCCCCTTTTTTTTTTTCCTAGTTTTTCTTTCCCCTTTTTTTTCCCTCTGCAATACCCCCTGTCTTGCAGAAAGGGAGGTTTAAAGATTCTGGCTGGCTGAGCCCTTGTGAGCCCTCCTTTCCATCTATTTTTAAGATCCTCCCCCCTTCCCCTCCTTTTCTTTTCCCCTCCCCCCTCTTTTTTATCGAGATGTAGAGAATGCAAGGACACGCCTGTCTCTTTTTTCTTTCCCCTCCTTTGCCTTTTTTTTTCCCCACATCTCCCCTTCTTTTCTCCCCCCCCCCTCTTTTTTTTTTTTTTTTTCCACTTCTGTGCCTACACACATGTTCAGGAGGGCCGAACCTGTGTAGGTCGGGTTGATGTTGTCTGGACCTTTTTTTTTTTTTTTTCTCTTCCTGTCTTCACTTTTTTTTTTTTTTTTTCCTTTTCCCTCTCTCCCCTGGTAGCAGTTCAAGTAAAGGGAAGATTCATCTTCCACTCGGTGTTTTTGTTCTTTTCTTCCCTCTTTCTTGCACCCCACACCCCTTTCCTTTTATCTTTTCCCTCCCCCTTCTCCCCGTGGAACAAAATGATAGAAAACAATTTCATGGACTCTCCCCCCTTTTTTTCTCCCCCCCTTTCCACTTTTTCCCCTTTTCCCCTTTTTTCCCCCCCTTCCACTTTGACCAAGGAAGGGGGATTTGAATACCATTGGCCCCTTTTCCCCCAGTCCTTCTCCCCCCTTTTCTTTTCGTTGATAAGGGAATTAAAGAAATATTTTTTCCCTCCTCTTTTTCTTTTTTCTTTCCCTTCTACCTTTAGGCCTCCTTCCTTTTTTTTTTTTTTCTTCCCCCCTCTTCATTCCTCCTCTCTTTTTGTTAGAGAAAGGAGTGGAATGACGGGAACGATATCCATCGGTTTTCCCCCCCTTTCCTCCCTTTTCTTTTTCTTTTTTTTTTTCCCTTCCTTCCTTTCCCCCCCCTCTTTCCCCTTTTTTTTTTTTTTTTCGGGAAAGCGGGTCGCGTGTTGAGACAGGTCACCCCCCCCCCCCCCCCCCTTTTTTTTTTTCCCCTTTTCAAAATTTTCTGACCCCCCCCTTTCCCCCCCCTTCACCCAAGGGGGAAAATGAATGCCTCGGCTTATCTTTCCCCCCTCCCCTTCTTTTCCTGCCCTTTCCCTTTTCCATGTTCCCCTTCTCTTTCCCCCCCTTCCCTTCCTCTCATAAATAGGAGTTGGAGATTAGTCGTGTGTCCCTTTTTTTCCTTTCCCCCCCCCTTACAACACCCATTTTTTCCCCCTTTTTTTGGAAAGGTGTTCCTGTCGTCAAAAAGAGGAAACGTGGCGTCTTTTCCCCCCTTTTTTTTTTTTTTTCCTTTTTTTTCTTCCCTCTTTTACGTGGCGCTCCTTCAGTGTTTTTCTTTTTTTCTTCTTTTCTAAATCTAGATAGTTTAATAAGAAGAAGTTGTTGTTGGTTGAAGCCTTCCATTCCCCTCCCCCCACAGTACGGGTTTTTCTTTTTTCCCCCCCCTTTCCTCCCAAAGGTCAAAAAAGTGACCTCTTTTTTTTTTTTTTTTTCCCCCCCCCCTTTCCAACTTCCCTCCCCCGAGTTCCCCCCCCCCCCTCTTTCCCCCTTTTTTTTTTCCCTTTTTTTTTTTCCCCTTCCTGTGAAAGGAGGAAAAGGCCTGAAGTCTTCCCCCCCTCTTTTTTCCCCTCCCCTTCCCTCCTTCGTCCCAACCCCCCTTCCTTTTTCCTTTCTTCTCTTCTTCCCCTGGATACATTTATTATCAGTTTGAAAACACCCTCTTTTTTTTTTTTTTTTTTTTTTCTCCCCCCCCCCCCCCTCCTTCCCCCTTCTCTCTTTTCCCTTTGAATGATTCACAAAAAGGTTAAATGGTTGCTTTTTTCTTTCTTTTTCCCCCCTCCCCCCTTTTCTCATTCCCTTTTCCCTCCCTGTGTTCCGGGTTCTGCAGAAAACAAGGCAAATGACAATTTTTTATCTTTTTTCCCCCCCTTTTTTCCCCCCTATGTCTCTTCCCCCAGTTTTTTCCCTTTTTTTTGCTGAACAACCACCGAGATTTCGTCCCCCTTCTTTTTTTTTTTTCCCCCCCCTTTCTGCACCCCTTCCTTTTTCCTCCCCCCCCCTTTTTCCTTTTTTCCCTTTCCAAAATATTTAGGTTAACTATACCTACGACCTTTTTCCCTTTTTTCCCTTTTCCCCCCTTTTTTTAGTTCCCCTCCCCCTCTTTTTTTTTTTTTTTTTCCCCCCCTTTCTTTTCCGGATGTTGCCCTTGTCAAAAAAAATTGGAAGAGGTCTCTTTTTTTTTTTTTTTTCCCCCCCCCCCCCACTTTTTTTTTTCCTTTGTCCCTTTTTTTTTTTTTCCTTTCCCCCTGCCTTTGGTGGGAAGAAATATGGCTATTAAAGAAGGGTTTTGCTCGTGGAGTTCCCCCCCTTCCCCCCTTCCCCCCCCCCCTTTTTTTTCCTCTTTTTTTCTTTTCTTTCTCTATGGGAATCGAAGAAATAAGTTAGCTTTCGCCACCCTTTTTCCCCCCTTCTTTTTCCTCCCCCCTTTTCAACTCTTTTTTTGACAACCCCCTCCCCCCCTCCTTCCCCCCTTCCCCCTTTTGAGTCCAGATATTGGAAACGGAAAAGTTGTAGGAAGGGATTTTCTCTTTTTTTTTTTTTTTCTTTTTTTTTTTTTTTTGACACACCTTCCCCTCCCCTTCCCTCCTTTCCCCCCCTTTCTTCCCATCCTATCGGATGTGGGAAGTGAAGTTATAGAACATTCACTCGTATTCCTCTTTTTTTTCCCCCCGTCCTTTTTTTCCCCCTTTCCAGTTTTCCCTTTTTTTTCCCCATCCTGGTCTGTCTTTTATTAATAGGAAGGGATAACAGGCTCAGCCAGGCCAGAGCGTTTTTCCCCCTTTTTTCCCTTTTTTTTTTTTTTTTTTCTTTTTTTCTTCCATGGTAATCTCCCTTATTGGGTTGCCCTTTATTTTTCCTTTTGTAAATCGCGAAGGCCACGTTCTCCCCTTTCTTTTTTCTCTATGAGTTGTTTCCCCCTTTCTTCATTTCCCCCCCCCCTTTTTCCCCCCTTTTTTTCCCCCCCCTAATATTTTTTTTCTCTTTCTTTCTTTCTTTTTATCCTCCCCTTCCTTTTATAGAGGAAGAGGTAGGAGAAAGAAGAATTCCGAATTCGCATAGGTTTCCCACCTTTCCTTTTTTTTTCCCCCTTTTTTTCTCTTTCTTTCTTTTCCTTCCCCAACCTTTTTTTTTCTGTGGTGATCACCCTGATGAAGGGAAAGGGATGTAAAGATATGGCTGCTGGAGCCACTGTTGGTATTTCCTTTTTTTCCCTTTTTTTTCCTCTTTTTTCATTTTTTTTTTTTCCCCCCCATGAACTCCCTTTTTTTTCCTCCCCATTTTTCTCCCTTTCTTTCCTCCCGCTTGATCGAGGAAATGTAGAGATGGAAAAAGGACCCAAGCCTGATTCGCTTTTCCTTTTTTTCTCCTGTTCCCTCTTTTTTGAGTCCCCCCCTCCCCCCCTCTTTTTTTTTCTAATTTTCCCCTTCCCTGAAACTTGTAGGGGGAAAATAGAGAAGAAAAAAGGGTTAAGGAGCCTCCCCCCTGTTTCCCCTTTTCCCTCCGTTTTCCTCTTGTCCCCTGATCTTCCCCTTTTTTTTTTTTTCTTCCATATTTTTCCTTCCTCTGCGAAGAGAGAAACTGGTAGCAGTTCCTCCCTTGCCCTTTTTTTTAAATGGTTGCCCGGGAGTCCATCCCCCTGGATTCCCCCCCCCCGAGTCTCCAAAAGGAGGTAGTAAACCAAAACCCCCCCCCCCCCCCCCCCCCCCCCCCCCCTTTGTTTCCCCGCAACCACTGATTGCGACAAATTCATGAGCAGAATCACACCCTTTTTTTTGTTGTTTTTCTTTCCTTTTCTTTCTTCCTTCCCGTTTTCAGTGTCCCCCCCCCCCCTTTTTTTTTTTTCCCCCCCCTTTTCTTTACAATGGCAAAGGGAATAGCCACCTCTTCTCCTTTTTCCCCCTTTTTTCCCTTCCTCCCCTTTGTCCCCCTCCTCCTTTTTTTTTTTTTTCTTCTGCCGACCATGGGAATAGGGAAAAAAAAATGGGGCCGGCCCCTCCCTTTTTCCCTTTTTTTTTTCTTTTTTGTTTTTTTTTTCCTTCCAGGCCTTTTTTCCTCCTTTCCCCCCCCCCCGGCAAATTGCCACCAGATAAAACTTGGCAGTTGGCTTGGTTTTTCTTTTTTTCCCCCCCTTTTTTTTTTTTTTTTCCCCCTTTTTTTCCTTTTTCTTTCCTCCCTTTCCCCCCCCCCCTTTCCCAAAACAATGGGAACATTCAAAGTTCTTTTTTTTCCTTTTCTCCTTTTCCCTTTCTCCCCCCCCTTTCCCATTTCTTCCCCCCTTTTCCCCCTTCTCATTTCAATGACAGTGATAGAAATAATGACCTTAAAAGTGATCCTTTTTTTTTTTTTTTTCCCCTCCCCTTTTTCCTCCCCTGGACTTTTTTTTTTTTTTTTTGTTCCCCCCCCTCGGGGAAAGAAGACGGGTCCACCCCTTTTTTCCCCCCCCCTCTTTTTTCTTAGTCTCCCCCTTCGTCCTTTTCCTTTCTCCCCCCTTTTCCCTTTTTTTTCGGCGGTTGGAGGAAAAGGGAGGACCAGAAGAAGCCTCTTTTTTATTTCTCCTTTTCTCCCCCTTTTTCCCCCCCCCTTTTTTGTGGGCTTCTATCCCCTCTTTTTTTTTCCCCTCCTTTCAGCTTCGTTTCCTATGGGATAAAAAAGAAGGAGAAAAAGTTTCCCCCCCCTTTTCCTTTCCCCCCTTTACCTTTTCTTCCCCCCCCTTAACTCCCCCCCCTCCTTTCCTTTAACTTGACAAATGGTAGGTTTTTGAGTTTTTGACTGCTTTTTTTTTGCCCCCCTCTTCCCCCCCCAAATTTCCTCTCTTTCCCCCTCCTCTTTCTTTGGTCCTGCAAAGACATGACGGGGAATCTTTAAGGTCAAAGGAGGCGATCCCCCCTCCCCCTCCCCCCCACCTTTTCCCTCCCTCCTAGTTCTTCCTTTTTTCTCTTTCCTCCCCCTTTGTGCCGTTCACTTGAATGTTTCACAAAAGGTTGTCCTTTCCCCCCCCCCCTCCCCCTTTCTTTTTCCCCCCCTGTGATGGAAAACGGTTTATGAAGACGGTTTGACTTTCTTTTTCCCCCCCCTCTTTCCCCCCCCCCCCCCACTTCTTTCTTCCCCCAATTGGCTATCGTAAGGCAGGAAAACGCCGGGCTTTTCCCCCCCCCCCCCCCCCCTCTTTTCTAAGAATTTTCTTTTAATCCCGAAAATGAAAGAGGGCAAAGTGATTTTTCATTCCCTTTCCTTTTTGCTTGTCCCAGGGCTTTTCTCCCCCCCCGTGCTCCTACGATCTCTTTTTTCTTTTTTTTCCCCTTTGACTTTCTTTTTCCCTCCCTTCCCTGTCTTTTTTCATTGGTTCAAACCTGAAGAAGGGATCAACCGTTTTCCCTTTTTTTCCCCCCCCTTTTTTTTTTTTTTCCCTG
>Ga0179593_1539711_pt1 | contig 10395 bp, 12 predicted proteins | sample CZODoug2_1_08_16_FD_185931 | JGI IMG/M metagenome (GOLD analysis project Ga0179593, IMG submission 185931) | Vadose zone soil fungal communities from Angelo Coast Range Reserve, California, USA - CZODoug2_1_08_16fungal (PacBio error correction) | ecosystem: Environmental > Terrestrial > Soil >... | reverse complement strand
CTTTGAATTCCGTTCGAGCTTCGCGGCTTCCCCTTCTTCTTTAGTCGATGGCTCTGGTGCCCTTGGCTTGCTGGGGTCCCTAACCTAATTCGATTTTACCTTGGAACAGCGATATTTTCCGCTCGGAGAAGCCCCTGGGCCCATGAGTTTTCTTCTATCGGTGATCTTTGCGCTACTATGCTGTCCGAGACATTCAAGTCAGGGAATCTTTGGTTGTGTGGGTCTCACGTCTTTTCTGGTAATTCCTTTTTTTTTGAGGATTTTTTCGTCCGATTTTACCCGGTCACCTTTTAAGCCCGTGGTGTGACCTTTTTCAAACCTTTCGCGCCGTCAAGTAAGTACATCGAGGCTGGTTATCCGGTCGGTCTTTGTTTTTCTTTTCGAGTTTCTTCGTGGAACAGGATGTTGACCCTGACATCAAATGGTCGGAAGATTTTTTGGGTCAGATTGATAGGATTCACGCTTTTTAATAATAGGGGGGAAGCTACGGCTTTTCCATTCGTTTTCGTTGCGAGCTTACCCCCCCGATCTCCGTCCTTCACGGGTTTTCTCGTCTCGGCCCTTTTTTCTTGGTCACGAGTTTGCCTCCCTACTGCCCAGGCAAGGATATCGAGCGAGACTTTCCTCAATAGGATCTCCGTCCCTTATTCGGAGCGAGCCGTTTTAAAAGGCCACATCAGTAATTTCACCCTTTTTTTTTTTTTTTTTTTTCTTGTTTTTTGTTTCTTGTGTTGTGTTTTTTTTTTTTGTTTTTTTTTTTATTTTCTTCTTTTCCTCTTCTTTCTTTTCTTTTTTTTTTCTTGTTTTTTATTCCTCCTCTTTTCTTGTTGTTTTTTTTTTCTTCTTTTTTTTTATTTCTTTTCTTTTTTTTGTTTTTTTTTGTTTTTTTTTTTTTTTTTTTTTTTTGTTGTTGTTTTCTTTTTTTTTTTTTTTGGGTTTTTTGTAGGTTTTTTTTCCCCTCCCCCTCTTTTCTCTTTTTTCTCTCTTTCTTTGTTTTTGTGTGTGTGGGTTTTTTTTTACGCCCCCCTCGTCTTTTTTTATTTCTTTTTTTCTCTTGCTCTGGTTTTTTTTCTGTTTTTTCTGTTTTCTCTTTCTCCTTTTCTTTTTTTTTTTTTTTTTTTTCTCTCATTTTTTTTTTGGGTGTTTTTTTTTTTTTTTTTGTGGTTTTTTTTTTTCTTTTTTTTTTTTCCTGTTTTTCTATTTTTTTTCTCTTTTTTTTTTTTTTTTTTTTTTTTTTTTTTTTTTTTTGGTTTTTGTTTTTTTTTTTTTTTTTTTTTTTTTTTTTTTTTTCTCCTTTCTTTTTTTTTTTTTTTTTTTTTTTTTTTTTTTTCTTTTTTTTTTTTTTTTTTTTTTTTCTCTCTTTTTTTTTTTTTTTTTTTTTTTTTTTTTTCTTTTTTTTTTTTTTTCTTTTTTTTCTTTTTTTTCTTTTTTGTTCCTTCCCTTTTTTTTTTTTTTTTTTTTTTTTTTTTTTTTTTTTTTTTTTTTTTTTTTTTTCTTTTTTTTTTTTTTTTTTTTTTTTTCTTTTTTTTCTTTCTTCCTTTTTTTTTTTTTTTTCCTTTTTTTTTTTTTTACTTCTGTTCCACCTTCGGCCTCTTCTGCCAACGTTCCCTTCTTTTCCGCTGATATGAAACATTGCTTTCTTGATTGACTCGTTCGCGGCTAAACATTCAATGCCCATGTCCTTCCCCGTAATTTTTTGCCAAATCCTTTTTCCTTTGGGCGCACTTGCCTTGCGTCTTCCCCCCACCTATCGTTTCTTCCTCTAGCGATATGTGTTTAATCTCTTTTTCAATGCATCGGCCCACCCTTATTGGGTAGCCCCTTTCGCCCCGGGACCCGACCTCCCCTTTTGTCTTTTGCTATGTAAGCAGCCATTCGGGCAAAGCATTTCAAATGCTCCCTTTGCCAATTCCTCGCCAGGCTTCTGAAGACGCAAAAGGCGTTCGATCTCTTATAAACGTAAGGCTTTCACGCCCTTTCTTTCCTTGTGTCCAAGGTCTCAACCGTAAGATTTTCTTTTTCCGGAGTTGCCGTCTGCCACGTTGTGGAAGCGATTGTTTTTCCGTTTATCTTTTTATATCTTAACAGCTGGAAGACAGGCCCTCCCTTACTATCGGCTTTTCCTACGGAATTTCCTCTCCCGCTGTTTTTTCCTTGCGTTGTTAAGAGGATTCCGCGTGTTGCTTTTTCGATCCTGATATTCTTAATTCGGAGCATTCCCTTCTTTTTTATCCCTTTTCCATCATGGTTGACATACGGCCTTATGGTGACTTTTTTCCCCCCCACACGAAGCGTTTTTGATGCTGCCAAGGATTCCCTTCAAATATGCGTCCCTCTTCCCGCTTTTCTTCCTTACTCCTTCTCTCTCTCCGCCGGCAATCCAACCTGATTCTGAAACACTTTCCAAAAGGCCGCTCCCCTCCTGAAGGAACATCGGGTTGACATTGTTAGCCTCTCCTACTCCCGACATCTCTCTTTTTAAGCCTCATGGCCCGACCCAGTTTTTCTCGATTTGAAGGTTTTCCCCTCGTGAAGCAGTTACGATGTTTTCTTTCCCGTCCGGGGGCGCTACACTCTTCCTTGCCGGAGAAGCCAGTTTTCCCAGTTTTTCTTTTTGCCTGATGGCATGCTCTGAATTGCGGACAACCGCGTGAAAAAACAAAAGGCCCGTTCGCAGGGCGGAAGCGATTGCCCACACAAACATGGACGATCTTTTTTTTTCTTTCCTCCCCCCTTCACGTTGTCCGTCCTACCCCTACATGTCCCCGCGTTCTGCCAAGCCCAAATCTTTTCTTTTTGACCAATTGATCCGCTCCTGAAACATCCTGTTCTCCGGCGGAAATGTTTCCTCTCAAAGATTGCTGATGCAGGCAGTCACTCCCCTCAGCCCGTCCACCCTCTTCCCCTGTCGGAGCCTACTTTCAAACACCACTTTCTGTCAGTATGAGTGACGGGGCCATTGTAATTCTCTGTTTCTTACTCCCCACTTTCTTGACTTTTCGTCGAGGTAACCCCACCAACAAATTTTCCCTCAAGTGGTATTCTCCTCTTAGTAGACGCCCCACCGCCGCTTTTGCTGGAAGAGCCTTTCCCTCATGGTCGGGGCAAATTTCTCTCCTTCAATAGCGCTTTTTTTTTTTTCCATGGCATCGAATTAGTGCTGCAATTCCCGCCGCTTAGATTTTTCACCCCCCTTCCGGTTGGAACCGTCTAAATAGAATCGTTACACGGGCCAATTGCCATATCTCTTTTGCCCCCTCCCTACGTTTTTTTTTTTTCCTTTTTGATGGCCTTGGTGCCTGCGTATTCATTTAGCTTCCTTCTTTTTTCTTCCGAAGCGTTTGTGAAATTGCTTCTGAACATGTCCACTATAGAATTCGTTACTTGGAAACGACTCGCTTTTTTTTCCAGAAAGCGTTAGACTTTTTGGTGGCCCCTCAAGAGAATTTTTCAACTGCCTCAACATTGCTGTCCGAGAATTTTCCCACCTTAGGGAAATCTGGTTTGGTTTTTAGGACTCGACGCTGCTTGGTTCTTTTTTTTTCGGAAGCCCATTTTTACCGCTTACTCTGTACCCTTTAAGAGGTGGGTTTTTAAAGGAAAAACCTACTTTCGCTTCAAAGTGGAAGTAATCGTTTCTTTTAAGACTTCCGGTCGCCCTTCTATTTCTTCATCCCCCTACATTGTGCCAGCCTCTTTGCGCCCAATTTATTCTTCTTTCCCCTTATGTTGCGGATCAATCAACTTTTTTTCCGGGATCTTTGGGGCTGTCAGAGGATAGGATCTCATTTATGTAAATTTCTTGGTAGCTCCGGGCTCTCCCTCCATTCGTTTTTTTTCTTTCCACCGCCAGATACGTCCACGAGGGTGCGCTGACGTAAATGCGAACGGTTTTTTTCCCCTGTTGTCGGCGCCTTTTCCCCCCATCCAGAAAGTTAGTTCATCGAGCGAGCCAGGCATTTCCCAAAACTTGATTCCCGGTCCAGATCCCTTGTAGCGGACGCCCCCTGCCCTTTTTCTCACATGCAGAATCGTTTTTTTAGTTTTACCTTTCGTACCAGCCGCTGTTTTTTTCCCCCTTTCTGTTATTTGCTTCCGGCCGCGGTCTAACAATGGCAATGTCCTTCCAAAAATGAGTTCCCCGTGTGACATTGTTCCATTGTTGATGGCTTTTCTTCGCGGTCCCTTCCTTTGAAGAGGTGCAATTCCGTTTTTCTATCTTGGATTTGACAACGATTCTCTCCCCCTTTTTCCGGAAAGGCCGGAATACAGTCACAGGATGCCACCTTTCTGAGCCATGAGAACCCTTTAATTCACATTCCTGTTTCTGACCCTTATGATCGAAGCGCACCCTTCGTTTCTTAAACGTTTAAAGAGCGAGGGCCACCTTGGGTTGCCCCACCTTAGTAGCGCCGAGAGTTCCGATGTTGCGATCTTTGCTTGAACTCATACTCATTTTTTTTCCCCCCCGTGAGCTCTTTTCCCTTCACTTTTGGACTCTGAAACATTCGGGTTTAACTCTAGGAGGCCTCTCGGGGAAAACCATTTGCCATTTCTTCCTTGTTTTATCATGCGTTTGAATACTATTCTGTTTTTCTTTGTTTTTTCGTCACCCCGGGGTTTTTCCTCTTTCTCCTGACTCTCCTTTTTTCCAGACCGGACTGGTTTTTCTCTTTCCCTGCCGGGGCTACCAGACTCCGATGCTGCACGGATTTCCGCCATATTCTTCCTTCCTTATTTTTTTCCCCGCTGCGGCCGTGGTTCCGAATGATTGACCCTCACACGGGATTACGGAATTGTTTTCTTTTTACATGGGCCTTCCTTTCTCTCCGTTCCTTTCTCCAAAGACACATTTTGCCTCTCAGCGGCTTTAATGTCAACCATTCGAATCTAAATACTCCCGATTCTTGTTTAAGAAAACACAGCGTGCAGCACGCAGTATGTGGTGCCTTGTGCCCTTTTTTCTTTCCTTGAGTGTCCGTTCTCGCTCAGATTCCTCTTTCCTTGTAATTTTTGAAGGATTTTCCCCGCGGGAAACATCGCCCCGTTGTGCATTTCTCTTTGAGCCGGATGACACACAAAACAGTTTGGACGTATCTTTCTATGGACGCCCCTTTCCTTCCCAATGCGCTTTCCCCTATTGATTTACCATCCCAGGGGAATTCCTCTCTGTCCAAGCCCAAGCTCCCTTCTTCAGACCCCCTTTTCCGATCCGACCACCCCGGTTTTCTGAAACTGAGGCGATTAGGAGCTTACCGCCGCATTGCAGTCTGAAGTCGTCGGCTCGGATGTATTCCACTCGGCGCGAAAGTTGTTTTCCCTTGCCCAACCCCCCTCTTTGCTTTCCCGACCTCCTCTTGTATCTGCTTTTTCTAACCGCTCCACTGTCTTTCACGGCCCTCTTCTTTCTCTTACCAACCAACACACCGAATTTCCCGTTAGTTGAATGTCTCGGAAGCATAGTTCCTTTTCCGCTAACCGCCTTCTTTTTTTTTCTTCCTTTAGGTCTCCACCACATCGCTCGTCAATTTCCTTAGAGTGACCTCAGCAAGCATTTGACGCGATTCGTTCAATCAATACCCCGATAACTGGAAGAATGGCTCCCGGCAATTTGCCATTTCCTGTTCCTCCCCTTTTTTTTGGAATTTTATTTTTTTTGTGCCCCGATTGATCCCCCGGTATTTGGTTCTCGAATTTTGCTTGTTAATTTGTTACTCTAATCGATTTCCCCCCTCTCTTCGGGGGGTTGCGTGTGATTGTCAATATGATGTGCCGTTGACATTTTTTCAGCGCATCTTCTTGAGCTTGTCGTTCTTTGTAAATTTCCCGTAACACCTGAGTTCTTTTTCTCAATAGACGAGCGCCGTGAAGTCGTTGTCTGTTCTGTTTGAGGCGCCGTCCTTCCTAACGATGGCCCGTCCCCTTTCGCCTTTAGCGGTTTTCCTTTTTTTCAAATTTTCTCCCTTTCACATCGAGCCCTTTAGATCGTGTTGCAATGCTGCCTAAGCTCCTGAATGCCTTCTGAGGGAAAACCTCCCGAGGAGTTCTTTTCGGATCGAAATAAATTTTGAAGATCACTTTGTGGTTCGCCCTTTCTTTCCTCTTTCTGTCCTTTTCTTTTCTTTCGCGGAAATTCTTAGTTGCCTTCCCCACCCAAGATACGTCCTGTCGGTTGGTGACTCGGATCCCCCATGAACGACCCTGAGAAATTGTGGCGTTCCAAGCGGTTTGTCGTCCTTCAGCCATCCAGGCAGTTCGAGATCTTTTTGGAAGATGTGTTTGGTACAGGATTGCTTCGGTGGTCTTCGCCCCGCCGTGACTTTCCAGGCCCAGCTTCCTGTGTTCTTACTGTCTTTGAAGAGGCTTTAATGTACCCGCTCGGTTTGTCTTTTTTCGTACAGCTGCCGCTCTTTTTGAATGTTGATTTTTGTTCAATTCATTCCTTCCAAATTCTTTCTTGTTACATTTTTTATTTTTCCTTTTTTTTTCGCATAGGGCGCCCTGTGCCCGCCAGCGGAGTTCCTCAATCTATCTTTTGGAAGATAGATATTTGATGCATCAGTCCTGTGCCTCGTTCTCCATGGAAATACTTCGAATGGCTGCCCCCCTTGCAGATTTTCTCCCTTTCACATGCGTGTTTGCCGAATTTCCGAACTAGGATTCGAAGCCGCCCCTGGAGGGATAATCGTCTTCAACGCCTGATTTTCTGGCCACTTGGTCCCTCTCGGCCCTACAGACCGATTTCCAGCTTTCAGGAGATCCAAGGTTTGAAGCGATCACTCCTCTCTCTTCCCTCCTTTTTTTTTGATGTATTCTTTTTTCGCTTCACAGCAGTTCGCCTTCAAACATCGGAACTTCCCCGTCCTTTTCTCCTCCGGTGGCACCAACAATGCCCTCGCGCCGCGTCCGCCTGTTTCAGACCCTTCTTTTTTTTCTTAGCCTTCTTCTGGGCCCAATTTTTCTCTGAAATCAGGCCTCAGCGGTTTTCCTTTTTGCCCCTCATGGATCTTTTCTATTTCCTGAGACCGGGCCTACACACTCTTTGGCTTTGCCTTGATCCATCTGCTGACTTTCTGATTGGTTTCCCTTTCGTCGGGCCATCTCCTGATTGAAAAAACCCAAACAAAAAAAACCACCCTTCACACGGCGATTACGACTCTCATTCAACGGACATGGTTCTCTTCTCCGACCCTTCTTCTCAATTTTCTTTCTTCAGGGCACTGTATCTCACTTTTCTTTTCGTAAGAAAATTTTTCCTCTCAGGGGCCTTGGATCACCGGCGATAACGAATCCTTGCGGAGACATTTTTTGTTTTTTCCCCTTTTTTCTTCTCGTCCTGCTGGATGGATCTTTTTGTTTTTGAAGTTGCGCGGACACCACCGAGGTCCCCCGTCTAGCATTTCCCATGGAGAGCCTCTTACAACACAAAACAGACGATACGTATCTTCGTTGGGGCAGTCTTTCACCTAAACCGAATGGCCTCCTGCCAGCTACCCTTCGAAGGCTTCCCTCCACTCCCAACATTTTTTACCTTTGATCGTTCCGAAAAATCTCCCTCTGCGGATGTTTCTCGAAGAGGAAGATGCAGGGCAGTATGTTGATCAAGCATTTGCATTCCGAAGTCGTCATCTCTGATCCGGCGCGTCTTTTTTTTTCCACCACCGCTTTTGGCCTACCGAATTGACGGGGCCACTTATGGGGCTTTCCCCCCTGCCAGAAACTGACTTCACCAAATCTGTCTCTCCCCACCCCCTTTTACGTACTTGAATGTCTATTAAAAGACATTAGCCGCCCGTTTGATTCGCTTGAGAGAGGTTCCCCAATGGTCGGGCCACTTCTAACAGCTTAATCGAGCTGAATCGCGTCTTCCAATGGGACTTACCCCAACTTATCTTTTCCCCCCCAGACTCCCTCGCTTCGTCCCTCAATAAACGAGGGACAACCGCTCACAGCAAGACTCGGCGCACCGGGATTGCGTATCTCCCCATACTCCCTTTCTTCTCTGTTTCGTCGATTTGGCTGGTGTCGCCCACCTTAGCGGTTTCCCCACGGTCTTTTATTTTACGTCGTTTTAGAGCGGGAAATTGCGGCTTCCCTCCTTAATTCAGCATGTCCCCCTTGTCCCAATGTTCCTCCATCGTTTTTCCATTTTCCCCCTGTAGTTCAGGCTGTCAATCTCATCGCGGTAGCTCGCGACAATATGCTGTCCTCCGTAACCCCCTGTCTTTTCTTTTTTTTTTTTTGAAGTCTGTTTCGTGCGATTAAGCCAGCTTTTCCCCCACAGCCTTTGCACGCCCTTTCGGTAGAGTCTTTTCCCAAGCGGTTGTTGACTAAAACATCCTTCGCGCGACGTGGAAGGGTACATCTTTGACCTTCCCTTTTTCTGATCCTTCTTGCTCTTTCAGCGACCCCTTCCTGAGGGAGGAACAGGATGTTTTCTCTCCTCATTGTAGGAAGCGATTTGGGCTTGGCCTTTTTCGGATCCGCATTTCTGTTCACCATAGGGGGTAGCTACGGTTTTCTCGTCCCTTTTTCTTTCCTTCTCCCGAATTTTGGTGCCTCTTTCCTCTCCCCTGCGCAAAATTGCGGGGGCTAGTTCTTTTTTGTCTTGCAAAGTCACATCTTCCATCCGGCACGTTCGCTTCTAGGCGAGCCACGGCAGATTTGTCACTCTGCTTTCCGGCCCCATTGTTTAGTCGGTTCGTCTTAATCCCTTTTTACGCTGTGTTCTTACCTGACTAAGCTAATGGATTCGCACGGTTGACCAGAGTCTCTTAGCCACATTGTCTTCCTTTTTTATTTTTCGTCGGTGACCAAGTCAATGCCTATTCCACAATGAGTGTCCCCCTCCTTTTTGAATTTTTTTCCCCTTGTGGTTTGTCCTCGTGCTTCAGGAGCCCGCTCCAAGCTCTCGGACTAGTCAGCCTTTTGATTTTAATCAATTGACAGAACGTCCGATTCTTAGGGTAGCCCTTTTTACAGGGAAATTCATCTTTCCCCTGACACCTTTCCTCACAGCTGAATTTCAAAGCCGTGGTTTCTATCCTGATTCGAAGCAGCCCCTTTTTTTAATTCTTACACGCAGGCCGTCTTCGAGGGAATGGTGCCACTCCGTAGGAACCTGCCTCTCTTTCAAGGATGTTGACGTCTATCCCCTCGTCTGCTTTTCATCCTTTTCTCTTTGTTGTGCTCTCTCTCTCTTCGTTTCCAGCCTGGCAACATCGGAAACTTCCAGTGTGTCCCACCCCCCAATTGGGAACTCTTTTCGTGTCGGGCCGCTTCTTGAAGACCCTATGATCCTCTTATTCGTCCTTTTGCCCTCCTGCCACCCACGTTTTCTTTTCCCTTCGTCTTTTCTCATTTTTCCTCCATTCCTGGTGCCTACGGATTAAGTTCTCGTATTTCCCTCCATTGGACCAGAAGGTTGGCCTTTTTGCAAAGGATTTCGCCCCTATGCGCTTCTTGGAGAGACTCTTTGCCTTCGTTTCGATTTACGAATCCACTGATGGGAAACTTGTCCCCTTCTGAGCGTCAATCATTTTGGCGGTCTGTCATTACCATGTTATCCCCCGACGAAATAAAAGACATTCTTTGCCATATCAGCGGTGTTCCGTTCCTTTTTCACCCCTCCTTTCTTCCCAATCTTGGACTGAAAAACACATTGAGCACTCCACTTGCGGAGCCCCCGCCTTTGTGCCTAGACCGAGTTTGGCCCATTTCAGGTATCGCTCTGGATAGACCTTGCCTGGTGGCTTGAATGTGGCGCGCCCGTTACCCTCTTTTCGCCATGGGCGTCTGTCCACAAAACCGCGAAGGACCTTTTTTTTTTTGAGGGCGCCCCCTGCAAGAATTTTTGCCTAAGGCGGCCGTAGCCTATTAGTGACAGATCTTATCCTTCTTCATTCTTCCCAATTTGATTTCGATCCTTTTTTTCCCCCCATGGCGTCCCTTGTTTCCTCGCTTTTATGAAAGTAGATTACGAGAAGATTGTAGTCTCGGAAGTGTTCACATGGCTATGACCTTAATTAACTGTCGGGCGCGTCCCCCTGTTCCTGTTTGTAAAACTGACGCTCAAGAATGTGGCCCGGAATTCTACTTTTCTGCGGCTCTCCCCATCCTGTTCCTTCCTCCATGTCTAGTCTTTCTACCCACCAACCTCAGAAAGTGTTACGTCTCTGTTCCTCTTTATTTTTCCCCCGACGATTTTAGAGAATCCCCTCAGTGTCCAGGGCCATTCTCCCCCTTTTCAACTCTATTATGAACCCTTCGGGGATTAATCGATCTATTTCATTTCATTTGCATTTCCTTCGCCTTCCAATACACTTTGAACGCTCCTTTTTTCGACGCACTCACATTGACCCTCTTTTCGCTTGTTTTGTGAGAGATGATGTTCCC
>Ga0179593_1471863_pt1 | contig 10395 bp, 11 predicted proteins | sample CZODoug2_1_08_16_FD_185931 | JGI IMG/M metagenome (GOLD analysis project Ga0179593, IMG submission 185931) | Vadose zone soil fungal communities from Angelo Coast Range Reserve, California, USA - CZODoug2_1_08_16fungal (PacBio error correction) | ecosystem: Environmental > Terrestrial > Soil >... | reverse complement strand
CTTCCCAGCCATTCGAACCCTCGCCTGCTTCCCCTTTCCACCCTCTTTTTTTTTCCCCTGCTCCCGCGGACGCTTTCTCCCCTCAACCGCTAATGCTTCGTCTGACCCCATTTCAAGTAATCCGGTCCTGCATATCGTGGCCAATGAATTATAATGATTAAGTTCTTCCACAACTCTAATTCGTTCTTCCCCATTACCTACGGGGAAGTTGCCCTGTGATGGTTCTGACTACCTCCTCCCACCCCGCCCCCCCCCCCCCCGGACCCCTTTTCAAGCCAGCTACAACGTCGTTAAACTCCCATTCCCCTTTTGGTCCTCTTCCCAACCAATGTTTGCATCTTGGTAATTCCAACATAAGGCCTACCACTAGAGGTCCTCTATTTTCACTTTCCACCACCCCCAAACGTCGAGTTTTCAAAGAGATCACCCAGAGGTTTTCCTTTCCTCTTCCCCCGCTTCAGGGTACGTCCCCCCCCCCCCTTCCAACACGCGGGTTTGTTGTCACCTTTCAGTTCGGCCCTTCTTTGTTCTTTTCTCTTCCCTAAAATTTCTACCCGTCTCCCTCAAATTTACCCCCCCTTTCACCCTGCCAATGCGGCAGTGGCCCCCCCCTTTTCCCCTTAAGACCTGACTTCGCCTTCCCTTTATTTATTTTGGCACGTGAGTCTTTAGTATAGTTTTCGTGAGCCCTGGTGTTCGTTTCGCCCTGCGGCTTTTAGTATCTTACTCTATTTTAAGAGACCTCAACCCTTTTCCCCGTTCGAGGTCCCGATGCCTTCCGCTGTTTTAAGGTCGGTTTTTCCCACCCACATCGATCTTTTCCCTTCATCTGAAAGAGGCTCTCCTTCTTTTTCCCCTTTTTTAGTCCTAGCCAAATCCTTCACCCTTCACCCGGTTAATGCAGCTCCTCTCGTCCCGCCCATTAACGATGGTACTTCCTTCCTCTGCTTCTGTAGAGAGCCTCCCAATTTCTGTCCCACATTTGGCCGCCCCTCCCTATTTCTTTCGATGTTTTTTTTCCTTATTTTTTCTCCTGCGGTTCCCCCCTTCTGGCTTTTCCTAGCCCTCCTTTCCCCCACTAGGTTGGAAAACTTCCACCCATCTTGCCGAGTTCCTTCCGTCTGTTTTTTCCCGCGTCAGGGTCTTTCCTCCTGTCACCTGGCGCCTTTTAGCCTGCGAGTTCGCGCTCATGATCCCCTGTCACGGTCGTGAGAATCTTTTCTCGTCCTCCCTCTCCCGGGTCCTTGGCACAGATAATCGTCGTCCGTGATGTTTGTCGTTGTTTCTCCGACCGCAAGCCCAACTTTTCCCTTTTCTTTCGGTAGGGAATGTCACTTCTCGGTGTTTGTCCCAGTTTCTTGTATTCTTCCTCCCTTCCCACGTCCCCCTCAGTTTCCCTTCCCCCCCCACGATCTGCGTAGATCTCGACAAACTTCTTCCCTCCCCCGAGTAAACTATCTTGTTCTTCCCCTTTTCGAGGTCATACCCCCATCAGCCCCTCGTTTCTTGTCTTCTTTTAAGTCAGACTACCAGTCAAATGGTTCCTCTGCATCCAGGACTTAGTGCAGGCTATTTCCGGCGCCCGAACGTCCCCAGGCTGGAGGCTTCCACCTTGACACCTCCATCTTTTGTTTTTCTTTTCTTTCCGTTGATGATGTCAATCGCCTCTTCCGGGTGTTCTCTGAAGGGCGCCTTGCGCGCCCGTTTTTGCGTCCCTCTCCGGCGTCTTTCTCAGTCCTTTTTTCCAAAGCTGTTCACGCCATCTTTCTTCACCCCTTCCGTCGTAGAGCATCCCTTTTCCGGTTCTTCCCTAACAATGGGAGCCTTCTATTGATTCTTTCCTTCCCTCCAAGGCACACTCCCTCCTCTCAGTTCGGATCTTTTGCTGCACCGGTTGACCGGTCTTTTTTTCGTCTCCCTAACAACCGTTTCTTTAACTTTTTCTGACTGAATCCCCCTGCGGGTCCAAGCCCCCCTTACAATTTCACTCGCCGCCTGCGGCTGACTCTTCCTCCCCTTGACCCCCTTTTTTCCCCAAGACCCTTCCCCCCTTTAAACCCCCTTTCCGGTTTTCCTTCTCCCCTTGATGTCCCTTTTGACGCGCCAGGTCCCCCTCGCTACTGGATCTGCTCTTCCCTTCCGCTCCCGCTCCCCTCCCCCAGTTTCCCTCGATCCGCCCACCCCCCCCGAGTTCTCCCCCTTCTTCTCTTAAGAAGAAGCCCTTTTTGTTGTTTCTCTCTCGAAGATCTTTTGCTAACTCTAACGGTCCGTTTGTATGTTACGCCGAGTTTGACCGCCGCCGGATATGATCTTCCTTTTCCTCCCCTATGTTTCCTGCCGGCATGCTCGGTTTACATCAGGGGCGCTATCTCCGGTCTCCCTTGTGTTCGTCCCTTCTCCGGCGTTTCCCCTCCCTAGCATCGGTCGGCGCCGTCACAAGTTTTTTCAAGATCGAGGGAATAAAGTCTCCCAGGCCGTCCGATTAAATGTACAAGCTGGGTTCTTGCTCCCCCCCCTCCCAATTTGCTGAGACCCCTCTCCGAAGGATGGTAGGATTCATGTTTTTTTTTCCCCTTTGCGTTTGTAGGAAAAATGAGTTTTCTCGACCATGTGTTGGTATCGCCGGAACCTTCTGAGAGACCATGCGCACTGCTTTTGACTTAAGCTTTTCTTGCAGCTAATATTGTTCTTTGCTGTATTCAGCCGTTTCTGCTATCTACCCAAAGATCCCCCAAAGTTGTCGTTCTTGCGAATTTCTTCAAACCTGCAACCTCCTTCCGAGAATGAGGAATCCTCGGCCCCCATTACCCACAGTTTTTATCAGCCTGCCCCCCCCACAATTATGGTTCCCCCCTTGTCCGCTTTGCCCCAGCGGTCAGAGGCGGACTTTCTTTTCTTTAGCTCTGCATCACTTCTGTTTCCCCCTCGTGAACAAAAACTTTGTCGTTTCTTTCTCTTTTACGTCACAATCGACCATGCAGTTGCCCCCTGGTTTTGTTTGCGGTCCCCCGAAAAAGGTTCCCAAGCTTTTTTTGAGACGTTTTGATGTCCCATGGTTATAGCTTTAGGTGCAGGGCCCCTTCCTTTAAGGGGTCCGTCCCTTCTTTCTCCCTGGAACCCCACGTCTTCTCCTTTCTTCCTTCCGCCCCTGATTGTTTGAAGTCCCTTCCTAAGCAATACCCCACCTCCCCGTAGTCCTCCGGTATTCCCCTCGCATGCCCTCCCTCCCTTTTTTTCCCTTCATCGTCCGGTTTCATGCGGGCAAGAACCTCCCTTCCTTTCGCCCTTTTTTCCTGATCCCCCTGCCGGTACGGCTTTGTTCGTTCGTCTGTGCCTACTTGGCTTTTCTTGGCAAGCCGGCTGCCCCCCCTGTTCAAACTCTTTTTTTTTGACCCTTCTTCCGATGGCCCCAGAATCCGCTTTCTACCATTCTGGGAACCCCCCCCCTGATTCATATTGTTTTTCGGCCCCAATGCTCCTCCTCCCATTTTGGCTGCTCGCAAGAAGATTCCGCCTTCCTTTCCTGTAGTTACCCCTTTTCCCCGCTCATGGAGCTCTTACCGTCGTCCGGGACTATTTTCCCCTTTTTTTTATGATTTCTGGTTCGTCCCGAAATTCCCTCTCGTCCGAGAAGACTTTACCCGCTGCATTTCCCCCGTTCGGATGATGTTGTTCTACTCCTTCTTGCCTAAACGGTCTTCCCTCGCAGCCTTCCCCTCTACCTGTTCTCGGGCGCGGACAATATTATTACTCACCTCTGATTGCTCCGTAGCACCCTTTTGCTTTTCACCTACAGGACGAATTCCCGGTTCTTAGTTGGTCCGACCTCTCCCAAACTCCCCCCTCCTCTCTCGAATAGTCCCCCCCCCCCCCCCCCCCCCTTCCTTCGTTATAGTCACTTCACACGATTTGGCTCCTTTTTGTTTTAGTGTTACTTCAGGAGATTGAACTGGGCGGCTTAACCATCGTTTCAACTGGCCCCAAGCAAACTCTGGGTGTTTCCTGGTTTTTTCCTTTTCCCCATTGGGCGCGGGGCCCTATTCCCCGAAGCTGTCTCTTTCTTTCATATTTAACGTGTTTTTGTGACCCTTTTTTTACGTGGCAAGTTTCCCTTTTTGTTTTACCAGTTCCATGTTGGTATTACCATCCTCCCTTCCTGGGTTCGGAAACACGTTTCACTTGTTGTGGGCTTCTTGGTTTCTTGTATAAGGGTAATGACCCCGCAGCCCTTTTCTCACAAAGTTTTACCAGGTCAACTGATCATCCTTAGGGTCCTTTTTTCTCCCGGCCGAAGAGAGGTTAGTCTTTTCATCCCTGTAGCCCGTGTACACGGCATCTTAGCTACGCTATTTCCTTTTTCAATGTAGGAATCTATTGTTTGTCAGGCGGGTTTTTTACGTCCCCTTCCCCTGCTTACGATGTTTTGAGACCCCCTTTTTAATCCAGAATCTTTATGGATTGGTTCTCTATTTTCATCCTCTTTTTTGAGATCCCCCTTCCCCTCCGATAACTTTTCCCCCGTCTGACATTGATGAACTCGGGTTCTCACCTCCTTCGAAGCGGCAGATTGGATTCAAACTCCTACTCCGGTTTTGACGACAGATCTATTCAAAAAATGGAAAGGATTTTAAGTTTTACACTGAGGACCAAAAGCGCGGGAGATAGGATGTACCTCAATCCCGCTGTTTCCGGTTAGTCCCTGCATTCTTCTCATGTTGATTATGCCCTGTTTTCTTTAACGGCGCTTTTTCCCCTAATTTACTCCCCATCCACCGCCCCTTCCAGTCCCCTACCTGAGTACAAAGCAGTTGCACCTTTTTCAGCCAACCCCGGAATATGGGAATTTCCTAACGGTGGGATCTCCACACATTTCCCTTTATGCGGTCCTCCTCGGGTGAAACCCTTTCCCCCCCCTTTTCCCAACCACTCTCCGGTATTTCTTCACCGCTTCGTGCCCGCTGGTTCAATCGCGTCTCTCCTTTTCCTTGGCAAACTTTTTTGGATAATTCCCTTCGACAGTTCCTTTCTTTATTGATAATGGCCGACCAGCGAAGGAGTACATCCCCTTCTTACCAGGAAACCCAGTTTCCCCACCGCGGTCATGGTATTCACCTCCTCTGAAATCTGCTTCGTGTTTTCGATTTTTTCCTTCCTTCCACGAGTTACGATTTCTTTTAATCGTTCTGTTCTCCTGTGGGTGATATGCCCGAGATTTGCAATTTTCTCATGAATATCTGTCCTTAACACTTCTTTCTTACCGACTTTTCCCCTACAGTGTTGCCGACAGTTGTTCTGGGGTTCTCCCACCACAGCGGGCGCTAGGTGCCATTTGTCGATCGGATGATTTCCCATGGCCTTTCCTGTAGCCTTCCCCCCACCCTTCCTCAAACTTTGCCCTGTTCGACGCGTTTTTTTGACCTCCTTCCCCTCTTTGTTGAAGTGGACCCTCACGACATCTGCTTCGGTCTCCCCCATATGACAGCCCCTTTTCACGACCCCCCCCTCCCAATTCTCGATGTGTGGGAGCTCTTTTTTTGGTCAAAGGAGGTCCCCCCCTCTGTCCCCTCTCGCTAAGGTCAAAATCGGTTACACCCCCCTATGCCAGCGGCCCCATTATTCCCCGTCGTCAAGAATAGCCCAACCGCTTCTCACTGTCGCCGAAACCTTGGCGTCAGTATGCTGTGCTCGCCAGGATCTTCCCTTTGTCCCAGCCGCGAGCCTCTCCTCCTGACGCACAATAGAATCCGTCCTGTTCGTTTCCAACGGGATGTGTCGTGCTCTCCGACGTTCCGCAACTTTTCCTTTTTTTGTTGGTTAAGAAATCAGGCTGGTACACGTTCGCCTCTTTATTCTCCTTCCATCGGGCCCTACAGTTGCCGCGGTCGCCTCATATAATTTTTTCTTGAACTCCCTCCCCCATATTTGCTCCTCTCAGGTCTCCTCCCACCCCCAACCTTTTTCAACTCTTGTGATGTTCTTTTCGTCCAATTTTTCGCCCTCGAAAATGTTCTCTTCCGCCCTTTTCAATTTTGAATTCTATTCTAGCAAGAATACCATCTCTTTCTCTGGCAATTCCTTCCCTCCCCTTTCAACGTTTTTTTTCATTCTTAACTTTCGTTTCGAGATGTGACCTCTTCATCTTTTTTCCGGTCATGTTTTTCTCTTTTCTTATCCCTGTTTGGCCCGACCACCTTTGTGCGTCCTTTAGCCACCTGGCGCTTTCGAAGCCTTCCTTTCCGGAAACGATCTTGGCACTGCCAGCTGCCTCTCAAATGCTTTGCCTTGCGAAGGCTTTTCCGTTCCTCCCCTCTTACAATGCGCCTTCGTCGAAAATTGTTCTTCCCCCAGCCAAAAACCTCTCTCCGGTCCCCAACCCCTCCCGTCGGCTTTTTGTTTAAACTTTTAATTGTTACCCAGCCAAAGTTTTTCCTCGGCAGCTTCCCCTCGGCTGATGCATTTCTTTCCAAAAGTTCCCCACTTCCCTCTTAGGCTTAATGTAAGAATTGCTAGCGGCGGTTCAGCACCGAGCCAAGTTCTAACAGAGTCTCGCTGATGAGCCAGTCCGTCCTTTTCCCCCCTAGATTCCTCCCTTCCCCCCCCCGATCCCCTCCGCGGGTTCACGCTTTCCTCCCCCCCAACCGCCCAGGGGCTAGAATTATCCTGCCAAAGTTCTTCCCATCTCTCTTTAATTTAATGTTTTGTAGGAGATTTTGCCCCTAGACGTTTGACTTCTCCTCGCGAGAAAACTGTTTCTTTCTTCCGTGCCGCGTCGCGTCCCAAGCCTTCTTCGCTAGGTGACGCCTATGTTTGAGCCTTCCCCTCCCTTTCCTCTGACTAGAGAAGGAATTCCTTTTCCAATTGTGCGAGAATGTTTCGTACCCAGTCGCGTCCGATTGGGTCTGCCGTGGGACAATTGTTTCCTGCTCGCAGGGTAATCGCTGCTGCGACCGTGGAAACTTTCCAATCGTTGTTTTTTTCTTTCCTCCCCTTACCTTCACCCTTTTTGGCGTGTCACAATACTGACGGCGTTTTCGAGTTGTGGGTTATGCCCAGGATTCCCTCTTCTCCATTTTACCGTTCTCGACTTGGACCCCGTCACGATTCCTTTTTTCACTTCTTGTTTTTGAAGCGGGGCGTTCTCTCGCTGGTGCGATGATTTGGATCCTCCGGTGAGCGACCCTATTAAATGAAAGTTGCGTTCCGCGACTTCCCTACATGAATATCCCATCCCGGACGTTCGAGTTCTCATCACCTTTGACACACGACCAAAAAAACAACCCCAACCACAAGCCATCCTTTACCGCTTAAGCTGACAACCCCAGGGGTGGGCGGGCCTCCTCGCGTCAAGCTGGTGCGTTCTGTTGCTTTTCTTTCCTGCCCGAGACGGCGTACTCTTCCCCCCATTTTCTTGGTATCCGCACTCTCCATCCCGCTTTTCCCTTTTTGTGACCCTTTAAACCGTTCTCAAGCTATTCGAGTTCACGGCGTTCTATCTCTTACCTCCGGCCTTCGTTGGTTTCCCGTGTTCTTCGACGTGGGCTGAATATCCTCGTCGACTGTGACCCAAAAATCCCCCGAAGTTTCTTTCTCCCCACGCTTTTGTCACGTCCGTCTGGCGACGTAAAGCCCCAATTTCAACGTATTACGCAATTTAGGATTTATATTTTTTTTTCCCTTTTTCCTCCTCGTTGCTTAGATTAAAGAACTTAATGTTTCTGGCTAGAGACCCCCTCATGATCGGCCACTTTGTCATTAGACGGCCGACTTTTGCTTTTTTATGCACCCACGACGTATTTTTCACGCTTTCCAGATTTCCCCCTGGTGTCAACGATTTTTGTACGTTCCCCTCTTCCTTTGCCAGTCCGTTGTTTTCGCCTTTCTCCAGCCCCCATCTTTCCGTCCACTCGTGTTTCCCCTTTTTTTTTCCTTTCATTCCTTATATTGAAATGGTTGATGTATCTCTCCTCTCCCATCCAGAGGCTTTTTTCCTCGTCCTTTGGTTTCAAACTTTTTCATTCGCTTGCTTTCCCCCCCGAGTACCCAGTCCGTTTTTGAGGATTTTGTTCTATTCCGACGAAAAGGCATGGCTGCCCCTTTTCTCCCCCCTGTAAAGCTTCTTCACCCATTACGGGAGCATTTTTTTTTGTCGACGTTTCCCCACCACACATCCCCGCTACCCCACCCACCTCCCCCCCACTGGCGAACCGGTCGCCATAGCTTGACCCAGCACGACTTTTTTCGCCGGGAGTTTTACCCGGGGAGATCCTCCTTACCTGCCTCCCGACCCTAAGAACCCCCTGTCGCCTCCCATCAGGACCCCGCCCAATTGCTATCTGGCTCATCTCCCCCAATCTCCGCCCCCTGAAGACGATCTTCGTCCCGGTATGAGCAATCTCAGCATTACGACTGGTTCCTAATTCTCCTTCCTCGCACAATGGCGGGACTGATCCCCGGACATCCCCTCCCACTTGCCTAACTTACCTCCCCCTAGATCAAGCAAAGCTCCTGTCGTGGCCCCCTTCCCTGGCGAGGGGACGCCTGATTCACTGAGCGTTTCTCCTTCCTTCAAGTTTTTGGTGGGGGGTTGTGACCTTTTTACCCCTTCTGAGGAACGTCTGCAGGGTTAGCAACCCGTAATGGGTAATTCCCCTAATTCTGCATTTGTAGTTATGAAAACCCAGTGCCCCCTTCGTTTTAATAGGTGCGTTTTGTGCTTGAGGCTTGGGGCGGTTTCTTCATGGGAACACCAGCGCCCGTTTCCACAAGGGTAAGGTTTCCCCCTGATTCCTTTTCTGGGATGGACTTGATCCTTTTTTCCACTTCACTTTTTTCCTCCTTTTCCCAAGGAAAGCAGTGGACCTATTCCCAGTAGAAAGTATGCCTTTCCCGGCAAAGTGTGTTTGCCCCTGACTCTTCAGGAGGCAAGGAGAGTAGGGGTGGGGGCCCCACAAACCCCACCCCCGTCCAAAGGCGCCGCGTCTATGATGGCTTCCCACACCCGCTGGGTCAATTCATTATTGGTTCTCCTTTAGGTTCGGGATTTGTTCCCCTCCTCCCGTGTTGTTTTTTGATCTCCGATTCCCCTAACGCGATCAGGCGCACCGATTTGGCCCTTTTCTTTTTCCGACGATAGACTCGGAGTTTTGCCCGGCACCGCCCTCTCCGTTCTTCCCCTATTCGACTTTTACCCTGTCATCGGGCACCTTCGGCCCATTGCTTTCACTTTCGTCTCCCGGACGCGCTGCGTTCCTTTGTCCTTTCCCCTCCCCGGAGTAAAGTTGAAAGTCGCCCCCCTTTGCATCCCGGGGCTTGGGGCCTTTCCTTGCCGGACAAACGCACAACGGACCCCCCTGCTAACTCAATCGACCACGTTTCTGTCCCACCTCAATTCCCTTTTTTCATATCCCCCCGGACGGAATCTTTGAATCCCCTGGTAATTCAGCCAGGTACTCCTCGTTTTACCCATTACCCCCCTCCACCAAAAACCTGCCTTTATCATTCATTTGAGCTCCAGCTCGGGCCCCTCTCAGAGAAAAGGGGTCCCTTCCCCCCCCCTCCCCACCCGTTTGGGGCAATCGTTTGGATGGAAAGCCGGGCCGTCTTTCGCTCCTCCCCAATATTCCAAACGTAAACAGATAGTTTTAACTCTTTCCCTTCTCTGACGATAATCCTTCCCTGGACGCCCTGGCGTTTCGTATTGCTGACCCCCCAAGATTTCTCCGTAGTGGCTGAGCCTTTTTTGGCTCGCGCAATTCCCAGTGCCCTTCCGTCTCATATTTCTGCCTGCTCCTATCCCATTTTAGTCGGGCGGCTTCCTCCAGTCTCCGGTCCGGTATGGGGGATGAAACCCCCCCCCACACTAGACGGAAGGTTTCACTGCAGCTTGAGCGGCGTCTTGCTCTCTTTTCTTTTTTATCCTTTCCTCCACCGCCAATGTTGACGGTGTCTAGCTCCATTTGCGTTTCCCGCACGTCAAAGACCTGACGCTCATGCCGCTGCTCGTTCGATCGCAGATTCTCTGATTGCTCCGACGACAATATTTCCCTGATTGTGGATGGATTTATTCTGTTTCGACCTTAGCACCCCTTCCTTTTTCCGTTCCTCGCATCATTGTCAACAAGCGTTTACCCCCGTGCCCTTGCCCCCCCTTTTCCCATCGCTCCGTCGTACAATGAAATCCCCAGAGTCCTTCGTTTCTCCTTAACAAGTTTTCTGGTCTTGTGTCTAGAACATTGCGACCAGTGCGGGATATAGTGGCCTCCCCTTTAGCAGCGACGTGCTTTACCATATACTAGCATGCTCGAGTGCTTTGGGCCAAAGTCCCTCCACCCTTATCGCGTTTAGTGAAGCCATCGATGTTTTAGTTCGCCCTTTCTCTTTTCCTTCCCTTCCTAC
>Ga0179593_1451495_pt1 | contig 10395 bp, 10 predicted proteins | sample CZODoug2_1_08_16_FD_185931 | JGI IMG/M metagenome (GOLD analysis project Ga0179593, IMG submission 185931) | Vadose zone soil fungal communities from Angelo Coast Range Reserve, California, USA - CZODoug2_1_08_16fungal (PacBio error correction) | ecosystem: Environmental > Terrestrial > Soil >... | reverse complement strand
GCCACCCTAATTTGGATAATCCTTACTCGTGATTGTACCCTAAAGGCATCCCGCTCTCCCCTCTTTTCCCGTTTTTGGCCATTTCCATCATTTGAGTTTGGTTTAAATTGATAGTTCGAGGTACTCCTCCTTCTCCTCTCTTGGATCTCGGGTTTCCTTAGAATCTTCTACTGCACGGTTCTTTGTGTGGTAGCGAATCGACCACCAAGGAGCGATTTCCTCCCTTTCCTGCTCCATTTTCCTTTCTTTCTATGTCTCCCGTGATTATTGTAGATAGGATTGGTCACCACCACCATCGCTGACCTGGTCACGTCTCCGAGTAAGGCATGAAGATGTGTTCCTGATCAATAAGAAGGTTTCGGTTTTCCTTCTGCACTTATACGCCGATCCCATACAAGGACCAGATAGGTCCCTTTTCCTCTTAGAAAACGATCCGCCCTTTCGTGGCGGCGTTTCGTTCCCCCCTCCCCGACCACGGTTATGAAAAGGCAAGCTTCCAATCATTTCCCCCTCCCCTTCTTCCTCCCCCGGACGGGGGGGCTTTGGCAGAGCAGCACTCCTCTGAGATGGCGTTTGTCATATGACCAGCTAATCCCCAGAGTTTAGAAGCTGTGTTGCCTCTCCCGTGTTCTCCTCCTCCAACTTACTTTTTTACACTTTTTCTTTCATCAGATCCCCCTAATTTGATGAGTAATGTATCTCTCGGCGCAGATGCGGTTCGTTTTCTTACCGTCGTCCTCTTACCCCAATGCGGTGGGTGCGTTAGTCAGACCTCACTTTCTTACGTTTCAACTCAACCTCGATTTGAGGTGTGCGGTCTTTTTAACTCCCCACTGTTCACCTGCCACCGGTACCTGAGTGTCCTAGTGACTTCAGGACCCACCGACCACAGTTGTGCCGTGTTTCCAGCATCCCCCCTCCTATTTAGGCCTTTTGCCGCGTTTTTTCTCTCCGACCAACTGGATGATGGTGTCGATTCCCCGAACGTATTCAAAGACACTCCTTCGTCACCGGAAGCATCCTTTGGGAAACGTTATTCTCGGATGAACCTGATTCCGGTTTTTATGTGAACCAACATTTAGTAAAAGTAACCCCTCTTTGTGCTCACCCCCTCTCGGTAGGTCCCGAGCACTTTGCTCCTCTCCTTAGAGAATATGCCCCAGATAAAATCCTGGTTGATCCTACCCTTATCCTAGCTTTGTGCGGTCCCCCTTCTGTGCTCCCTGTGGGTTTTGGTAGTGGGTCTTTATGAAAGGCCGTTTTCAACTTTCTCGTTTCGAAATGGTAGTGAACACCCCCCTCCTTCCCCAACGTTTCCCAACTTCCTTACTGCCCCCAGCCCAAGGGAAGGAAAGCCCCAGCCGTACGCGTAGGGAGTGCCTTGCAGTTCGTTTTTCCTTAATTCTTCAAAGGCCCGAGAGGGGCAGACTCTCCCTTTCCCTTTCCCCCCTCCCGTTTGGTTTTCACCCTCGTGGACCCCCGAGCTCGCCTCCCCAAAATTTTTGCGCCCGATTTGGTCAGTTCCAAACATATTAAGCCTAGAAGTGGACATCGCCCCCCCTGCCCCAAGAGATTTCTAGGGGCTAGAGAAGATCAGTGAGTGTAATTTCCCTTCTTTGCCTCCCCCGATCCGCCATTCAACGTTTTTCTCTCCTTTGCCCCTATTTTGTTGATCCTTATTCTCGGGCATTCTTGACTTTCGACTTAAACCATGACTCTGATTATTGGTAGAGGACCCGCTGCTTCTCTTTTTTCCAGGTCTATTCGGAGATCATCCGAGACTCTGGAGCACCCCCCCCCCTGCCGCTTCCCCCCTGAGCCCTAAGTTAGCCCTTTCAGTCTATTCGAAGATGATCAGTTATCTGAAGAGGACTCGATGAGAGCCATAACCTGTTGGAACCACGATCCATGTCCCCTTGCGGCCTGTCGGTTTTTCTTGAAGGTTTCAGATAAGCCTGGGAAGCACAGTCCACCCAGCCGGCGCCTAACTCGGAGCCCCGTGTACGCTAGTCACCCTCCCGACTCCCCCTCTTTTTTCTTTTTACTCCTCCTCCTTTTTTTTTTTGTATATGCTCGGAGCCCTGGTCTCTTTTTGCCACGTCGCCCCTTAGCTAGGCTTGCGGCTGACTTGCTTCCTATTCTCCTTTCCCCACGCTCCCTATACATTTTCTCCGATCATTATTGTTTTCACTCACATGGATAGGTGATCGCCTTCTGCCTTTATCCGGATCATCTTTCGTACGATACGATCTGTCACCAGGTAGTGCCTTTGGTGAGCCCATTTTCGTGGCTTTTTCCCCTCGTGGATAGCTGAGAAGCGCTTTCACCGCCTACCTCATAGTATTCACGACCCCTGACCCCAAGTATTGAAATTTTCCTTTTTCCTTCAGAACTCATCCCCCCCCTCCCAGTCAGCCCCCCTCTCCTCTCCAGCCAACCCCCCCCTATTCCAGATAAATCAGAGGACAGTTGCTTGTAGTTTAGGCCTTTGACGACTGTTCCTCCGCATGATCCTTTGGCGTCCTTCCCCCTACCCCCCCTCTCTTTGGGTGTTAAATCCGTCCCTATTTTTTCCCCTTCTCTCAGGCCCGATTGTTTACCCCCCACATTTAGAAGCCCCATACTGTTCTGGCTTCCCCCCGTGCCCCCCGACGGGTGTACCCCCAACACTCTCCTTTTTCGTACCGTCCGCCCTCTCGACCCGCCCTCTCCCCGCTTTTTTTAGCAGGAGCAACCCCCCCCCTGCCTTCACTCTCTGGCTCGTACTTCTGGTCCTGTTCGGTCACCATTTGAGTAAGGCCCTTTTGATTGCCCTTGTTGGATTGTTGCGTCCCTCCCTTTTTTGCCCCCTGATCCCAAGTTTGATCGCCCTTTTTACAATAAAGTTGGCCCATTAGATCCCTCCCCCCACCCCCGTGCTTTCCTTCCTTTTGATTCCGCCCTTTTTGTCACCATTTGCCCCTTTGTCTTGATGTTGTGCTCTTTCCCTAGACGAGCTCTAAAATTTGCTAACCGAGCTCCCGTGAGAGTGTTGTCGAGCAGGTTTTCGGGTCCAAATAAACCTTTCATCGTTAGAATCACGGAGTTCCCCCCCCTCCCCCGCTATTTTTTCCCCCCCTTTTCCCGTCTTCTGTGGGGTGTTATACGCGTCTTCCGACCCCAAGCCCAAAACAACTCCTGCGCTTCCTTCGAACATCTCCACCTGTAAAGAAAACTCCTTTCCCGTTAGTTTACCCACCAAATGATTGCCCAACCTTTGTGGTTTTGGTTCTGTTTTAGCCCTCTTCACCCGCCATGGTTGCCACTAAGTGATAGTTACTTTTTGTCTCCCCACGCCGTTAAAGACCCCCCTTTTAACTTCTTGTTCTTCTTCCACCCGTACGGGCCCTTTCTTACGGGCCCCTCAAAAACTTTTACAGATTGTGCACTCGTACTACCCTTCCCCCTGACTCCACGCTAAACTTGCCCCGATAAGACGAGTTTGAGATACCCTTTTCTCCTCCCCCCTCGGCCTTGTGAGCAGCGGCCCTTTCCCAAAACAGAACTCTTTTCCCTTTCTGTCTACCTCCGATCGAACAGACCGCCCGACACCTTTTGTTCTCCCGTTAGACCTCTTTTTCCCTTCTCCTCCCCCCTCCCCTCCGCTTTTGCGTTTTTCCGGCTTTCAAACGGCAAAAATTGACCCCTTATGCAACGGGCGGATCTGACGCTTTTTATGGGGAGGGTAAGTTTCGAGTCATTCAAGAGACGCCTTTCTTCTCTCTTGCTAAGAGTTCTGCTCTTCCTCTTCGGGCGTAGGGGAGGGGCGAGGTTTGGAGGCCTGCCTCCTTTTCTCCCCCCTCCCTCGGCTGTGACCCGGATAACGTGAAACAAAGGCGCTTTCCTCCGGCGCCCCCCTCCTCCTCCCTCGCTTTTTTGTTACCCAAGCTATCGAAAATAAATTCTTTAGTCTTTTCCCCCCGTCCTTCCTTTCTCAGCCTGGACATTCCCCTCCCTTCATCTTTTATTCTGTTTCCGCAACCCCCCTCACTTCCCTTTCCTCCCTAGGCTTTCCTCTGTACCCGGAAGTTCATATACTAGGCGGCCTCGCTGTCAGGAGCTAAATGTCCACCCGCACTCTTTCCCTGGGCACCCAACCCCTGGAACTTTTAGACTTTTCTGCTGTGGCGGGTTTCCCCCCCGTACAGTTTAATCCCATCGTCTCCCCCTTCCCCCCTCTTTACTCCTTTCCTTTTTTTTTTTGAGAGATCCAAATAGTGGATCATTTCCGCTTATATTGTCCCTTTACTCAACGGTCTGTACCTATACCAGAAGTTCCAAGGTGGGGGCCACTGTAATTGGGCGGTGGTGGTTTTCTAAGCGCTCTCCTGCCCTTCGACTCGAGGCTCTTTTCCCTCCAATCACCTGGCAAGGTAGTCTGGTGTAGGCGAAGTATACCCGCAGAACTACGCCTTCTGAATTCAATGAGATGATCCACTGACTTCGTTTTTTAGGTCTGGGATTCTCCTCTCTTTCTTTCCCCCATATATGATGAGATTTGCGTCAGGAGGCGCCGACTGGTTAGTGGCCCGTTCCCGTACGAGGTCCCCTTTTTGGCCGTTTCTGCGGAGCCAAGCCCTCCAAAGTACTTTCCTCTCTTTTCCCCCGTTTTTAGCCCCCCTCAGCTCTCCTTAGAGGCGTAGTGATGAAACTCACACCAGTGGTGCCACCCCCCCCCCCCCCCCCCAGGCAGCTTTCCCCAAGACCTCCCGTATCGCGGTTTTCCTTTTGGGTCGTCCCCTCTCCCGTTTAACCTCCCGCGACCTTCTGCTTTCGTTTTTAATAGAAAACGATGAGCCCGTCGTTGTTCCTCCTGGCCTTGCTGCCGTGGATCTGTCCCCCGATCGCGTTTCGCATAATGCCGCCGGTTGGTTGCCAGTCTAGTCACCCAGCGCGGGCTTGCGCAATGTTATATCGCGGCGCAGGATATTGACTGTGAGTTCGGTAGCCCTTCCTTCGCTTTCCCCACACTCGCTTTCCTTGCTGGTTGAGACGCGTAAGCCTTTTCCCGTTCCCCCAAACCACCCTCTTATTGTGTTCAGGTGTTTTTTCCTCGAACATCCCCCTTCCCCAGATTTACTTGGCCCCGCCGTCGGTCATCGTCCTGCGACACCTTTTCCAACGTGGGCCTGGGTTTTTTTCGAGCAGCACCGTCCCTTTTCGTTGAACGTTTGTGCGATCCCGCCCACTTATTGTTGTCGTTCTCGACCGGATCCCCAGCCAACCCCTTCCTCGTAACTGAGGACCATCTTTTCTTCCAGAACTGTAGTAGTTTTATGCCCGCTTGTCTTTTGCCCCCTCCCCGCCTCGCACCTTACAAAGAGCTCACTATTCATGGCTCTTTGAGCACGTTGTCTTCTTGTCTGCGAACTGCCCCCTGATACCCCTTCCCCCTGGGTGAGTGCGGATTCCCTAGCTTTTTTTTCTAAGCCTGGGTGGTCCGGCCCCTTTTGGCTTGTGCGCCCCCCTGTCGTAGGGAGTTCTCCGGCAGATTGTATTCTACGTCGCAGGTAGTGTTGGACGCACCACCCAGCGGTCCCCCATTCAATGCATATAACAACTTTCTCCCCTTACCCCTTTTCTCCTCTTCCGCCAGGTCCCCCCTTATGCCGGCAGTCGCTTTTTTCTGACTAATGCGGTCACTGATGCCCTGGTCGAGCATTGTCGGCCTTTTCTTTTTATGTCTGTGGTCCCCCCTCTTTGTCACTGCTATTTCCCTAAACCAATTTCTTTTCCTTCTCAGTTGGTGCAGTACACCATCTTCTTTATAACGTTGTACAGTCCTCGTTTTAAACCCCCCTCGATGTGATATGTTCTTACCCCTCGTGTGTGCTTTCAAATTGTTTTCACGACCTCAACTTCCCGGTGATTGCTGCATCATTGTTTTTTAATCTCTACTTTGGTTGCTTGATCTCCCCGTGACGTTTTTCCCCCCAGTTTTCCCCGGATGTCGCAGGATTCGTTGCGGGCGATGTCGGAGTAAACGGGCGCCCAGTGGCAGAATCGTGAAGTCCTCGGAGAACATCCACAAGAACCTGGACTTTGTCTTTGTCTTCCTGTCCTTTCCTACTATACATAGGATTGGCAGACGCTCAGTTTTTTTTTGAGGCACATTAGCGATCCCCTTTTACGTCCCATCGCATACTTCTCTGTAGTGAAAAGGGGAGCCCCCTTATGCTTTACTTTCCTAGTCTAATGCCTGGAATAACCGTACCTCCGGCATATCAATCTCCGTGTACGGCGCTTCCCCTTTACGCCTCCCCCTATACTCCTTCATTTTTTTTGCTCTTTTCTCGCAGATTTTCTTTGCGCCTCGTGAAAGTAGTTCCCCCATTGTGTAGACCCCCGGAGTTCCTGTTGATTTTCCGCCTGGCTTACTCTTTGATAGGAACCTTCATCCGTTGCCACCTGTTCCCTCGATCCAATAGATTTCCGAAAGGGGATACCCTTTTGGTGTTCCTCGAGCGTCTGCCAAGTACCATTTTTTCTCCCGACCCTCTCCCCCGTCGGCCGGAGTTCTTTTGCGGTGATGGGCCTTCTTCTTCAACACTTAGCTGATTGCGCGCGCTATTGCACGTCCCCTTCCGTTCTCTCCCCTCCCCTCATACGTCGCCATCTTTTCCTGTTACTTCAGGACGACACCAGCCCCCCAAGGCCGCTTCCCCTCCACCCACTCTGGACCCCCAGTTTTTCCTACTAACTTTCCCCCTTTTGTTACCCCCCCTTTTTCGCCAGACTGTTGACGCACTGATCTGCTGTCCCGCCATCATAAAATAGCTGGTTTTTTTTCCCGCCATCTATGTTCAAAATTCCCTTTGCCGGCCTTAAGCGTCCATTTAACCCCACTCCTTCCAGTCCTTCGTGTCGGCCAGATCCGAGCTGGGTGACAACTCCCTACGGTCTTTTCCCCGTACAATGCTCGACCGCATCGTGATCTTTTGAGCTCCAACATGACCCCTTCCCGGCAGTCTCGTTACCCCCTGAGTTGCGGTTCGGTGGATGAAAATTTGCTACTGCGTTCCTTTGTTGGCCGTCTTTTTGGGTTTTTCCCCCTATAGCCTTTCCACTTTCTCCACCCGTTCTATTCCGCTCCCATGAGACGACACCGTGTAAGAAACTGACCTTTCCCACAAAAACCGGTCGTCTCCGTCGGTCCCACCCCCCCCCATTGGTTTTTGTATTTCTTTTTGCAGATTCGCGCGGAGCCTGGTCCTTTTACCGATGCCAGCTCTTTGCTATTTGTCTTTGGTGAGCAGTTTTTCTTTTTCAACTAAACAAGGAATCTTAGTCATTCGTTTGAAGACCACCGTGTTTCCCCGACCCCCCCTATGTTTTTACTCGGTGAATCTTCTTTTTTTTGGTTTTAATCCTGAGGTAGGTCACTCAAAAACTCCTTGCTTTTAATTCGAACTCCGCCCCCATTTTCTTTCCCCCTTCTGAATTAGATGCTACACCCCTCCGTTGTCCCCCAGTATTGGTAGGAAGCGCTAGTTGATCCCATTGATTTTTTTTTCTTTTTTTATTTTTAGGTTTCCCCCAGTGTCGTGCTTTTTAGTTACCCTCACTTTTCCGTACAGTCCCCTTTGACGATTGAGTTTCACAACGTAAGAAAATAAGATTCCCCGCCAACATCACCGCATTGTTTTCCCCTCTGGAACCCTAATTCTGAACTCTTAAATTCCCTATAAGTGCCGCGCTGCTAGCCCCACGGGAATCCACCCCCATCGGTTTTGTCTATCCGCGGTCCCCCCCCAAACCTGTTGGCCCCCTCGTGTGTCCTCGGATTACTTCACAGATCCTCCCACCGCCTGCTGAAACCTCTGTTTTGCGACTTCCTCTTGCTCCCTTCCCCGCCAGTCTCTTTTTTGTTTTTTTTTCCTTCTCCGCTCAACCCTGCCACCCCCTTTCTTTGATACGGAGGTTTGACGATGAATTGGGGTTAATTGATTTTTTTTTTTTTTTTCCCCCCGAGGGCACGACGCCCCGCCCCCCCTTCCCCCTGCCCCTGGAGCTATGATTGTTCTTTTATACCGAGCCCTATGTGAGTCGGGAGGTTGCGAGGGAAGAACCCCCTGTTCTTTCCCCAAGCTCCGCCCTTCGTCTTCGTCTCCCCCGTTTTGTGAACCCAGGAGGCCCTACACGAATTTTAGCGATTTTTTTTTGGTGCCCATACTCCCCCCCCCTTAATACAATCGGGCATTCCCGATCCTGGGACCGGGCTCATTCTGGGAATTCCATCCGTTTATCTTTTCTCGGCCGATTACGCATACCCAAACGACCTCCTGTCTTCGAGGGCGAATCCTTTTCGGCATCCTAGATTGGCGGCCTTGCTCTTCTTCGATCTTTCCCCCCACCAACCCTCCCGCTGGACCCTGCCCACCCTGGAACTTAGAGAGGCCTGTGGGATTGTCCCTTCCATTCCCCCCACTCTTCTGTACTATCTCTTTTCCCTTTTAGCCCTTGTTTTTTGAGGTTTAAGTTTTGATTTAACCCCTTTTCGGTCGGTCTGTTCAAGACCGCCACAGTCCCCTTTTCTACCAGAAGTCCCAGGGGGTAATCTTTCGGTTTGTTACCTAGAGCCTTGTCCCCTCCCGCGCATCTCTTATGTATGGACATTCGCCCCATTTTTCAAGGTAGGGTGTGGGTATTGACCATCAATTCAGACTAAACTGATGAACCTGCTTTTAATTCCCGGACCTTGCCCCCGCGTTTCTTTTGCCGGTGGGAGGATTATGCCGATGTTTTGTCACAACCCAATTCTTCTTCTGTCGTCGGTCTCGGAAGCCTCCTTTTTACACTTGTGACTAATCGGTGTCTCTTTCTTCTTCCGATCCAAGACTTTGCAAATCCACCCGGACTTCATTCCTGCCCTATTGTTAATCTGTAGCACATCAGCTCCGCGTCTGCTCTCTTCGTTACGAATGCACGATTCCCCTCCACAGGCCAAATTCAAAACGCATGACGTATGTCCGAGGTTCTGTGGGCGACTCTGGCCGCGCCCTTGCAAACGCGCCTTCTCTTTGTTCGGCTCTTCCCCCGATGCCCGAGGTTGTTTGCTTCGGATCTTGTAACGCGGTCTGCTCGCCGAGTCATTTGGGATGGCAGTCGGATCCACCTCCTCTTCCCTTGAGCCATGGGATATCTTCTCTGAAGGATTCGCTCTTCTTCCCTTTTCTCGATTTTTGAACACACTTTCTGTTCTTTTGCGCTCCCGCACTACCAGCCACTCTTTCTTCCGGTTCCCCCCCGCCCGGCTTGGGTAACGACAAAGGCCCAACGATACATTTGTCCTGTATAGTTGCTTTCACCCCCACGTTCACTGGGTTTCCTCAGACACGTTCGTTCGGCCGGTTGACGATTTATTCGCAGATGATGTGTTCTTGACGACCTGCATGGACCCTCCAAACCTCTTTCTTCCCCTTTTCAGCAATCCCTGTTCGTCCTAGGTCCTGAACCTGATGGCCGGGTCTTTCCCGAAAACTGTCTCAATTTTTGACAAATATCTACTAATGGTCTCCCTCTGCCCCTTGTCCGCTCCCCGTCGCGACTACTGCCCCTCCCTTATACCCTCAGTGGTGACCTACGTCGGGGTTTTGCGATAACGGTTTTTTTGTCGGAAGCCGGGTACTTGACCGCACGGTGGTCGTCCTTCTTGGATTCAGCGATGGTCCGAAATGTTCAGGTCCACCCTTCTTTTCGTTGACCAACCCCCCACCTAGTACTCACCCCCCTTTTGTCAGCAGACCTTAGACCCGACGTAAGAAAGTACTGTAGTGCGCAAGTCTTTTTTCCCTGCTCCAAAGTCTTACTTTTCGGGAGTTCGAAGACACGTTGGTCCCCCTTCTCTGGTCTGAGATCCGAAACATTAGGGTGTCGATTTTGGCATGTGTACCCAGCCATCTTCCTTCACCGTGTCCTTAGGACTTTTACATATCCGATCCCCCCACGCACCTATGATTTAGATCTAGTCCAATTTCCACGAGTCCAGTTGCGTCGGGCCGGAACCTCCAACTGTCCGGTGGATGCAGTTTTTTTTAATAGTTGTGAGCGACGGGCGTTTGTTTTTTTACTATGAACAGGTCCGAGTTCGACGTGATGGTAGGTGAGCTTATTAACGGCCTTCCTTTGCTCTCTCGACTAGAATGTTCTGAGCCATCCTCACGCCCCCTCCGTTTGCGCGGTATCAGAGAGTCGAAGATTCCCCGCCTTGCCAGATAGTATGAAAGTTCACCTTCCCCATTGCTTCCCAAAGATAATTTCTATTGGCAATCTGACTTCTCTTCGACCTATCAGGAGCGGCAGTTTTTAAAGACCTTTTGACGCCCCTCCCCTGCTTCTTTGTAGCAAGCCGAAGCA
>Ga0179593_1390691_pt1 | contig 10395 bp, 8 predicted proteins | sample CZODoug2_1_08_16_FD_185931 | JGI IMG/M metagenome (GOLD analysis project Ga0179593, IMG submission 185931) | Vadose zone soil fungal communities from Angelo Coast Range Reserve, California, USA - CZODoug2_1_08_16fungal (PacBio error correction) | ecosystem: Environmental > Terrestrial > Soil >... | reverse complement strand
ACCGGCGGGCGGTCCTCCCTTCCTCTTTAACCCCTTCCCTTGCCCCCTTGTCCGGCCAGGCCCCCCGCAAATGATTTTTAGACAGCCGTCCTTCGTTTTCGGGCAGCCCCTCGTTACCTTACCCCCTCCCGGATCGCTCTTCCCGGCCCTTCGCCCTGCTTTTCCTTGCAAACTTCGTTGGGACACCCTCCTTTTCTTGACTCGGCGTAACCCTACCTTTGCGCTCTCACCTTGCCCAGCGGCAGTATCGTTCCCTCGTCCGTCGCTTTCCGCCTTTTCTTCCGCTTCAGTTGGAGTGGTCTTCCCCCCCCCCCTTTTTTCGCTATGGATTCTGCCGTTATTTTTTCTGCGGGCTGTCATATTCGTGATTGACCAATGCATGCTCGGTAGAAATGTAGTTTTGCCGGCCCTGTCGGTCGGTTCTGCGGTTCACCCTTTCCCTCAATCGTTTGTTTTAGAGTTTATTTGCCCTGAGGCGGACTGGCCCCTCTCGAATCCCTCTGTCCCCACCCTTGTTCGATTGGTCGGCGGTTTTCTTTCTTTGACTTTTTCGTCTCTTTTTCTTTGCTTGATCCCGGAGAGGGGGTAACCTATACTTACCTTGCGGCGCTCTGTGCAGGTCCATTCCCCGTTTGCGCCCTTGACATTTTTTTCCCACTTAACCTTTCGGAATAAGTGCGTCTTTCTCCTTTTTGCAAGTTCCCGTCGCCCTCTCCCAGTGCGGGTCTCCCCCCTCGCTAGGCTTTCCGTCCCTTTTTTTTGGCGCTGAAAAGGGTTGTTGACTCGTTTACCCTGCTTTTGCTCTATATAGGCCTACGGTCTCACGACTCCCTCTTTACCCTTCATCCGTTGATTGCCGCAGCGCGATTCTGGGCCTCTGATAGGGTGGTTTCTTTTTTTATACTAAGGAGGAGATATCGCGTCCCGAGCTATTTGCTTATGTGTGTCCCTTGGTGGTTTGTGCGACCTCTACCCCCCTCGAGGTCTTTCCGGTCGGATTGTACCTTTTTTATCCCCATCCTTACCTCCTTTTAGCGAGCGATTTTTTCCAGAAGACCCTTCTTTGGCTCGGGCACCTGTACCCTGGTATTCACCTAGCCGACATTTTCTCGAGACGTGTTAAGCGCGTTAGTCTTCAAGCCTTTTTTTTTCCGCTTTTTTCAGGTCCTTAAAACATGTGTCCTCTTTCAGTACCAGCCTCAGTTCTTCAGATTCCGCCACCTCCTTCTCCCTCTTTGTAGTGGCAGACCGCTCTCGGAAATTAACCCGGGCTAGCTCTTTCGGACGTCTTCCCCCCCCCTGGGTGCTTTTTGCAATTGGGACAATATTGAAATAGGTGGATGTAAAGATTTGCTCCGGACGGCTGGGCTTTATTTTCGGGATGTCCGCTTCCTTCAACGAGGTTACTTCTGGGGGAGTGGGAGGACCCACATCCCAGAATAAGGAATCTCTTCATTGCCACCCTACCCCAGGCTAGGAAAACGGGCAACGCCTCCCCACGATCTACACTCGTCCCCCACTTCCAGTGGCACAAGAGTCAAAAGCCAGACGTCCTATGTCCGTTTCTCCCCTTAGCATCCAATTCCCGCTTTGATTTCTCGTCTCTTCCCCGATCGATCATTCCGGCCTTTTCTTCCCATGCACAATACCCCTCTGTTGACAAGCCAACCCCTACCTCTTTTCCCTTCTCCTTTCTGCGCGGACCGAAGTTTCCCCGGAAATCACCACTCCTTACGCTAATACACCTCGCTTTAGAACCCAGCCGCTCAGCTTGGGCATTCATTGTTCCCCTTTCCCTCGTTTCTTGAACGTATACTCTATTTTTTGGCTGATTGACCTCTGGTTTTGCTGATGTTTGCTCAGCTTATCGGTCATTTCGGTGTTCCTGGATTTTCGCAGACCTTATAGGGGTTTTTGTCCTTCTTCTGTAGATTTCGCTTCCTTGGTAGTCATACACTTTGAATTTTTACTCTTTTATTTAGGGGTCTTTCACCTCCGTCTTATGCTAGATAATCGTGTCCTACTCCTAGTACTCTCGTCGGTGATGCTCCCCCCCTCGGTTTCCTCGCGGTGACGAGCCGCTTTTCGCTCTTTTTTTATTCTTCGGAGGGAGGGTCCTTCTCCAACGATGACGTTTCGGTTTTTTCACCGTGTTTTCGGTTGGTTACGGTTTTGCACGTCCGTTTCTTTGCCTGTCCGGGGGGTGAGACAGCTTAACTGGCCCCTTCCTCCACTCATACTGATAGGTATTGCATAGGGCGCTATTCGGGTTTGTGCCGTGTGTTAGGTTCTCGGCTTTTGACGTAATTGCCTTCCGTAGGATTCACACTTGGTTTTGGCTTTTGCTGTTATCTCCATTTCGCTACGCTATGTTTTTCTCCTGTCTAACCGCCGGAGTTACTCTCTTTATCTTGTATACCGTTTGCGGGCCTCCGTCTCCTCATAGGTGCGGTTTGAAGCCTCTTATTGTGATACAGCGTTTTCCCCTAGTGATAGTGAGTATCGTCTCAGTCTCGACATTTGGTGGGAGTATGCGGACCCTCGATGGAAGTAGTACAAGCTCCTTACGCTTGTCTTGACCCCAACGCCAGAGTTCTGAGAGTATTCTCCTTCCCTGCATTTTCTTTTGAAATTACCATCACACATTAGAAGAAATAACTCTTCCCTTTTTACCCTTCCCACCTCCTCCTTTGTTGGTGTTTTCTTAGTGCCCTTTTTCCCTTGGTCTGGATTTCTTATTTCCTTCTGATGATGTTCAATGTATCCCTCGGGACTGGCTATTCCCTGTTTGTCATGGACGGCACTCTCGTCCCTCTCAGTTTTGTTTTCCAGGACCTTAGCTGAATATGGACGAGTCTCGAGCCTCTCTACTTGCTTGTGCCAGCTGCTTGATTTTTGGCGCGACCTCCTCGTGACCCCTCTCTGCTGGTCGATTTTTTTTTATCTTCCTGTTCATTTTTCTCTTGGTAAAGGCAACCGATGGGTTTCCACGCTTTCCCTCCCTCTCTCTCCCGATTCTTCACGTTCAGGCGGTGACTTACTTAACCGGATTGCTTTTATTCGTAGGTGTTTTGCATTCTTCTTGCTTTTCCCAATTTGGGTTGAAGTGGAGACTGGACGTTTTGCCGTTTTTGTCACCGCTGCGCCTTATTAAACGTCACGGGTTCGTAAACCCCTAGTGCTGAAATTTTTCGACCCCGTCTTTACTTCTATGCCCGACTGGCGGACGTTCTTCGCCATACAGGTACACGGCTGCGCGGCCTGGACTCCGAACTTCCACCACCGTTAACACGTCTCCCCTCGCCTCCCCAATAAACTTAATATACAATACGATCGTCGATCCTCTAGAAACCTTTGCCTTTTCTCTTAGCCCCCTTTTTTTGTCCCCCGACCCGGCCTCCTCGGTCGAATGCTGCTCTTCCTCAGTTGACTCCCGGTCTAGCGTCAGATGCAAACCCCCTATTCCGTATTCACCTTCCAAGGTATCCCGCCCTTCAGTTTCTCTAACCGACACGCATCCATTCATACACCCCTGACAGCCCGACCACCTTTCTGTTACAAAATATTTTCATACTGCTGTTCGTCCGCCTCTTCCCTCCCTTGGTTTTAGCCCTCCCAGTTCAAAGCATGATTCCTGCCCAGGTGTGTTACCTGGGATGTGAGGAGTACCTGATTGTGTGATCTTGCGGGTCACACTTTCCTTCGTCAAGTAACCCCCCCCCTTCTTTGCGTGTTCTTGTTTTTCTAACGGTGCCTCGACATCGCCTCCTTCAGTAATTGTTGGCTTGTAGAGGTGTTGGGCTTAGCTGCCTGGCGTTCCCCCATCTTTTAAATTGCGTGCGCGCGCCAATTTTCATTTGATGCCGCCGCCCTCCAGTTTCTATTTTTTTCGTAGTTGAAAGATGACCGCACCAGATCCCCCTCCTACATACTTGTGAACCCTCCCTTGTCCATCCTCTGAGCGGCTCTCCGTGTTTCTCCCGTTCTTTTTCGTTTCGCTTTGTCCCCGATTATGCCCTCTTACCTGCGGATATGTCCCCGCGTCTGGTTTCCTGGAGAACCCTGGCTGTCATTGTTTCCCTTCCGCCGCCCGATGTAAATCGCTTTACCCGTCGATTAGGACTGGGAGATCTTCCCGAAAAGTAAACGGCTCTGTTGACTAGCAGGTCCCCCCTTTCGTACGCTTTTTGTCTTCGGCAGTAAGACTCTACTGAGCAACTCCTCTCTTGCGAGTGCCTTCCGTCTTCTTTTTATACACACCCTAGATGGAAATGCTCACCGAGCCTGCGCGCAATGGTTTGTGCGGGGCACGTTTCCTATGTAGCCACCTATGTGTCTCTTTTCTTTACCCCACTGTTACTTTTCTCCGGTATAGGACCTGCGCTCCCCTTGCTCCCCCCTTCCTTAGTGGTTGTCGGTTAGGTCACTCGGCCCCTTCGGTACTATAGATATGCTCCCTGCATTTTGTGTGCCACCTCCCTCACGCTTCGTTCAATTTTGGCTACCTGATGTCGCCAGTTTGCCCCGCCTCCTCCGTATTCCTTTACAGCGCCTGTTTAGGATTTACCTGCACGAGACGAGTGGATTTGAGTCCTCCTCGCCGGTATCGGCCACAGTGTCACTTAATCTCCCCCGCGCGGGATTTCTTTCCCAAGTCTTTTTTTTTCGAAAGTTTTGTCTCCTTTCTTCTGCGATTTTTCAGGAGGACTAATAGAAGAGCGACACCACTATTACCTTAGGGCTCACCATCCTTGAAAGTGCATACAATAGTTTGAATATCGAGGAGAATTTCTGCCCCCCATCACTCGACCCTGACTAAAGTGGGAGGGAATTGTCTCCCCCACCAAGATGTTGCAGGTGGACCCATAACAAAACTGCCTTAGTTAGACCGGACCGAAGCCACCCGCCTCTCCGAAGGTTTACTTCTTGCACATTGTTGTTCTTGGTTACGTTGGCCTAGGTTTTTTTCCCCACCAAACCTTCTCCAAAAAGCCGATGGGATGGGCACTCCTGAAATCCTGTCGTAACACCGGTGATACCCAGTTTTCTTGTATGGACAAAGAGAGAAGACCTCTTCTACCCCCCCTACCAGAGTAGAGCCTCTCCGGACCCGAAGTTAGGGTGGACCCCTCAACGGACCGCCTCCCCTACTATCCCCCCCCCTGTGATTGACTTTCAATCGCGGGAAAGGGATTACTGTGGCTTGGTCTTGGTAGCCATTGGTTTTTTGCACTTTTTAGTGTTTTCTAAAGTCGTACATGACGGGCACCACGAATTAGGTTTCCTCCTCCGTGTTGTTGTTTTCTGTCCGTCGGCGGTGTTTTGAAGAAATGTGCCCCTATTTTCTGAACCCATTTGCGGCCTTTTCAGGGTTTCCCCATGTATAAAGCCCATCCCCAACACATAGCCTCCCCTTCATAGATCCCGAGTGCCGCACGCCCCGTAAGTAACCCGCTTCCAGCATCTTGTCCAGGACGAGATGTTCCCTCAAAACCCAGGGTTCCCAAGTGACACCACAACATTCACCGTGACTTGAGGACATCGTGGGTGTGGCACCCACCCCCCCCCCGCTTTTCCCCTAAGACCGAGGGGAGACTTCCGTCGACACGCTTGTTTACTTTTCCCCTATGTTTCTTTCCTTCATTTTCTCCCCGGCCTCTCTTTTGGGGGGAGTTTTTTTCTTTGGTTTTGCGTTATTGTGCTATTAAGTGAAGAGAAGATTTTTGTTGCACTTCGATGTGGTGAGTTTCCGGTAATACTCTTTTCCCCTTTTTGGGAGGTTCGTTATTTTTATTTAGAGGTCTTGACCCTGTTCCTCGCATTCGTTCACCCCCTTCGTGAGGTGAGGGTGTATGAAGATGTGCAGATTTTTTGTGCCTCTTCCCACTCTCTTGGAGATCCACTTGCTACCGGCCCAGTGCTCAGGCCCCAACCTCCGCGTTCTATTGTTGTATGACGCCTCCGGTAGAAGTGACAAAAAAGAGGTTAGGTGCTCGACTGAAATCACATCTCACCTCTATCTCACCCTGCCCTGAGGTGACGTTTTACTCCCGTTATGTTTTTCAACATTGATCATTCTGGAGGAGCCCCGTTTCTGTGCTGTTCACCTGATTTTACACAACTAGCGGTCGCCGCTATCTCTACCCAGCACTTCTGAGGGCCCTTAGCTCTATAAGGGAGGTTTCTGACGCGGCCCTGAGGAGCCCCAAGGTCACTCCATCGCGTACACGGTTCCGGTTGCTATGCTGCTAGAACCATCCTTGGGCGTTCCGGGTTGCGCCGTACGGGGCTTTCTCGGAGATGCTCATCGACAATTTACCCTGTAGACCCCCCTTGAGGTGCAAAGCACCGGTTGACGGTTGCGCGGCCACTACGTGGTATCAGTTCCCTTAGCGAATTTTTTTTGGAAGATTTTTTTTGACCCAGGGACAAGTAGCGTGGGTTTCTTCCACACTCTCTTTTACCTGCCTAGGTCCCCTTTCAGTTTCGAGTTTCAGCCCTCCTGATAAAAAGTCTTGTAACCCTTCCGAGATTCCCTATATTTTCTTTTTTTTCAAAGGGCTTTAAGTCACCCTGGATATCTTTTTTTCTTCTCTCTGGGACATCCAGTCACCCTTCTTGAGTTCCGCTTGGAGGCAGGTACCCCACCAGGTCGAACTCCCACGAAGGACTGGCTAAGCACGAGGGATCGCTAAAACGATTGGACCTGACGTAATTTTCGATTTCTTTTCCGTTTTCCAGCGTTTCTTACCCGTGCTACCCGTCGAATCCGGAGACTGCAGCCTTTCCCGGCACTCTCCCCCCCCCGATGGACCTCTCAACCTCCTGGCCCACTCTCTTTTAGACCCAGCGCTCAGAGCGCAAGCCATTGGCGTGACCCTGTCTTACGGCGGGCCAATGCTTAATTGCGGGCCCCGAGTTGTGTCCCGCGGTCGTGTGTTTGCTTTCGTCGTTTGCCGGCGGTGAGGGGATAGGGTTGCGGATCAGGCCTTCAACGTGGAATTTTTTTCTTATTTTTGTGGTGTCAGCTTCATGATTTCAATTTATGAGTCCCATTACTCTTCGACGCATTTTTTTTCCGCGGTTTAGTGTCAACCCCCTCCTGCCCCTTTTGCTTTACGATCCTTTCTAGAAGTTTCCTCTCTTGAGTGGATTGAGCCGATTACCACTCATGACCTTTTCCTTCTGGGACATGCCCCCCGTCGAGAGTGGTTTGCCATTCACGTTTTTCTTCCTGTGCTCCCTCCTGGACATTTTTATCGAACGTTTTTTCAGCTCTCTCTTCTTCTATGGGAAATCTAGTTGGTGGCCCGTTCGTCCTGGAACCGCCGGGCGTGCCTCCTGGTCCTAAGGAAAGGGCCACCCCTTCTTGCCCGCCTCAACCGCTTCCGGGACGCACCCTCTTTTTTCCTGGTGCTCACCGCCGCTACCGGTATCCTCTTTTCTTGGCTCTGTGCGGGCCTTCCCTCCCGCCTCCATCTTGCGGTCTGTGCCCGCTGCCTCCTCGGACTTTTTTTTTTTCGCGTTGCTTCTTCTACCCTTCGCCTCCCGGAGCCCTCGGCTTTTTTTGCGGGGTTTCAGCCCTCAGATTCGCTGTCCTTACTTGTATCCGGTCTCATTCCTCCTCCCGGCAGAATACATTCAAAGCCATTCGCGCCCACCCACGACCTCCCTCCTCTCTCCTCACTCTTCGTCTTTTGCTTCTGGAGGGATTGGTCGTGATTTTTTTTTTGTCGTTCGCCTGTGATTCGGTCTTTTTGTGACGGCAGGCACTTGGCCCCCCCTTTTCCTTCGCCCCATCTACCCCAGGCTTTTCCGGGCCCAGATCAGTTTACCTCTATTAAGGCACCAGCGGCTTTCTCTATCTTACGTCTTCAGTTACCTCGGCGACTCATTTTTTTCGCCGACTCGCCTTCCCCCCTTCGGGAACTTCTTTTTTTTTTCTCATTGCTTTTTCCTGATCTCCCCGCTGCAGGGCGACATTCTTCCCTATGCCTCACGAGTCAGCATGATTTCGACCTTCCTTAGCCGGCTGTGATGAGCTTTCTCTCCCCCATCTCTTGCGTCTTCGACGTTTGAGGCGGTTCCCCAAGAGTGTTAATGTTTTTCTTTTAAGGCCCCACCCGTGTATTCACACTCCGGTTGACTTTCCTCTCAAGGTTCGACCCTCCGTGCTGCCGATGGTGTCCTTTTCGAACAGTTTGATCGTGTACACGGTGTTAGGCTCCGAGAAATTTCAGCAATCTTTCTGATCGTCTGTGAGCGGCCTTGAATGCAGAAATTTTCCGTCCCCCGCTGCACAGTTCCCCTATAGTTGTCAAATAGCCCCCCGCTCACAACTCCGCCCCACCTTCGTAGATTCACGTCCTCAAGAATTCCGCATTTGTCGGGTCCCCACCGTTCCGCCGATTTTTCAGATTTCTTTTACTAAATAGGGCTTGAAATTGTCCCTTATGAAACCCCGGCTTCTCTCCTTCTGGACTTTTTCTTTTGTCAGGAATGTCTTTTCTTTATTTTCCCCTAGAACAACATACCCCTGCCCCCCCTCCTTCGTCCAATGATCCTCTACTCCCCCCCTCCTCTTCACTTAATGCTTCATTCTTAGTAGTGCCCTTCTCACAACCCCTGCTCACAGTGTTGCCCCCCCCCTTGTTCTAGACATGGGGAAAGATGGCCCGTTTTGTGGGAGTAGTTCCAGTATGTGCTCCTCTATGGGTGATTTCTCCCTTTGCAGTGGACCATCGGAATTCCTTTCCCCGAGTACCAGATGACTAGGCCAGTCCTATTTTTCGTGTCTTTTCACCGGTATTCCTCCCTTTTGAATTGGAACACTTCTTGCCTTTTCACTTCGTGCCGTCGCCAGTCCTTTCATACCTCGTTCTAGTTCCTGTGGGAATTTTGTCTTTCCGTTCATCCTTTAAGAATTAGGGAGGTGTTTCCCCTTTGACCCCCCCCCCCATAAACCTTACCACCTCTGGTAAATCAGCCCCTTCCCCCCTTATTTGAGAGGAATACCGCTTCTTCCGGGTTCTTTGAGTGATCTGAGGTCCCCGAGACGGCACTGCACGCTTCCATGGGCGTGCACCGGAGTTCTTTTTTTTGACCCTCCCCAAAATTTCCCTTCGTTACTTCACGGCTTCTCCTCGACCATAGACATTCTCTAGGGTTCCCCCTTTTGAGAACCGGTGCTTTCGAGACGTCCCCCTTTAGGCATTTGCCCCATCTCATGGGTATACCGTACTCCCTTTATGCATGCCTAGTCTCAAGAGGTCCCCTCCAAAATAATCCCCCTTTTCCTAGCATAGGGATGTGCTCTTCTGATCCAACGCACGATTGTTTTTACCGTTCCCCTCTCCGCCCCCCTATCCTTTCTAGTAGCCCGTTCTCGGGCGCAGAACGATCTCCAACTCCCCTGATCTCTCTGATCTGGCCTCACTGTCTCTGCCGGTTTCTTTATCTGAAGCTCCCCTCTATATCGTCCTCTGCTGTTGATGTTCCCCTTTTGCCACAGCACCATGGTTTCTCCTGCCCTCAATTGCGGACGTTTTTTCCCACCATCACGCTTTGTCAATCCCTAAGGCTACTTCGTTGACGGCCGAGAAAGGTCCCCCTTTTTTTTTTTTCCCTTGTCGACTTTCTTTTATTCTTTTGCCCCTTGGCTCCGAGAGGATGTTTTTTTTCCCCCATGTCCTTCCTTGACCTTCTTATCGTCTGTGAATTCAGCCTTGTCCCAACACTTTCGGCCTTATTTACACAGCTAGCTGTTTTACATTCTTGGGTTGCTCCTTTTAATCAAGTTCTTCCTAGAAAACTCATTGAATCCCGTCCCCCCCTGCTTGATCTATGCAACGCTAACGCACCCAGCCCCCAGAAAGCTACCCCTCCTAGTCTATTTCTTATTTACGAGAAGAAACTCTCAATAATCAATCTAAAGCCAACCGCCCCCTACCGTAGTGAGTTCGTTCAAGTTGGACACTCCACCCATCTCTCGTTGCTTTACTCAACCCACTCTTAGTTATCGGAAGTTTTCTTCCGAAGTATGAGAATTCCTCTCTGTTTTTTTTGTGAGAATCTTGTAAGTTACCGCCCTGAACCATCCCCGTTTAGTGGTGTTCTTCGTAACTTCATATTGGGCAGTCCCAGTCTCCGCTCCTGGTACCGTTGCTTTTTTTATCAGTCTCTTTCTTTGGGGTGTTTTTTTTTTTTTTTTTGTGTTGTGGGTGGTGGTGTTGCTTTGGGTTGTGGTTGTTAACGTAAGGTTGGGAACTCCTTCCACCGCTCCCCTGGTCTCTCATTTTGGTCTTTTTTTGTCGAGCCCAATGATTTGACCCGTGGGAAGAATGGGTTCCACGTTTTCTTTTGACATTTGACCGGGCACCCCCTCCTGACCTTTCT
>Ga0179593_1377584_pt1 | contig 10395 bp, 9 predicted proteins | sample CZODoug2_1_08_16_FD_185931 | JGI IMG/M metagenome (GOLD analysis project Ga0179593, IMG submission 185931) | Vadose zone soil fungal communities from Angelo Coast Range Reserve, California, USA - CZODoug2_1_08_16fungal (PacBio error correction) | ecosystem: Environmental > Terrestrial > Soil >... | reverse complement strand
CCTCTTTTCGACCGTTCCAGTGCGATTCCCATGACGTTCTCCCCCAGGTTCCCATAACCTGACCTCTTAGACATAACCCTCGCCCAGCGTGAACCGTTCGCTTTACATTTTCCGCTGTCCCGGTTTAACTTCCAACTGATTAATTGCAGTACCCCCTGTGTTAATGGTACCTCTTCCTTGCCGCGTTTTCCCTGGAATATCTAGAGACTATATCCTCCGGAACTGTAATAGTGGCAACCCGCTTGATCTGCTTCCCGCGCCAGGAATGCCTCAAATGAATTCCTTGCGCGGGTCTCCCTTCCCAGTCGCCCCCCCCCTTCCTTTTTTTCACCTTTACCCCGTCCTATTGAATACATCATTTGCTCGTCCTCGTCACTTGCAGACGGTCCCTCGAAAGCATGTTCCCTTTTAGAATAATATTTGGCGCTTGAATATCTTGCCCCCTGCGTCTCTTTCTCCTTCGATCTTCTCTGAGCTTTGTTCTCCTCCAACGCCGTCAGGACACATCGAACACGTCCCGGAGAGGATTTTGAATTGCTCCCATCCCCCCCCTAGAAATTCTCCCCGGCTCGTTCATCAAATCCTCGTTTTTCCCCCGACGCTAAGCGGATCTCGCTTGCCCGTGTTACAGAATGATCTCTGTCTCTCCTTCTTCCTTCCTTCATCGACCTTTTTGTCAGCAGGTCAGATTTCCCCACCCTGGCGAGCCTCGAGTGATCCTTTTTCATTTTACAACTTCATCAGCCCGTTGTTCGACAAGCTTATTCATCTTCGTCTTTTCCTGTAACTCCCACGCTGCCGTTTTCTTTGACTCCCAAGCACGTCTTGCCTACCGCGTCGGCCTTGCCAAGTCTTAGACTCCTTGGCTGGCCCGTCTTTTTCGCCCCTCTGCCGAACCTTGTATTTTAAAAATCCATCCCTCTATTTGCTGTTGACCAGATCCGATTTTGACGAGAACCACGTTATTGTACCTCTCTTCCTTCTGTCTCTCCGATCCCCTTCGCCTTTCTTTGACGGAGTTACTTTCGAATCCCAGCCGTGGAATGGTTCTCGGAGAAGTGATCCCTCCCCTGGACGGTGTTTCTCTATCCCAGTCAATCACGCACGGCACATTCACGTTGCCAGAGTTCTCCTTATTCGCCACTCCTTTTGAGTCTGCGTTTTTGTCCTTACGACCTCGACCTTAAGAGCTTTTCCATGGATGGGGAGTGTATTTCTGCATCGTCACCAAGCACCACCTAATGCCCTGCTGCAAAGATGTCCCTCCTCGAACATTCTCTTGTATTCCAGACTCGCGTCCTCGAATAAAACTCTGTCCGCTGGCAATCCCCCGCCGCCCCCCCCGTGCCTGTTCGCTCCCCTTCTTTTTTGAGAGTGGTTTTGTGACATAATTTTCTTGATTTTCCCCCTTAAACTTTTTCAATGCAGGTCGCCCACATTACCCCTCCCCCCCCTTTCCGGCGACCTCGCTCCGCATCTCTTTTCTCCCCCCTTCTCCAGAATATCTTTTCAAAGGTGTTCATGCGTAATGCGTCCGCTCGACTGGGCTATTTTATCGTCTTCCATCCTTAGGTACGGAACCCTAACCCACGTTTCCCCCCCCCGCTTTCCCCGATACTAATCCTTTTGCCAAAATCGGATCGCATTGTTGATAGTGGAAAGCGGGCAAGCAACCTTTATCCCCTCAAGAAATCCCCCTTCCCCCTCCCCTGTAAGCCCCAACCATGATATCAGTTACACCCCCAACACCTGCCAAGTAGGCATTATGAATTGTAAATTCCGGGGACTCCTCAAACTCTCATTCGTACAAGCCCTCGGGCCATCTCGGGCTTGGGCGATTCCTTTTCGTCCTTCCGCCTCTCAGCACCCACTTCTTTCCTTTTCTTCGTTTTAACGCCTTTTTACCGTCCTAGGCATATATCTCAATGCTCGGGACCGCACTGCGTCTGCCCCGATCGCCCCCCTCCGCCCTTCAACCCTCCTTCCGTAGAGCAATGTTGACAGCCCCCCGCGCTCGCGCTTTTTTTTCGTGTGGCGTTTCCGAAAGAAAAGTTCACCCAACACCTCCCCCCCCCAGATGCTGCCCATCTTAATCCTGAGGGTTATCTTAATGCATCCCCGCCTGTCCCTTCACCACCTCTTCCGTCAGTCGGAGGCCCCCACAAAGTATGTACAAAAATAGTTTCCGGCCTCCTTCTTTCTTGCTCGGTCGGCTTCTACGCCGTCCTCAAGCACCAATTGTTAAAGTTCGCCCATGATTTGTAAGCGATCGATCGGCTTGCTCTCGCTCCCCGGCCGGCCTTATTCTTGTTTTCCGGTGTTTTTTACACGTCCCCATTATTGGTGATTCCCCTCCTTCGTTTCTCCCCTTCCCCAGTTGTTTCACAAAACTTCAGTCATGATGCCCCTTCTCTCACGTCCATGCACCCAGGCCGTCAGAGCTACGATGTCTCGTGCCCCGGCCCCAAAGACCCTTTCAGCTTCATCTGACCAGACCTCTCTCTTTTCCTCTTCCCCCCCCCCCGTGTTTTTTTTGAGCCCTCTATTTTTCGGTCCTATCTTCCTCCCACAGGGAAAGGGAAAATTGCCTGAAGAGGTACATAGAGATTGCGATTTGGTGAAGGCTTTCTCCGTTTCCTTCTACTCCCCCCCTTGATTAAGTTGGGTCCCCCTTACTCCCTTTTTAACTGATAAATGACTTTCGGATACCCCCCAATACTGTTCTTTTAAGCCCAGTCAATTGCTTGCCCACTTCCCCTTCAGTTTTTCTCAGTAGTCCTCCCAATCGATCGCCTCATTCGTTCGTCGTTATCAAAGGCCTTTTTTTTCCTCAAGGTTCTCCCCGGCCCATCCGAACCGCGCTCCTCATGCGCCTCCCTCTATTTGGGACTCCGGTTTGCGCCGCCCTGTTACTCTTTGGATCGTGAAGTTGTCTTGCGTTTGCAGACTCACCCTCAGGAGTCGCTTGCGTTCATCTGGCTGTTTGTTTTGGAGGGTGTCCTTGGCGTCTCCGCCATCCGGAGAGAGCGCTGTACTTCCACCTTTCCTCCGACCGTCGTCGGTTTTCCGATAGCTGGCATATAGGTCCTCCCCCGACTTTCGTTCCTATTCACGGCGCTTGTTGGTTCTTCTCTACAGTACTCAAGGCGCTTTCCCCCACCCCCCCAACGACGACCCCCCCCCTTCGCCCAGTCTTTTGTTTCGCAGCTCGCCCCCGGCGCTTTCGTCTTTTATCGACTCTCTGGCTTCGCGCGTCGGTTTTTAGACACGGTCATTACTGAATTCCTCGCGAGACCTTTTTTTTCCGTTTTTTGGACTCTATTCTTTGAGTAAGATGCCTATTGTGAAGGTGTGAGGTACTTATGGGGTAAGGCTTTTTTGTTCCCGGTCACGATCACAAATCCTCTCCCATCTCTTGAAACCTTAGTATTATCGTTCCAAGGTCGTCCCGTTTTTCCTAGCGGGCTATCACGTAAGATGGGATGTTTCCCCGTACGCGGTCCTTCCCCATCGATCTAGTCACCACAATGAAATGCCAATTAGCCGCAACTTGCCTTCCAAGACCCTAGTTCCTCCCATTCGCCCCTTGATCGCTTCTCTCTCGGCCGCCGATTTAGCGGGGGTAAGCAGTCGTCTGACCCCGACCCATTTCCCCAGTTTCCCCTGTTTACCTTCAAAGACTGCTGGCAAAAACCCCCCCCACGATAAGAGCACCGAATCCTCTGAACCGCGCGTTTGGGCCCGGCGCTTCCATCGGCACTGATGTGGTCTCTTTGAGTGCCCTCTGGATCTCTTTATCAATTGGAGATACCAATCTGCAACTCTTTGAACGCCTCCTGAAAGTTCTTGGTTGGGTTCGATGAAGACATTCACCCTCCACTGCCCTTGTGAAAAATAGATGTTTTTTAGGGTCCTTACTCACCCCCTCCTCCTCCCCGTTGATGCTGATGTCCGTAAGAACTCTGCAGTATATTTGCTCTTATGGACCGGTTTTGATAGGCGTAACGGTTGGTTCGTTTTTTTTTTTGTGGGTTTGGTGTTGTTTGGGTTTTTGGGTGGGGTTGTTTGGGTTTTTGGGTGTTTGGTTCTCTCTTTTTTTTTGTTTTGGTTTTTTTGGTGTTTGGAGAACATCTCCCGGACGATTCCATTCATCCGGCGCCCACTGGCCCAGGAGGTCCAGGTCTCAGTTACACGTCCTGCGCCCTTTCATATTTTTTAGGCGCACGTATACCTACCCTCTGACACTCCTTGGGTCTTCTTCCCCCTCGGATTCTGGCAACACTTAATTTACCCGGTATAGGGTATTTTTTTCCCGTCCCCTCCCGATTCGGCAATTTTCATCTCATAAGAGCATTCCTCTGCACCCTCCTTCTCAGCCCTGTTCGTCAAAGACGTCTTGAGCATCAGAAGCTTGTTCCCCCCCTGTTTCTTTGAAGTCCCCCAGAATTCTCTTCCCCCAATCGGGTCTGTCCTCTCCTGGTATGAACGGTGCTTTTTCCCCCTGATAAATACCTAATTTTGTGTGAAGATGACGACGCGTCGCTCAGATGCCGAGAAGATCCGAGACTTTTCGGTTTCACCTCACGTTTTTGACAATCTCCCCACTATACGCTGTATCTTCGGGCCCCCAGCGTCTCTTTCAAGTGACCATTCTCCGCGGCTTATTTTTTTTTCCCCGGTTTGCTGCGCAATGTCCCAGGATCCGCTCTGAAGTTTGTAGATTCCCATTCCCTCGTTCCTCCCCCCCTTCCCAACCTTCTTTTTTGACACGGCCGACGCACGCGACCGCAGGCGCTCTGCTATTCAATCTCATATTTGATGCTAAATCAGGTCCCCCTGTTGAGGACCGTATGCACAAGGACAACGTTCTCCCCTAGAAGAGGCGTCCCCCAAAGACTACTAACGGGCGTTCCTTCTGGCGCTGCCGGGGCCGTTCCGTCAAGCAAGTGACACGGATCATGTCTTCTTCTCTTCAGAGTCAGATCACTATGTTTGTCCTAGGTTTACAAGGTTCTTAGCTATTACAGTAGAGAAGCTTCCCCTTTCACGCAGTGAAAGCCGCCGGGTCAGTAACATGGAGGCGCGTTCATTCCCTCCCTTGCGGACCTCTTTTCCCCCCCCTGCCCAGCCCTCCCCTTCCCCGATTTCTTTCCGTCATGTATCTGTTCACGTCGTGATGAGGGATACCGTCGCGTCATTGTATCGCACTGGCACGGCGTTCCACTGAATATAGATCTTTCCTCCACTCCGTTTCCCCCTTTTTTTTTTTTTTTTCTCTCTGATCCGGCGTAGCCGAACCCCCCCCTTGCGTAGTGAAATGAGTCGAAAGGTATTTCATCATCACCTGACGCTGCGCCAAATATACTAAGCACTCCAGCGTGGAACCGTTCGTTTGGCCAGTTTAAGATTGCCCAGTCCCACTGAAGAGTGTCCAGTCTCTCTCCGGTTCATGGACCTTTTTTCGGCCTTGCCATTATTTTTCCAACAGGGAATTTATTAGTCGACTCCCTTCTTGCCCATTGTTTTCAATAGGGGAAACCCGCTTCTCTGCCTCGGCCGGAAATGACTCCCGAAAGACCCTTGTAACTTTTACTTTCCCCGTCCCCCCCGATCAAAGAAGAAAGCCCCCCTGTTTTCGATTTTTTTTGCTCATCGTTCTTTTGGGGTAGACGTTTTCCCCTTTTTTCTGTGAGAACTCTTCCCTGCTTTTCTCATTTCCTCTTCGAATTCCGCCCCCCAATATCGCCTTTTCGATTTAGTTCCCTCCCAGTTGACGGCTGCCGCGGTTCTGACGAAGCTTCATTCAAATCGAAAAAACGTCCAGGTCGCTTCTCCTTTTTCCCCAGGCTCCCCCATGATCAAGCTCCTCTCGGCTAGGTTACTTCAACTCGACGGCTTGAATCCGACTACCCTCCTGGCTCTAGATTACTTTCTTGCCTTACCTGGCATCGCGGATCTGCTCGGAAGAGAGTCGCTTTCGTCCTCCCCCCCCCAAGGCGATTTTCCTTGGTCTCTTTTCAGGGCAACTTCATCCTCCCGGAGCGACAGCGATTGCAGCTAAGTATTTGATTCCCACAAATCACCCTCTTCAGACTTCTTGCCCAGCACTCTTTTGGCCTCCCAAGGTGGCCTCCAGTGCAGAGCTCGGTATGGCTCTGCTTATCGCCCCATCGCCATTGTAAGAAATAGTTCCGGTGTCCCACTCCCCTTCGGCCGCCTTCTGCTTTTGCAGTCCTCCCCTGAATCACCCTCTGTCATAGGGTCATTCTCGGTCCGCTCCTCCGTGCGCAATTGACCCCGTCTTTGTGCGAATGTCCCTTCCTTGATGTGTCGTCCGGCGGATTGACTAGCCTTAGAGGATTGTTTCGTCCATAGCACGTAAGAATAATTCTCTGCCTTCAGCAGTTCTCCCTTAGTAGTCCCCTCAAGGCTGGTCGGTTGGTGTCATACCTCGCGCATTCTGGCACAGGCTTCCTTGGTTCTTTGGGTTTGAATTGGTCTTCCAGAAACCCCCCCCCCCTTCTGCGAAGCTGCCCCATAGACCTCTCTCCCGCAATTGCCCGTTGCATACAGACAGCGTACTCTATTTAAAAGCCTTCAGATGGGCCTTCCTACACGCAAACTGATCTACTAGATTTTCGATGAGCGTTGGGGTGCCCGCTGTTCCCTTTTCTTTTCCCCCAAGTTTTCCGTCACTCCCCTTTGCTAGATTCTAACCGCTTGCGGCTCACTCGATCGGTCCTCGATCTTTGGCGAAATCCCCTACTAGCTTCCGCCTTTTCCTTTCTAATTTCGTCATTTTTGTCCGCGATGGCTGGCAGATTTCTCTTACGACATATGGCACTTAACAGATCCCCCTGCACCACCAACGCCCGTAAAGCATAATCATCCTTTTGCCACACCATCGGACTCCTCCCTTGTGATCTTTTATTCCGCTGGCCTCCCCAACGCCCTTAGCCCCAGCCCACCTCACCCTTCAAATCGTTCAGCTTCCTCATTCTTCTCGTTCCCCCCTTGCCAAAAGAACATTTCTTTTGCTTTTAATCGTAAATTCCCTTGGCTCCTCGAACCCCGCCTCCCCACCTGTCCCTTTTTGGTATAGCGGCTAGATTTTTCCGACGTCTATATGCTCCCTCACGAACCTTGATAGTGGTTGTAGTCGTTTTGGACCTACGATCAGTAACCCCTCAGAGAGGCCAGGAGATGCTAAGAAATTTTAGGCCCGATCTCCAGAATAAGTTTCGGAAACAGAACGATTCCCTGCTCCCTTCCGCCACCCCCCAGTTAGCTAGCCTTAGTTTGCGACGCCTGTACCCGTTTCCCCCCACAATCCCCAAGTTAGTGAGAGACCCAAGCGAATCTTTTGATTTTGTTATTCCGTTCACGCGCTTCCAACTTAATAAACCTCTTTTACGTTTTGTTTTCCAACACCTCTCATTTTCCCCCAGAGTACGTCTCTTCTTCGGTCTCAGCGTGAGTGCTTCCCTCGCGGCTTCAATCATTTCCCTTTTGACATGAGCCCGCCCTTCTTTACTCTCTGAGGCTTCTTCATATAGCTCCCGGCCCCGTTGCGTTCGACCCTTAATTATAGGCTTGTCAACCGAAACCTACGTTACTCAATTAGTGATCTCGTCCCGGAGTACGTTTACCCACAACTTTTCTCACTAGGAGTATACAGTCACAACCCCCCACTGCGTCTCTGCCTCACCCCCTTACCTATAGTTCTGAGTTCGATTTACCTCGGAAGAAATTTCCCCTTTCGGCGGCATTCTCCGATATATATATTTTTTCCCCCCGTTTTTTTTGTAGATCGGAATCTTGCCCCCAGAGAATCCAGCACTCAACTTTTAATTGCCTGCCGAGGACATTCATCAGATCTTTCCCTGCCTTGTGTCCGGGCCTTCTCTCAACCGTGGGACGGAGACTCCGATTCGATTACGATCATTTTTTTTTTAACCCTCCCGATGGAAATGCAAATTTTTGACTGTAGGATCCCCCCCAATAATGGGTATCAAGTACCCGATCCCGGATTGGATCACCTTTCCTCCTTGCTATCTAGCAATTCCCAATCCCGATTATCTTCATCCTGGCGCGCCTGAAACCTTGCAGGTCTTTCCGCCCATTCATCGTCAAGAAAGAACCACTCTCACGTCAAGCATGCGCCGACTCTATTTTTTCATGATCGGTTTGCCCCCCCCCCCCAGCCTTGAAGTGTTTTCTGGACTTTTCATCCCTAGCCCGTACGGACCTAACCCCAGTCTCCTCTGCGTATAATTCTATTGCTGGTGGACCTATTTTACTTACAGTGCCACACTTTACGGCTCTCGCCGGGGGCGTTACCTTGCTCGCGTCGGCGGTTTTCCTAGAGGCTTGATAACCTTAACTACCGCATTCTTCCGAATGCCCCTGGATCCTTCGCGAATTTCCAAGGCTTCCCACGCCGACACCCCCCGCTACGTCGGTGAGTTCACTATGCTCTAGGGCGCCTAGCTCTCTCTATCCGATCGTTTCCTCTTTCTTGTCGCGCTCGGTTTTTGCTCAACGGAATTTTTCATCCGGAAAGAAGCGCGACCTTGCGTTGGGCAGTGGCCCCACCAGCTCTTCTTTTATTCCTATCGTGACTTTTGATGTATTTCTTGGTGCTCCCTTTCTTTTAACGCTGTAACCGATCACAAAATTCGACCTATTTTGCAAAAGTGCTATTTATGATGTCCCCTTGTTTTTTCGAGTTTCTATTGTTTGCTCAGGCGGTCTTCCGTTCTGATGGCCCTTTTCCTCGCGCGGAAACTCACAGGAAATTCGCTCCTTTTTTTTTCAACCACCGATCTCTTCGAACGTCTTCCCGTTATCGCGAGAGGTGACCGCATCTCGGTAGGTACTTCCCTCTTCGACCCTCCATTCCACTCTTTCTGTACCCCTTCCAGAAAATTGCTGGCCCCCCCCCGCCCCCTCCTCTCCGCCTCTAACCCCCTACCCAGGGGTCTTCGCCTTTCCATCGGGCAGCTGTTATTCGAGTACGGGCGTTGTCTACGCCTGTCTCAAGTTTGTGCTATGAAAACTTCGAATTTTTGGCCGCTTCGCCAGGGTTTTTTTTTGGTTCGATTGTCCTCTTTTAATCTGAACCTTGGCCCCCCCTGCTTCGCTCGTTTCTTCCGCAACTTGCCCTACCACACCCGTTCTTCGGAAGAAGGCTCCATTTTTTTTATTCTTTTTGATTGCTTCTTGGACTTTTCCTATCGTCCAACCCCCTCCCTCAGGACTTATCAAGTGCCGGCCCCGCACCAGGCCTCCGGGACGGCCTCGCCCCGTCAGTGCGTACAATTCTTCTATCTTCCCCCAGAGAATCCTCTGAAAAGGGGCCGGTGTTACTTTAATCCCCACCGTCTTGTCCCAAGCCCCCCTTCAGGACCCCGCTGGTGTTTTTTGCCACCGCCCCCCAACAGATTTTTCTGCCCTCTTGGCGAGAAGACTGCTCACTCCCAGTTTGGTCGCTGGCCGCCGACCCTTTTTTTAAAGTTCCTTTTTGTAATCACGTCAAGATCTTCCGTTTAGTTGATTCAACGATCTCGCAATCTGGCTGTCGACGTTCCGGTTGTGACTTTTCCCCTTAAAAGTTTTTATCCCTCCCTAACCTCATGTTTGTGGTCCGACTCCTATGCCTCCGCGGTCGCCTCGATTCCGAAGCAGCGGACCTTTAGAAATGTTGCCATCCCGGGTTCCCCCAGATCCCCGCTTCTCGTTGGTATCTGCTGGCCCAGCGTTTAGAGTTGAATTCAAAGCTCGGGTTTTATCAATTGTTGCTGTCCCCAATGAAAGGATCAGAACCCTTGACTTTTTTACCCCGATTTGCCTCAAAGCCCTCGCCACTCGAAGACTGCACGTGTATACGAACTCGACCAGGGGCTTATTTTATCCAATCTCCGAGAGCCCAGTGAGGGACCTTCCCCCCTTTTTCTCGTTTTACCGTCTTCAAAGTCCCCCTTTTCCGACGACCCGCATTCTCCCAAAAGATCGCCACCGTGCGCTTTTCGTTAAGTCTCTGGTTGTTCGGCCGCCGTTACAGCAAGGAAACCTCATGCAAGGTGTGTTTGCCGGAGTAATGGCCTTCCCCAAGTCTCAAGCGGGTTTCCCCTCTTTGGCCCCCAAGTTGAACTCCTTTCTTTGAAGTTTTCGTCCCTAAATTCTACCTTCAGGCAAGGCCTCGGTTTCTTCATGACGGGTTTCTGAGGAGGTCACGCTTTCTTTCAGGACCCCCCCTCTTTTGTTCTATTTCAAACTGCCCAGTCCTAACGTTTCGTTTTTTTATGAGGGCGTCTTCTATTTTTCCCTAGTATTTTTATTTTCTTTATCAAGTCCGATTAATTGACCTTCTCCATGGCACCTCCCCCACCAGCT
>Ga0179593_1572202_pt1 | contig 10396 bp, 5 predicted proteins | sample CZODoug2_1_08_16_FD_185931 | JGI IMG/M metagenome (GOLD analysis project Ga0179593, IMG submission 185931) | Vadose zone soil fungal communities from Angelo Coast Range Reserve, California, USA - CZODoug2_1_08_16fungal (PacBio error correction) | ecosystem: Environmental > Terrestrial > Soil >... | reverse complement strand
TAGTTAGCTTTGAAGGATATGGGCCGCTTTCAATAAATGCTCGGTGGTTGTAGGCATCTGGAAGAAGGGATCGTCCTTTCCAGATTCCTCTTTAAAGCGTGGATTCCCGACGGAGCGTGGCTGGGAAGTAGTAGCTCGGTAGCGCCGGGGAAAGAAAGACTAAGTCCTAGGGCACGAATCCCTCGGTTCTCAAAGCCCGGCTTCCCGTTAGGTGCTCGGACAGGTTCTCCCTGGTATCCCCGATCGTCTTCTTTTTCCAGGATTTTTGGGTACTGTTTTTATGGAGATGTCATTTCCTTGTCGGTTTCGGGTTCTAAGGCCTTTCCAAAAGTTTAATTACGTCCATGCTATAGACAAACGACCGCCCATCCGTCAGCCAGGATGATGACCTGGGTCTCCTTTCCCTTCACGCCCTTCTAAAAGACTCAAAGGGATTAACCTTATGGTTTTTGATTCCCTCCATTCACCGCCTGTACGAACTTGGTAGGCTGTGCGTGACCGTACTGATTGCCGGGTTGTTGCCATAGGTGGCGGCCCGTTCTTTCGTTCCTACTCTTGTTTAGAGTAGGCTCGGAAAAGGCCTGCCTTCCTAGAACCCGCTTGCGTCACTCCTCTGTCTCCCAGTAGTTGCACGGACCTTTTATGACCCCCGATTTGTAGACCTTCCCTCTCCCCTTCATCGGTAGGTGCAACGTTGTTTAGAATGTACTCCCCACAGTCGTAATTGGTAGTGCAGCCCAAGAGGAATCGAGTTGGAGACGCAAGGACCGAGTCCCAAGATGACCCCCGTCTCGTTCCTCCCATTTTTGGTCCCGGTGCCGTGAAAAGCCGTCTCCCGGAACAGGCGTTCCCTGGGCGGATGAGCCCCTCTGTCCGCACCCGCATCTAGACCTTCCGTCCCCCTCCCCCCCGCGGGAAATTCCTTTTTTGAAAAGAAAGCTTCTGTCTTAGCCAGACCCTGTCGCCGTACCTTTTTTACGCGCCTTCTTTATCCCTTCAGGAGGGATAGACCCAGGACGTCGAGATGAGCACCCCCCTAGAGACTCCTTCCATGGATACCCGCTTCCAGGAAGCTCCTACCACGATCCCGATCCGAGAGGAAATTGGAAATCCCTTTACTACTTTCCCCTACATCATCCCTGCTCTTCGAAGCCGATTTTTTTCCACTGTAAGAGCGGATGGCCTTGATTTGAGGCCTGAGACTGCTTTGACGGCTTCTCGGGACCCCCCATCCCGAGTTGTTTCTCACAGCACGAAGAAATCGGCGAGCCCCCCGCACGGCAAGCTTTTTTTCTCTCCCGTGCGCTCTCCAGACTTTTCCCGGGCCTGCGCCGCCACCCTCTGAGGAGGGTCCAAGGAAGGAACCAGGCGCACCTGTAGTAGCCTCCAGGTCGTCCTTTCATGCGTCTCCCTCGGTCGGCGGAAAGTCCCCTTTGATGTCGGAGATTCAGGCATTTCAGATTCCCACCCACATGGCTTCCTTTTGGCTAGGGTAGTTTCATTTTTTTTGTCTAATCAGCCCTTGTGACGCGGGAACACAAAGACTCTGCAGCTTTTCCTCCTTCTCCGTTTGGACCCCGAGCAAGTGATCATCGGCCCCTTTTGAGTTTTTCTGCAGGTTTCTCATCCCCGGACGCTCCGGCAGGTGTTTTGGGCCAACCTGATGTAATCCTTTTCCCAGAGTGGATATTTCGACCGTGCCCTCCTTTGCCCTTGCAACTTCCAGCTTCCACCCAATCAAGCTTCATCCTAGTTGAAGATGACTCGCCAGGGGACGTGGTTTTTGCCTAAGGGCCCCCTTTTCAGGACCTGTCTGCAGTGGATTTTCCTCCCCTCTGTAACGAAGACTGGCATTTATTTCCCAGCCCGTCTTAGCACCCCCCCCTAGCCCCTTTTTTTCTTTATGGACCTTTTTATGAAGAAGCGATCAAAACGGACCCTCCCGGGTGATGACGGCCCCTTTCTCCCGAAGCCAGTCATGAAAATCCCGCTCGGTTCTCTTTTCTTCATCCGAGGTTGATTGCCGTGCTGGATCTCTCTTCTTCAATAAGTTGTGGTTGTTTTTTGGAGAGGAAAGCCCGGCCCATGGTATAAACCCAGAGCGTTGCAGCCCATTAGCTCTTGATGAGGCTCAGCATGAAATTCCGGAATCACCATGTTAATGTCCGTTTGTTTCCCGAAGGCAATCTACCATCCCCTCAGGAACAACGCGGGGACTTTGTTTCTTTCTCTGGCAATTAGTGCAACTCCCGCGATGTTACTATTAATTTTTAATAGAGATCAAGCTGCTGTCCTTCTTTGAAGCTCGAGTCCCCCCCAGTCCCTGGGTTCATTAAAACTGGCCGCCCGATGATTTTCTCAATGTGTGAATGGACCCGCTTCGTCTGGAAAAGGGAGTGTAATAGCGTTACTTTCACAGACACTTAGGGCCCCTTCTTCTTTTGCACGGCTTTTCGCGCCTGCCTTTTTTCTGGCTACACTGCTCCGCACGCCTTCATGCCCCTGATGATCCCATTGAGCGGACTGTACCATCCCCCCCTTGCGTTAAACTATCTGAGAGGCCACCCTTCCCGGTTCTATGGCTTTGATACAACAGCTTTGGTCCCCTCGACTAAACGATCCTGCTTGCCCCCGATGGTGGGACGCTTCCCATTGACGGGAACCTCGAAGAAATCGCCATGACGTCACTCCCCGAGGACCCTATCGTACGTTTCCCTAAACCAGCCGTGCGATGCCCCATGAACCCTGAGGAGAGCCTGAAGGACGGTTAACCGTCACCCCGCCCTAAGGCTCGGTAAGTCCCGTGTTGCAAGAGAGGAAGGGCTTTCGGAAAGGTATCCTAGACAAGAGGCATTGATGGGGCAAGAGAAGGTGATTTCTCTTTTTTTCGCTACCATCCTCTTAACACACTGAATGGATTTAATAGAATAAACCCCAAGGAAGAAAGATCGGTTCTTTGTAGTCACAACCTCGGACTCCTCAGCTCAAGGATCTTTGTTCGCTGCCATTCTGGGATACGTTTTAACTGTCCGAGGATAGGGATAGTGATTCCCTTGGCCCATGTGAGGCTCATCCGGGCTTTCCTGTGCTGCTTGTTCAATGGCTGCTGCCTTTTTAGACGTCCTTTTTCGATCCAGTTCCGTCCCTGTTAATCGTCGCATGTCGTTAGCCCCGGTTTTCTCTTCTCAGCTCCCTTTCTCGGTGATTTCTTAGGTACCGGCCCTTCTTGGGATCTGATTCACGCTGCGTTGGGACTTGTCTCCCAGCCCGCCGAAACCGAAGGTTTTGACCCAGCTGACCTGCTGAACAACTCACTTGTTTCATCGTGACCGCGACGTGACGCGATCTGTCCCCCTTCCTCCCTTCGGATTCCTATCTATGCAATACCCCCCCTTTCGACTGGGTCTGCCCTTACACTTGCCTACTCTTTCCTTGAAGTGTATCAGCCCCCCCCCCCCCCCCCCCCCCCCCCCCCCCCCCCCCCCCCCCCCCTGGCCCCCCAGGTTTCGTGGAATGTGCCCCTTGGTCTTGGCTGCATTTCGACCTGGTTACGTCCGCTGTGGGCTTCTCTTGCTGAGGAGCCGTGTTCCCCCGCCCCGGAACCCCCCTAAGAGAAAACCTCCCCAACATCCAGCCGTACCTCCCACCCCCCTGCAGATCCGTCGACGCACCTCTTAGTAGGGTCGCCCTGCGGGAAGTCGCCCTCACCATTATTGGCACGGGGACGGCCTCTGGTTTGGTTCGGTTCTTCGTCTCTTGAACGGCCTTTCCTCCTTGGCTTTTCCCACTTTTCTACGATCGTCGTGTTCGATCAATCTAGGAGGGAAAATGGTCGTTTTTTCAACAGCCCACGTCCTATATGACCTCCTATTCTTACAGGGACCCAACTCCTCCCCCTGATTTAACCAGGGTCTCCGCCTGTTTCACCGGGGATCTAGGGGCAGGCGGGTTCTCGAGGTAATAGGGATTTCGGGAATGAACACCATCCCGAGGTCCCTTCCCGGCATCAGCCTCCTTCTCTGCGCCCAGCGCGTTGCGATTCGCGCTTATCGAGAGCCACGGATGCTCTCTCGAAGCCCAAGAGATGGATGTCCTCCATACTGTCCCTGCTCCTTCCTCAAGGAAATCTACTTTAATAATCTGGTTTTGTGGAGAGTATCCTTGATCTAATGAAGAAGTTGACAGGATCTTCTCACCTCCGAGGTGTAGTGTTTAGATAAGAATCTGACTAAAGATTTCCCCCCAGACCCTACATCACTCCTCTTTTTCTAGAACTTCCTGATAGCTGATTAGGTTGTCGTAGAGCAGTTTCTTCGGCCTGTCCTTGCCGACCCCTGAGCCCCCTGAAGACCCAGAAATCAAAAGAAAGTGCTACCTCCAAAGGTTTCTCCTGGAAGGCTCGGCATTGGTTACGATATTCTTTCTTGGTTTTGTGAGGTGAGAGTTCCCTGGAAGATAATGGCGCCTGTAATTGCCCGGATATGGCACTTTGTGATAAGGGACACCAGGCCTTCGCTTTATCGATACCTTTATCTTCCCCCAGTGGGCCAGGCCCTTTTGAAAGGCCTTTTCACGTCCAACCCCCCTTCTCAAGGCCGTATTTCCCGGACTCGATTTTCGAAGTTCCCTTACCTGAAGACCGACTTTTCTTGATCCCCCCCGTCCAGCTTATTATGAAGGTGTGGCCATCGGGGTTTCTTTTTCCTTAGGTCGCTGTTCTTCCTTCAGGTGTTACTTTGGCGCGGACACGGCCCCCCCTCAAGAGGCGACCGCCCCGTCACGCGCGACTCTTTTGCGTCTACCCGTCCGGCCATGACTACCCACATGAAGGCCCTACAAGGGTAGACCTGCCCACCCCGTCCTGCGGTAGGTGATACCTTTTGTCCTTATCACCCCAATTCAACGGTTTTTGCAGGCCTCAATTTTTTTGAATCCGCTTGGCGACGGCAGGATCTTTCCACGCTTACCCTTTTCTTCACCTCCCCTACACCCCCCCCCCTTGGCAGCAGGTTTTTTTGTTTCTCCACTCTTCCTGAACCGGACGGTGGTCTGGTCCGAAGTCCCGCACCCCCGCGTGAGCACCCTCTCCCTGGAACAGACGTTCCTTCCGTTGACCCATCCGCTTCGGAGCCCCCTTGCACCTGGCGACCCCGAACGCCCCCTTTGTGAGAACGACTCTGTCTGGATCTGCCATGCCCCTAAGATGGTGGCTGTCCCCCATTCCCCGTCGAGCAGCTTAGGAAAGTGGCCCTAGACGAGCCCCATTCGAAAAAGATCCCTACAGAGACTGACATCCACTTTCCCCCCCCATCGCCACTGGACTCCATCCTATGTTTTTAGAAGCCCGTTGTAGGTTGCGGCGGATGACCCGCTTCGGAACTTTTTTTGAGCTTCCGCCAGGCACGTTTACACAACAGGAACGACGTAGAAGTAAAGAAAAGTCCCCCGATTTTTAGACCCTTCAAAAGAAAGGCTGATTGTTTCGGCCCCAAGGTAAGGCCTTCGATTGAAAAGGCTGGAAGCGCCCCCTCCCGGCGAGCTTAAGGCAGTCCCGGCTTTCCCCCTGCGATCGATTGGTCATGGTCCCCTCAAGGCGTTTCGTAATGGGAGAGCTCCTTGAGTCCGTCAGGTTCCGTTAGGTCCCTTCCCTTGTCAGGACCTGCGGAACCAGCGTTTAGTCAGATATTTTTTCGGGTCCCGGTTAGGCTCATCCCTCCTCTGTGAATTTAAAACCTTAGATCAGGTTGAACCGTTTGAGAGAGAGGATGGCCTTCCATGTATCATATAAGGAAGGATTTCCGGTGGGCGCATTTTCTGAAACTGCTCTCCTTCTCTTGGAAAGGGGCACCGTTATGTAATCCTGGGCCCCGTGTCGATGGCGTACGCAAGAAGTCCCCCGCCTTTCCTTTTCCTGCCCCCTTTCCATCTTTCCTATGGCTCACTAAGATGATAGACAACCCTTAGTGGTCTGCGGGCCACTCCTGAATGCTGGCGCAGCCTCCGGATTTTCAAGGAAGCCTCTACTTTCGGTCACGCTCCCCCGGTCGTCAGCCCTTGTCCCAGACGGTGTTTTCCTTGATGGGCCTTCTTTTTGACTTCGGACCCAACGGACAGGAAAGTTTTTTTGACAGGTAAGCGCTTTCCAGCGTCCTCCCATGCTTTTTCTCCCTAGGTTAGCTTGTACGTTTCGCCGGGTTGCCTTCAGCAGCTGGATCTCTCTCTTTTTTCCCTGTGTTTCCATCCTTTTTCCCGGCAACCTCGCTATTTAAGCTGAACCAGATCGTTCCTTTCCTCAGGAGAGGCTTTCCAGCGATACCTGTCCGTGATCACAATGTTACCAGTGGTGATCTCTCTCAACCTCCGGCGGAACACCTTTTTTTCACCGGGGTGATCTGGTCATTAGTTCCCCAGCGATCCGGAACTTCCTACTAATCGACGATCAACTAGGCCATTTCATTCCCCCCCTTTCAGAGGGCGAAGACACCGTCCCTTTTTCTTTTCCTCTATGTGCGCCCCCCCCCCCCCAACCCACCCCCCCCCCAGAGTAGTCTTTCCACATTGTGTGCCTGACGGGAATGGCCGGGTACTCTCCGTACATCGGTCTTCCCCGACACGCTGGCCTTCAAGTTGGCTTTTCTTGCATGAAGGAGCTCCCTGGTCCTGTTGTCACCTGCTACCGAAACGCCTCCTGAAGATGATCCTTTTGTTCATCCGCCGCGGGAATCCCTTACGAGGCTTAACTTCACCGGTCTGCGTTCTACAACTCCTTGTGCTCCGAATACCCGTCCTTCTTTCCCACGCTGGTGGCTCTTTTCCTAAATTGCAGGGGAACCTTCCCCATCGGTCGAAGATCAGGATCGCATCCTCCCCCGTTCCGATGACCATCCAACTTAGCGAGCGCAGCTGACGCCGGTGCCCCCGGCTTTCCGCCGAGAAGGGAAGGCCTTCGGGCCGGGTGCAGAGTTTGGAGGATGGTTTGCGGGCCCTTTCGTTTTCTCCGTCCAAGCTGGCCGTGCTTTTCGACGAGATTTTCCCTTCTTTTCTGTTATGCCTACTTCTGTGTACCACGGTCTTTTAAAACATCGGCCCCCAGCCCCCTCGCGTTTTCTAGATGGCCCGACCCATGCTTCTCGTAAAGGAGCTGATGGGTATTCTGTGGATGTTCTTGTCGCTCCTCCGGGATGTTCCTTCTGGGGCTCTTGATCCGGTGGCTTTTGTGCGCTCGACGGGTTCCTGGCATCGTCGAAATGATGTCCACTGTTGGTGCTCATTTTCTCCTCGTACGGTACGTACCCGGGCTCAGCTTTTCTTTCTTTTCACCTGGCAGGCCGGCGGGTCCTGGTCCTTTCCGCTGCTTGTGAGGGACTTAGTTCTCCCCCCCCCCTGCGTGTTTGGAGGTTCCACTTTCCATTGTCCCCCAAACCGGGACTCATCTGACCTTTCCTGCGGACGCGTTTCTTCGCCTTTTGGATCTTGCCTGCATCCCTTTAGATGGGGAGCCCTTCAACACGCCAGGTCACCATAATCGGGTAATTTGTTTTTTATCCGGCCCTGTGCCTGCTTTTCCTTTTGTTTTCCCCTTCGTGAAAATGCGTGACGCCCCCCTCCGTGCGGCTGCGGCGCCCTGGGCAGACCGTGCCCGACCTGAAAATCGGGAGTCACCTTTATAAACCCCCGTCGCCGCCCCGTCTTTCCCCTGAAGATTCTCCTCCCGCCACATCTTTCCCCCAAAACGGTCTTCAGGCGTGGGAACGCCCTCCCCGGCCGGGGGAAGCCCCTTTTTCCTGGTTAGTGATCCGTGCCGAGGTTACCCCTCTCTCATAACGTTAGATTGAGACCATTCCCCTTGATGACCTTTGGAAGTTACTTTCTGGGGATGACCATTACTGAAGGCATGTAGGTAATGATCTCCCCGGAAATGCGCCAAGCATCATCATCGCCTCTATCCCTCTTTCTCCCTCTCACCAAATGGACCCAGAAGACGATCGGCCATGTAGACGGAAGAGTTTTTTTTTTTTGACAAAGTGGTTCCCCCGGGATGGTTTCTGAGGGCGTGCGTTTCCTGGTACTCGGGCGGTACGGCCCGGGGCCGGCGGACGGCTAGCCTAAAGCACCCCGGAGCTGCCGCGCTTGATGCCATCGATAAGCTGCGACGGATGCTGATAGCATACGAGAAGACCTCGCTTGATTCACCATCCCTTCCCCCTCTTTTTTCATGCCCTTGCCCCCAGGAAATCCTTCTTTCTTTCCTCCGGTGTTGTGTTGCTCTCTAGGTCATTGAAGCCTTGGTGTGGTGACATCCCCTCTCCGGTGGGATTCCCGGCGATCAGTCAGGGCTAGACAGCTAGAGATATCTCCCTCACCGCTCTTTCCTTCTCCGGCGAGGTTATGCTTTGGAAGTCGTCGCTTTCCTTCATTTCCATTTTTCCCTAAAGAACAGCTTACTCGGCTCTCCCGCCGGGCCCCCGCCAGGCTCTGCTCTGCACGGACCTTCGGCGACTTTCTCCGATTTCTCTGGTCCTCGGTGAGCGGGTTCGGAATCTTATAGTCTTGCCGCGTTCTCTTTGCGCATCCTGCGCTCAGGCCGAACCTTCCCGGCCCCAGCTTTATTTCCCCCCGACTCTTTCCAGCACCTTTTCCGGCCCTGATGGAAGTCAGGTCATCTATTAAAGAACCTACAAAGACCAAGTGCTCCTTTCTGGTGAGGTTTTATCTTTTTCAAGACAAGGAACGTTACCCTTGGTACTTATGGCTGTACGCAGCCCCCAGTGATCTCTTTGTGGGGGAAATCCTGGGCGGATCCTTGGTTAGGTACTTATGGCTAGGCGTCTGTTCCGGGCGTTCTTCCACGTTTCTGCCGAGGGGCCTGCCCGCATGACAGCACTTTAGCGAGTAAAGCGGGAGTCAGTTGGATGGACCCTTTCCGCTATCCAGGCACCGACTGGGTAGACATGCCACATAGTACCTGTTCAGGATTTTCTCCCGTTTTTTTTTCTGTCGCCCCCAGTCGCCTGGGTAGTGCAGGTCGAGGAATCCGAGGGTGGCAGACGGCTTTTCGTAGCCACGCTTAACTGCGGTAAAGTGTCAATCAATGAGTTTTCGGTGAAGGTTTCTTTCAGGATAGCAACCAGGCCGATTGATTTCTGTCTGACGGTTCACTCCCAAGAAGAGTGAGTCCACCACAAGCCTTTGCCTGGACCTCGAGTGAAACAATCCCTATGATCAGGCGAGCGCCACCGAGGTCTCCCCCCGGACCGCGACTACTCCCCTTCCAACAGGTGCCTTATCCGGCATTACGTCGACGATGTCTTTAAAAAGTATCCAGTCCAAGGATACCTCTCTTCAGTCCTCCCTAGAAAACGACCCGATAAGATCTGGACCATACAGACCAGCGCTTCAATGCTAGTACCTCAGATAATTGATTTCATCTTCCTCCAGAGGTTGGTCGGTTGTGCGGTTCACGAGCTGGGATCCCCGTTTGGAGCAGAGGTTGGTCCTCTACGTGGTACACCCCCAGAGGTTTAGTCAGACCCCCCCTCCTACAGAAGATCAGTCTTCTCTCCCCAACGGCAATTCTTTTTTTAGGAGCCAAAAAGGGACGAATCTCACTCTGACTTTCTTCTTTTTCACGCCAGGCGAGGGGCGTGGTCTTTGGCACGGCGGATTGAGCCTTGGTAATGGTTAGAACCTTGGGTCTGGCGTAATGAGCTCCCTTTTCGTAGGAGATAAGGGAGCTGTAGGCATCCAGGGTACCGGACACGTTCCCTTACAGCTACCCAGTCCATTGGACGTTTCTTCGGTGGCACCAGGCTTTATCCAAGCAGCCGAGATTTGTGAAGTTTGGCCAAAAGCATAGCTCTAAGGTTTTGAAAGCCATTATCTAAGGGCCTTTTTCCCCAGGCCTATGTGATCATCTTTCAGGAAGTTCCCGTTGAGGAGAGGTGGAGACTCAGGAACAGGCGCTCCGTCTTTCCCCTGCCCCGGCCCCTTTTATGTAATTACTTTCGTGTCGATTTCCCGCCTCCCCAGCATGTGATAAGAGAGTACCAAGGCCCCGTTAAAGAAGAGCCCCACAACATTTCCCTTTTTCGCCAGAGAGAATTTGACCTCGAAACCAGGGTACTTTTCTGGCCATAGAAGGATCAGGAAAATGGCCATTTCCGATGGATAGAGATGCGGTAAAGGTCATCTGTCCCTAGGCTTCTTCCTTCCAAGAGTCTCCTCCAACGTCCCCCACGGTGTTACGCCGAGGGGAATTTCCTGCCGAAGTGATCGCTCCCACGTGACAGGACAACAGGGTGCCCTTCAGTAAGCCTGCTGCCAGCGCTCCCGGAAAATTGCCTTTTCACGCTCTGTACAGGTTTAGGAGTAGCCGAGGTTGGTTCCCGCCTCTCTG
>Ga0179593_1566979_pt1 | contig 10396 bp, 6 predicted proteins | sample CZODoug2_1_08_16_FD_185931 | JGI IMG/M metagenome (GOLD analysis project Ga0179593, IMG submission 185931) | Vadose zone soil fungal communities from Angelo Coast Range Reserve, California, USA - CZODoug2_1_08_16fungal (PacBio error correction) | ecosystem: Environmental > Terrestrial > Soil >... | reverse complement strand
CTTTCGGTAGCTTCCCACGTTCATCATGAGCACCGACCGTAAATTGTTCGGAAGTACACGGACGCCCCCCTTTGATCGAACTGTTCGTCTTTTTCCTGTAAGGACGTGGTTTTCAATCTCTCATCCGCGCGCCGCTTTATCAGCTTTCGTGAAAATTATGACCAACTCTATTTGGGTAGGTCCCTGTGAGGTACCAGCCCCCCACCACTGAAGCGCATTTCTCCTTTTTTATCCCAGGTCCTATATATGCGCCCAGTGACCCGTGGATTCCAAGAACCTCCTTGGCTTTGTAACCTCCGATCGAGGCTTTTCCGCCAAGACCCCTGCATTCCCTTTTTAGTTTGGCCTATTTTTCCTTACCTCCCCATGGAGGTGGACGGAAGAGAGTGTTTTTCCGTTTGATCTGCGAGTTCACGCTAGAGATTCGACGAGACGAATGCCGCTGGGACGATGTCGCCTTCTCAGCGAACGCGCCTCCCCCCAACGGTTGATAACGAGCTTCGCTCGTCTTAACCCCTTACTTACGGGCGAATGTCCGGTTGCAGTCGATGCCTTTCTCTCTTCCTTCTGCCGACTTTGTTGTTCCTTCTTCGCGATTTCATTAGTGTATCTCTCTTCCTCTTCCTGGCTCAGTATTTCGATTTCCCCGGTTTTTTTTAAATGGTACGCGGCCGATCGGATTCTTAGCCCCTTGAAACGCCGCGGCCGCCGTGTTTCGGGCGTGCCCTCGACCTTTGCCGATAGTGCCTTTTTTGTTTGATCCGACGGTAGCCGGTTTAACCTTTTTTTTTCCTGCCGATGGACACTTTCCTGATTCGAACGCCCAGCTCCGCCTGCGCTAACTACCCCCCCCCGGCCATAGCTATATCACTGCGACCCATTCTGTTTTGTTCTTTGGGAAGTTGTTTTCTAAATTAACCGTCTTAAGGCTTGATCGCGATTCCCCCGGAAAACCGCCGGCCCTTTTGCCCGGCAGCGTCCTTTTTTTTCCGTTTTTTAGCGCGTTTTTGTACCCTTATGTCCCTATGCTGGTAAGCCCCCTTCGATTTCCAAAAGTGTACAATCCTTCGAGGGTTTAAGATCTCCCTTTATGTCCTTTGAGAGTATAGCTTTCCCCCATCGCCGCATGGCACACTAGCCTTTTTTTGTCTCATTTATCCCGAATCTGACGTCTTACAGGTTCGACACACACTGCTTCCCCGCTCCCTTTTCGAGACCCTGGCTCCCCCCTTTCTTCCCGCGGGATTTTTTTCCTCGGCGGCATCTCCAGATCAAGCCTTCCCCGTCTTTGTGAATTCCCCATCTCCTCCCCACGCGGCTCTGATAACGCGACTTGCGGCCTGCGGTGTGTTCTATGGTCTTTAGTGTCTACGCCGAATCAGTTCAGTTGTCCTCCTTTGAACGTAAACAGGATACTCCTTCCCCATCCCCGGGCACCCGAAAGTGCACGATAGCCCTCTTCTCTCGTCCAACCCAATTTGGTCTACTTTCACGGGAGCTTCGGAACGACGAACCACCCCATATCTCCGAAGAGTAAAAATTTTCCCCTCATTTTTACCGCCTCCTCAGATTGAACGTATAACGCCATTGACCCCCCTCCCGACCCTTCCCCCCCAATTTGCGTGTACATTCCTTTCGTCCCCCAAATCTGCAACCGCGGAAGCCAGCCTCTACGTTCTATTTGCTGCGGCCGCCCCAACGTCTTCTTCCTCTGTGTGCGCAGTAGTAAGCGTTCCAGCTTTCCCCTTTTTTTTCTCGTAGCCGTAGCCTTTTAGAACCGCCCAAATCCGGCGTCCAGCTCCGTTTCTGCGCTTTCCAAGAGAGGTCTTTTTGTGCGGCCATGACGCTCGCCGGAGATTACTCTGCCGGCGGGGAATCCCATAGGTAACTCAAGAGCCCGAATTCATCGCTTCCTTTGGGTGCCTTTCCTGTAGACTTTAAATCCTGGCGAGTCCCGAGTTCCCCACCGGGACTCCTCTTGTTTCAATCCTTGTTGTTTTATAGCGGCGAGGTATTCCTTTTTTTTTTTTCTGACATTCCGCGTCAGTGCCTTAGATTAAGGTCTCAGTTTTTTTTCCGATTAACGTGACTCCAGGTACGTCGTTGCGCTACGTCTTCACCTTTTAACTTCTCCGCTAGCAATATAAGAGCGAGATAGAGTTCTCCGTTTTGCTAGTCTGTCACCAGTTTGGCTCTCTCTTAAATAAGCTCCGCGCCACGACGTAACTTATGTTAATTCAATCGGATTTACCACTCGTCCTGGATATTAATCTGCCACGGACTGGTGCTCATCATCCGACGTCCTCCGCTTGTTCTGACTACTTTTAGTTTGAAAGCTCTGTTCATACTTTTTGGGGCTTCAAGTCGCAACGCCACCCCAAATTTCCCAGCGGTTGCTAACCCTTTTACGGGCTTACCTTTTCGAGACGTTCCTGCTTTACCCCGTTCCAATTTTCCTTTGAGTCGTGTCCTCATCAGGATCAGTTCGCATTCCTCAGAATGCTCTTGCGATTCCGCTCCTGGAGCACGCCGCCGGTTTAATCCTTTCGGTAACGGCTACGGCGAGCCCTAAGCGAACCTGACTACTGTCTGCATCTTTTTTCCTGCTCACAACACGCGCAGCTCGGTCCGCTGCGTAAGATTGAAGTATACCCCGTAGAGTCTTCCGCGGTTTGCAGGAAAAGGACAAATTTTTTCGCTTGAAGTGTTGCTTCCTTCCCTTTCCTCGATGTAATGGATCGGTTTGTATATTAGTTCCCCCCTTATCAGAGGTCTGTTTTTCCGATTCCTTTTTTTACTCCGCTTTACGCGCGGCGTGTCTTCTCCGCCGGAATTGCAGCCACCTTGCCTCCATTCCTCGGACGTCTTTGACGATCTCTCTTTTTTTTGCAATCTTGAGCGGCTCGCTGAGACGGTTCATTTTCGATGGCCCCCTCCTGACGAACGCTTCCCTCCCCCTCATCGGCACGCTCCCCAATCCTGGCTTTCTAGCGGTCCCATCCCCTTATTTCATCTAAGATTTTGAAAAATCCTGTTACCCGAGGCGCCCCATCCGCCGGTCTCGCTCAGGCCGCCGGTTATCTGTTGTTCCCAAGGCGAGAGCCCGAATGTCGTATGACTGGCCGATTTTTTTTTAGATTTTTTTCACTTAAAGTGAAACTTAGAGTCCCCGCGATGGAACTTCTCTCCATCCTAAGTTGTTTTTTTTAGCGAGATCTTTCCAATAGCTGTCCACAACCCTTAGTTGCTGGGATAACTTCGGCCCCATGACTGCAAGGTCAACGGCATGTTCCCTTAGGACAACACACTCGATTTTTCAAATGGACTGCTCCCTTTCGCATTTTCCTAGAATTCTTTTTAACACTCTCGATCAAGCCTTTTCACCTAGTCCTCATTAGAACGATACCTAGTCCTCAACAGTATGGTCTCTTGACACTCTATTCCCGGTGCCTGGTAGTTAGGCTGGATGATGTGGCCCCCCATGTTATGTCCTCCGCAGATCATAAGGATCCCTTCTTTTTCTCTCCCTTTTACCCCTTTTACGTCTCGAATCCTAAAGTCTTTTCCCACTTTCCACGATCGGACCCATAGGTGTCCCCCTTGTTGCTCCGGCATTTGTATAGGACGACACAATCCCCTTCGCGTAATCCTGTACCATTTTGACGCACAGGACCCTCCTGAGGTCCAGGAGACTCCCCCACTAATAAATTGCAAACTTTTTTTCCGGAACCTGACCACAAATTGTTTCAATTCCTTCTCCTTTCAGCGGTCCAATTTCTGGCTCCTCGAGTACCGCAGCTAGCCGTCCTTTTTTCGCGCGCGGTTAACTTTGTCTCCGCAGTTCGTGAGCCTGTCGCAGAGGCGCCCCCCCCCCTTCTCTCCCGTAGCCGACCCTCCTCCTTAACCCGCGCGATTTCCCTCCCCCCCTTGTATATCAGCCAACGATCTGCGGGCTTTTTTTGGAAGCCTCGGCCGGGCGACTTCTTTTGTTTCTCTCTGCCTGCACTGATCGAAGATCGTTATCCTCTCTTTTCTCCATGAAGATGCGCGTCTTGGCGTTGGATTTTTCTCGATACCCGCTGATTCCAGAGCTCCGACGAGCCGGTTTGTCATCCCTTTCACGCGATTGATAATCTGTTATCGGAGTATGAGCGTTCGTACTCGTCAGTGCACTGCTGGCAATATACCTCATGTCGATCAGGTTTCTTGTCGTGGAACAGATCGGTATTGTTTCCGCTCCCCGAGACGGATGAAACCGCTCCCTAACTCCTCGGATTCTTTTTCCTCCCCTCCTCCTTTTTGCAGACCGCGTCTCCTTCGGCTATTCAACGTTTCCTTCCGACGTCTTTTTCAAGTCCCCCGTTCGTTCATCCGCCGTTACATCTTTTACGCCACCTTTCTCGTCCTGTTCCGGGATTACCGCCTTTCCGTGGAACTAGTATCGCCGCTTCAGAGCAGATATCCAGTTTGTCCTTGATTACCTTCTGATGTAAGCTCTGTCCTAGATTAGCATTCGACACTTCACCACCCCCCACAGAACTCCCGTACGCGCTGCATTTTCATAAATTCGTGCCTACCCCTCTTCGATACCTTTTTCTTTGTTACCCAGACAAGCTTTCTTAATCCCGACTGGGCGCATTTGACGAAGCCCGAACTGCCTTTTTTCGTTGGCCCCCCCCGATTTTCTCTCCCGGACCTGGAGGTGCCCCCCGGGTGTGAGACGTGCTCTATTTCTCGATCGAGAAGACCTTCCTGGACCTTTTACCCCTGCAGATCGTCCCGAAATTTCCCGATACAAGAGCAGCCGCTCCCCAGACAGTCGCTCTTCCTTTCTAAAGACACTGCGCTTTTTCCGCGTTTTTTGCAAGACCACGCTGACCAGTCGCTATCATTCTCCCCTCCGCACTTTGGCCTTCAGATGTAAATGGATGCGTTCTTCCCCTTACTTGTGAGCCAGTATGTCTGTGCTCCCCTTAAGTTACTAGTTTCTCATCTTGGGATTGTGGTCGGCTCTTCCATTGCGCCTCCCTTGTGGCGTAAATGCTCCTTTGCCCCCCATCCCTTCGTTTGTGCAATCTTGGCGCGGATCGAGACTTCGCTTCTGTCAGGCAAGCCGATGTCCACTCGAGCCGAGAAATGCCTATCGGCACTTTTCCGATAAAACCCTTTCCCCGTTCCGGTAATCCGCTCCTCCTGTTATTTTTGGTAGCCCCGTCCACCTTTGATTATTTTCCCCTTTTTATCTTCCGATGCGTCCCTCCCCCGGCCCCTTTGTCCCATTGTCAGGCCGCGGTCTGTGGATCGGCGCTCTTGGTGGTTCCGAAGTCCAGTATGCTTCTTCGTGGGCCTTTCTCCGTTCCAATCCCCACTTGTAGTAAGCCCGATTGGGTCGCTTCCCTCCTACGTTTCCCCATTTCCCCCACCTGGCACATTCATTCTCGGAGGTTGATCCCGGGGTTGTCAACCCCACGAATCTTCCCTTCTTCCCAGGAATTCTTTTTACACAACCTACGTCCCCTCTACTTTTTCCACCCGACGCCGGCGGCCGTACCCCTTGGATGCTCGTGGGAGTGATAACGTTTTTTTAAGAATCCAATAGCCCTTTGTCGATACCAGCGTCCCACCATGCATGGTCGCTTGATCTTCTTTTTTTTTAGAAAGCCGGTAGTTAGCCGGTCTGGCAGAGTGTTTGAATAGGAAGGTCCATAGGCTCTGCCATGTGTCTTTCCCCCCCCCCCGCACGATTGCAACCCCCAAATCGACGTTCGGCAAAGTCACGTCTGCCCCACCCTCCATTTGGTAGACATTTTCCCGATTGGTGATACTCTAACAACCATCCTCGTCCTGCTCTTTTTTAAACCCCATGAATAGGCCCCCGCCTCATTACCCCTGACGGAAACTTCTACCCGCATACTTTGACCCGACGTCCTGACCCACCCCGCGCGCAAATTTCCCTTCTCATTGTCGTCGAGTGATCCCTAGTTCTCTTTCTGCGTGAGCGCGCAGGCTCCACACGCCGATTCTCGGTGTTATCGCAGTCTATGGATCTTCCATCTATCTTTTTGCCCATTCTTCTCTCCTCATAGCCGTATGACCCCTCCCGCTTCACCCGCGCGGCGTCCAGCCCTAAATGTTTTTTAATCAACGAAGAGGAAGTCTTCGGTTCCGAGCCCGCTTTTTGACCTGATAGTCTGGCTCTGCTTGGTTGATCTGCCCTGAATCCCCTAAGAGATTCCCTAACTCAGGACGTCTGCGCTAGTGGGAGTGAATTTTGGGTGGCGGTTTGATCAATGCCAGAGCTTCCCCTCTTAACTACTGGATCCCATTGACGCCTTTATAAGCATGTGTTCGTTGAGCGTGGGCCTTTCGGCCGGCGGCTTAAAACCTTCACGGACCGCTCTCAGTTGCGTCCCCTCTGGCTTCGCCCCGGAAAAGATCCGGTTATTCGTAGTTCAGCCTTGCCCCTTCCGGCAAATATCTCCTCCTCCATCAGTTTTTTTGTGGTTTTATTTTCTTCCGCTATTTCGGATGCTCTTCAATCTTTCCGGTCGCAAAGATTAGGATGCTACATAGTTTCCTTTCCACTCTTCGTTATCTTTTCCCTTTCATGCACGGATTACCCCTCGACGCTTCAATCCTCCCCGCTCCTGACCCTTGTGACCCCATGCATTATCTTTTGGTGTTAAGACCCTCTTTATTTTTTTTTTCTTTTTCATTACAGTCCTTCGCCCACCCAAAGGCCAAGCCCCCCCCTCTGCGTCCTTGAGAACGGTTCCCTCTCGATCGTACATTCACGCCAAGGCCCGATTAAGCCTACTCCTCGGCTTTCGCCCCCCGAACGCACTTCTTTTCGATACGCTACCCCAAATGGCATGGACCGCCCCTCTTTGTGGGAGAAGTGCGCGGTTCCTCTACCTGAGCTTTCCTCTGGGAAGATCCTGATATACATTCGAAAACTGCGTCTCCCGCAGTTCGTGTACTGAGCGCCGCCATACGTCCCCCCATAAAACCCCACATCAAGGCTCTTCTAGTAAGATGCTAAAATGGGTTTTTTTGAATTTCTTGAAGTACAGGCGACTTTGGTTTAGTTTCCCGGAGGCTTTCCACTGTTTTGTATTTTTTCTTTCCATGGAGCAGTTTTTTCCGATTCCCCAGGTTTAAATTACACTTTTATCGTCGTTCGCGATCGTTTTGGTTCTACGGTAGGAAAAATCGTCCCAATTGTGGACTTTCCAGCGTCACCTTTATTCAATCCCGTTCGTTTTTTGCAATCCGTTCCCTCCTGATCGGAGTTTCCCCTTTACCTTGCCTTTGATTGTCCTGTCCCTTCCGCTTCCTTTCCTGTAAGAATCCCTGTCGCCCCATCCGGACGTTTTCAAATACGGCGGTATGGAACTCCATTTGGAGGACGCTGGTTCGCAAGTCTTTCCCTTTGCGTGATCTAGCGAAAAATCCTCCTTCATTGCGTTGCGGATTTGCCGTCCTTGGGGAGAAATCTCGACTGTGTGTTAAGCTTTGCAGTATTGCTTCAGGCAGATCGTGCTTACCCGGTCCCGTTGATCCATATGAGTTTTTTGAAGATTGGGTTCACCTCCATCTCTATTTCCTCCTCATTGTGTGGTTTCTTGATTTCCCATCTTCCTGCACACCACGTTTCCCCCTTTGTCAATTTATCGCGGAAGCAAATGTTGCCCCTTGACCCCAACAGAGCCCTTTTTCCTTTACACCAGGACCTTTTTTTTTTTCTTTCCCCGGTGGACGCGCTGGACTCCGTTTTTTCCCCGTCACCCCCGAGCCTTTCATTGGTGAAGCGCTTACTAAGCGAATGTTTGGATATTTTATATCCCCTCGGCTGGTAGTTTGAGGAGGTCGGAGCTTTGCGCCTCTTAGGGATAAGACCGATCAGAGCTTCGATCTGATGGTACACCGGCAAATAACTCTCATTTTCCAACCCCAATAAACTGAATTAATCACGTCGAGGGCTCCGATCCTTTTTTCCTAAGGCAATTTTACGAGACGGTTCGAAATCCCGCTCGACTGAGAGAACTTCTTGTCGAATTGCTCTTCTCGCCATCAGAGGGAAGACTCTCCCCCCCCCCCCCCCCTCCCCCCCCCCCACCCCCCCCCCCCCCCCCCCCCCCCCCCCCCCCCCCCCCCCCCCCCCCCCCCCCCCCCCCCCCCCCCCCCCCCCCCCCCCCCCCCCCCCCCCCCCCCCCCCCCCCCCCCCCCCCCCCCCCCCCCCCCCCCCCACCCCCCCCCCCCCCCCCCCCCCCCCCCCCCCCCCCCCCCCCCCCCCCCCCCCCCCCCCCCCCCCCCCCCCCCCCCCCCCCCCCCCCCCCCCCCCCCCCCCCCCCCCCCCCCCCCCCCCCCCCCCCCCCCCCCCCCCCCCCCCCCCCCCCCCCCCCCCCCCCCCCCCCCCCCCCCCCCCCCCCCCCCCCCCCCCCCCCCCCCCCCCCCCCCCCCCCCCCCCCCCCCCCCCCCCCCCCCCCCCCCCCCCCCCCCCCCCCCCCCCCCCCCCCCCCCCCCCCCCCCCCCCCCCCCCCCCCCCCCCCCCCCCCCCCCCCCCCCCCCCCCCCCCCCCCCCCCCCCCCCCCCCCCCCAGTTTACTCGCGAACCGCCAACCGTGAGATGTACAATTCTCTACCTTCAGCTGAACCCCCCCTTTTTTATGCAAGCGGACCTTTTTTCATAGTCCCCGTATAGGGTATACGTTCTCTGATGCCTGTCCAAATCGCTGAGCGTGTTCTCGCGTCCTTGGAATATGAGATCCAGCTCTGTTCCATCATTTATCAGACCTCGTAGCCGTATAGCACCCCATCACTTTTTCTCTTCCACAATCGCGTTCCCGGAGGTAGAGTCAACGAAGAGGCCAGTTTGCGGGCTTTGACGGAAAATTTTTGCCCGAATCGAGGATTACCCCTTTTGCCTTCTGGTTTGGTCCCACGGTGCCCTGCAAAGTGCCCTCACTATCCCGACAGAAAATTTTTTCTCCAAGGACGCTGAGCGTAGTTCTTTCCCCTTGTGGTGTGCTTCATTCCCCAGCGAGGACCTATTCCACCTCCTTGGATGCTTTGTCATCCATGTCTGCGTCTTTGGTATCGTTTCTTTGATGAGCGGCTTTCTTTTCCGTCCGCAGTCGGGACAAATCCTCACTTTCGCAGGCGGATTCCCAGTCTAGGTAAGTTCGGACGTATCACATCCTCCCCCGTTCCCTTCCTCGCCCTCCGCACATTTCAGCGGATTCTTTTTTCCTCCTCCTCGTAGGCAATCCGCGGTATTTTTTCGGAGACTCGCGAGTTTGATCCGTCCGTTTCCCAGACGTACCTTTCCCTTCGTTCTGCGACGTTACAGGACTCCACCCCTTATTCGGGCCAGGGATTATTTTAATCACCTGCGAGACCCCCTCTTTTTACGTCTCCGATTTACCGCCCCTCCATTTTCTGCTCCCGTTGGAGTCACAAGCTTTTATTGTTTAAGATATGTACCCTTCTGATAAAGTCTGAGTCCCACCCAGGGTTCCACGCCCAACTCGAATCCATTTCAGAAATTGGCTGCTTATATTCACGTTCCTGGAAACGTATGGTTTTTTTCCCCCCAGCAGTCCCCAAGAGTACCCTCCCCGATCGCTCGCCGGCATTTAAACAGCCCTCTCCCCCCCCTCTCGTCGCTTCTCATCCCGTCGACGGGGCCTCAGAGAGGGGTGAATCCTTCGGTTACTATGGCCTCTCTGAGAAGACTCCCGTTTTTGAACAGGGACTGTTCCCTCCTCTCTGAACTGCTATACCCGCGAAGCTCTTCTCTAGGTCTCACGTATAACAGTTCTTGATCGTCCGCGTTTGTTGTCCTCCCAGGGTGTCTTTTTAAGGTCGCGAGGAAATTTCCTTTCTGCTTTTTTTCTGTGAGTAATTACGCTATGTCATGTGTTCCGTAGATGGAGAAGATTATGTGAAGACCTGACCATTTTCGTTCCTTTTTTTTACTCCCGATATGATTTTTTCGTTTTCCCCGGGCTCTTCCACCCGCCTGTGGAAGGTCCACGTGACTTTTTAATTTACTCGGGTTTTTTTATCCGTTTGAGCGGGAACTCCCCGTAGCCCCGTTTTAACGGCTGATGTTACCCAGTACTGATGCTTTTGCACCTCTTTGGCTCCAGCTCCGGCCCGCCGCTAATACCGGAGCTTCCTGCTTAGAATAGTACCATTCTGCTGTCTCTGGCTCCCCAATTCAACCGCCCCCGATTGACGTGATCTATGCGAAAAACTTCCGCCCTTCGAGTCTTTCCCCTGTCCGGCGCGCCTTCCTTTTGGAAAGTATCCGGTGTTTGCCTGACTGCGGAAGCCGTTCCCGATTGTGGTTTTTACCGTACTAAATCCCTTTTTTTTTTTCCAGGCTACAG
>Ga0179593_1384701_pt1 | contig 10396 bp, 13 predicted proteins | sample CZODoug2_1_08_16_FD_185931 | JGI IMG/M metagenome (GOLD analysis project Ga0179593, IMG submission 185931) | Vadose zone soil fungal communities from Angelo Coast Range Reserve, California, USA - CZODoug2_1_08_16fungal (PacBio error correction) | ecosystem: Environmental > Terrestrial > Soil >... | reverse complement strand
ATGCCGGTCTCACCAGAAGAATGGTACTTGCGCCAGGAAGCTTGAAACGTCTCCGGTCCCTTCTTTGTCCTCCTTTCTTCGGCTGCGCAGCAAAATTCGCCTTTCTTTTAAGCAAAAAGTTTTACGATCGTGTCGTTTTAATCCATTTTCTCCTCTTTTAAGTTGGCCACCTTTTCCCCTGAAACCGGAGGACCCCGTTTTCGGCAGCCTTTATGTCCTTACTCGTCTTTCCGGAGCATTTCCAACCCTTGCTTTCCACTTTCCTTATTTTACAAGAATTATATTCCCCTGTATTCCTCCCTTCCAGTACCGTATCCCCCCCCCTTCTCGGCCCTCCCCCCCGTATCAGGTCCCCCCCGCCCCGTTCCGACTTTCTTTTTCTACCCTAAGATCCCATCGCGGACCCCCCACTCGTCCAGCCCACTTTTTCCGTTTTCTCCGATGCCCTGTAAACTTCCCAGCCAAATTCTTCCCTCCCCTCCCCCTCGTTATCCCCAAAATCGACCTCCTTTGTCTGTCAGCTAAAAACCCAAAGACTCCCTCTCTTCCCGCAATGAGAGGCATATCCCCCCCAAAATCCTTCCTCTGGACGGTCGTTTCCACAGATGCCGTGTCGTTGCATCACATAGCCTTTTCTTTCCTGCCCCCCCATTTTTTAAACCCCTTCAACCTCGTCTGGTTTCACAATCCCCCTTTTCCCACCCTCCGACAACGTCTGTTTTCATCTTTCTCCCTTTCCCACCCCCCCCCCTTTTTTTCCTCCCTTTGAGATTACCCCACATCGCTCAATGTCGTCCCGTCCTTCGAAACGCCTGTTTTTCACCACCCCCCCCCCTCCAAAAAACTCATGACTCGCGTCCTATTCTGAGGTTTCTTTCTTAAGTCACCCCCCTTTCTTTCTCCCCAGAAGTTAGACCCCCCTATAGACCACCCCCGTTTTTCGACCCCTCTCTTTCTTTAACGAACAACGTAGAATGCGCTCCCTTTTCCCTTGACTCCTTCCCCCCCTTTCCCGCCAAGAAATGAATTACTTCCTTCCCTGGCCCCGTCCCTTCTCCGTTCAAAAACTTCTTTGCTTGAATGTTTCCATTTCAGCTGTCAAAGGACACTAGTTTGCGTGATTTTTTAGGGTGGTAAAAGAACCCCCCAACTTCGGCCCGATGATTTTTATAATCTCGGCCCTCTTCTGAGCTACCAATATCCTGACCATGGCTGCCGCTCTATCCCTTCTTATTATCCATTTTTTTTTTCCTGGCAGCCTCATGGTGTCTCTCCCTGACTCCCCCCTTTCTACTCGGCATCTCCCTCCCTGTTTCTTAAGGCCCTTTTTTTATAATATTAGTTTTCTTAACTATGAATTTTCTTGCTCCCCCTCTATTTGTTAAGGATCTCTGAACCTCTCTGGTTTTTCCCTGTAGATTCCCCCCTCGCAGCCATCCCCCTTACTACAGACCCTCCCTTGAGCGACATCAGGGCAAGAAATATCTTTTCGCCCCCCTCTTTCATCCGTTCTGCTCCCCCCTTCCTTCCCTCTACGAAAGAACTTACCATTCTTTCGTTCTTATGAGCTCTCTCGGAGCTTCATACCCCTTTTTGGTGAGCCCCCTCCTCCTCACGGTTGTATCCACCTATCCCATCTGCTTTCCTGAACAATATTTTTATTCTTTCCAGGCCCTTGTTTCCAAGGCCTGCGTCCGATCTCCTTCGTCTTCTGGCCGTCAAAAGGAATTTTCTTCACCGATTTTCTTCACCCTTTTTTTTTCTCCATGACCTTCTTTTCACAATGCCCCACCCCTCCCTCGATTTAGTGCTAATTGCCGATTTCGACACCCGGTTTATCGACGCCCCCCCCCTGGAGAATAACGTGTACCATTCTGAGAGGTTAGAGATTTTTTTTATGCCTCCGTGTTTTTTCTACCCCCCTTCTCATTCCTCCTTGACAGCCTCGAAGAAGTTCGCTCCGTCCACATCTTTTCGCTCTTTTTTTCCCCTCTCGACGTTCATGGGGTTTTTCAACACCATCCCCCCCTTCTGCCCCCGTGTTCCTTCGAGTCAGCAGTCCTCTCCCTCTCTCCCGTGATTTTCTCTCCTCTTGACGGTTCCCTAACCCTTCTTCCAATCTTTTTCCCCACCTTCTAGATCGCCTTCCGCAAAACCTCTGAATTTCTTTTTTCCCGCTTTCAGTCGTTTCAGGCGCCAGTCCACACCTCACATCCCCTTTCCTCTTGTAGGGACTAATCATGATTAAGGACACTTTCACTAATTTCTCTCCTTCCCCTACCGTTGATATCAAAAGTCTGGTCGTTGACCGAGCTTCCCCACTCCTATCTTATCTTAAACGTTTGAAGAGGTTTTCGTTGGCCTCTCCTTTCCCCACCTAGCGAATCTCTTCCCTGAAGGATGATCTGAAAATCTGTTCCCATGTCTGATCTCGCCTCCCTTTCTTGCAACGTTTCCCCCCCCTTTTCTTCCCCTGCGCGACACAACCCCTTTCTTGCTCTTTCCCTCTGATTTTCCCCCCCCCCAAAGCCCTTTTCTTTACCTAAAAACCGCCCACGTACTCTTCCCCTTCTTTAAGGATGAAGATTCGGTTTTTTGCGCCATCCCCTCTCCCCCCGGTCTCCCCCTCTTTCCCCAAAAAAAATGACCCTTCCCCCAGCCCAACAGATCCGACCTTCCCTCCCCCTCGTCGTTTTTAGCCTATCCTCACCGCCTCGCTCCCTCTCTCACGTCCAATCTTCCACCCGTCCTTTCGCCCTTGAACGACCGCGCTGTGTCTTCCCCCTTCCCCTTTCCTCTCGTGAAATGCTGGAAGCATGCCGAGCGGCCTCAACTTCTTTCCTCCTCCTTGTGTTGGTGCTCTCTCTCCGCGCACTCCTCTGAGATCGCTGGCACCCGGCAGCTTTCGATCTGCGCGTTTCTTTTCAAGTTTTCCTACTTGTTTTTCTTCTCTAGAGATTTTCTTACTTTCGGGTGACGCCTTTCAGCCCACGTGGACCTGAGATGTCTCTCTTTTTTTTTTTGTATCTTTTTTTTTATTTGTAAGTCTTTTGCCCTATCGGCGTGGATTTATACAACTTTTTTCTTTTTAAAGCTGCACCTTCCCTAATCTTTCCAGCCCTTTCCTCTTTTGCCCTAGACTTTTTCTTTTCCTATTACTCAGATTCGGCTTTTCCGTAACGTCCTCTTCTGCCTCGTCCAATTACGACGGCCCTTTTGTCCCCTTTACTTTTTCACTAAACCCGCTTCTTCCCCCTGCCTGGTTCCTTGATCTGATTAATCCTGCCGCACCTCTGAGCGCGGTTGACCTGGGTTCTTTCAATCTGCATTTTTTTTACGTCGATTCCCTCGCTTGGGGCCTGCTAATTCCTTTCCTCTTTATATGTCATTGTTTTATTCTCCCGTCGGCTTATGATCTTTAAAGCCTGTCTATTCTCCGTTTTTTTTGTACTCTTCCCCCTCTTTAATTCTTTTATGAAAACAGTTACTTTTGGTTACTTGCTCTGAATTTCGTTTGACCTCTTCTATCCAGATTGGATGTCTTCATCCACCTCTCCTTCTGGCGATTTTTTTCCACCCCCTTTTTTTTCCATGTAACGCCTGTGCAGAACAATTCTCATCCCGCTCCCATTAACTTGTCGTTATCTTTCTTTTTTCCCCTCTTAAGGAGTTTTTTTCTCCCTCCTTCTTCGACAGAGCATGCCCGGCGTCATTTCTACTGTTTCAAGCTGCGTTTCTTCAAAAGTAGGTATAACTTCTGAACCGACTTAGCTTTCCCTATTTCAAGGTCTATCGCTTCTTTTTTTTTCTTCTTTCACCTTGAATTCCCATGCAACAACCTTCTCACGTGTCCCCTCCTCCTTGACTTTGGTCATTTTTTTTCCAGATTTTTCCCCTTTTTCCTTTCCTTTTTTGGCCCAATATTTTGAAGTCGCAGCGTATGTTCCATGCCTTTTCCTCTTCCCCCTGCAGTAGAGGAATCTCTCTTACGACTCTATTTGCAAAGCGTTCTGTCCTTCTTTTAGCGGTCGGTCCCAAATCCATCGCGTTTCTTCTCTCGTGCTTCTAGTCACAAGCCCCAATTGGCCTTTCCGTCACTACTTTCAAGATCCCTCGGGACAGTTATTCCCCGGGCTGTCCTCTCTCCTGTCCGTATCTTCAAAGATTTTCCCTTTCCCCTCCTTTTTTCTCTCCCCCTGCGTCTCCTCCCTTTAGGAGGATCTGAGAGGACGACCCCTAGCAGGTCCCCTCCCTTCCCCCTTCTCCCGAGCTCCCCTCATTACTTTTCCTTCACCTCTATGAGCACGGGCTACTTCCTCCCCCCCCCTTTTTTTTTTCACTCGGAAAGAGTTAATGCACCATCCTCCATGTGCCTCATCTCCCCCCATACTCTTTTTTTTAGCGGTTCGCGCTGTTTCGCTCGTTTTCGCCCTCCTTTCCTCCCTCGTGGTTGAAAATGGCGTGCTCCCCCTCATCATCGTGCCTCCTTTTTTTAGCGTCTCTCTGTTCCTGAAAAGAACTTATTTGTTTTTTTTTTGTTTTTTTTTTAATTGTGTGCTCTTTTAGACCAGGGCCCCAATGCCAGTCGCTTGACCGAGAAAGTTCCCCTCTCTCTTCCCCCCCCCTCTTCAGGTCTTTCCTTTTTTTTTTATGCCTATTTCTACTTTGGGCCGACTATCTGTCCCCTCTTTGGATGCTTTTTCCCTTTGGTGTGGGGATAGCCTTTTCGCTGCACAACTTTTTTTTTCTCGATGGGATTACTGATACATGCTGATGGGAGTCGCCCCATCTATGCCCCTCCCCTCTTGGAAGCCGCAGCTCCCCCCAATTCTTTTTTGTGATTTTTATACTCCGGGCTCGAATGCATCCGATGGTTATTGTCAGTAGAGGCTTTCAAACATTTTTGGACCTCATGACGAAGTCCCTCTCCCCAATATTTTTTGAATTGTTATATTTCCGAGAACTCCCTCGTTTCCTGTCTCTTTGCGGCTGTAATCCTCAAAGTTGGATTCTTCCGACCGTCCCTTCTTGCTTGAGTCTTTCTTTCTTTTTTTTCCCTCTTTGTTTTGAGGAAAATGGTTTGACTTTTTTGCGGGGCGTCCCTCTTCACTCCTTTCTCTCTGTCTGATAAAGTTTGATGTAGGGACTGTGCCCCCCCCCCCCCTGTTTTGCTCGGTTACTTCTCTCCTGTCGAGTCCCCCTTGCGCGAGTTTTTATCCTGTTCGATTGTTCTTTTCCTGATAGTCAACACATCTTAACGCTTTACTGCAATTGTTTTCTTCGCTTTTCCGGTTGCGCCTTTCCTTCCTCTCTGCGTAGGAAGAATTAAATGGCGCCCTTTTTCCTCGACTGGTGGTCTTTTATTGATAAGGAGCCTTATTCATTTCACGCCGAAAATTTTTACTCCTCTTTTATTCCTTCCTCTAGTCGACTGTATTTCCCAATCCCCCCTCCTTCCTGTATACCCACATTCGATCTCGGCGCGTGCTGTGCCCTCTCACCCTAGGATTGTGCGCTTTGAACTCTATTTTCTCCCCCCTTTCCATGGTCCGATACGATCACGCCCCTGAGTTCCATTCCTCTTTCACAGGTACGCAATGGCGACATGCTTTCTTTGCCCTCCACACTTTCGCTTCCCTTTTTCCTTTCTCCTTTGGGATCATGAGCAAGTGCGCGATCATCTCTATGAAAAGCGCACGGCGTGAAATCCTTCGCCCCCCCCCGTCATTGGTGTATTCTCCTCTTCCTTTTTTCTACTCAGTGAGCCCTGGTTTCCGTCGTTGACGGGCCCTCCTACTTTCTCCTTAGGGGCTGCCCTTACTACTTGTATCTCCATGGATCAGCATTCCTTGGCAGTCCTTATTTCCCCCTTAGGCCCCCGTAATTACTCTGGGTTCAGAATTCGCGCTCTCTAGCACAATTTCCCTTTCACTATTAGTCCTATGGACCTGTATGACTCTCTTATTCAGATGTTGGCGTTCCGACTCTTCTTACTAAGGGATCTTTCATCTTTTTTTGTTCATCTATTAGTCCTCCGCCTTCTCCCTCCTTCCTTTTTTTCCTCCTTCCTCTTCTCGGCGATCTCCTTTGTTGAACTTAATAATCTTGTCCGACCCCTGCTTCGTCAGGTATTTCATCTCCCACTCGAATTATTTAATGAGAGTCCGGTTGCCATGGCTCACCTACTGACCTGGTACTGACACCCCGCACATCCTTTCTCCTTCCCTAGACTTCCTACAAACTAGCCTTTTTTTACTGTCCTTCTTCCCTCTCCTACTGTAGCTCAGGGCATGAAAGTATGGCCACCTGATCGCGCCTACCCAACCCCCTTCCTTGGCGAGACATTTTTGTTTCCCTCCCTCCTGTCGATCGATCTGATCTCTCCCCCGTCGTAGGATTAGGACCCCACTTTTCCCCCTCCCCCCGAAAGCGGAATTCCACCTAGGGCCGGTCTCCTTTCCTTGATTTCCCTTCCCCTTTTCCCTTTTTTTTACTCCAGAATGGTGATTGAAATTCTTTCGGGTTTTTTTGCAGCGCAACGTGGTGAAGAGTTTCATAATTGATGTGTCTCATTCCCCCCTAAATACATGCTCTCTGGTCTGTTCGTGAGTAGATAGGACCCTTCACACTATGCTTCCCATTTTTTTTGCGTTAATCACTAGGAAGCTGCTCTCAGCTTCTCCCCCCCGTCCATCGAATTTTCTCTTCGCCATCATGTCATCCGTCAGTAGGATCCACCAGCCCCCCATCCCCCCCCCAACCCCCCCCCCCCGACAACCAAAAGACCCCCCCCCCGTCACCCACCACCCCACCCCCCACCCCCACAACAACCCCAGACATCCCCCGCCCCCACCCCCCCCCCCCCCCCCCCCCCCCCACCCCCCCCCCCCCACGACGAATCTCTTTTTTAACCCATTAACGTTGCACCGATTTCTCTTAACCCCTTCCCCTTCTATAGCGCCCCTTCCCCTCTTCCCGCCAGTCTGGAGATTCACCACCCGGCCCTCCCTTAGAAAACCTTTCCCCCTTCAATATTCTGCGACACAGCTTGTTCCTTCTTCTCATGCCAATTTCCCCCCCCCCCGAACTCGACGCAGAAGATTTTGAATCTTCGAACCTCCTACTCTCTATCTTTCGGATCCCAACAAAGCTCCTTCTAATGGTCATCAAAAGCCTTTGCCTCTTGCCCTCCTCACTCTCCCCTCACACTCTGCCAGAGGATTGTCTACTCCGTACCTGCCATCTCCACCTCCGCGTCTTTGTTAGTACCAAGAACCCCTCCCCGTCCTTTAATAAAGTCTTCTCCTTTGACCCTAAAACCAGGTCCCGACTTGGGTATCAAGCCCCTTTTGAACCTTTGAATACCAACGCCACTTTGTAGCTCTATTCCCCTTTTCGGTGGTTCCCTTCCTCCACTTCCCCCCTCAAAAAATTTCCCTTTCATAAACACACCTTTTTTCCGCGCATCGCTATGAACAACAGCCCTAGTCAGGTCTTCCCCCCTCCCTCTTCTTCTCCCATACAACCTGGTGAACGAATCCCTCTCTACCCACCATTGACCTCTCTGCGCTCCTTTCCTATTACAGATCTGGTAAACCATGAGTATACTCATTTTCTTTACCCTCTTGGATTGTTTCCGCTCCCCCTGTGGGGATTGTTGTTAGTCGAACTCACGACGTTGCCCAACCTGCTTCACCCCTATTAGACGTCCCTCTGGATTAGGCCCCATGTCGTTCTCCCTCCCACCCCTCCATGTCTTCCCCTCAAACGATAGCCCAGCGTTGTCGTCCGCGCTGAATTCCTCCTTTACATACGTCTTTTTTGCTCTAATGTAGGGATTGTTCCGGGTTTACGAGTCTCTCCTCAATTCGACTTCTCACCTTTATCCTTTATTTAGTTTTTCCTCCTTCAAAGAATTTTATTGAGCGATCTTTTTATTTGATTGTCTCTTTCTGATTTGTGGTCGATTCATTCGCCTCCCCAATGCTACTACTCGTTTCTTCTACCCGCGGATATCGTGATGCAACAGTTCATCCTGCACGTCCCTCCCCTCTACATCAATTCCCGGTTACTCTCTTCCTCCGTCGGTTTAGGCTCCTCTCCTTTCCCTGGGTTGATAGCGAGAGACGAACCAAGTGTGTTGCGCCCTTACCTATTCGTGAAACACTCGCTCTTCCTGGCACCACCTCATTTAGATCTCTCTCCCCTCTCTCGCTTAGGAGCTTAAGGCCAGACACTTTCGCTGCGGCTTCAACTCTTTCCCTTCCCCACTCCATGAGAAGATCTCCATGCTGGAAAAACTTCCACTCCCTTTTCGGCGGAACGTTTCTTTTCCTTCCCCTTTCGTTGCCGCCGCAACATTTGGTACTTTTTAGTAACCCATACTCTGCTCACTATTTCTGTCCCCCTGGCTTTTGTGGGCTCAGTCAGTTGTTTTTCAAGCTTGGACCCCCTTATTCCCTCCTCTCTTCCTAAATGTCTGCCGACCGAGACCCCTTTCTTTCCATACGTTCCTTCAATCTAACCCTTTTTTTCCTCCCCCTTCTAGAGAAGGAAGTTTTCTCGTCCATGCTTTTCCTTTTCTCCCTACAGATCCTTGCTGTTTCCCTTTTAACCGTCAGGTTCTTACCCCTCGTGAACATAAGGTCTGCGAGAAGTTCTCCTCCGAAAGTTCTCTTGTCTATCACTCTCTTTTTCCGCCTTGACCCAAAAGAAATTTTACGCTCGTAAGTCACCTACACCTCACTCCGAGAGCCGGTCAGAACTTTAAGTTCTCACAGGTACTCCTGTTGAGCTGCCCCTTTCTCTTTCTCCCTGTACCCCCCCCGCACTCACTTTTTTTAAAACATGCCGATGGTTTTTTTGGCCGTCCCGGGATTCAACGATCCTGAACTCTTGTTCCTTTTTCTTCTGCTCTCGAAAATGTCAAGCGGAAGGTCCTTATATCTCTTATCAAGCCTAAGGCCCCGGACATCGGCTGCTTGTCTCGACGCCAGATGTGTCAACTGCACCCCTTTCCCGAGGGAGTGATTTTCGAAACGCAAACCCGATACTGGCATAGAAGGATGAAACAGTTGAATCGCTAGTTGAATCTCCACGAAACCAGATATAACCACCATCCGCTTTATTCCCTATTGACCCTCTCGACTACTTGAACTTCTTTCCCCAAGAACCAACTTCTTTCCCCAATCGTTGTAACTCATTAACTGTCCGCCGAGAATGACCTTCCTTTTCATCCCTATTCCATAAGTCCAATGAAACGCGACCTCATGCTCGTTTGTAGTGAGACACTGGACCTCCTTTTCCCTCCCTTCTATTGGCCTACATTATGTTTTGCAGAACTATGTTGTTGTGATGATGTTCTTTCACTCGGAATGATTTTCCATGTGTCCATTCTCAGCGACCCCTTTATTCCTCATAGGGATGCTAGCACAATATGCTTTACTGCTTTTTTTTCGCATACTCTTTTCCCTTTCTCCCCCTAGGTGATATTCCAGTCTGTTGGAATTGGTCTTTGAATTGGGCCTTTTAATGCGTCTGATGGGATGTACTGTTGAAAACTCCAGCGTTTTTGTTTTCCCTTATGTTTTCTCGGCCCCTCCTCCTTTGCTCCCCAACGCGCTGCCTAGGTTTTTTGAGAAATCAACGACCGATTTTCTTTTCTTTTTCTTGATGTTTCGTAAGCTGCAGCCCTTTTTTCCTCCTGGCTCTTTTCGGTGTCAACATTTTTTTCCCCCCCCCCACAGAGGAGTAACGTCGGCAATAAAGTCGGAGTTTCGCATCATCCTTCCCTCCCACTCTTCTTCGATTCGCATGGACTTAGCTCCTCTCTAGAGTCCTGTATCTTCTTTTCCCCCCTCCCCTCTTTTTTATTTTTCTCTTCCCCATGGTAGTGAAGAACCGTTCTTTACGTGTTAGTCGCGGCGCGTTTTTCTTTTTGTACAATTGGCCTGTGTTTTCCGCTTGATATAAATTACCCTTCCGTTTGGTGTTCGGATTCTCTCCCTCTCTTTTGCTTTGTAACCGCTGGGAGGCTTTTTTCACTTTCACCCATCTCCTTACCCCGTCTATTTCCTTTTTTTCTCGGTACTCTTTCGAAATAAAGCAGAGACATTGCGATTCCAAAACCGTTTGTCGATTGCCCCTGTCCCTTCTTATCTATTCTTGCCAGGATTGGTCCTCTTTTTTCGCTAGCGAATTTAGTCTTGCTCCTTTCTTTGCCCTACGCCTCCCCGCTTTAGGCTCAAAACATCCCTTTCACCTCCTCTAATGGTGCCGTCAAGATCATAGTGGTTTTATCGCTCGTCCGTGTGGAGCCCGGCCCGTGCGGCCCCGCATCCCCTTGCCGTGCCATCTGAATACCTATCATTAATTTTCGTCCTTTTTCCAAATTTGA
>Ga0179593_1707691_pt1 | contig 10397 bp, 7 predicted proteins | sample CZODoug2_1_08_16_FD_185931 | JGI IMG/M metagenome (GOLD analysis project Ga0179593, IMG submission 185931) | Vadose zone soil fungal communities from Angelo Coast Range Reserve, California, USA - CZODoug2_1_08_16fungal (PacBio error correction) | ecosystem: Environmental > Terrestrial > Soil >... | reverse complement strand
CGGCGTTTCCTTTGGTCCTGTTATTTTGTGTACGGTCCTTCTCACCTTGTTGGTCCTTCCTCTGCGATGTCTTTTTTCCTTTTTGTCATGGTACCCATATGATGGGAAATTCTGATGCCCGTTGTTTTCTCTGTTCTTCTTCCTCGTTTTTTGCAGTGCTTTCTCTTTTGACTTCTGGTCGCTTCTCTTTCTTTGATGGTCCCTCTTATTGAGTTTTAAAGTTTTTTCGGAGTTTATAACCCGGCCACGTCATTTTGACTCTCTTCCCACACCCCTTGCGGTCTTCCGCAGTTTTTTTTCTTTTCTGTCTTGTCTGCCCCGTTAGTGGCCCTTTTCGGCTCGATTGCGACATGGTCGGTGAGATTTTATATCGTTCTGTCGCGGGGTTGTTTTTTTTCTCAGTGGTCCCTTCTTTTCTCGGTGCGGCGGGTAAGGTCGGACAGAAGCTTTCTCGCCGTTTTTCCCTTTCCTGACCCCACTCTCTGGCCAATAGTCCAGGCACCGGGTTTTTCCCTCGGCCCCTTTCCTTTTCACGGCCATTCATTTTCTATCTAATCTTTTCTTGTTTTGTGCGGAGTTCATGGCTCTCAACCTCCCGAGTGCTGCCCCCCACTATGCGCCACTTTCTTCCCCACGTGCTTTTTTTTTTATCCTTGTTAGTCGTGGGATCCTAAGAGTTTCCGGAATCTTTCAGCGCCCCTTGCAGTACCATTTATTGGGTTTTTGTCTTCAGCTTCTGCCCCTGCACTTTTTCCCAATTTCTTGAAATTTTCTGGCGCGCCTCGGTCCACTTAGAAAGTGTCTTGCCAATCTTCCGTTTGTTTTTCGGCGTTTGTTTCTTGTGTTTTTTTTCCGAATCATTATGATCTCCACAGGGCGGACACCCCCAAATCCTTTCTCTTTCAGTTGTTTCCCACTCCCCCCTTTCCTTTTTTTCCATGGTTTGTGAGAGCTTGATCGTCCCGACCAAGCCGTTGATCGGCCCGTTTCGCTTCTCTGTTCCTCGGTTCTTCGTTCTTTTCCCCCCAACCCCCCCAAAGGCCTTTTTGTTCCCGCCTCAGCGGGATAACCGGACTCCGGTTCTGCCGGTTCGCAGACTTTTTTCTTTTTTTTTACCGAGGTTCCCCTCGTCCCATTCTGCTATTGTTGGTGTCGCGTCGGAAGAAAAAAAGGCGTCTCGTAGCTCCCCGCACTCCATTATTTTCCTCTTGCTTCCACCTTTGAACTTTTGGTGTTCCAATAAACGCTTATTCCCCCGTCATTCGTCAAAACAACCCACCTTTCCTTTCCTTTTCCCACTTATTCTTTAGCGGCGGTCTCCTTTTCTTCAGGACCTTTTGCAGTATCGGCTGCCAGCTGCACATCCCAAGTCCTTCCCCAACAATGATTCTTGGATTGGCCAAAAATTACCATTGCTTGATGAGTTTGTCCCCGTGCGCCTGCCCCCTTTTTGGTGATCCTTTTTCCTTTATCTTCAAAGTTTGGGATAAAATGGCGGCATCATCAACCCGTTTTCCCTGGATCTTCCCATCCTGCGAAGCCTTCCACCGCCTCAACCCGAGCCACAAGTCCTTTTTCGTGACAAGAAACCACCCGCTACCCTCAGCCTCCTTCGTAGCTCTTACCCCTCGTCCTGAAGATTGCTTGTATATTCGTTTTCCAGCGCATGTAACTCAAACTCCCCCCCCAATAGACACAATCAGAGCAGTGTCTGACGTCCTCGTCTCCATAACGCGGTTTTTGTAGTACCTGTTTTCACGATTTTTTTGTCCGTAACACTGTACGGTCAGCTGGTGTTTTTGTGAAACCGTACCTGGAAACTGCACGACACACCCACCCCGGTCCCCCTGATGACCCCTTTTCCGCTCGCTGCCCGACGTCCCCCCCCTTCGGGCCAACTTTGCAGAGCTGAGACTGTTGGAGAGACCCAGAAATCCCGTTTTGAAGCAACCCTGGTCCAATTTCCAATTTTTTCCCCCTGCACAACGACCTCCGCAGCACTACGGACGACCAAAAAAAGGTGGTGTCCCACGCCGCTTCCTCCCAACTTCCCACTGACCTTTCTCTCTCCCCATAAAACCCCAAATCCTGTCGAGACGATGCAAATGAACCTCTTCTAGCCCCGGCCCGTTTTTGCGTGGGAACTTCTTATCCTTCAAAGGGCTCACCGGTTTTTGCCCCGCCCCATCCCCAAGGCTGGAAACGTTTGCGACGGTTTTGACCGAGAATCATCTGCCCCCTGATGTTCCTTTCCGCAACCCCACCCCACGCCCATCGAAAGCCTACTAGTTAACAAGACTTACACACCGCCCTGACGTTCACCACCTCCTAGTCTAATTCCTTCCCCCCCCCCTCCTCCCCCAACCCAACTTGATAGACAGCACGGACCGGACACAGTCGGTGGAGGTTCCCGTGATTTCCTTCCTTTTTTCGCTCCTTTTTTGCTTGTCAGGTCTTTTGCTTTTTTTTTACAATGCCACACGGTTTTTGTGTCAATTGCGACTATTTTTTTCTGTTGTTTCCCTTTGTCCCCTCAAACGTGGAAGATCTGGTGATCACCCCCTGACATCTTTTTTGTGAACCTCTGGTGTTTGTAAGGTGCTCAAGGTTGTTCTCCCCGCGTTTTTCGTGCAGTTGTCCCCTTGAGCCCTCCCCGATTTGGAGTGCTCCCTTCCCAACAATCGCGGCTAACAAAGGTCTTTATGACTCTTTGTTGGAGTTTTCTTTCCAAAAGTTCATTAGGTTCCCATCGATCCTTCTCTCTGGGAGGTCCCCCCCTTTAGCTTCTTCGACCGAAGATGGTTAAAGAGCGATATTACCCTTTTCTACCATTTTTTTGTTCCTCCGCTTCTCCTTGTTCCCTCCTATTTAACCTTTCAACCTCCCTTACGATTTATTACCCCCCAACCCCCCTTTTTTCGCATCCCCTGAGTGTCCCTCAGCCTTCCATAAAAACCAAGTTTCCCTTCGCGGCGTTTGACTTTCTACTTGCAAACTCTCCCCCCCCCGCACGTTTTTTTTTTTGCCAATCCAAGTGTTTTTTTTCGTGGGCCCCAGAAAATAAAGGCCCCTGGGCTCTGTTTTCTCTTTTTGCGGTGTTTTTTGCAACGGTTTTTTGAAGGGGATAACCCCTCCACCCCCATTAACATCCGCCCCATGATGCAGCAAACGTGCAAAAATGTTTCTTTTTTTCGGTTTCCTTGTCTTTATGCCTTGATTTTTATTGTGCCGCTGGCCTGTCCCGTGAGTCAACGCACGGCTCCACGGGCTCGACAAGAAAACCGTTGTCTCCCCCCAGTTCGCCGCGCCCGCCCCCGGCTGCTTTACCTCCCGGCTGTATTTTCCCTCTAGAGTTTGAACTTTCTATAGCAAGAGTGATTCTCTAGAAGTCAAGTTGAACCAGGCGGGCACAGCTCACCCCGAGACCCCACCTCCACCCCTTAGTACTTTTTCGCTTCACTCTTATCCGAAACCTTTTTTTCATGGGACGTTGTCAGACTTTACGCGACCGTTAAGCCGAAGCACCCTCATACTTTCGAGACCCCGTTCCATGAAGCCCCCCCCCCTCGTATGACCGTCTCGTTGAAATTTTGCCGAGTATCCCCCTCGATTCCTTCTTATTTGTTCGAACTCCTTTTTCCCAGAAGTTTCCCCCCCCTTTTTTTGTTTTGCGGCCGGGACATGGGTCCGCCCATGTGTCTTTTCAAGTTTTTTCGCTTTTTTTTTTTTGCCCCGATGTACCAACTACGTTTTTCCCCCCGGCTTCTTTTTTTTTCCATTTTTCCCACGCGTTTTTTCTGACGTCAAAAACGCTTCACCGTCTCAGAATCTGGGTCTGTTTTCACTTTTCCGGTTTTTCTACGTGTCATTTTTTCTCCTTTTTTCGTAACCTTCCACCATCTCCCCCAAATCTCCTTCCGTTCGGCAAACTTCCCTTCTACAATAATCGCTTCAAATTCCTTCCCAAGGTCTTCTCCTTTATTTCCCGGGACGACCTCATGTTCGGGTTCCCCGCAATCGTCCACAGCCCTAGTTTCCTCCTTCCGTGGTGTGCCTCTGAATTGACCCTTCTCCTTGACAGCTGTTTAATCACCCCCTGAGGCTTTTCCTGCGCCCTTATCCCCTTTTCTTTTTGGCATTCTTCCAGATCGGTGTTTTGTCTCGTTACTCCGTCTGACCGTCCTTTCTTACTCCCCCTACCTCTTCATGCCCACCCTTTTGTCCTCAACCAGGCCAAAATTTGCTCGCCCCGCCGGTGAACCCTGTTTTCCCTCTTTCTTCTGCTTCAATTCCCGGCCGCGCCCACGACGGTATTGGATCATTTTCAACGCTTATAGAGCGCCCCCCATCCTCTGGAGGCCGCCCTTTTCCATAATCCTATTTGCAAAACCCCACGCGAGCCTTTGATGATTTTTCGCCGGTTCCGGTTTTGCGTCCTGAAGGCCCCCCAATCATTGCCCGTTCTTCTAAATTTTGCCCTCTCATTGCTCATCTCTCGCCTTACCCCACAGCAGGGAACCGAATCCCCCCCCTGTTTCTCCCACCACCTAGCAGCCTTCCCAATCCCCTCCCGCGTCTTCGCCCCCCGTCCACATTCGACCAACCTTTTTCTTTTCTCGTACTGTGCGACCGCGACAACGGAATACCGCCGGCGTCCCACAACATCCCCTATTTTGTTTCCTTTTTTCCCTCACCCTTTATGAGATACCGCCTTTTCGAACCCCCGACACATATTGGATGGCGAAGATCATTTTGACTCCTCGATCGTCCCCCTTCCTGGCATCTATCTTGCCCCGTGCACCTTTTTTTCGTTTTCTAGAAATACGCAACGGACCTTTTTTTTTCCCCGCTCGACTTTTCCTCAAAACGCTTCTTGTTTTTTCTGTCTCTATCAGCTCCTCCTACTTTTTTTTTTCCGAATGGGTCCCAGTTACCCCCCCTCTGCCGCTAGACACCCTCTTGTTTTTTTTTTTGCACTGGCTCATGTGCTTTCTCTGCCTCCCCCCCCCCTTATGACACCTTGTTTCATCGGCGCCCCTTTGGCCCGGGGCACGACCTTCAGCCAAAACCCATTTTTTTTGCATCAAGGCCGACAGAATCCCCCACCCTTTTATTTTTTCCCTCCCCCCCCCGCACGAAACTTTCCTCTCCTCTTCACACTTTCGTACAACCCCCCCGCTGGATTCCTTCGTCGCTCTCTTTCCCTTCCCTTTCCCTCACGCTATCCCCCTCGTACACCTTTCCCCCCAACGCACTTTTTCGCTAATCTTTTCTCGGATTCTGGTTCTCAAGGATTGCCTTTTTGTGTCACCCCCTTGCTCGGCTTCTTTCCCACCTACCTCACGTCTTTCGGTCACCCCACACCCCTTTTCCCTCCCTGCGCCAGCTTCGTTGGTGGGCCGCCCTACCTTACCTTCGGATCCATCCTTCGGCCCCCTTTTCTTGGTTGCGCTTTTACGCTCTGAAACGTACATTGTCTCCGCGTTTCCAAGTTTTTTTTTTTTCACTACTTCCTCCCTCAATTTTTGTAAGACAACAATCTAAGAATAAACCCACAGATTTCAACGACGCGCTCAGATCTGGCTTCTTTTCCCTCCTCCGTTTTTTTTTTCGTTTTTTCTCCGCGTCTGCGTTATCTTTCTTTGACGCTGTTTTCGGCCGTTTGATGAGTTTGACGTCTAGGCACGGTCCCGGCCTTTTTTCCGGCCGTCTCTGGGCTTTACAACATTAGTCTCCCCCTCGACACCCCCATATTTTCCAATTTCTGAAGTCGGGTTCTCTACGTCCTTCTGCGTCTCCCCCTGCTCTTCTTTTTGCCTGGGATTTCTTTTTTTTTCCCTTTGGATATTCGTGGGGCGCTACGGGGGATTGGGTTCAATGGCAGCACTCTTGGAGACCAGACGCATGTTTTTTTTCCCCAGGGTTTTATCCCACCCTTTTTCGGATTATTGTGATAGTCCGCTTGCAGGTCGGAGAAGAAGTCCAGGGAAAATTCCGGTTTTTTTTGCGAAGTGATGTTCTCTTGTAGGGTCCGTTAGTTTTCGTACTCCCCTTCTCTTGGGGGTTGCTTCCCCCTTCCCTATAGAGTCCTGGTTGGGAAGGTAGTTTTCCTTCAGAGGAAGAAGCCCCCCAAAAATTTCATCCTTGTCTGCGGCGATCACTTCTCCTTTGGCGCCTTTTCTTGTAGCTGATTGCTACGTTTGGTTATTGAGCAAACCCTAGGGCAAGATTCTTTTTTCCTGATGGGACCCCGACTTATTACGGAGTATTAGCCGGGAGGATGGCCCCCCCCGCGGCAAAAAGGCTTATTTAAGATGAGTCAGATATAGACGTTGTGCTCGAGGTTGGTGCTACTCCTCTCCCAGGATCCATCTCACTCAACCCTCCCTCCGCACCCCCCCCCCCCCCCCCCCCGTCTTTCCCCCCCCCCCCCCCGCACCCCCCCCCCGCCCACCCCCCCCCCCCACCACCCCTCTTTGCCCCCCGAGTACTCACCGAGAAAAAGAATTTATCGCGCCAGTTTTTTTGCCTTGAGCGGGGTCCCGGCTTTTTTTTCCTCTTTTTTTCCTCAGAACCGCGGTGGCCGTGAGGCTTTTCATCCTTCTAGTTGATTTGCGAATGTTTTTCTTTGAAGGAGCACCTCATGAGTTTTTTGTTTTTCAATGATGCTCGCCCTCCCCAAGATTTTTTTCTCCCCCCCCCGTATTTGCCCCTCCTTTGTCTTTGCCCGGGTTTTTTAATATTCGGCGTGGATTCTGTTTTTTCACTTGTTGGTTTAGCGCTTTGAATTCGTTCGAGTCCCGTAGCGAACAGAATTTAATTTTCAGACTTCTGTCGTCCTCGTTGTTTTTTATTCAAACACCTCTATCGAAGTGTCACGATTCATTGAGCCCCCCTTGTGATGTTTCCATTTTGTAAGTCCTGTTTTTGACTTTTAGATTTGTCTGGCACTTGGAGTTGTTTTGATCACTTGTTGACAAGCTAGGATGTTTGCCACACGCCTGTTGTTTCCCTTTTGCTTCCTGCGTCTCCCCACCACTCTTCCCTCCCACTTTCCTCCCCTTGGGGTGAGTCTTTTTCCTTTTGTCCGACTTTCTCATTGCGGCTGCACACAGTGAGTAGGCAGTTTATAGCCGTTGGAAATTTGGCCACTTGTTCGTGCGCGGGCGTTATTCTGCCTCCGTGACTCTTTTTCTTTTCTTCTCTTTTATGATGTGGGATCGTTTTCTTCTGCGTTTGTCTTCTTTTTTTGCCCTCCTCCTATGTCGCGCTGCGAGACTCCGGAGACTTGTGCGATTCCATAGGGCCCTCGGGACAAGCTCAGCATTTCCTCCCTCCGTGTACGCTCTCTGCCCCACCAACTCCTCCCCCTCACTAGACTCCAAGGTTGTTTGTAACTAGCGGAGTTGCCTTAAGGTTGGAGTGCTTTCTTTCCCGGACCTAGATCCCCAGTCGAGGACAATTCGCTCTGTTGACCTACACAACTGATTGATTTTTCACCCCCGAATCCTATGGAGGATTATCCTTGGCCCCCTGTCGTAACGTCGCCTGGGGCGGAAGAAGGTTCCTGTTGACGTCCTTTGAACTTCCCGTATTTGTGATGCCTGTCCTCTTCCCTTTGTGCGCGGTCCCTCTTTGCCCTTGGCGCTCTACGCCTTGCTCCTCATTCTAGGACGCTGTAAGAGGTTTGAACTCTTTTTTTTTGATTTTTTTTGACCCCTTGTTGTGTCTTTTTTGTTTTTGCCCCACACCACTGTGTTGATCTCCTGGTCATCCCTTTTTTTTTTCGAACTTTCTCCCCCAAACCTTTGCAAGGCAAGGGCGGATGTTCCCCCCCGTATTTTTTTGCCACTGTTTCTTTTGGTTCCCTGAGTTCATTACAAACGTAATTATTTGCTTGCCCTGGAGAAAAAGTCGCTTTTTTTTGTGCTGTCGCCTTCCGCTGGAAGGCTGCTCGCAACCCCCAATAATTTTCCCTGTGTTTAGCTTCGTCTTTGAAGTTCTCAGCTAGGTTCCAGCGTTACCCGGGTTTGGAGCTTGGATAAAAACCCTGTCTTCCGGCGTGTTCGCGGTCACGCCAGTTTGAACCCCCCCCTTCCAAGCCGAGAACTTTTTAAGCCTTGACCCTGTTCGCGGCGCACCCAAACCCTTCACTTTTCTTCCATTTCTGTGGTTGTTGAACCCACTCGTGATCCGGTCGAGCTTTCTTGAGCTATCTTTAAGTAGGAATATCTTGAGAAAGGAGGTGAATAGGATCAATAAAGTCTCTAGCGGGCGTCCTTTTCTCTCGGTGAGCTTTTCACAGTGAGTTCCCTTCGAGTTCCCTTTCTTAATAAACTTCCTGTAAACCTAATTTCCCGCTTTTTGTCCCCCAGGGTGACAATTGAAAATTTTAAGGCGGGAGGGGGGCACAGATATAGGCAATCGGTCTTACCCAGATGCAAGGAAATTAGACCACGCTATCACGGGGTTCACTATCTCTCCACTGTTATCCCGCTACATGGCGCCCCCAGCTAAGGTGGACCCCTCACCTCCTCGTTGGATGCCACGCAAGTCCCGATATTCGAAGCATCTCCGTTTTGGGCCTCGGGGTGGCTCGGATTCTAAAAAGCAGCTTTCCAGAAGGCGTGACCGGCAATAATTATGACCCCCACCTAACCCCTTTTCACTATCTTTTTACACTTTTGCACTTTGTGGGCACCGAAAAATTTGTCAACCCGTTTGTTCATGTACTTTTTTTTCTGTCCCCCTCCCCCTTTCCCCCCCTCCACCTTATTGGGGTTTCCTTAGCATGGCCGAAATAAGGTTGATCCATAAATCCCTTTTTAGTTTCTTCTTCCCACCAGTCGGTCATGTACTTTCCCCTCCCCCTTTAAAACTCAACAACCCCCGTCGGGTGAGAAAGGCTTCTTCTTCGAGCCGTTCCTCAGTCCAGTTTTTCCCTTCCCTCCCCCCCCCTAGTGTTCCGTGGACCTGTTGACTCCTTCGCTTTCCTGTTACCTGTTGGAAACGATAATTTTGGGCGGCTCTTGTCCTGTCCTCCACTGTCCACTCTGTTTTGCACTTTTCCCCCCCTGAGAACCCTTTGTTTGGGGTTCGGAGCGGCCTATCTTTTAGCGGGGACCCGGGTGTTCCAAGACCGCCCCAATCAACTAGTCCCCGAAACACCGTTTTTTTTTTTACCCCTCTTCCTCCCCCCTATGCCCCCTCTACAGACCCCCACCAATACTTCTTCTTTCTTTTCAACCGGGCAAGCCTCTAGTCAAGGGGGTGTTTCTTCACGCTTTGGGCTTGTAGCCCGGTTTTACTTTTTCTTTTTTTTCTCAGCCTGCCAATTGTTTTCGTGTTTCTTCAACTTGATTCGCATTTACGGTAGAAGTTTAAAGTTCCTTCAACGACGTTGGCCTTTGATTTTTATTTGGTTTCAAGTTTTTCTGATTTTTGATGATTTTATGCCTGATGTGACTTCTTTTAAGCGGGTACCTTAAGCTTTTCCTCTTCCCTTGGCCCGACTTTCCTTTTTAGTCTGAGGAGTTGCCAATTTGTTGTTGGTCCGTATGTGCTCGTTCTGTGATGGGAAAGTTGGCCCTTTTTTTATTGTCCTTCCATGTCTCTATTGCCCTTTTCTTTATGACGAGTACCTTCTGTTTTTTCTTTTCGACGACTTCAGTCTTTGAAGCCTTGGAAAGACTCTCCGCTTTGGTCTAGGACTTTCTGACCTTCTTCTTTCAGTGTTTAGGCTTTTTCACCGGCACGTAAGGTTGGCCTCTCTTCCTTTTTTCTTTTCGTCGTTCTTTAATTTTCACTTTGTTTACCTTTCCTTTTCTGCCCCCCGTCGGGTTATTCGCTGCCTGGAGCACGCTTTTCCTTGTCGGGTGGGTTGATGAGTTTTAAGGACTTCAGTTTCTCTGTTCCCTTTTTCATTGATTTTCCCTCTCACGGCACGAGCTGACCCCTCCGCGCATTTGTTTCCCACCCGACTGCCGGACCCACATAGCCCCCCTCCCTTTTGAGAATTTCCCCCCTTGTTTCTTCCCCAATTTTCATTCTCTCCACTAATTTCTGGCTGACTCAGTTTTTAGTCCCCGGGTCACCTATTTTTTTTACTCACGAGTTTCTGTCCCAAAGTCTGGGATACTGGCTGCCCAAATCATTTTTTTTTTCTCGGTTGATAATTCACTCTTTGTGGACACCCGTGAGGGGACCTCATGGAGTGCGGGGCTAGCCTCCGGTTTTTTTTTTTTCCCCGTCCCCTTCAACCTCTCAACCCCTCGAGCGCTCCCCCCCATTAAGTTGGAAGGCCCATCAGAGAAACTTTTTTTTCGGGCGGGAAGTTTTTGTCGGATCTCCACTCTTTTCGTACTTCCACCCCTCCCCCCAACTGGGCCTTTGTTTCC
>Ga0179593_1475767_pt1 | contig 10397 bp, 9 predicted proteins | sample CZODoug2_1_08_16_FD_185931 | JGI IMG/M metagenome (GOLD analysis project Ga0179593, IMG submission 185931) | Vadose zone soil fungal communities from Angelo Coast Range Reserve, California, USA - CZODoug2_1_08_16fungal (PacBio error correction) | ecosystem: Environmental > Terrestrial > Soil >... | reverse complement strand
CTTCCCCGCTGACATCTTTCGGTGTTCCCCCTCTTCCCGAAACAGGATATATTTTCGCTGTATTTGCCGGACAGAGGGCGTAGCCCCTCTGATCGACTTTGTATCCTTTTTTTTGCCGTTCCAAGATTTATAAATGATTGAAGCTTACTTCCCGCTTTCCTTTCCCGAAGGTAGCGTTTAAAGCTTCCCCGAAGATGAGTCTGACACTCCCTTGTTGTAATTATGCCTCGTTCGATTTCCACCGGTCCCAACTCTTTTACAACCGCTTGTTGTCTCACGCACTCTTGTTGAGTTTTTTTAAATCCGTAACTCTCGTCTAACTGACACCTATGCTCCCGATTCAATGCGATGTTGTGAACCGAGACTGCTCTCTGGGGGTCTGTACCGTATTTTTTTTGCCCAAAGATTCCCTTTCTTTCAGATTTGATCAGTCGCGGTTGTTCATCCCCGCTGAATACTCGATTTTGCTTTATTATTTTCGGTATTTTTGTGGGGTCCTTTCGTCATAGTTTACTGTTCGCTGTTTCCCCCCACCCTCTGTCATTAAGGGCCCTTTACTGCGAGAGGCCGTCACGTTTTTTTACAGGAGAAGGCGGGTTTCTTTTGATCGTTACGACTTTCTTTCTTAATCCCCTTTGCTAAGTCTCTATTTTTCTATTTTGAGGTCCTTGACTGATTCTGGGTTATCTCCCGCGGAATTTTTTTCCTTCTAGGAAGACGCGTTGCTTATCTTCAAGACTGTTTTTTGCCTTTGCCTCTTGAATCATGCCGCGTATTTTTCCCTGATCTTTTTTCAATTCAGCCTCTAGTGCGTTTAGCCGTGTACGTTAACATCTTCCTCGATTTGGCGCTTAGTGCTCCCGGCTTTCGTTGATTCCTTCCCTTCTTACACTTGTCGACCATCCCTTCTTAGACCCGTTCAGGAACTCCCTTACCCACCGTTGTTTCTCTCTTCTGTCCCCTCCCCTCAGCTTAGTCTCCTACCTCGCCCTACGACCGCCTCCCTTGATTATCTGAGGCCGCGTCCTTTTCTCTTTTCTCCCCGAAGGAACTGTGAGCCCTTATCACTTTTTTTTTTCTTTTTCGCTCTCCTCAGCCGATTTGTGAGTTTGTCCCACCTGCTCGGAGTCTCTCCCCTTTTGGGCACTGACCTCCCTTTTTCTCTCTGATAGTTCTGCCCCGTTCCACGGGCAATCCGCTCTCGTGGAGCGGGCTGATTTCGCTTCTCTATTTTTTCGTTTGACGGATCGCCGTAATTCGCGTTCAAGGTTTTATTCCTTCCTTTGGAGTTCCCAAGTCAGTACGGTGTTATGACGTCCTTTCGCCTTTGCATGACCCGTGGCCCTACTGGCTTAAATTAGGATTGAGGGCACCTCGTAGTTCTCAGAGTTTGATTTTAGAGAATCTTTTTTTCGCTTTCTATTGCGGTCTTTCAACCTTTCTGCGCGTTCAAGCGCCCCACGCTCTCATTTTAAGTTCTCCTTTCTTCTGTTATGATTTGAGATTTGAAATGTCTGCGCCGGTTGTGAGCCTATAGAGGGTATGTCGCGTCAAGTTTTCCTTCCACGTGCTTCTGTAGGGTATCCGTTTGCTTCGTGTTTTTCCTGAAGTGCTGTCCGTGGTTTTTTTTGGATTTTTTCGTCGTGCAGATTTCTCCTCTTGTCTGTTCCTGCTCCTTAGAGGGACCCCCTCTCACTTCCTCATAACATTATATCGCGTTCTTTCTCTTTTGGGCGTGACGCTCGCTCAACAATGTTCCCCCGATGCGGTTCCCTGTTTCTGTTTTTCTTTCTATACTTCCTTTCCCCAAGGTGCAGGGGTCACCGTCCCTTGGGGAAGACCTCACGGGCCTCCATTTATTTGCGACGGGTCTCACCCAAGATCGTAGTAACAAGGGGGTTGGGGGCTTGCGATTTCTTTTTTGACTTTTCTGCACATTTTTTTGAACCAATCACCGATATCGTTGGATTCCCCACAAGTTTCGTCGCTTAGGCTGAGCATTTTTCACCTGTATCTCTATGCTTTTGTTCTATATCCCCCTTGGCATTGCTCCGATCTCAACGTCGTTGAAGTCCTCTTGTCACCGATCATGCGAGGCTCCCGCACCGCAATTTCCAAACCCCCCCTCCCTGAAAGTTATCTCGAATGATTCCCACTTTAACTCGAGTAAGCCGACTTTTGATTTCCGCGGCTGTCTCCTTTACTTGAGCCCCGCCCTCTGCTATCGGCCGAAGTACCAAGGTTACATAGACCTCCTGCTGTGGCGACTGTCCCGACTAACCAACACCTCAGTTTTGTCCCTTTTCTTTTTGGCCTTGTTTGTTTTTTTTTGTGTTTGTTTTTTGTACACCGTTGCTGTGTTGAGAACGTAAACGGGAGTTTCCTCCTTCCCCCATTTTTTCTGCGTTTAGGCAGTTTTTTTGGTGGCCTGAGGACATTTTTACCAGTGCCTGGAACTCCTTCCCCGCCCATTCCTCGTTTACTGAGCGCTGAGCATCTATACTTGGGGTTTTTTTTGTAACATTTTTCCATTGTCAACCTTCGCGAGGGAGGGACGCAATCTTGGCCTACGGGTGATCGTTCTGACTGGCTGTCCTCTAGCCCCCCCCCCCCTTTTGTTTGGATGTGTCACTAGGATATTGCCGAGCCATACTCCTCTCGGAGGCCGCGTTTTCTTGTCCCGCCCCGCTACGGTCCTGCACTTTGTGAACCTGGCGCACCCAATATCGTTGATAGAGGCGATCAGTTTGACCGCCTTGGTTTTTTTTTAGCCTCCTTTTTTTTTCTCTTGCTCTGAGACAAGAGTGTTTTGGACGGGCCTCTTTACCAAGCTTCTCAGAGGTGAGTTCCCCCCCTGTTCCGTTACCCCTTTTTCCCCTTTCACCAGCCGCAGTCGCCTCACCACCCCCGAGTTCCCTACCCTGGTATTTTTTGATTCGTGAACTCCCAGCGCCTTTTCGCTTTTTCCGCCGGTTTCATAAGTTTCCCCACCGCCAGCCTTCTTTTCGTGTCTTTTGTTCACCTTCTCCTGAAATCGGCTCGCTTTTCAGTTTTCTGAGATTTCGGTGTGCTCAGTCCCGCTTTTGCGGTGTGATTTTTTTCCCCTTCTTTTTCCAGTTCGCTGCGGTCGTCGTCCCCCCCTTTCCTCCCTAGGAGACGGTCCTTATCTGCGTAATGCCGATTCTCTTCTCCCTCCGTACTCTCTCTCAGGGTCCCCTTTTTTATCCTTCGTTGCGCGAATTGACTTTTACCGCTTTAATTGTTGCCCCGTTTCTGGGTGGCGCCCTTTTCCGTCTTTTTTTCCCATTCGCTTTTTGTACTACACCCCTCCCCTTCGCCCTGGTGGCAGCCCGTTCTCATCTTTCTTGCTGTACTGCTTTGCTTCCCTCTTGGCACCGGGTTTGCCTGCCCCCTGAACCTTGTGACACCCCTATGGTCCTGTCCATACTCTTTGATCGAGGGGCGCTAGTTGACCTTCTGGACTATTGGTTTATGGAGCGTATTCCCCTTTTTCTGTTTGCCACGAGTTCTACTGTGTTTATGACGCTTCCGGTGGGGGGCGGTTCCCCTCCACCGATACGTCCGACGGCTGTCGCAGTCGTGCCCCGCGTACCCCAATTACACAGTGCACCCCCCGTCAATTATGCCCTCGCTTCATCATAGAGACCCCCCTTCCACCGATGTTGATTCCTTCTCTGCCATTGCCCTCTTTCTAACGCGATAATCCTCGTAGTTCCGTCCCACCGATCGGCATCACACCTGAGTACCCCCGGCTCTTTAGTTTCTCCCTGCATCACGCGCCGTTTCCCTGCACTCTGCCGATCACCCCATGTTTGCTCTTCGCTCGCTTTCCACACTCGGATTACGTAATCCTTACTGGACGTTCCCGCCCTGAGCCTCCACCATTCAGACAGTTTGCAGGCACATACCATTCCTGAGACCCTTGACTCCATGTTGAAAGTGACGCCTGGAGCCGCCCTGTCGGCGACGTTTACCATCGGCGATCGGCTGTCGTCCCGCTTTCCCGTTTTCACCGACCATTTCTCTTTTCCGTTCGGCTGGTTGGCCGGGTACCTCTCTCGACAACTAGAGATCACTTAGCCACCGGGTTGCCGTTCCGCCTGCGGTATGGTCTCTCTCCGAGGCGGTTGTGCTACCCCTTCATCTCCGGCCCCCGCCCGGTCCTGATTTGCCCTTCTCCTTTGACGACGTTTTCGGAATCCTCTTTCACGGTCGTGTCCCATCTCGGCCCGCAAGTTATATTTGTCGAGGTCGTCTTTTCTTTCTCGATTGAGTCGATGCTCGGTTAGTCTCACCTAGCGTTCCTTCTTTCGGTCTCTTTTTCTCCTTTACAGCCTGCGTCGGTTCCGGCGCCCCTTCCTCTTCGATCCCCGGATGCCTGTTTCTGCCCTTCCCCCCAACTCGGGCCATTCAGTTCACTTCGACGACAGGCGAAATGCCTCATTCCTGTTTTCCCCCCCTTGACATTGAGAAGAAGCAGTCCGATTCTCTTGGTCGCGGCCGGCCATATCCTGTTTTCATCCAGCGGGGTTTTCTCGGCCGCCTTTGCATTGCTTTCCCTATTCTATGACCCCCCTTCCTCCCAGCCTGCAGGCAAGCGCGTCCTCTAAATTGACCGATCCGATATCTTTCCCGGCTCCTAGTCAGAGCTCCGTACCCCCTAGTCTGCCATCCCGTTCTTCCGGCCGTGATTCCCGCCGGTTAATTGATCGCTTTGATTTACACCGGCTCAATCGATCTCCCCTATTAGGTCCATGTTCCGCCTCAGATGCTCACTTTTATTCTCCCTCTGTCAGCTACCTCCACGGCGGACATCCTTTATCCTCTGCGTATCTTGGTTTCTCTTTTTTTCCCAGTTCCCTTTCGAGCTTCGGCACATTCCCTTTTTTTCGACCCTCAGTGAAGACTTTCTATCCAGGGGGCTTTTTGCGTTTGCTCCCTGATGGTAACCCCTCCATATCGGACGTTACTTTTACTCGTCCCGGCGGTCGTTCGGTTTCTCGTCTGTCCTGCGATTCCCCCCTTCTTTCGTCAGCGCGTCCCTCGTTTCCGGACGCAGAGTGACTGGAGACTTTGAATCCTCTTCCTGATCTTCTCTTGCTTATGCGAGCTTAACCGCGTCCCCCCATGCTTTTTATTACCCCCTTTTTTCTGCTCTTGTTGTAAGACTGCATCGCCTAGCGGGACAAGAGATCACAACATCTATCCCTTTTGTTGTTGCGACTTGACCTACCTCGGCTTGGCGGTATCCCCCCTCTTTCTTCGTTGTGTTGGTTGATATTTCTGTCTCTTTCCCACCTGTCTTTTCGTGTCTGTCTGCCCCTGTGCTCCGAAACAGTTCTCTCTCTGTTCTTTAGTTTTTTTCGCCATCGATCCAGGCTCTTTAAAGGTTCCTAAATGTAGCCGACATCCCTTTGCTACTTTCTCTTCTTCCGATTTTTTCAATATCGCGATGTCGTTGGAACTGTTTTCTAGATAGCGCGGTTCTTGTGAACGTCCCTTCCTCCCCGCTTCTCCCGGTTTTCCTATTTTCTTTCTTTCACCGGACCCCTCCCCTCGTTTGCAAAAGCGTCGCTGGGAATCACGATGATGTTTACCGTTCTCTTTTTCGCTCTGTCGTCCCCTCGCCCCCTGCCACGTACTCTCCTTCCCCTTATGTGTTTTCATGATTTCCCCCTGGCGCTAGAGCACCGTCGCTTGACACGATTGACCCAATATCCCCCCCCCCCCCCCCCCCACCGAGATTCCCGAGGTTTTATCCGTCCCCTTTTTCCCCCCCCGTTTTCGAGCTGATGTATTTCGAGTCCGGTGTTCTTTTCCCATCCTCCTTTTGTTCCTGTCATTTTGATTTGTCTATGTCACTTTTTTTCAGGTGCTCGACGCTTTCATAGAGTTGGTCCTTCCTTCTCGCTTTTTCCGGACGATGATTGGACCAGCAACTGTGGCGGTTGCGTCCCCGTGGCGTGTGTTTTTTGGTTTGAATTATTAGCCCGACCGTACACGAGCCACATTTTATTCCGGGATTAGCAGATCGAGAAGTGTTTTTCCTCTGCAGCGCAATAAAGCCTGAATGAAGTTATGTCCTGGTCCATTTTTCTCAATTCATACCCCCCGGATGGCTGCTTGGGGCTTTTGTTCGACTGTTCTCTTTTTGCCCATGCTCCTTCTCGCCATTCCCTTTTAAATTCTCTCGACTGGACAATAAGTCCGAGTTCTTTGTTGTGCCCCATCCTTTCCTTAGAGTGGTCAAACAACGAGCCGTAGCATTCGTACAAACCCCGCCTTTCACGTTCCTCCGCTTCCGATTTTTTGGCCCCCTTTTATTATTTTACCCCTTGTTTGTTCGTGTTGACAGCGAATCCGCCGTCCGGCCTGGTCTCTCGTCTGTCTCGTTTTTTAACTAAACACCGCCGAACAACACTTAGACCCAACCAACCCGCCCTCAGTCTATACCTACAACCAGCCTTCCCCACCGCGCCATCCGGGCAGAGATGATTCCGTGCCCTCGGCCTTTCGATATAACCCGACGCCTTCTGTACAGGAGGGCTCACTCTGCCCCGTGCTTTCTCATGGCGCCTTTGACGCCCATTAGTTTGTTGAGGTCCGGACACCCTCTTTCTTATTCGCTGTCTATTTTTTGGTACCACGCCTCTTATGGAGCCTTTTATCTACAAGATCGAAAACTGGCCTGTGCGTCATTCCTTGCGTCTGGTCGCGCAGAGTTTACTTGTTTGGCCGGTTTCTTGCCGATCGGCGCGTCGCCGTCTCTGGGAGGGAATGAGGCCGTTCCCGTGTGATTTGCACTTTTCGTGTTCCTTTACTTGAAGTCCTTTCCCTCTTTTGCGTCCCCGCACTGCGTTGCTGTTTGGTGCCGCTGGCGTTGCTACGTCTGATGTTGCTCTCTTTTCGTGCGTTCCGCTGTATCGAAGATGCAGGTGGTGCTCCCCCTCTCTGCTTGTGTCTCTTTTTTTCATTCGCCCTCTCGCTTAGGCCACTTTATTCCTAGTGAAGGCGGTGGCCCCCTTCCGTCTTGATGAGTACGTTCTCGTGAGTTCTCCTGGTCTGGCAGGGCCGAGAGACTGCCGCGTGCTGTTAGGGGAACTGTTCACTTCTATGCTCGGGGCCGCCACCACGGACTTGTCGTTTATTTCCGTTGGAGTTTTCCCCCAGCCCGGATGATATACAGCAGGTCGACTTTGCTAGCATCGGTAGACGGAAACACGCAAACCCCCCCCCCGTGCGTACCTAACCACAGTGTGCACGCGACGCCCTGCTTCACCGAACACTAGCCCCACCCGACTACATGGCTCTTATTTTGGACCCCCCCAACGTGGCAAGCTGCGTACAAGTATCGCCATTCGGCAAACGATTTTCATGCCTTTTTTCCCTGGCCTTTCGAATTTTAGGCGGCTTCCGCCAGAGGCTCCGATCGGACTTCTGTCGGTTTACCACGGGCTCCCCATATTTATTCCCCTTATTGGCGAGTCCAAACCGACTGGATCATGGTGCCCAGACCCAGCTTGGCTTACCATGTTTTATACAAGTTCCTAGTTATATGGCCCTGTTGAGTGCCTCATGTTTCTCCCCCTCCCTCTCGCCTCTTCGTTTTTGTTGCTATTTTTTGTCATTCTGGCCCCGCTCCTCGCAATTCCGGTCCTCACATCACTTCGTAGTCGAACGACGCCCCGTAAATATTGCACGCACCTGTCCCCAAACCCCCGCCAAGCACTGGCCGGAAACGCCGCTATAACACCCGGGACTAACCCCGATTGCAAACATTCTGTACTTTAGCCTTACCCACCCATTCCCCGTGAGCCTACAACCCGCCCCCTCCCTGAGGCGTCTGCGGCGCGGGTCTTCCACCAAAAAACCCCCCCGGTTACACGCTTCCCCGAGCAGTACTGGAGCCTTTATTTCCCGCCCCCTCCTCACAAACACCGCCGTTCCCAGTTCTTCCTGCGTGTGCCCCCCCCCTTTTCCCACCAACCGTATCCATTCCTAACTGTATAACCGGCACCTCGAGTAATCCTCTCTTTCCGGTACCGCACTTCCTCTGAGCGCGGTAGGAGTGTCCCGAAACAGGTCGTTCCCTAGACCCCTGCGCCACACCACCCACCAACCCCATTTCCCATGTCCAATCCGTTCAACTCCCCATCCCCCCGATGGAACTATTCCTTTAAACCAACTTTCCCCTAGAGGCACACCATGCCGTCCTCGAGCCCTCCCTTGGAGAAGCTTGTACCCCAAGGTCAGTTTTTTCCCCCTGCGCTGGGTTTACCACCCGGGCACTCCTCGGTATTTGCAACTCTATTCTCTTCTCCTCCCGTGTTTTTTCTCTTTTCCGAAAGGTCCCCTGATCCTGCGGCCCCTGGTCTTTTTTGTCACATACGCTCCCTGAATTTTCTGCCACCTCGGCCCACCCCTCGTCGACCCCTCTTGGTACACAAATTTCCCCTGCTACTCTGCTCGAGGGCGTCCAGTTTACAGAACATGCGCCACACGTCGACCTCTCGCCCTCGCTCTGTCCAGTTCTTCTTGGATACGTATGTGCGTTGTGCGGGTGTTCCTGCATGAAGAGGACCGCCTTAGGCAATTTCCTCTTTTGGCGATTCAAGGCATTGGCGGCTTTACATCCGGATTAATTGGCTGTACTCCGGTGGGTTGTTTACCGAAAATTGTTCTGTGTGTCCCTCCCCCCTTTTTGGTCTTTGGTACACTGAAAAGATCAGTTGATTTAACCGACCCCCCGTTTGCACCATTGTGGTTTTGGGTTTTCGTTTTCCCTCTTCCGATCCCCCCCCGGCTAGTCTTCTCTATAGACCGTGCCCCGCAATACCCCGGGGGTGTTGTAATGGTAGGTCGTTAAAAACAGACAAATTGGTTGTGCCTGCTTGAGCGGCGGGACTCCCCAGGCCTTTTTGCTGTTATAATTTTTTTACACGCACACAAATACACAAAAAAAAGTAGACTCAGTTTTGGAGTGATTATCTGTTCGTTTCCTGTAGCTTGACCGCCACAGCTGCACTTTCCCAGATTTTTTTGTGTTCTCTTTCGTTTGTAGTTATAGTACGTTTTCGCGTCGCGTTTTTGGCACCCGCCCAACCCACCAGGCGTAAGTAGCGAAAACCCTCTCAACTCCTAGGATTCGCTTCCTTAGCCTTCGCTCTTTATTTTTCCGTCTCGTATTGTTGCCCTTCCATTCCATCGCATCTCGTTTCCAATGGCGTGCTTGGATCACGACGGACCGAGGCGCTCGCTCAGGATTTGCGATACACCTTTCCTAATTCTGTTCGCGGACGGTCAATCTTTTTCTCAGTTCATTGATCATCCCGTACGGGATGGGGTTTGCTGTGTGCTTGGCGCCACACACCATTCGCTCTTCTAGACAGTGTGTTTTGGGCGGAGCCCTTTGTGGACTCCGGTCGCCTCATTCTCTCTGAGCGTCCCTTGGCTTTTTAACCCTCCCTCAGCGTTTCCTTTCACATTTTGACCTTTGTCTCCTCTCCTTTCTGGTTAGCAGCCCCCGATTCCAGTTGACCTCCTCACTGTCCATTTTCATGATTGAGTTCCAGTCAACTCCTCTTTTCTCGCAGAAAGCGGCGTCACTATTGTTTTTTTTTCTTCCCGTCTTGTATTTTTATCCCGTCCTCCGGCTCCCTGATCCTTGACGGCGCCTGTAATGCCTGCTTCGGAGCATAGCTGTTTTCTCTTCGTCCTTTTGTACCCGTCCCCATGCCCAAATCCCACGTCAATTCCTCTCTAGCTTTCATCGAGTACGTTCCCCCCTACACAGGGTGCTCTTGCCCGTCCTCTCGGCGTTGGCCTCGATGGCTCCTCTACGTACGGTCTTTTTCCTAGGACGGCCCAGATCAACGCCCCCGCTTCGTAAACGTTAGCCGCTCTAGCGGTTTTGGATTTTGTCGTTCCTCCCGCGCCGCGCCCATTGTCTTCGCTCGCTTTCCTCCTCGGTCCTCCCTTGCCGCCCTATACCCCTGCCCTGAAGGTTTTCGTCACCGTCCCCCTTGACTCGCCTTTTTCCCATGTTTAAACGAATCCCCTTGCGCGACTTCTCCGTACTGCTGTTTCCTTCGATGCCTTCAGTGAACGGCACATTTCTAGATCATCTACCCGCCGTTACTTTTGAGGCAAAGTTTTTACCCCCCACATTAATTCTCTCGTCTTCCCCTCTTCTTCGATCTTGCCGCCCAGCCCGTCTTCCTCAGCGTCGGATTCCGCTCCTGGTGTGGTTGCCCGTCCGTGGTCGCTTTTCGCGAGATCATTCCTCCCCGTCTTGCAGTTCCCCCGGTAGGTCCCTGCTTCGTCACGCTGGTCTGCCCCGTCCCCAACAACCCCTTTCGCCTCCTCGCTCCCTTCGA